>Ga0105098_10001037_pt1 | contig 9967 bp, 3 predicted proteins | sample PPLLak21cMay2015_FD_79137 | JGI IMG/M metagenome (GOLD analysis project Ga0105098, IMG submission 79137) | Freshwater sediment microbial communities from Prairie Pothole Lake near Jamestown, North Dakota, USA - PPLs Lake P7 Core (1) Depth... | ecosystem: Environmental > Aquatic > Freshwater >... | reverse complement strand
TTTTCGAATGTCCGATACTCCCGAAAGAACCTCACCCTCAGCCAGTAATACGAAAGGGTTTGCCCAAGAGAACTTAAGAATGATTGTTTTTCTTGTTTTACGGAAAGAGGAGAACTCGAATCATTATCACCGCTTGGTTCAGAAGCTTCCGAGATGCTTGTTTCTTCTGTTTCATGAACAGACGATTGAGGCTCATCCTCAGGGCTATCGAACCCAAAACCTCCGGGGGCAGAAGAAATACCGCTCTCCGTGATCGTCTCGTTATCTTGGCCGAACAACGTATACACCACAAGCCCTGCCAATACGTAATCGCCTAACCCCCAACTATCATCGATAACGCGGGAGCCGCCTTCATCGCTGTAGTAATATTTCCTTCTGCTTTTTTCTACGATGCCAAATGCAAAGAATTCTTTTTTATACTCCCCCCATTTAACTTCGATATCTTGTATCACGGCCCATTTTCTAAGCGCTTCAACAAAGTTCTCAATATCCGGTTTTGCTCCTTCTATCACGAATTTTACCGCTTTTTTATGCGGGATCAAACCTGCGACACCCGCAATGTTATGCAACGGGGCAAGCGGCAACACAAATTGTTTATATTCGCTCCATGCACCTTCCGCGTACACGGTAATTTCTGCTCTGGACGGCTCTCCGCGCTCCTTTATTTTCGCCTCGTACGCGGTAAGTCTTTTTTCTCGTTCTTCCAGAGTCTTTTGACGCTTGATTCCCTCTCTCTCATGAAGCCACACCATGAAAAGGTCATACCCCACTGCTTTATTTCTTTTAAGTGCATATGCAATCCGGTTACTTTCCTTATCAACTAATGATCTTAAAACTGCCATCGGAGCTTTCTCATTATAAGCTACTGCCATCAGGACTTCTTCATCCGCATCTTTTGCCAACATACTCATGACTTCCGGATGAGTATAATACTGATACGCCAAATCTGTCTTAAGACTTACACTTCCTTCCCTGACAATCTTTTCTTGGATATCTCTGGGAAGGCCTGATTTGTTACCTATGAGTGATTCTTTGATCTTACTGTCCCCTCTTTCAAAAATTGTCCGCTTAAGTTGGTCGGTGAGATACAAATCCCTGGTTGCGTAGCGTAATAATACGCCATCCCTGCTTTCCACTGCTTCAGTAAGCATCCGCTGATACAGAGGTTCTCCGATCTGTTCATACGCAACCTTTTGGAAAGACGGATCACTATACTTTGACGTAATCCTGCTTAATACGAAAAATGTCTTCCAACTTTCCCCTCTTTCGATCCAACGTCTGAATAAGGCTCCAATTTCCGGTTTCCTTATCTTAGGCAATAAAACGTCGGAGACTTTCAATACCAGATTTTCATCTATTTCATCCAGACGGTCAATTTTCATCAAATTCCTGGCAGTGAACGGGCGATTATACCCAGCAAAGCCAAATGCTTCTTTCCAGGTAAGCTTATCGGCAGATACCTGCGCGTTAATCGGCGAAGCGGAAGGAAGGTTCTTTTTCTCTTGAGCTTCCAGCCGCACCGGAGAACCCGCAGAATTATCATTAACAGCATAAGCGCCGCCTAAAGGATCATTTCCCTGTCCTTCACGCCCGCTGATCTCAACCTGACCTTTGGTTACCAATATTTTCGGCAGCTCTACATGAGGAGAAGAAAATGTCCCAATCGGGCTTGCTGCTGTCAGAGTATTTGGCAATGATTCTTGCAATGCAATACCTCCGGAGAAATACGTCCTGATCACCTGGCCGGTAGGGGTATCCACCTGTTTTGCGATATTATACTCACCGTCTTGAAACGACTTTTGATACGCCTGAAAGTATGTGGATTTTGACCAGCTTTCCTTCGAAGTCAATCCGGCGAGATTCTTTTGATCGATCAAAGAGGCATACGCCCCCGGCTGTCCGTTAAAACGTTCTTTAAACCAACGGGATAATATTAAAGAATAAAACACCTGGCGCAAAGAGACATAGCGCTTTGAAATATTGATCTCTTTGGTAAGCTTAGGGAGGATGTTCTGTCGGATCAATTCAGACGAATATTCATTCAACGCCTTTGCCCGCTCGTCGCTGAAATTATACATTTCCGAATTCTTAATATGGTCCTGTTCAAGCATTACCTTCAATGTCGCTTTATAGACATAGGCGCTTCCCGCGCCTTCCCGTATAATAACTTCGCTGGGGACTATCCAGGGACGGGTAAGGGTCGGGATGGTGACATGGTCCGAGCCATAAAGCTCGCCTGCCTTGCGATAAAGCTTGTCCCAGTATTCTTTTCCTTCCACTGTTTCCGGTGAAGTAAATCTCGCGGTGTCTTTTTTCAGCTGAAGATCGGCTTCCAGCAGAATTTTCCCTACATCGGTCGTACCTAAGGCGTCATCGATGATCTGATCTTCCCGGTCAGGCCTTAAATTCACCCAAAAACTTTCATTCGGAAGGGTCACTCCCACCAAAAAATAACTTAACAGCTGGCGGCTGGAAGTTTCCAACTGCTCGCCCTTGATATCTTTTGCATCGCCTTTATCAAGCAGGGCTTTAAAATTATTGTTCTGGCTGTCATACGAAAAATAACGCAAGTGCATCGGCCGGAATTTATCCGGGGCAATGATACTGCGCATCTGGCTCAAATAGCCGGCGATATTTATCTCAGAAGCTGCCTGCGCGAAACCAACCTGCTGGAATATAAAGCTCGCGATGAGAAAAATTGAAATTATTCTCCTAAACATGTATTTCTCCTTTTTTATTGAAAGTGTATTTACACTGAATTTTCTGGGTTCCATAAACAAAAAAGAGGCACCTAAGAACGAAAGGGATCGCTCCAGTACCTCCATTGTATTTTGTTAAGACGCTTGCGCAACTTGACCCGGACTGCGTAAGCGAATGATATATTATGATAACTATGCATCAAGATAATATCTTTTTCAATACTATATTGAGCAATTATGAAAGCGTTTTCCCCCTTACCCTTAGTACCGGGTGCAAATCCAATCGGGCACCTGCCCTTTTTTCAATCTCCCACCTATCCCTTAATACAATAATCGTTTGAAAACAGGATTTTTAGTAAGTTTTAAGATTACTCTGGAAAGACGCTACAGGGGACAGATGCAAGATCGAATTCGCTGACGGTACAAGATTGGGTTTGCAGACGGTACTAATAACTAATAAAAAAAGGCTTACCCAGTCTTAGAACAAGACCTGGTAAGCCTTATGGATAATTAATGCGCAGGGGGGGAGTTGAACCCCCACACCTCTCGGCACAAGCCCCTCATGCTTGCGTGTCTGCCATTCCACCACCCGCGCGAAATCTAAAAATCAAATTTTACCGGTATGCCGGTAAAAGGGCATTTTCAAAAGTTGTTTTATTATATCCTTTTAAAAATCAAGAATCAATCTTTTTTCTTGTCGCTTTTCTTTTTACTGTATAATGTTTCCAAAATATCTTTTGTCGTCTTCAGGTCTTCCCCTTCTTCTAACACGACTGTTTTAAAGAAAGGGCAATTAACGCACGATGTTATCTGAGAGGCAAATGAACCGGTGACATGACCCTCACAAAACGTCCCCGCCACCACCCAACAGCACCTGCCGGCGTTTTTCCCGCGATTAACGCCGTTGACCTTACCTTCGACCGCCGCGGGGCAGACGCCTAATTCTTTGACTTTTGCGCCACCCGGCTCCCGGCCGCATTTCTTGACTTCCCAGCAATTCTTTTTTTCCATTGAAGGCCTTCCTTGCTTTATTGAACAGTTAAGTATGCCATAATTATTTATGCTCTGCGACCTGGTCCACCGCATCCCTGATAATACCCTTTACGGCAGCGCCCAGCGCTTCATCGGTAACAATATAATATTCCAAGTAAACATCTAGCCCTTTTACATATATTTCATGCGGGATGAAAGCTTTTGTTTGCTGCGTCGCCGCCGGTTCTTGAGAAAAAGGGTTTGCGGTAAAGTAAATTTCAATATAAACGGCGTTATCTTCTTTTGTGTATTTATCCTGTTTCCAGGCATCCCCGTATTTAATGGCTAACGCTGACGTATCCTGGCCGAGCCTGCTTGAAATAAGCCGAAGGCTGCTGTCATACTGCCCTTCTTTAAGGGCATTTTTGTCAAAAGAGGCTAATTTTGGATACGTACCTTTGATCTTTTGGACTTCTTCGTAGATACGCATGACCACAGCGTTACCCTTAGATAAAGAAGCAGGGCATTGGATCTCGGCAAAACAAACCGATGTAAAAGACAGGAACAGGATCGATAAAATAATTTTCCGCATAAATGTTCCTTTTTAAGGCTTTCTTGATATACAAGTATAGCAAGAATAAATCCTATTTGTACCTTTAAAACATATTTTTGCAGCAACCAAGCTATTAGGTACAATTAATCGTTTGACACACTCAATTTCCGTAGAGTATCAAACCGCCCTTCCAATAAAGCCAATTTCTTAGCGCGACTCCAGCGTTTGATCTGCTGCTCACGTTTTTCTGCGCTATCGAGCGTTTCGTGTTTTTCGGAAAAGATGATTTCGGCTGGATGAAATAATTTGGTATGTCGGCCGCCCTTACCACTTATATGTTCTTTAAAGCGACGCTCAAGATTACTTGTGACTCCCGTGTACAAAGAGCCATTTGCACATTTTAAAATATAAACTTTCCACATATTGGACCATCCCTCGACGCGGCCACTTCGTGGCCTTGCTCGGGACGTGTTCGCCGCGCTCCCCGCCCTTCGAACTGCTTGCGGTGAGCAAGCGAGCTCGAAGAGCGAGCGCGTCGAACCGCTGCCCCGCATGGACTCGAACCATGATAGTCAGATCCAGAATCTGAAGTCCTACCGATTAGACGACAGGGCAAAACCTAATTTTACTTATCTCTTTTGCCCTATCCCGAGCTGCCCTTATTTTACTGTCAGCAGCGAGGGACAGGGTAATATATCAAAATTTGCTAATACTAAATGGCGAGATATACTCGTGGGATCGAGTTTTAATTATACCTGATTTACTGAATGCTGTAAAGGAGAAAACGGTGACTGCTGCTAAGTTTCAAGTTCCCGTTCCGTTCCTGCTTTTACGCCCATGAAAACGCTTTCATAGTTCTCCCCCAGAGCCTTATCTTACCTTAATTTATATGCTATCCTTATAGTAAAAAAAGAGTGATCTCCAACTATTACATAACGCACGGGATGTAACTAAATCAATGACAATGTCGCGTAAAATTGTTAAGCATATCGCGTTGTTATTATCCTTTCTTTTCCTCTGTGATCAGGCAGTGTTTGCGCAGCTTGACCTTTCCGCTTCTTTTCGCCACCTCTCGAACTCGCTTCCACAGGAAAAATGCAGGCCGTCACATCTAAGATACCTTGCCTATGACAATTTTGCCAATAACTTCCAGCTTCTTTTGGATAAGGGAGACTTTAAAATACCCGAGATGCAGGAGCTCAAGAGCGAGATACGCAAGCTCGTGGATTATTTTTTTATCGGCATAACGCTTCCCAACAATGCCTTTTGGGTAAACTTGCGTCCCGACTCTCCCGACATGATGATTGACCCTCTCTTGGAAAAAACCGACTTAGGAAAGGTATTTTTGGAAGCGGACTTGCAATTAAAGAGGGATACCGCGAAATATACTTCTCCTCAAACTCCTGAAGGCAGGCAATACTGGGACAAACTTTATAAAAAAGCGGAAGGGCTTTATGGCACAAGCACGGTCACTATACCCACCCTCACCAGACCCTGGATCGTGCCCGATGAGATCATCATTCGCGAAACCGCGGATAACGCTTATATTTATAAGGCGTCGCTTAAGGTCATGCTTGAACAAGACTATCTCAAGGACTCAAACGTCTACGCCTTTAAAGATGAACGCGCCAAGTCCCTGAATGAATATTCTGCTGCGCTTATCCGCGAGCTGATCCTTCCGCGGCTTACCAAAGAGGTAAACACGGCCAAGCGCTACGCCCCGTTACGCCAGGTTTACTACTCGCTTATTTTCGCCCAATGGTTTAAGCAGCGTTTCTCCGGCAGAAGCGGCATGTACAGCCATCTTATAGACAGGAAAAACCTTTACGGACTGACTTCCCGAACTGCCTGGGATAAGGATACGTATTTTACTGCCTACAGGCAGTCTTTTCAGGAAGGCGAATACAACATTAAACAACCGGTGAATACTCCATCGGGCCAGGAGATACGAAGTTATATGAGCGGAGGAATGAATTTTTCCCACGTGTTAGAAGATGCTGTCAGTAACAGTCTGGTTTTACAGGCCTCCCGGCAGAGGACAGAGTTTCCCGTAGAAAAGCTGCGTAACGGCTGCCCGGAAATTGACCGGATCATCGTTGTAGGCAGCCACGCGATAGAGGAGCCGTACGCGTATACCCTTTTGAACGTCGAGAGTCAGGACCGAGAAGGCGGCGCCCTTGATCCCCAGGCAGCGACTGATTCACCGACAGAGGGATCTTCCAGGTCTTCTTCTCCCATATCTACGCGACTGCGAGACGCAGTAAAAGGTTTCCTGTCGGCTTTTCGCGCCTCTCGTCAAAAAGAAGGGCAAGAGAAAGAAACAGCGCCGGTTGAGATCGGAAAACCGGCGGAGGTTATCCCTGAGAAAGATTTCGACATTGAGCTAAAGGAACTGGATAAATATACGCGGCCCGGCATAACGGAAGCTCTCGCAAGCATGCCGTATACTCCCGGCTGGATCAACGAGCGCATCGCCGGTTACTGGAGAGCTAAGGATATCAATGAAATACTTTCGCTCAATGGAGCGTTCACCGAGTTCGTAGACAGCCTGGAAGATACGATCCGTCCGGCGCTGGCGAGAACATCGACAACCCTGCGCACGATCATCGGATACGCCGGAACGCTTAAACCCGATGAGGCATACCGAAGGGCATTTGAGATGCAAGCGCGGCAGCGATACCCTTCATTGGATCACGCGATGGATTATGATATCGGCAGGAGCCTTTGGGCGCGGCTCGGGCCGCACGAAGGCTCGAGAATAAACCGGGAGGCGGTAGTCGAGATTGCATTCACGGGGACCGTCTTCCTTGAAGAAGGAAAATCAGCTGAGATTGTGGGAAAAATAAACGATTTTCTTAAAAACAATCTGACGAATGTGCAAGTTTCCGTAAAGAAGGACCAACTGGCAAGCTACATTTATGACGTCGTAATGCATGCGTATGGAATAGATGGCGTTATATTCGGCTCACCGGGAAAGGACAGCATGATCTGCGTCAAGAACCCGTCGCCAGAGGTATTGTCTGATTTTGAGGTGATTACCGAACGGCCAAGCGCAAGCTCAGCGCTGGAGCAAAAAGAGGAACCTATCCCCAGCGATTTCGGCGGTATTGATATGCGCTCACTCCCCCAGTATACGAGACTTGAGAAAATATCCGTAACAGAACGTCCCCCAGGCAGGATCCCGAGTGCTGTCGCCCCGGAGCTCAGCTCTGAAGAAGCGGAAGATCAGGACGCGCAATGGCGTGAGATCGAGAAGATGGCAATCTCAGGCATCCAAGCGTCTCCTGAGCGCATACGTGAATACCTGCTGTCGGTGAAAAATCTCGATCGTCAAACGGATACGGTCATCGCCGGCTTTGCCATCATTCTGCGCACTCAAGAGAATGGGGCTATTAAAACCGAATCCGGCTTAAAAGATATTCTGACGTTACTTGAAACCGGCAGTTCCGGAGAAGAAATACAGTTTGCTTTAAGACAGATTGTATTTGAATCAAAAAACCCGCAAAAATAAGAAAACGGTGACTGTCACGTTTTTTGTGACTGTCACCGTTTTCTGGTGATCGGTACTCGGTTATCGGTTATCGCTCACCAAATGCCTGTCCCCCAAAGTGACTATCACCGTTTTTCTGCCCTGTGGATAACTCGAACTAGTATACCTTTATGTATGCTGAATAGACACGCGACCAATTTCCCGCCGCATCCTTAAATCGCACGTATACGATCTTTAACCCGATCCCCGGCGTCAAAGGCCACAATTTGCTTGTTACGTATGGCCCGGGAGCTGACCATCGCGCGCCGTCATTGGAAAATTGCATTTGCGCGCCATTGCCCATGCCGCTTTCATCATCTTGGGCATACAAATTAAGCGTAACTATGGGAGACCTTGTGTAAAGAGCACCGTTATTTATTCTTATTGAGCCGATGGGAGGAGTAATATCGGGGATCTCGGCAATATACATATGCGGCTTATAAATATCATCGTTCCAGTTAAGCCAGGTAATATTCCTGGCATAAATCATCGGCGAAACCGCGTACTGATCTTTTGTAACCATTGTTTTTTGGTTGGTATTTAGATCATACATGAACACCTGTACTGAATTCCCGGAAACGCTGTCATCCCAGATTATTTTATTTCCGTAGATCCGCAAAGAAGTAATGTAATACTGATAGTTACGGGAGCTGATAAGCTTCTGCTCATTCTTATCTAAGTCGTAAAGATAAATATTATTATTATCCGCCCATACCACCTTATTACCGAAAATATCTATCGGCCAAAGGACATTACTCCCTCCCCGGGGGATCATCTTCTCTTCGTTCTTATCCAGATCATAGACACAAATATCATACCGATACCAATCATACGGGCCATTGCGGAAATCTATCCAGGCGATCTTATTTCCGTAAATTTTCGGAGTGATCTGGCCGGCGGGATTTGTCGTGATCCTTCTCTCCTGCTTTTTATCGATATCATACAGGTAAATATCATTATTGCCGTTACGGTCGTCAGACCATACGATCTTGTTTTTGTAGATAGCGGGATCCCGGTGATTAAAGGAATCCTGGGTTATGAAGGTAGCTGTTTTTGCGGTAAGGTCATACAGGAACACATTCCAATTCGAATAGGGCGAGCTCTTGTCCAAACAGGCAATTTTGTTTTCATACATTGCCGGCCAGGCTTTGATGCGGCCGTCATTCGCGGATATTTGTTTAACCTGGTTACTCTTAATGTCATAAAGATAGACTTCTCCGCTATAAACATAACCGACATGGCTATCCACCGTAGTACGGTCCCAGGCTATTTTATTATTATACAAAGAATACGCGCCGATCTTATAGGTGTTGTAATCAATAGGCAGCTGCCTGATGCCTAAATTTATCTTTAAATTTAACATCTGGACACTCCCGCCGGCATTAATTGTCAGCTTGATATTCACCGGCGATTGGTATTCTACTTTGCCGATCGTAAATACAAATGGGCTGTTTGAATTATCCATTGTGCCATCTTGAGACCTATAGAACGAGGAAACCGGAATATCTATACGGGAAATATACAGGCTGTCTGTGCTTATTGCCCCCTTCACCACGCTCATGTCCTGGCCGATAGATTCCAGCTTAATGACAAGCTTTATCCTTTCTCCCGATTCCGGTATCTGGTCAGCGTCTCCGCTGAGCTCTTTAAGAGACAGATCCTTAAATTTAAAGTACGGCTTAAACGGCTCGCTTAAAGCGCGATAAGAATTGATCCTCCCCGAACCCAAGAGACCCGCTGAATACAAAGGCTCCTGAGATAATACATCAGCAGTCTCCATGATCCTGCCTCTGGTCTGTTTATTTGTATCCGCGGGGTATTTGGCTATAAGCAGGGCCGCCAGGCCCGAAACATGCGGGCAGGCCATGGATGTGCCGGCTAATTTCAGGTATTTATACCCGACGATATCTGCGCCATAATTTTTTGCCAGATATGAATTAGGGGCTAATAATGAAAGGACATTATTGAAATTGGCGTAAAGAGACGTGAGAGTATCATCGCCTCCCGGAGCGGTCACATCAATCTTATTGCCGAAATTAGAAAAAAGGCATAATTTATCATTTTGGCCGGTAGCCGCGACTGCTATAACCTTATCAATATTGGCCGGGGAAAAATATTTAACATCGGCGCTTGAATTGCCCGCCGATGCTATCACGACGCATCCTTTCGCATAGGCATAATTAACGGCATCTGTTATTACTTGGCTGCTTCCCG
>Ga0105098_10001036_pt1 | contig 9967 bp, 6 predicted proteins | sample PPLLak21cMay2015_FD_79137 | JGI IMG/M metagenome (GOLD analysis project Ga0105098, IMG submission 79137) | Freshwater sediment microbial communities from Prairie Pothole Lake near Jamestown, North Dakota, USA - PPLs Lake P7 Core (1) Depth... | ecosystem: Environmental > Aquatic > Freshwater >... | reverse complement strand
GCCATCGGCTGAGCCCCCTGCGGGGATGATATTCGAGCGACAGCACTTGGGCTAAGCGGGGTCGAAGTGTCCACATTGGCAAGTCTATTCAAGGCAGGGATCTGATTCCGCATCAATGGTCCTGCCAGGAAGTTCATCGTCCAACGCGTCTGAAGCAACTCAGGTTGCTTCGCATGGATGTTGTGCAGCACAAAGACACGTTTGCCAAGCGATGAAATCAATTTGTCGAAAATCGTGCGCGGAATGCCGCCCGCTGCGCTTTCCAATCCATCGAGCAGCCTGTTCTTATCCTGCTCGGTTTGCAGTTTGCCGATGAACCACGTGCCGGCGTTGGAGAGGGCTTTGTAATCCACATCCACCGGATTCTGCGTGGCGAGCAACAGACCCAACCCGAAGGCACGCGCATTTTTCAACATGCGCAGGAGCGGCTGCTTGGAGGGCGGATTGCGCTGCGGAGGCAGATAACCATAGATTTCATCCATGTAAAGGAGGGCGCGCAGGGAGCCGGTCCCGCTCTGGGTGCGCATCCAGGTCTCGACTGCAGACAGCAGGAGCGTGACGAAGAACATCCGCTCGGCATCCGATAAATGCGCCAGATAAAAAATGTTGTGACGCGGGCGGCCAGCCTCGGTGTAGAGCAGCGAGCCAATATTCAGCGACTGCCCCTCACGCCAGGTTTCGAAGGCCGGCGCGGCGAGGATGTTATTCAAAACCATCGCCAGTTCCATGCGGTCTTTGGCGGGGAAGAAAGTCTCCACCGGGAACGCGCCAAGTTTGTCGAACGGCGGCGTCTGCGTTTGCAGGATCAATTCTGCCAGTTCCACATCCTTGCCCTGACTCCAGGCGGCTTCGAAAATATTGGCAAGCAAAATATGCTCGCGTGAGCGCAACGGATCGATATCGGTATAACCCACTAAGCCAAGCAGGGCAGTGACAGTGCTCGTGATTTTTTCGCGCAATACCTCGCGGTTATCCTTCCAGGGTATTTCCGGTGCCGCCAGAGAAGACAGCACACTGACCGGAATGCCCGCATCCGAACCGGGTGTAAAGATTGCAAATTGCGCCGCGTTCTTGAGAGCAAGCACTCGCTCCTGCGGGATTCCCCAGTCCTGCAATCCCTCACGCCAGGAGGTGGAGGCATCGGCTGCAATCTGATCGAGGCTCTTCCCGGCGCGCCGCGCCAGGTCAGCATCGAGCCAGGGCTGAAAATCCTGCGGCGCCAGGTCGGGGAAATGCAGCAGGAGATTCGTGAGATCGCCTTTTGGATCGATGATGATGGCGGGAATGCCTTTGAGGGCGGCTTCTTCCAGCAAAATCACACATAAGCCCGTCTTGCCTGAACCGGTCATACCCGTGACGACCGCGTGCGTGGTCAGATCGGCGGGATCATAGGTAATCTCCTTTTCTGTAATAGCTTGTTTGCTGGGATCGTACGCGCGTCCGAGATAGAAATTGGAGTCGGTCATAAAATCTCTCTTGAAAGAATATGTTGGTGAATGGAGTTAGAACGTACGTGCTAGCTTAATGTACACTATTTTGAGACATCTTACAAGCTATAAAAAACTTGCGGAGCGCTTCTCAGCGCTCCGCAAGTACCTGTCGATCAATCATCCTCTCCATCGGAGCTACTGTCGCCTCCTCCGGAGTCGTCACTGCTATCGTTGCTGTCGTGACCACTATCATCCTTGTTGTCCTCCCTTCCATCATCATCATTACTGTTATCGCTGTCATCCTTGCCACTGTCACTATCATCATCCGAACCCGAATCGCTATTATCACTACCTGACCCGCTGTTCGAGGAATCATCCTTCGATTCGGATTCTGGCTCAGGGGTCTGGGTCTCATCGCTCAGCTTTTCATCTCCGGACCCTTTGCCTGAATTGTCCTGCTCCTGTCGATCCTCACCCTCATGGTCTTCCTTGTCGTCCTCGTGTTCGTCATCCAGATCCGGAAGTTTCTCGTCAGAAGACAGGAGTCTTACACGTTCGGCCAACACAACGCCATCGCCTTGCGCATGTCCTTTTACGCGCACGGCGCTGTTGATAACAATTCCCTGATCACGAATTTCCGTTTGATTTGAAATAATGACCGGAATTCCCGAGACAATCCAGATGTTCCCGTTTTGGCTCGTGACCTGGCCGGCAAATTCCACTTCAGCGAAACGTCCTTCGGCAAAGAGCTCCCGCAGTTCATGGAGTCGTTCATTCTCGTGTTCGACTTCAAGCGCTTCGCGCTGCTGCATATTGAACGTAAAGAGAACAAGCACATCTTCCCAGGTGCGCTTGACCGGGTACAGATTATCGCCCGGCACCGTAGTGGACGCCGCGCCGACGAGACGCGTTCCACTGACGAAGAGCGTCGCCACGACTGCCAGAGTGACCGCAGCGCGCCTGAGCGAAGTGAACCAGACCCTTTTCGACGACCTGGTCTTCGCGGCACGCAACTGCGCGGCACGTTGAAGCACTTTGACGCGATTGCGCCGCACCACTTCAGCGGAGGGAGCAGGAATAGCCATGCTCCTCGCATTTACGGAGGCTTCGAGGATCGGTCGCAATTCATGGGCAAGCTCAGGATAGCGGAACAGCACGGTATCGATGTCCGCGCCCTGTTCGATATCCTGCAGGCAAATCTCTAAAATCTCATGCAAATTATTCATAGTTCACCTCCGCGATCTGCCGCTGGAGCGAGGCCAGCGCGCGAAATTGGAGGGCTTTTACAGCATTGATGTTTTTCTTCAAGTGGAGAGCAGTTTCTTCCACGGAGTATCCCTGACCGAAACGCAGAGCCAGTACATGCTGCTGTTCGGAAGTCAGCTGGGCGTAGGCGCTTTGGACCATGCGGTTTCGCTCGCGCGCATCCACTTCAGAATGGACGTTGGCTCCGTGATCGGGCAGGGATTCCGATAATACTTCGACGGGCCTGCGATATTGCCGGCGCAAATGATCGTTCACCGCATGCGCAGCGGTCGCAATCAGCCAGCCTTTGAGGCTGGATTGCGGTCCCTGCCTTTTTTGGACGGCTTCCAGCAGCCGCATAAAAACATCGCTGGCAATATCTTCCGCGGTCACATCATCGCTGATCCGGTAACGGACGTAACGATAGACTTCGGAGAAATACTTGTCATAGATAGCACCTATGGCTTGCGAGTCCAAACTCCGCAAGCCATCCAGTGCTCGAGGGTCATCGTAAACAGACATGTTCTGCCGGGCACCTCGCTTCACCAATTGGGATTGAGATCCATATCCTAGCATAGAAAGTATATCACCTGAGCTCGACCGGTTTCTTCCAAATAGTCGTTGGGAACCCCAAAAAGTTACGGGCTGCCGAAACCAAAAACCTCCCGCACTGGAGCGAGAGGCAACTCGGGTGGAAGGAATTGATCAGATCGGCGGGTTGTCCAGTCTTATCCCGTGGCCACGCACGGTATCGATATATTGATGAGTCGGGTCGAGCGCGGCGAGACGGTCACGCAGACGCCGGATGAGTGCATCCAGTGCCTGGTCAGAGACGCCGGCTGCCTGCTCATCTCCCCAGACCGTGGAAACCAGGTCCGGGCGTGCGACGACCTGTCCCTGACTCTCGTAGAGCAGCCAGAGCAGTTTGAACTGTTGCGCGGAAAGCGGCGGGACAAGCTGCTGCTGGTTGACCCAGACCCGCCGTGATTTTTGATCCATCATCAGGCGGCCCGGCATCCCGGCGCCTTCGAGCAAGGGCATGGTCGCGTCGGAGGTCAGAAAAAGGAATTGCTGCGCCATCGCAACTGACACCAGATCGCCATCCTGCAGAACAACCGGAGCCGTCAATGGCATCCCATTATGATGGGTGCCATTCTTGCTCCCTAAATCTTCGAGGATCACGCCCTCCGGTGTGGGCGTGAGGCGTGCATGAAAACGTGAAATCTGGCGGTCTGCAACCACCACGTCACAGGAGGTTTCGCGGCCCATGACAATCGTCTGGCTTAACTGCCAGCGCTGACCTTTGAGCGGTCCCTCTTGTGCAACCAACAAAGGATATTCTTCCTGGGTTTTTTTCATGAAAGTCTCATGTATTTGAAATTTACAAGATTACTTAACGGAGTATATTATAATAATATAGCATAAAGATGCGTTTCTGTGCAGAACTTACGCCGAATGAGATTCACCAGAAACATCGCCATGGATTGATAGATAACAAAAGGAGAATCGTTGCTCCCACCTCTCAAGAACGGGGAGGTACTGCGCGGCCGTTACAAGATCCGTGAACGGATCGGCCAGGGTGGAATGGGTTCCATCTACCTGGCCGACGACACCCGTCTCAAGGGCCGCCTGTGTGCGCTGAAGGAAGTCGAGTACGACCGCGCCCTCCCGCAAGACGTCCGAGACGAAGCCCGCGATCAGTTCCTGCGTGAGGCCACTATCCTCGCGCGTCTCGATCACCCCAACCTGCCAAAAGTTTCGGATTTCTTTTCCAATGGGCCGCGCGATTATCTGGTGATGGATTACGTCCCGGGCGATGACTTGCGTACTCTGCTGCTGGAGGCACGGCGCAAAAAATTCTTCCTCAAGGAAATGGATGTGCTCTCCTGGGCCGACCAGGTGGCCAGTGCCCTTACATTTTTACACAGCCAGGAACCGCCTATTGTCCATCGTGATATCAAACCGAGCAACTTGAAGCTTATGCCGCATGGCTTGATCAAACTGGTGGATTTTGGACTCGTAAAAATCCTGGCTCCGGAGGAAGTCACAATCACGATCATTCAGGGACAGGGTACTGCCCTCTACACCCCGCTCGAACAGTATGGTGGCAGCGACATTCACACGGGAGTTCGCTCGGATATTTATTCATTCGGTGCAACGCTTTATCACCTGCTCACAAACGAACCTCCCACGGATGCGCGCAAGCGTTTCCTCCAGCCCGAGAGCCTGATCCCGTTACGACAGATCAACCCCGCTATATCCTCGCGCACCGAGCGAGCCGTTCTCTGGGCAATGGCCCTGCACCCGGACGAGCGGCCTCACACCATCGGCGACTTCCGTCAAGCCTTGTTGGGGTACAGCGAAACACCCACACTCCCCCTTGCCATCCGCCGCGCCCATCAGCAATCGGTTTGGGATTTGCTCTCTCACACTCCTGAAGCGACGCTCGCATGGAGTACAGCAGTTCTGTTACTGGTTAGTCTTCTCGCGACCTTGGTTCGCTGAGGATCCTCATCCAAATCCACGCCCCAAGGGCACCGATTACCTCTCCCCCGAACGTCAACACCAATACTCCAAAGGCCCCCGCAGAGGAGGCAATCCACTCTGCCGCGCGCGGCAATCCCAGCGCGAGATAGTTATATGCCAATAATCCGCCCAGAAAAATACATAATGCCCAGCGCAGACCCCACTGCGGGGAAACAACCCTGCTTACCGCCCAGAACATCAGGGCCGCGCCCCCGACAAGCGCCAGCACAACAAGAAGCCAGATGCCAATGCGGGGATAGCCATCTGGCGAGATAAGATCATTTTCGACCACGGGTGTTGGCGTGATTGTGGGGGTCTCCACAACTGCAGTGACCGAGGGAACAACAATGGTCACAGCAGCGCCCACATTGGACGTGTCGATTGGAATTTGAAGGGCAGTAGAAACCATCGCAGGCTCGCTAACCACGCGTATCTCAACCTGGCCCGGCCTATTGATGGTAAATGAAGCCCGCGCCAGACCATCAACTGTCGTTGAATCCTCCTGCTGAAGAATTGGTCCCGCCTCTTCCTGCGTAGTCATCATGAAACGCACAGGGGTCCCATCCGGGACAAGACGCTGATTGTGATCAAGGATCGGTCCGGCGCGGACAGCAATTGTGTCGCCAATACGATAAAGTGGAACTTCCGTCTGGGTGGGTACTGCTGCCGCTGTCGGAGTCTCGCTGGTGGGAGTGCCTTCCATCACTTTATCTTCCGCAAGCGGGATGATCTGATTCGGGTCAGGCGAGGTGACTTCGCTGAGATCATATCCCACGGCCGGGATGGAAACCGGTGAGGCGCCCTGTAAAGTGACCTGCTGGAAGAGCAGTCGCGCCGCCACTTCCACAAACGCCGGCTGCTTGCTATAAAGGGCATAATAAGCGGTCAGATTGGAAATATCCGTCGCGTCGAGGTAATAAGGCGCGGTAAACGAGAACAGGATCACGTTTCGATTCCGAACCAGGTTTGGGCGTTCGGAAAAGAAATCCTGCAGCAGGGAAATCTGGCCATCACTCACATCGGTCAACGAGATCACAAGCCAATCGGCGCGTTCGAGAATACCTTCGATATCCGTTGTACTTTCTCCATTGAGCATCGCTTCCAGTTCGGTCAGCGGGAAAGAATTAAGCCGGCTGGTAAAGACCTGTCCGCTTCCGCCAGGCCCATACAGTTGTAAAACTGCCTTCTGAAGCGCATCCGTGGGGAGGCCCTCCTGCCACAAACAGGTGGTGCACTGTTTATAATTTGCAGTATCCGTCAGAAACGCGATCCGTTCGCCCTGATTCGGCGGCCCAGGCAACAAGGTGCTCAATTCCTCCGGGTCTGGGCTGATCAACGTAGCGGCATTGCGGGCCACTTCGAAGACAATCTCCTGTGCAGAATCAAGGTTCGTCAAACCACTTTCCGGTGCCAGCACGTTTGAAAGTGCAAACTCGTCATACATCCGAAACTTTTGAGCGAGGATTCTTGTCACCGCTTCATCGACACGCTTGGCAAAAGCGCGGTCTGTATCATACTGTTGTGCAAAAAACTCCAATACTGCCAGCGTAGCCGTGTAGGTATCTTCCTCCGGGTTTTCTTCGGAAGTGATGTTGCCGAGATAAAGCAGATCATTGCCTGCCAGGAAAGCATCACGTGCCACCAGGCGCGGCGAGAAATTCTCTCCACTTTGCGAATAGAAGTCGCGCACCGCCTGGCTGCCCAGCGCGTCGCTGACGATCAGGCCGCCATTGCCACGCCACGTGGCAAATTCAGGCAGTTTAACAACTGCCGAAAGCGCAGGCTCATCAAGACTGACGGGGCGGGTCGTTGCCCTGATATTCCCCTGGAATCCCTTATAACGGATGTGGGACACAAGCAGACCGTCCGCAAGTTCGGTTGCTTCGGTGGAATTTGTTACTTCAAAAAAGGGGGGGAGTTCTACTTGCGTCAATTGTGCCAGCGATTTGCGAACGGTTGCCACCTCCTCCTCAGGCGACCCATCCGAATCACCCCGGCCAGGAAAATGCTTCGCAACCACCGCCATGCGGCTATTGCTTCCGGTATGGAGACCCGAGATGTATGCCTTCCCCATTTCTCCCACCCAAAACGGATCGCCGCCAAATACACGCGGCCCCAAATCAATGCGGGCAGCAGGATCCGGCGCTTCAACCACATCTTCAACCACATCGAGCGATGGCCCCAGGTAGAGATTGAATCCCAGGGCGCTTAGCTCACGTCCCTGCACGCCGCCCACTTGTTGTGCAAGTTCCGTGTTCCAGGTTGCCCCGATCGCCATCGGATTTGGCAGGGGCGTCAATCCGCTTAGAATTTGATCGTGAGGCGCGCCATCGCCCTCCTGTGAGATCCCAATAAATAATGGCACATAAGCACTGTTACTAGGCAGTCCATCTCCTTCTGATTTCGTTGTTGTATCTGATTCAATGGTCTGCAGTGCGCTGGCAACTTGATAGGCACTCGAAATCGTATCCGGGGCGGGAACGAAATTGTCATTCCCGGCCAGTAACACCACTCCGCCTACATGATGATTCGCGATCAGATCATAAATGCGGGTTTGATCGTGAGTATCCGTTCCCTGAAACGTAACCAGAAATAGTTGTCCCACTCGTTCCTCCGGCGTCATCGAAGCCAGCACTGCCTGCACCTCGGACGTTTGGAACGGCGTTCCGGCTTGCACGGCAGCCAGGGGCTGGAGAAGCAATGTGATCAACGCCAGAGCGGACAGAACCGGGAACCAGTAGTAGCGGCGTCTCAACTGCATATCTTTCCCGTCTGGTGCGTCACGTTTCTATTCCAGGCCGCGCGGGGAACATTCAACAAGCCAGTCTTTCCCTTCATTTTGATTTGCCTCTCACCTGTACAGCCAGCTGCGGATCGTCGGTGATGATCCCATCCACACCCCAACCAAATAAACGGCGCATATCCTCCGCCGCGTTGACCGTCCACACATTAACGCGGCGCTTCAAGCGGTGCACCCGCTGGACTTGCTCCGGCGTTACATCTTTCAGGTTAGGGTGCAGCGCCTGATACCTGCCAAACGCAAATCCGAACGAACGCGCCCATGCACCCATCAGACCGTTGAGAGTCAGCAGCCCACGCGGGACGCCGGGCAGATAGGCACGCGCCTTAGACAGATTCGAGGCGAGGAAAGAGGAAAATAGTATGCGTTTTTGCAGACCAAATTTCTTGACCAGCATGCTGACCGTCTCCACCAGCTGATCCCGCGGCGCGTTGTAATTGGTCAGCTCCACGTTGATGAAAGTGCGTTTCCCTACGGTTTCGAAAACTTCCTCCAGGGTGGGAATTTTCTCCCCTCTGAATTTCTCCGAAAAAAAGTTGCCTGCGTCCAATGCCCGCAACTGGGCAAGGGACAGGTCTTTTACGCGGCCATGACTGCCTGTTGTGCGATCCACTGTGGAGTCGTGAATAACAACGACGTGTCCATCGGCAGTCAATTTAACATCGAGTTCAACACCGTCTGCGTTTTGCGCCAATGCCAGCTCAAATGCAGCCAATGTGTTTTCTGGCGCATGAGCCGAGGCACCGCGATGAGCAAGGATAATGGGTTGGGAAAGTGATTCAAGCATGATAAAAATAAATGTCATTGCGAGCGAAGCGAAGCAATCTCCGCTTATATGAGATTGCTTCGTTGTGGCGCCAGGGCGCTCCTCCTCGCAACACTTGCGCCTGCGCGCACGATTTGCTAGGCAAATCGAGGTGTGACGAAGCGGTTAAATATCTACGAAATAAGCCTTCGCGGCACGATCGAGCATATCCCGCGACATGGTCGGAGGCACGGAGAGATAGCTTGAAATGTCAAGGATCTGGTCACAAAGGTCACGGGGGTGGGAGGCGCGCAGTTTCCGATTACGCTTGATATACCATTCCTGCAACAAATACGCCAGTCCCTGATCGCTATATTCGACCTTCTTATCCTGCGCGACCCGTCTAAAAATCTCTCGATACTCTTCATAGGAAGGATCGCCGATCTCGATCTTGTGGCGCAAGCGGCGCAGGAAGGCTTCGTCCACCAGGTCTTTTGGCGGAAGGTTGGTGGAGAACACGATCAAAACGTCGAACGGCACTTCCACTTTTCGTCCGTTATGAAGCGTGAGGAAGTCCACACGGTTTTCGAGCGGGACGATCCAGCGGTTGAGCAGGTCGCGCGGCCGCACCTGTTGGCGTCCAAAGTCGTCGATCAACAGGATGCCGCCATTGGCTTTCACCTGGAAGGGCGCCTCGTAAAATTTGTGGATCTCATCGTACACGAGGTCGAGACCTTCCAGCGTCAACTCGCCGCCAACGACGATGAATGGGCGCCGTACTTTTACCCAGCGCGGGTCGCGGCGCTGACTCGTCCGCAGGCTGCCGGTACTGCCCGTGCTGTTCGAAACCTCGGCATCCGGCGCGAGCTTGTGGCTGACCTGGTCGTAGACTTTGATCACCTGCCCATCCAGGTACAAGGCGTAGGGAATGTACATGGCCTGGGTCAGGACCAGATTGCCGAAGGCACGCGCGACACTCGTCTTGCCATTGCCCGGAGGGCCATACATGAAGATCGAGGTACCGGAATTCAGCGCGGGTCCCAATCGTTGGAACGTATCTTCGGAAAGCACCATCTGGGAAAGGATCTGGCGCATCATCCGCGAGGTCACGGTCATCCGCCCGGTTTTCTGGCGGCGGATCGCCTCGTTGTAGACTTCGAACGGGACCGGCGCGGGACCGGCATACTGACTGCGTTCCAGCGCCTCGCGCGCCCTAACGAT
>Ga0105098_10001035_pt1 | contig 9968 bp, 8 predicted proteins | sample PPLLak21cMay2015_FD_79137 | JGI IMG/M metagenome (GOLD analysis project Ga0105098, IMG submission 79137) | Freshwater sediment microbial communities from Prairie Pothole Lake near Jamestown, North Dakota, USA - PPLs Lake P7 Core (1) Depth... | ecosystem: Environmental > Aquatic > Freshwater >... | reverse complement strand
TCGAAACTGGCTGGTGTCACGCCGCGGACCCTGCACCATTACGATGCGATCGGGCTTCTCAAGCCGTCCCGTGTGGGCGATAATGGCTATCGTTACTACGGGGAGGAGTCCCTGCTGCGGCTTCAGCAAATCTTGTTCTACCGAGAGTTGGGGATCCCGCTGGAGGACATCAAGAAGATCATGGGACGCCATGACTTCGATGTGCTGGGCGCGTTACACAGTCATAAGGATGCCCTGCAGAAGCAGGCGGCGCGCTTGAACCGCCTGATCGACACCGTGGACAATACGATCCATCATTTGAAAGGAAACAATGCTATGAGTAACAAAGCATATTTTGAAGGTTTTAGCGAGGCAGAGCAGGAAAAGTATGCTCTCGAAGCGGAGCAGATGTACGATCCGGAAACCGTGCGCGAATCCAACCGCAAATGGAAGTCCTATTCCGCGGCAAAGAAGGAAGCCATCCTGGCGGAAAGCAAAGCCATTTACATGGATATGATCGCCGCCATGCCAAAGGGTGCAGGCAGCCACGAAGTGCAGGCCATCGTCGAACGCTGGCGGAAGCACATGGACTACTTCTGGACCCCGAAGCTGGATCAGCTGCTCGCCCTGGTCGATGGCTACAACGACGACCCGCGCTTCAAGGCGAATTTCGACATGATGCATCCGCAGCTTGCCGAGTTTTTCCGGGAAGCGGTCAAGGTCTATGTAGCGAATAACAAAAAGTAAGAAATGGGCAGCTCACTGAGCTGCCCTTCTTTTCGAGGAGTAAAAATGACTGAAGAAATCTATCCGATGCCGTTCTTCGTGAACCTGAATGTCAGTGACCTGGCGGCATCGTCGAAGTTCTATCAGGAGACGCTGGGCTTTAAAAATATTTTCACGATGCCCGGACCCGGCGGCAAGCCGGCGCTCGTCCACCTGCGCTGGAGCAAATACGCGGACTTGTTGATCTCGTCCCCCAGGGATGGCAAACCGGTGCCCGAGCCCAGAGGCGCCGGAGTCTCATTGAGCTTCCAAATGCTGGAACGTTTCGATGGCAGTGTCGATGCACTCGCCGAACAGGCCAAAGCCAGGGGCGCGAATATCCTGTCAGGACCGCTGGACCAGCCCTGGAACGTGCGCGAGCTGACGGTCCTTGACCCCGACGGGTATCGACTCGTATTTACCGCACCGCTTAACACGAATTTGGGATTTGAGGAGGTCGTGAAAAGGGCGGCTGGTGGTGAGTAATCCAAAAAGAGCCGGAGATCTTGCATCTCCGGCTCTCTCGTTCAAAAAGTGAACAGCCTCGACCACAGAGGACAAGACCAGGTCCCCAGCCGGGGACATTTTTTTGGACGGAGCATATATAATGGGATACCTGCGAGCATGTTGGATCTGCTCAAGACAATTCAAGAAAAGAGATATTCTTAAATTCAAACCCAGAAAAAGGGACTATTCGAAGCAATATGAAAATGTATTTTCCGCTGGCCGTGCTGGTCGTGGTCAATCTGATCATCGGCCTGCTGATCGTGCCCGGGTTTGGTGAGAGCATGGACGAGCTCTCGCAACACTGGTATGGCGAGAGAGCTATTAACGTAGCCAAGTGGTTGTTCGATACGGGTACGCTGCCCACCGATTCCATAAAGGAAGAAAGACCCAGGCAGGGCAGCCACGGACCCGCGTTTATGGTAATTGTGGTGACGCTAAGGGGTCTATTGCTGCCCGGGGGAACCGCGGTTGAAAAAGTGGACTTCAGTCATTATCTTTATTTCGTCATGTTCCAGGTAGGGATGGTATCGCTCTTTTACCTGGCGCGGCGCTGGGTCAGTGAAGCAGCTGCGTTTGGAACTGTCCTGCTTTATTGTACTCAACCTCTTCTGGTGGGGCATGCCTTTATGAACCCCAAAGATGTTGTTTTTATGTCTTTTTTGATCATCAGCGCAGTTCTGGGCTTACGGATGCTGGACCACGACGAAGAAGCATCCCTGGTAACAGGCAGACCGCTATCTGATGCCATACGATCCTTTTTCAAGCAGTTCCTTCGCGGGGATGTCTGGCTGGCGGGATCCCTGCTTGGATTTTCAAGCGCCATTCGTATCGCCGCGCCGCTGATCGGGGTGGTCGTCCTGGCACACATCCTTGTGACCCGCAAGTGGCAGATGCTGCCGCGCTTTTTTGCTTATGGGCTGATCGCCCTTGGATTTATGTTTGTGTTTTGGCCCTATCTGTGGGCGGATCCAATTGGACGGTTAGTTCAGTCCATGTCCAACTCCGTGCGCTATCCTGACCTGCATTTAACCCTGTTCAGAGGCGCGCTGGCTGAGGCTCGAAACACTCCTCTCTCCTACTTACCGGTATTACTGCCGGTGCAGTTGACGGAGACGACGCTGATATTGCTGCTGGTGGGTACTGTTGCTGTTCTGAAGAAGTTCCGTCTGGACCTGGTTGCCTTGATCCTGACCTGGTTTGTCCTGCCCGTAACGGCGATCGTCGGGATGCGTGTGAATTTATATGACAACTTCCGCCAGGTATTTTTCATCCTCCCGCCACTTTTTCTGATCGCAGGGTTTGGGCTGGACTGGCTTTTGACACTCCTCCGGCGGCCGGTCATCTATTACCTGCTTTTATTGCTGATTCTTTTACCGGGGCTGTATGCAAACATTACCCTGTATCCCTATCAGTATATTTATTATAACCAGATGGTTGGCGGCCTTCGGGGAGCCTATCGTGTCTTTGAGATGGATTACTGGCACCTGGCTTTCCGGGAGGCCCAGGTCTATATAAACGAAAACGCTGACTTGAATGCGAATGTGTTTGCAGGCGGCACGAAACAGAGCGCGCAAAGATTTGCCCGCCAGGACCTGGTCTTTAATGCCTTTGGAGGAAAGAGGAGGGACTGGAAGGACTATGACTATATTATCGTTAGCACAGCGGAAAACGAAGATGAAGAGTTTGTTGGTTACCCCACCGTTTTCGTCGTTGAGCGGCTGGGCGTGCCATTGGTCTATGTGAAGAAGCCCCGGTAAGTGCTTCAATAAAGCGTAAAAAGAGCCGGAGATTTTGTTTCTCCAGCTCTTTTTGTTTTATCCACGGTTGCGCTGAAACCGACGTACGAGGCGAGTGGGTCGCACCGGACTCAAGAAGAACAAACTCCCTCTGCCTTGGTCTCAAGAGACCGGTGCGATGCACCTGATCAGGACATTACCTCTAATGTGGATTTCAACAAACCATACTTCTAAACTGTGACCTTATTCAGTATATAAAAAAAGCCAATTCATGTAATCCGTAAATCTCCACAGGATTTTGAGAGTGATACTCGTAGAAACTGCGAGTTTGACCTCGACAGTTAAAAAATGAAGGCGCGCCATGTTATGCGGAAATTTCAATTTTCGCTCAACTACTTGCACCACTATATTGTTTTAACCCTCTCTTCCATACCTGTGACGCCACCAGAAAACTTGCGCCTCCAATGGCGATGAACATCAGAACGCGGCTAAGGCCCAATTCTCCGCGCAAGCCCTGGAGCGGAACGGTCGTTGCGACCGCAATGGGAATAATGAAAGTCACCAGGATGCGCAGCCACACCGGATAGACCGTTACCGGGTAGCGGCCCGCGTCGAGCAGGGCCTGCAGGATGGTGACGTTGTTGTCGAATTTGGTGAACCAGAAGGTCAGCGCGATGAGGACGATCCAAAGGCTGTAGATGACGACCGCTCCCGAAACGGTCAACAGGATAAAGGTCAGGATGGAGAGCGGCGTGGTTGTATCGCCGGCCAGGTTTACGCCAACGACGATCAGGATGGAAGCGAGGATCAAATCCCACACCCGCCAGACGGTGATACGCGAGAACGTGACGAGGAACATGCTGTTGACAGGCTGCAGGAGAGTGTAGTCCATCGAGCCATCACGGATGCTCTGGTTGAATTTCTCGGTGTTGGGCCAGATCAGGGCGATCATCAACGTGTGGACAAGCCGGAATACACCCAACAGGGCGATCAATTCGCCAAATCCCCAGCCGCCGATCGTCTCGGTATTGCTGAAGATAATGCCGAGGCTCAGCAGTTCCCAGCCGAGCCACATGATGTTAAGCAAAATATTGACGACTGTGTCCGCACGATATGCCAGCGACATCTGGACATTGACTTTTAAGAACGCAGAGAGCAACTTTAGCGTATTCATGTTCAGGCTCCCACCGCGGAATAGCGTTTTACCCCATGGCGCCACATCCAGTTAAATAATACGATGGCGATCACCAGCCAGATCAATCCCGATACGTATCCCTGCACAATTTGCGTGCTGGAGAGTTTCCCCAGGATCAACTGAATAGGGTAGTAGATGAGCAGTTGGAAGGGTAAATACTGGGCAACGTCCTGGATCAGTTTAGGCATGAGCGTCAGCGGCACGAATTGACCGGAGAAAAGCAGGATCAAGGCGAAATAAAACTCGTGGATGGAATAGACGCGGGTCGTCCAGAACGCCAGGGCGCTGATGGCGGCGGAAAGCAAAAAGCCAACGAAGAATCCCAGGATCATGGCAGGGATGGCTAACAAAATCCCGGTGAACGTGACATTGCTGAAATCCGGTTGGTAGAGAAAGAACAAAACGATCCAGACCGGGATAAATCCTATGATCGTCAAGCCTTTGAAGGCAATATTGTTGACCAGGGCATTCGTCAGCATGGGATGGATCGGGCGGACCAACTCTCCCGACAGCGAGCCATCCTGGACTTTGTAGGCAAAGGTATGGATGACGATGTTGCTGGTAATCTGGTCAACGATCAGGAGCGTCATATAGTAGGTCACGAAATCGTTGGCGGTCAGCCCGTTCACGCTGCCTTTGCTTTGCGCAATGCTTGTCCACACGGCAAGATAAATAATGGGGGAGACCAGCCAGTAGAGCAGGTACATGATGAGATTGGCGCGGTACTGCCACTGCTCCGCCCAATTGACTTGCCAGAGTCGTCGAAAGATTTTGAGCATATCGTCTCCTTCCCGTCATTGCGAGCCCCGAGCCTCAAACGGCGAGGTGGCGAAGCAATCTCTAACTTGATGAGCGGAGATTGCTTCTCGCAGACTCGCAATGACAGATGCCTTATTGATTAAACGCCTGCTCGATAATATCTTCGATGGGCGGGTCGGTGATGGTGATGTCGTGGATCGGCAGGTCAGCCAGAAGCCCCGAGGTGATGCGGGTGACATCCTCCGATTTGACCTGGATGTACTGCTTTTCCCAATCTTCTTCATTTCGAACGAGGGTGCCATACTTGGACAGATCATGTGAATTGGATTCGGCCAGCATAACGCCGATCAATTTGAACGGAGCGATCTTGCGCGAGAGATCGCCAATCCCGCCATCGTATTTGAGTTGCCCGTGATGGATGATGATAATCCGCTCGCACAAGGCAGTTACATCTGCCATGTAATGGCTGGTGAGCAAGACCGTCGCGCCCGTGCGTTTGTTGTACTCGCGTAAAAACTCCCGGATGCGCGCCTGACCGGTGATATCGAGTCCGATCGTGGGCTCGTCCAAAAACAAAACTTTGGGGCGGTGGAGCAACCCTGCCGCGATCTCACACTTCATGCGTTCACCGAGCGATAGATTGCGCACGGGTTTCTTCATCAACGGTTCGAGCTCGAGCAATTCGTCGAGCTCCTCGTAGGTCTTTTTGTATTCATCGTCCGGGATGCGATAGATGGCCTGGTTGAGCAAAAAGGAATCCGCGGCCGGGATATCCCAGGAGAGGCGGTTGCGCTGTCCCATCACAAGTGTCATTGAACGGAGGTATTCAGATTTGAGCTGCCATGGAGTGAAGCCCAGCACATGCGCGTTGCCTCCCGTCGGATGGAGCAAACCGGAAAGCATTTTGAGCGTGGTGGTTTTACCGGCCCCGTTTGGGCCAAGAAAGCCGACAATCTCTCCCCGCCTGATTTTGAAGTTGACCTCCTGTACAGCCTTGACATCTTTATATTTGCGTTTAAAGAAACTGCGCACCGCCGCGCCGAATCCACCTTCCCGTTCGGGCACCTGATAGGTCTTGCTTAAATTTTCGACAAGAATCGTTTCCGGGGCCATAGCATCTCTCCTCTGCGAAGGGATCATTTTATCATTGCTAGAACAAAAGTGCTAGTGAGTCTGTTGAAGCCCTGGCTAAGCTCAATCTTACGTTTGGAACCAATGACCCATTGATGTCCCGTTCGTCATATAATGCACGGCACGTGTTATGACCAACCGAGTGAGGAGAAGTTATGTCCCCTAGAGTACTGGCTGGATTTGTTTGCCTTTTAGTGGTTCTTTCCACATCCTGTACTTCACAGATGACGCAACTGCCCGTAACCACGCCTCAACCCCCGGCTGAGACTGCCACGCCCACCACGACACCGGTAGTGGCACCATCAGCAACAGTAACCGTGGAAGCTACACCGGTTCCGACCGATGTCATCAGCCCCGGGAATCTGGAGCAGGTGGAATTGCTGCATCAATATTGGCTCGCGGTGGCTACCGCGGCCGGCGTGGATCCCTACGAAATGGACATATCTGCCGCGGCTGCCAGCCCTGATGGGCGGTTAATTGCTGTGGGAGGCTGCTCGAAACCGCTCGAGGCCGATCTGCGGAGTGGGAATATCTATTGCAATGGGGCCGACCCCGAAAGCCCCGACGGCGTGCCCTTCCTGATCATTCTCGATGCGAACACAGAAAGCGTCGTGGGAACGATCCCTGAAAACGAGGCAAAGACCACGATTGCCGACCTGGCTTTTACACCCGATGGAGAAAAGTTAGTCTATGCAGTCCAACCCAACAAAATTGCGGTGTGGGATATAGCTTCGGGTCGGCTTGAATCCACGCTTTGGGAGGGGGAGACTTCTGCGCCGAGCATCACGATCAGTCCGGATGGAAGGTGGATCGCTCTCAAAACCACGGATCAAGTCAATATTTGGGATACTGCGAGTGAAGAGTTGGTGGCAGAAATACCAGGCTATTTTCGCCCTCAGTTCAGCCTGGACAGCCAGCGCGTCCTTGTCTATCACGACCAGCAATTTGTGGTTTATGAGACCGGAACATGGACAGAAGTGCTGCGCTTTGGCATACCCTGTGATTGCGTCTATGCGGTTTCATCTGATCTCTCACAGCTTGCCACAGCGGAGCGCGCGCCAGCGGAAAGCGCGCCCATCCTGATCTGGGACACTTCGACGGGCGCGCAGATCGAATCTTTGGAGGCTGGCGAGGGGTTCACAGCGTTCCTGGCATTCAGTCCGGATGGGAGCATGTTGTGGCGTGCCAGCAACCGGGGGGATCTGACGGCCTGGGATACCGGCGAGTGGAACTTCCTCGCAGAAAATATTGGCGGTATCACGCCCATATTCAACTTACAGGGGTTCCAATTTGTGGGCAATAGCCGGCATTACCTGCTCCTGAGCGATCTGCTTCTTGGTCTGTATGGCGTGCCGTAACAGATCAATTCCAACTACCTAGAATGAGGAGACTCGATACCAGATCTCCACATTGACCTGGATCGTCTTGCTGTGCTGGATGTCCATGTCCAGACTGGGTTCGTCTGCAACGGCACGAAGCGACCTCATTTCCATAGCTTTTGCTTGAAAAGGCATGGGTGGTCTTTCTTCATCAAATGTGTTTTCCATAAAATCATACACCCCCAACAGCTTGACGCCCATTTCGGCCGCGACTTTCCCGGCTTTTGCCTTTGCCCTGGCAATCGCAGCTTCTAACGCGCGTTCCCCGGCAGCCTCCTCCGGATATTTCCATTCGATCCGTTCGAGGGCCGCGTTCTTTTGGGAGGCGATGATGTCCAGTAGTTCGGCGAGTTGATCCAGCTTCTCCATGCGGATTCGCAGGCTATAGATCGCGCTGGAGGACTTGAGCAACACACCGCTTGCCGCTTCGATGTGGACTCCGAGCAACTGCACCGCCTCGGGACTCAGCCCAAAGCGGGTCAGCGCTTCGACGAGCTGACTCACCTCCCTGGCTTTCTTCATCGCTTCGTTCCCGCTGACGACGGACGACCCCTTGACGGTCACATATAAATTCGCGTGGGATGCAAAGATCTCTTCACGATGAAACGTCATGATTTTGATGGTGTCGGGTTTAGATTCCATATACAAATCTCCTTGAGCGTTGCTTATTTGACATAGGAAAACAATCCCAAAGGGATGGCATGATGACTGTGTCACCCCTTCGGGGTTTGGCAAACATTATGGTTTTCGCTCTACAAGAATTTCACGCCTTCGGCGTTTCATGTTGGATTAAGTGACCGTCAACTTTTGCTTCGGATACTTCTCATATCTTTTTTCTTCCACCACCCTGCGAATGCGGTCGAAGCTTTCCCGGATGTCGGTGAATGAAATGTAGAGCGGCGCAAAGCCGAGACGGATATTATCAGGTTCGCGGAAATCAGGGATGACGTTCAGCTCCTCGATCAGGGCGCGGTTGATGCGATAGCCCTCCGCGTGGCGGATGCTGAGGTGGGAGCCGCGTTGGGCGGAATCGCGCGGGGAACCGAGAGAAAAGCCCAGGGGCGCAAGCAGCTCGTCGGTCAGGAAGGTAGCGTAGTCTGTCATCAAAACGGATTTGTGGCGCAGGGCATCCATCCCGGCCGCGAGGAGGGGGGCCAGGGCTTCCTCCATCGCAAGCATCGAGAGCATGGGCGCGGTGCCAGCCAAAAATCGCTGGACGCCCGGGGCAGGTCGATAATCGAGGTCGAACTCAAATGGATGGCTTTGCCCCCACCAGCCCCAGATGGGAGAGGTCACGTCATTTTGCAGAGACTTGTTAACGTAGAGGAAGGCCGGCGCGCCCGGACCGCCGTTGAGGTATTTGTACGTGCAGCCGATGGCAAGATCCACGCTGCACTTGTCGAGCTCGATGGGCACCGCGCCAGCCGAATGACTCAGGTCCCACAGGACGAGCGCACCTTTACGATGGGCGAGTTCGGTGATATTCGCCATGTCATAAAGGTAGCCGCTCTTGAATGCCACATGCGAAAGTGTCACGAGCGCTGTGTCTCCGTCGATGGCGTTTTCGAGGGCGGCGAGATCGGGCGTGATGTCGTCGTCCTGCGCGCCGATGCGAACGATCTTATGACCCCCTCCCCGTCCCTCCCCCAAAATGGGGGAAGGTGTAAGTAACTTTACGATTCCCTGCAGGATGTATAAGTCAGATGGGAAGTTGAACGTATCTGTGATGATGCGCTTCTTTTCGGGGTGAAGGGTCAGCGCGGCGGTGGCGAGCTTGAACAGGTTGATGGAGGTCTGATCTCCCACCACGACCTGCCCCTTTGCCGCGCCGAGCAGGGATGCAATCTTTTCACCGACGCGCCCCGGCGCTTCCCACCAGCCTTTATTCCAGCCGCGGATGAGGTCTGTGCCCCATTCTTCTTCCACCGTTCTCTTCATTCGCGCGACGACTGATTTGGGCAGGCGTCCCAGCGAGTTGCCATCCAGGTAGATCAGGTCGGGTTCATTGACGACAAATTGTTCTCGATAAGAGGCGAGTGAATCTTGTTTATCGAGTTGCGCGGCAAACTCACGGGAGGGGGAGAAGTTGGTCATGGATTCCTTTTTACCACGAAGGACACCAAGGAACACAAAGGTTTTCTTTATGTGGATCTAACTACTTGTCGACTCTCTATTCTCTACTTTCTGCTCTCTATCTTGCTCATCGCATATTCTGCCAACGCGGTGATCGTCAGCGACGGGTTGACGCCGGGGTTGGCGGGCATGATCGAGCCGTCGACGATGTACATCCCCGGGTAGTTGTGCACTTCAAAATTTTCGTTGACCACACCTTCCTCAGCGTTTTGCCCGATCGGCGCGCCGCCAAGGATGTGGGCGGTCGTCGGCAAGCCCAGCAGGTTCTCGCCGAGCGAACCGAGCGCGACACCATTTGTCCGTCTCGCAAAGTCACGCGTCAACTCGTGCGAGCCTTTTACGTGCGCGTGGATCTCGTAGCCGGGTTCCCTTTCCGCGACCAGG
>Ga0105098_10001034_pt1 | contig 9986 bp, 4 predicted proteins | sample PPLLak21cMay2015_FD_79137 | JGI IMG/M metagenome (GOLD analysis project Ga0105098, IMG submission 79137) | Freshwater sediment microbial communities from Prairie Pothole Lake near Jamestown, North Dakota, USA - PPLs Lake P7 Core (1) Depth... | ecosystem: Environmental > Aquatic > Freshwater >... | reverse complement strand
GCGCAGTGCCGTTGATCACCACGCGCGGCTTGCCCACGGCATTGATCAGGGGGCGTCCGGCGGCATTGCCCATGATGTAGGCCTCGCCTCCCTTGGCGCCGTACATGAATGTCTGCCCAACATCGCCGTAGACCACCAGCTTGCCGTCTTTCATGATCTGGCCGAGCTGATCCTGGGCATTGCCGTGTACGTGAATCTCCATACCGTCGATACCCGACGCCAGATAGTCGCCGGATGAGCCGTAGACATCGATCCGCACGCCTTTGGTCGCCGGACCAAAGCCGCAGCCCGTGAACCGCTGGCCGCGGTACTTGTAGACGATGAAGCGTCGCCAGCCGAGCTTGCAGGCCTTGACCATCAGCACGGCATCGCAGTTGTCACCTTCCGGCTCGAAATGCTCCGCATCGATGACCAGGGTCTGCTCCTGTGGCCGTCGTGCCCGCAGGGCGCCTCGGGTGGCATAGTCGATTCGACTGAACTGCGACGCTGCACTTTCTGTGATCATAGGCGTGCCGTCCAGTATCTCCTCCAGGCTGATCTTCAGCACGTGCTGCACGGAGCTGCGCTTGATCCTGCCCGCGTTGAAGTGCCGGTCGTTCAGCAGGGTCAGCGCCGTGATGGCCGTCTGCTTGAAACCGTCGTTCCTCATGGCCTGGCCCTTGATGCCCTCGATCAGTGACATGAATCCCTCTGGGTCAAGTCCGCCCATGGCGTCACGGACGGCGCCGAAGACTCTGTCCGCCGCAAAGGACTCGTCAGTCTCCTCGAACAGACCGCGGAGGCTGTCTTCCATGGCCTTGAGTTTGGGCGTTGTGCCTGCCGGCTTCTTCGAGACATCACAGATGACCTTGTTCCTGGCAGTCTCGATCACGCTTCCGAACTTGTCGGTGCAAACGAGCTGCTTGCCGCCAGAGCCGTTGTCCTTCAGACTGAAGATGAACGCGCCGCCATCGGTGTAGCTGCCGCCGCGCGCGTTCCAGTACTTGTCGGCAATGGGTCTGAATCGCGGGTCCTCCCGCTGCAGCGACATGAGCGTCGCATCGATGGCCTGCTTCTCCGAACAGATCAGGCCCACCTGCACGTCGCCCTCCTGCAGGGCGAACACCTGCGGCCGGAGCATGGCCGTATCGGTGATGCCGATCAACTGGAACTGGTCGTTCCGTACGTCATTGCGCGCGATGATGAAGAACCACGGCCCGTCAGGCGACGAGAAGACGTGATGGGTCTGAATGGCCTTGTACAGCGCCTGCTTCTCCTGCGGCAGCATGTCGAAGTCCATCTCCGAGGTCGGCGCCATGGCCTCGATCAGGTATTCCAGAGGGTACTTGTAGACCCGGCTCCACAGGTCGAGCAGCAGCGCCGCCTCCTCCGTATCCGTCAGAAACAGGGGATGGTAGTTCCGCTGTTTGAGATACTCCAAGACGGACTGGTAGTTGGCGAAGTCGCCGTTGTGCACCAGCGCCTCGTTGAGCGCGCTGAAGGGATGGCAGCCCCCGGGATGCCACACCCGGCCGCGGGTTGGATAGCGCTGGTGGGCCAGCCAGGCGTAGGCCTTGAAATCATCCAGCTTGTAGTAGCGGACCACGTTCTCCGCATAGCCGACGATCTTCAGGATCATCATGTTCCGGCCGTGGGACATGACGAAGGCCCTCTTTTCGCCGAGCGAGGCGTAGTACTGCTTGTTGATCTTGAAGCTGTTCTGATAGACAAATTCGTCCTCGGCGTCGCGCCGGTCCAGGCCAGCAAGCCGGTTGAACGCGATGAACTTGTCCAGGACCTCGTCCTTCACGCGGACGAAGTAACGCACGACGTCCGGGGGCCTGACATCCAGGCCGATGCTGCGATAGTCATCGAGCGTGGCCAGCTTCTCGGACTTGTCGATCTTGAAATACGGCTTGATGAAATCGTTCTCCAGCTCACCCGCTACGCCGGCATCCAGGAGGGCGACGTGGAGCATGTAGTCCTCGTCCAGTACCTGTCTGGAGACCCCGAGGGCCTCGGGGATGAATCCGACGGCGCCGATGCCGCCGCCTTTCCCGTTGCCCCGGTTGTGCATCTGGAGGGAAGGCTCGAAGATGTTCTTTCCGGTCACGGGGATGGAACAGATGAACCCCGTGACGCCGCAGCCGCCTTCCTCTTCGGTATTGGCGGCGAGAACCGGCATCTGCCGGTACAGCTCCGTGCGTGAAGACAGAATGCTCTCGGCGTTATCCATGATGAGCCAACTCCGTTTCGTAGCTGTAGTCTATGTGCTCCAGCAGGTCCGTCCGCCCAACGAGTTCCCGCACGCTGCGCATGCCGAACCTCTGCAGGATATCGACCAACTGGACGTTCCAGGCATGGTACATGTTGACCAGGCGCTGGGTCGCCCAATCCTCGTCAAACAGGTCGGCCAGCTCGGAGTCCGTTGAGGCGATGCCCCGGGCGCAGCCGCGTCCCGATTCACAGTTGCCGCATCGCACGCATTCCAGCGATACCAACTCCGCCGTGCCAATGACCGCCCCATCGGCGCCCAGGCAGATGGCCTTGGCCAGGTCATGGGCGGTCCGGATGCCCCCGGAGGCGATGAGCGTCATGGCCTCGCGGACGCCTTCTTCCTTCAGGAAACCGTGGACCTTGGTGATGGCGTACTCGATGGGCATGGCGATGTTCTTCTTGGCGATATCGGGCGCCGCCCCGGTGCCGCCGTATCCGCCATCGATGTGAATGATATGCGCGCCGGCGTAGTACGAGCCCACGGCGACCATGTCCACGTCGCTGGGTGTCGAGACCTTGACCGACACCAGCGCGTTGGGGTTCACCTCCTTGATCCAGTCGATGTGTTTCTTGTGATCTTCGATGGAATACACCGAGTGGAACGGAAAGGGCGAGAACAGCGGTGTGTCCTTCACGGCCTCGCGCATTCTGGCCACGCTCGCCGTGTTCTTCTCGCCGAGCAGGTGCCCGCCGAGGCCGGGTTTGGCGCCCTGGGCGTACTTGAACTCGATGATCTTGACGCGCTGGATGGTCTCCTCGCGCACCCCGAACAGGCCGGTGGCCACCTGCGTGATCACGTGGTCATCGTAGGGCTGGAGCATCTCGGGATAGCCGCCCTCGCCGGTGCACGTGAACGTGTTCCACAGGGTTGCGTTGCGGGCCTTGGAGACCATGGTGGGAAGACTCACCGATCCGAAGGACATGCCGCCGCCGTAAACGGGGGTGGAAATGACGATGTTCGCCCTCCCGTCGTTTCTGCGGTTCAGGGGAATAGCCGTGGATATCTTGGACTTGTCCACCTCTGGCGGATGGGCGGGCAACTTCAACCGCAGCTTGTCGAACCCGCCGCCGGAGTTGCCCACGTTGTATTCGAGGTCGGTACGCTGCGGCGGATAGCCGGTCTCGGCCATAATCCAGGTACCGGTGATCATATCCGCGGTCCAGCGGAAGTCGCCCAGTGTCGAATACATGGGATTCAACGACAGGCTCAAGGCCTGGCGAGGGCATTTGGCGACGCAGTAGAAGTCATGGCCCTGGCACGCAAAGCCGATACATTTATAGTCGATAGGCGGCTTGGCCCTGTTGTGCCCCTCCACCCTTTCATGCACGCCGTAAGGGCATGCCTTGGCGCACGTGCCGCAGTTGATGCAGGCATCGGAGCGGGTGACCTTGTACTTCGGCACCTGATGCTTGAACCGGGAAGGCATCCTCTTGACTACTACGGTTGGTGGTTTCATTTGCTCACCGCTTCTCTGTTCTTCCCGAACAGCTTCCCGAAGGTGTCTCTGTCCACTTCTTCGAAGAATATGGCCCGGCCGCTTTCTCCCCGCAGACGGCGGGCCTCGCGAATGCCCATGGCGCCCATCACCTCCAGTATCTGCGAATGCCAGGCCCCCATGAGGTTCACCATCCGCTGGGTGACGATCGGGACCGGAATCTTGGCCAGCCCTTCCGGGAAGATCAACTGCTTCTCCGGCTTTTCGTACAGCCTGGCGCCCAGGGCAATCATGAGTGGTATGTCTAACGCGGTCAGGTCGGCGCCGCAGAGCATGGCCTTGGGCACGTGCTCCGCCATGGCTATGCCGCCCGAGGCGATGAGGGTGACCTCATCGCGTATACGGTCTTCCACCAGTCTCAGATGGACCGCCCGTATGATGTCTTTGAGCAGCCTCTCGGACCCCGGCAGTCCGTTGATCTCCCGGCCGCAGTAGTCGGCCACGATGTGGATGATCTCCGCGCCGCTGTGAACCAGCCTTAGAACGGTCTCTTCCACATCCTTCCCAGCCGGCACGCGTATGATGATGAGGGCATGGCTGATCTTCCTGATCTCCTCTTTCACCTGCGGCAAATCACTCATCAGCGCATCGCTGTGTTCGATGGCCACCAGGCGCGCCTTCTCGATCACGGCCCTGTGCGTGTCGATCTCTGCCGGCGCAAGGCAGGGAATGATGCTGTCGCTGTATTCGGTGAACTCGGGAGTCATGTCAGCCGCCGGCATGATGATGCAGGTGCCGATCTCCGCAGCCGCCTTGACCAGCGCCTCTTTGACATTCGCGCTCAGATCAGCCGTTGGGCTCTCGAAGAGGATGGGTATGGGCAGATCGACGGTATCCGGGACTTCTGACACCAACCGTCCCTCCGCGTCAAAGACGAGGTGATTGAGTCTCCGCCCCAGGTCAACTGAGGTACTGATGTACTCCCGCCCGTGGATCCCGTCGCGGGTCGGCCGCACGATCTCGGACATGTCGGTCCACATGCTGTCGAAACCCGTCCCGGTGAACGGACCGCGGTAACCGGCGCCCGACACAGGGACCTTCCCGTCCTCAGCCTGCTTCCAGAGGCTGAGCAGCATGTCGGGCTTCCAAAAGTCGCCGCCGATGCCAGCGAAGTCCTTTTCCAGCGACTTCTCCAATGCCCCCCGCGGGCATTCCTGGATGCAGCGGAAGCAGTTCCGGCACACCACGGTGTTCGGGTCCGCCATCCGGCGCGGATCGTCCTTGCGGCGTTTGTGCGCCTCATAGATGCAGACCTTGGTGCACTTGCCGCAGTTGATGCAGTTCTCTCCCCGCACGATCTTGAACTTGAACACGTACTCCAGATCGAGCGGGGCGGCCTTCGGGTGGATATGGTATTTCTTCGGCATGATCTCTATCCCTCTCCATGTACTCCCGTCATGCGCGCAGCTTCAGCTGTTCTGCTCCACCATCTCCCAGTACTGATCGCTGGCATCGACCTTCTTCAGGTACTCCGCGATCTCAGTCTCCGGCCAGCCGAACTGGCCTTCCAGCCTCTTCTCCAGGGCATCCCAGAGCGTCATCAGCTCCAGGTTGGTCTGGCATATCCTTTCGCAGGCCTTGCAGTGCATGCACATGAAGGCATTGACCGCTTCGTCCCGCCCCACGGTCTGGCCGGCCAGGAGCTTCTTGGCCAGGGCGATCTTCCCCTTGGCTGTGACTGCTTCGTTATGGGTCACCAGGTAGGCCGGACACACTGCTATGCAGTTGCCGCATTTGGCACACGCATGCACGCTGAGCTCGTAGTCCAGACAGTCAATCTTCTTCTCTTTTCCCAGAACTGCCGTGGCCGCTCTCCCGATCACAGGCGCCATCAGCACCATCAGCCGCATGGAAGGGCCGAAAACAGCCGGCCGAAAGACGAGGCCCGAGACACCCTTCCCGCCGACGCTGAAGAACTTGCCCGGGTTCAGGATATGGTTGGGGTCCGCCTGGGCCTTGTACGCCTTCAGGTCGCGCAGATCGGCGTCGCCGTACAGATCATGGATGAAGGCGGCATTCCAGAGGCCCAGCCCGTAGGGTTCCGCACCCAGCATGATCGCGGCCTTGGTGAGCATGGCCACCAGGGGCATCTTGATGTAGTACTTCTTGGTCCTGGAATCGCACAGGAACGTGGACATGATGAGCGCCCTGTGGTCACCAATGATGTAGGAGTCGATGGAGATCTCAACGCCGAAGTGGCCGCCTATCTTCTTGGCCTTCTCGATGAAGGCGGCGGCAGACGTGATCGGGATGATGACCTCGCTGGCCAGGATGCTCGGCCCCAGGCGCTTGGTCTTCATGCCGAACAGGCGCTCGTTCCAGAGGTAGCTTGCCACGTAACGGGGTGCTTCTTCGATGCCACCGTTTCGGGACACATACTGTTCAAAATGACCTTCGTCCTCGGCGTTCCCGAACTCCACTAGGACAGCAACGCTCTTCTTGAATATCTCAGCGCGCATGATCTTGTTGACATCGGCCAGATGGTTCTCGTCCAGGAACCGGATGACATTGGGATCGAGCTCCGCATCGGTCATGTCTCCCACCAATCGGTCGACGAAGGCAAAGGCCTCCTTCTCGCCCGGGAAGTACAGGAGATGGGGGTATGACCCCTCAGGAACATCCCGCAGCTTGAGCGTTACCTCAACCACAATGCCGAACTCTCCCTCCGTGGAGACAAAGTACGCGAAATCGCGGTCCGATGGCGATAACTGCTTGACTTCGCCAGTCCCGGTGATCACCTTCATGGACACGATCTGTTTTGACAGGTGGCCGTACCGGAAGCTGTTGATGCCATATCCGCCGGTCGAGATCCATCCCCCCACCGTGGAGAACTTGCTTGAGGGGTAGGTCATCAGACACAGGCCCACTTTCTTGGCCATGACGTCGATATCGCTCCACCGGGCCCCCGCTTCCACGGTGACGGTCTTCTTGGCCGTGTCGATCGCCAGAATCCTCCGGAAGGGGGACAGGTCGATAACGATTCCGCCCTTGGTCGGGACCACGCCGCCGAAGCCCCATGAGGCCGACCCCCGCGGTATCACGGGGATCTTCCGATCGTTGGCAAATGCCAGGACCTTTCCTATCTCGTCCACGCTCTTGGGCTGGACAATGAAATCGGGCAGCGTCTGAAAGAAGGTTTTGGTCATGACCGGCGGCAGGTCACCGATGTCGTGACTGTACATCTCTCTTTCGGCCGCCTTGTCAAGAGTTCTTACATCGGTTGCGGTCCTTCTGAACTCATCTGACGTCTTCATGGTACTGTCCTCCCGCTCAGTCAGTGTTTCCCTGTAACTGATGCCAGCCTCAGGAAGTTCTCGTACATCCTCAGGCCATTCTCACCGCTCTTCTCCGGGTGAAACTGCGTTGCCATCAAGTTCCCGCTTACCAAGGCGCTGCAAAACGGGACTCCGTAATCGGTCGTTCCCGCCACCGCCTCGGGGTCCCTCGGTTCGGCACAGTAGCTGTGGACGAAGTAGAAGTTGGCCCCGTCCGGAATCGAGTCGAACAGCGGGTGCCGGATACTCTGATGGACCTGGTTCCAACCCATGTGGGGTATCTTGAGCCCAGGCGGCAACCTCTTCACGACCCCGGGGATGATCCCCAGGCACCGGTGCCGGCCGCCCTCTTCGGTCTCATCGAAAAGGACCTGCATTCCGACGCAGATGGCCAGCATCGGCAAACCGTCGGCAACCGCTTGGCGGATCGCTTCGGACAGCCCCAGCCTCTCGAGGTTGCGCATGGTGTCGGCGGCCGCGCCAACTCCCGGCAGGATGACCGCTGCCGCATCCGGCAGGTCGCCCGGATTGCTGGTCACCGTGGGCTGGTGCCCCAGCTTGGCTATGGCGTTGGCCACGCTGCGCAGGTTTCCCGCGCCGTAGTCGATGATGGCAATCATTTGCCCCTGCCTCCAAGCCGGCAGAGTCCGCAGCCCGCACCGGCCTCTTCTCTCACGTACACTCTTTTCACTTCGCTTCTCCCTGGGGCGGTAGTCGGTATACGGCAACCGCTTGCCGCATATTCTACCATGCGTTCCGCTTCGCTGTCAATACGCGGGGCCCCGTATATGGACGTTTGGCAACCGTGGCCCGGTCTATCAAAGAGCTCTCATTCGGCCGGAACCGGGGAACGGGGCTGGCGGATGAAGCTCTTCGAAAGCCGGTGATCACGGCACCGGCCATTCTACCGCAGGAAACAGATCGCCTTGCGGGAGCGCGGGTCGGCAACCACTTGCGCATGTAGTCCCCCTGATGACGCCGGGACATCAATCAGCCGTATGAGATCGGTGTAGCTGCCCATGTCAGGGAAGAGGGCGGTGAGTACATTGGGTGCATTGGTGAAGAACTCGCTGTTGAACTGCGTCTCCGGCTCGCTGGGGTATACGGGCAGGTAGATGATCTGGGCCTCAACCAGGTCCTGGAAGAAGTGGGTTCCATAGGATACCTCCGGGACGTGTCCCCGGTCTTCGCGGGCCACTTCGACGAGCACGCTGGAATTGCAGATATCTGAGAATCCGACATTGACTCCCAGTTCAACGTTGGTGCTGCCCCATCTTGCCGGTCCCATCATGATGATCTTGCCTTCGACGACCGATGGGTGATTGTTGATCAGGCCAACTGCCCTTCCCAGGGACTTCCGCTGGTCCACCGATGCCGTCTTGGAGTACTCGAGGGGGTCCATGTACAAGACGTAGCGTGCATCCTTCACAATTCCGCCGCTGGTGAAATTGGCGGACCGGAAGAGCACCATTTCGCGCTCGATGTCTTCAGGCAGTTTCACCGGGCCGCCCACTCCCGGCACGGCCAGTGAGCGGCACTGCAGCAGACACACCCTGACCTCTCCCTTGGTGTTGATGTGAGCCGTGAACTCCGTGTCCACAGGGTAACCGTACGCCTTCTCGAGTTTGGTCAACATCTCATCCATGATCTTGACGAACGGGGTCTTGCGGATCAGATTGTCAAAGGTTGCCACGAGCCTGTTTGCCGATTCCGGTGGGCATGTGCCGACTATATCCGTCAGATAGCCCTCCGACATCAGAGACGCAATCATTTCCAGGTTAGGATAGTCACAGTCTGTCAGCAGTCCAGCGATGGGCAGGGTGGTGAGCTCGTTGCGCTCCAGGTCGACCAAATCCGCGTTGTGCTGAGAGTACTTGGCTATCTTGGCGCCTGTCTCCGGCCTCAACTGCGGATGGCTCACCGAAATCATCCGGCAGTAGTCTCCGGCCAGCCGGTTGACGGCTCTGGTTCCCAAGCCAAACACCAGGCGTATCATTCCCTTCTCCGGGTCGATGCGGCTGGTCCAGGCATACAGGTTCTTCGAGAACCCTACGCCGGCAAAGCTGGGGAAGAAGTACCTCTTGTATGGCATCCCCGACACGCGTTGCACGAGTATCGCCATCTGTTCGTCGCTGTTCATCAACCCTTGGCGGCAACGGTACGCGATAGCATCGGGGTTCAGAGCGCTGGCGTAGACTAGCTTCAAGACCCTGAGGAAGGCCTGCATCCTGTCTTCGGGGCTGCCCTGATTGCCGCAGTACTCACTGCGGTACTTGCCGGCAAACGCCGTCATGTGGCTGTCTTCGAGCAGGCTGCTTGACCTGACGATGATCGGCGCCTGGCCAAAGTAGTCCAGCATATCGCGGAACTGCTCCATTATCTCCGGAGGGAAGGTGCCATTCAGGAATCTCTGCTCTACATACTCAAAGGCCTCGCGCGAAATCTGGCGATCCCTGGTCACACGCAGCCGCTCCTGGAACAGGTCGTTGTCTACCAGGAACGTAAAGAAGACGTCTGATCCGATGTAGAACGAGTCATGGGCTTCGAGAACCTGGGAGAAATCCACCTTCCCCTTTTCATTCAGCAGTATCCGCCGGGCCAGCAGCATCCCGGCGGCCTTCCCCCCGATGCGTCCGGACCCGATCACCCGGTTTCTCACTTCGATCAGGTCGTCCACCGTGAAGGACCGGTCTGCCAAGTCCAGAAAAGCCCGGTTGTCTCCGACCAGCATGCGCAGGAACTCGCGCTTGAGAGAGACCATTTCAGGTACGTGAGCTTCGTCATCACCGGCCTTGCGGTGGTCCACCAGCCTGGCATAGACGCTCTGCCAGGGGGCAACCGAGTCCGCAGTGGTGGCGCCGGACCTCTTCCAGGCCTCGGAAGACACCGCGGCGGCCTCTCCACTTTGGAACAGTGGAGTCCAGCCCGTCCCCAGCACGCGATGCGGCAGGAACATCTG
>Ga0105098_10001031_pt1 | contig 9995 bp, 9 predicted proteins | sample PPLLak21cMay2015_FD_79137 | JGI IMG/M metagenome (GOLD analysis project Ga0105098, IMG submission 79137) | Freshwater sediment microbial communities from Prairie Pothole Lake near Jamestown, North Dakota, USA - PPLs Lake P7 Core (1) Depth... | ecosystem: Environmental > Aquatic > Freshwater >... | reverse complement strand
CATTCTGGACGCGCGACAAATCGCGTGAAATCTGCGGGGATGCCCCCTGTGAACCCTATTCATTTATCGGAAAACCGGTCTTCAGGACACATACTCTCGACAGCATGCGGGAGGCATACCTTTCCTTTTTCGAAAACCATGGCCACACCCGGGTGGGACGGTATCCGGTTGTTGCACGCTGGCGGGACGACATCTACCTGACCATCGCCTCGATCGCAGATTTCCAGCCGTTTGTCACCGGCGGGATCGTACCACCGCCGGCAAACCCGCTCACCATATCCCAGCCGTGTATCCGGCTCAATGATCTCGACTCCGTCGGCAGGTCCGGGCGTCATCTCACCACGTTCGAGATGATGGCCCACCATGCCTTCAACACACCCACTGAAGAGATCTACTGGAAAGACCGGACCGTCGAACTTTGTGACCAGTTCATTGCGTCCATCGGGGGAAATATCAATGACGTCACGTACAAGGAGCATCCCTGGATTGGCGGCGGCAATGCAGGCCCCAGTGTTGAGGTGCTCATCGGCGGGCTGGAGATCGCGACCCTTGTCTTCATGAGCCTCGGGAGGCAGAAGACTCAGGAACCGGGATACGAGCTGAACGGCGAGATGTACTATCCCATGAACCTTCGGATTGTCGACACCGGGTATGGGCTTGAACGGCTTGTCTGGGCATCCAAAGGTTCCCCGACGATCTACGATGCAGTGTTCCCCGAGATGGTCAGCAGGGTCATGCGTTCTGCCGGCCTCCTGCACATCCTCGACAACAAGGAATATACAAAGATCCTTGCGCTGAATGCAAAATTTGCCGGGCTCATGGATATCTCCGGCACGAACCTTTACCAGCTCCGTAAGAAGGTGGCTGCGGCGATCGATATATCACCGGAAAATCTCGACAAGATGATCACGCCCATCGAGAAGGTCTATGCCGTCGTCGATCATACCCGCTGTCTTGCCTATATGCTCGGTGACTGTATCGTTCCCTCCAATGTCCGGGAAGGCTACCTTGCACGTCTTGTCATCCGGAGAACCCTGCGGATGATGAACGAGCTGAACATACAGGAGCCCCTTGCCGATCTGGTCGAGGAACAGACGAAGATCATCGGCATGACCTCATTTGAACAGGATATTTCCGTTGTCCGGGAGATCGTTGACCGCGAAACCGTGAAATTCGCCTCGACCCTCGAACGCGGGACGAGGATTGTCCAGAAGATGGCAAAGTCATACAAGGCAAAAAGCCAGCGTGTCCCGCTCTCTGAGATCATGACCCTCTACGACTCCCACGGCATCCAGCCGGAGATGGTCAGGGATATCGCGTCAAAGGAAGGTGCCGTCATAGACCTGCCCGACAATTTCTATTCAATGGTTGCGGATATGCATTCCGAATCGAAAAAGGAGGTTGCAGAAGACAAGACCTCGGGTTATTCCGGGCGGATCGCAGGGCTTCCGCCGACAAGAAAACTCTACTACGAGCAGTCATCCGATATTGAATTTGAAGCGGTCGTGCTGGATTTCTTTGACGGATATGCGGTTATTGATCAGACACTGTTTTACCCGGACGGTGGCGGTCAGCCGGCTGATACCGGAACCCTCGTAAGTTCCGACAGCATGGTCAGGGTCGATGGTGTGATAAAGATCGGTGAAGTGATCCTCCACCATATTACCGGGGGTATTCTCCGCCGGGGTGAACGGGTAAAGGGGATGGTTGATGAAGAGCGGAGATGGTCCCTGATGCGCCACCACACCGCGACCCATATCCTCCTCCATGCCGCCAAAGATGTTCTGGGAGCACACATTCACCAGGCAGGAGCACAGAAAGGAAGTGAAAGTTCACGGATTGATATCCGGCATTTCAAGCATATCACCGCAGAGGAACTCCGGAACATCGAAACGAAGGCAAACCGTATGATCATGGAGAGCCTTCCGGTTGAGATCTCGGTTGAGGACCGCACGAAAGCCGAGCAGAAATATGGTTTTTCCCTGTACCAGGGAGGAGTACCTCCGGGCAAGGATATCCGGGTGGTGAAGGTTGCCGGCGACATCGAGGCCTGTGCCGGCACCCACTGCCGCAACACCGGTGAAGTGGGCGTCATCAAGATCATACGGGTCGAGCATATACAGGACGGTATTGAACGGATCGAATTTGCCGCCGGGGTCGCCGCGATTTTTTATATGCAGCACCTTGAACAGATTGTCGCATCTTCTGCAGAAATCCTGTCAGTCCAGCCGGAGAATCTCCCGTCGACTGTCCAGAGGTTTTTTTTGGAATGGAAAGAACAGAGAAAGGACATCGATCGGATGAGTGCCCGGCTGACAGAGCTTGAAATAAAGGCGCTCACCGCAGAATCTGTCGGGGGTGTCGGTGTGGTCATTAAACGTATCGACCTCCCGGCAAAAGAGCTCGCTGCACTTGCGACCTCCATATCAGGCGAGGGAGGGGTTGCCCTGATCGCCGGAATCGGCGATACCGTGCGGGTAGTGCTCGCATCCGGCGACCCCCGGGTAAATGCCGGTGAGATCATCAGTCAGGTATGCAGCCTTCTCGGGGGCAAGGGAGGAGGCAAACCCTCTATGGCCCAGGGCGGCGGACCCAATGCCGCCCAGCTTGACCTTGCCCTGAAGGTAGGACGCGAACGGATAATTGCCGCACTGCATGGCTGACGATGTTGTAATCCTTGAACCTGGCGATGAGCGGGCGCAGAAGATCTCCAAAGCGATGGGGAGCCAGACCGCAAGCGATATCCTGCAGCTCCTCGCAGAAAACAAGAAGAGTTTAACCGAGATCACGGAACGTCTTGCCATCCCGCTCACCACGGCAAAATACCATATAGAAAACCTGCTTGATGCCGGGCTGATATCTGTTGCCGAGACAAAGTACAGCGTCAAGGGACGGGAAATAAAGATCTACTCCCTGACAAACCAGCTCCTGATCGTTGCTCCCCGAACGTCCAATGTGCGTTCGCTGCTGCTGAAGTATGCATCATTGTTCTGTATCGTCATTCTCGGCACGCTGGCATTATCCCTCGCATCCCCCCTCATTGCCGGTACGGGAACCGGCATGAATGCTCCTTCATCCATTCAGCTGGACCGGGGGGCAGGGATTATTACAACACAGGCAGTATCTGAGGGTTACCAGATAAATGCAACCCTGACTCCCGGAGTCACCGTTGCTGTATCGAAAGGGATCCCTGATTCAGCTGCCGCAAACCTTACTCCGGTACCATCTCCCCTCACAACCCTCGTACAATCCCCGCCTGCCACGCTGGCGCCAGTCCCCATGGGTTACGGTGCACCTCCGGCCCCGGCAATACCGGATCCCGCCCTGGCATTTTTCCTTGGCGGAGTCTTGGTGATCCTTGTCCTCGCTGCCTATGAGATATACCTGTGGAAGAAAATGAAAAATTAAGGTAGTATCCTATTCCTTTTTTTTGATTTCTCACAGATCCGAAGAAACGCAGATAATCAGTGTCACCGGAGCTGAGAGGATAGTAAATTCGGAAAATGTATGAAAATGCATATCTCCCTATCTCGTTCTATGAAGAATGCCGCTGCCTCCGATGGGACGCCCCCGCGGCGGATCAGTAACAAAGAAGGTCCAAATACGTCCATGCCCGCCGTGCCTCGGAGCGGCCCTGCGGCGGGTAATCCTCATAAATAGTGAATATTTTCCGAAAAAAACATGCGCAAAAAGATGGCTTCTGAAGATCGGAAATTCATATTATTCAGATATAATCAGATATTGGCAGCTCTTAATCACGAATGAAGGATAAACGCCGCTGCCCGCGATGGGACCCCCCGATGCGGATCAGTAACCGACTAAAAACTTCCCTTACCCACCCTGCCCGGAGAGGCCCTCGGGCGGGTGACTCTCTCATAAATCGTACGAATCGGCATGAAGCTATTCTGGCGTGGTCTAAGCACAGACGAACAATAAAGGTATATCTCACCGATTACCTGAAAAATATTTAAAATCCTTTTTAAAAAATGAGCGAGAGATTACCCGCAGCTCACTTGAGCTTTTTCTCGAGCTTCTTGAGCTTCTTCCTGGCGTCCTGGCTACCCGCAGCCGCCTGCTTCGAGAGCTCTTCTGCCTTGGCCTTCTTCACTTTGTTCAGCTTCCCCAGTTGTTTCTTACTTGTTGGCATTCAGTCACCTCGCTACGCTTTTGGTGGGTTCTATTTAGCTTTTTTTCTTCTTAAAATATCCCTGAATGGTTGCACCAGTCCGATAAAACTTTGGATAAATGGGCTCTGTTGAAACGGGCATGAACGGGAGTTCGCACCCAAACAATGAAAATCATTAAACCCTGTAATTTTATGAGGGCTCCTTCGCCTCAGGACCTCTCCGAGGCACGGCGGGGCAGTGCGGTGTTTACAAATATGCTTACAGGCACTGATCCGCCGCGGGGGTGCCCCGTCTGGGGTGGCGGGGTTGATCCAAATAATTATGAGGAATAAATATTCCATTACTCATATCGGTTTAATTTAATTTACTGGGGAAATCCTCACAATATTTTTCTCAATGCTTTTTTGTACTACGGCACGTATTGCTTCCGCCTCTGCGGTTGTGGCGTCCCTTCTGGAGCATAATCCCAGAGAAGGTAATACAACACAATCGCAAAGCGCAGGGACGGTTCGGGGATACAGGCACGGTCCCCTCCGATATTGATTCGCAATTTGGTGAAATCTTGGGATTTCAACAGAGCCGTTTTATAAATTATTAACAATCGATTGTGTGTAATTTAAAAAACTCTTTTATCCTTATCAGCAGGCTTACTTCAGTCTCTTAAAAAAGGAGGGATTGATTAACGCTTTTTAGCCATAGCGGCCATAAGCAACCCTACAACAGTAAGTGCTGCTGCAACAGGGATGGGGGAAAGAGGGGACTGGGTAGTTGTCGGTACCGTAGTTGGCACCGTCGTCAGTGGTCGCGTGGTGATGACAGCTGTTGTGGGAACAGTTGTCGTGGTGGAAGTGACCGGAGCGGATACGGTGAATGATTTAAGTCCGATATACCCTGTAGAATCACTGAAATACACATCATAATCGCCGGCCTTGGTCACGGTTACCTTCTGGGTAAATACCCCTGCCCCGGATCTCAGGTCAACTTTTGAACCGATATACTGGGGTCCGAAGATCCTGCCGTCGGGTCCCCTGACCTCGATCTCGACACCATCATTGCCGAGTTTGAGGATCGATCCCTCGATCCTGAGCGCCTCTTCGAGCGTCTGGGTTACGGGGGAGTTAATCGTGATGTCACCTGAACGGTCCAGAACCTTAGGCAGCTGCCAGGTCACTGAATCATCTGAAAGGCTCCCCCCCTGAGTACCGGTAAACTGGATTTCGACTTTGTATTGTCCGCCCGGTAGTCCTTTCGTATCAAACAACTGGTACATGGTGGGGGCAGCCATGTTGAGTGAATGTTCCTGGACTGTTACTGACGAGCGGCTGATGGGAGTTGCGGTGTAACCGGACTGGTAAAACGCAACCTCGAAGGTAGTCCCGGCCGGCAGGTTGCTGTCAATGGTACATTTTAAGGGTATACCAACCTGCACAGAATCCGGACACTTGAGATACAGCTGGTACGCAGAAGCTGTCCCGATAATACACGTCAGGCACAATGCGATGAGTATGATCCGTTTCATGTCTACAGCATCTAAATGGCCAAAATTAAAAGGTTTCTCTTACCCCACAGATGACAGAACGAGCAGGGGAGGCAGGGATCGGGAACAGTCATACCATGCCGATGAAATTGTTCAGGAGCAAGAGACCAGTCGCGCCGCTTTTCTCCGGGTGAAACTGGACACCATACGCATTGCACCTCCCAACAGAAGATGCAAAGGGACAGATATATTCGGTTGTCGTAAGGGTGAATTCAGGAGTTGTCTGTGCGTAAAAGGAATGGACAAAGTAGACATATTCCTGCCTGCCGAATCCTGCAAAGAGCGGGTGATCCACCTGTTCAATACGCAGGGAGTTCCAGCCCATGTGGGGGACTTTCTGTCCCGAACCACGGGGAAATCGCCGTACATGCCCCGGAACAAGCCCCAGCCCCTGATGGATCCCGTGCTCCTCGCTGGTATCCATCAGCATCTGCATTCCAAGGCAGATTCCCAGGAGGGGGACATCGCGTGTTGCCTCCATGACGGTGGTTTTCAGGGGACCAAGCTGGTCCATTCCCTCGTGAAACGCACCGACACCCGGGAGCACCAGGCCGTCTGCTGCCGCAATCTCATCTTTATCTGACGTGATAACGGCATTCGCCCCGGCCTTTTCGAGTCCCCGGATTACGCTCCGCAGGTTCCCCAGCCCGTAATCAATAATGGCTATCTTCTTCATCAGCACAGCCCTCCCTGAGCCGCCACTTTCCTTCACGTACCCATGCAGGGGAAAGTCCCGCCTTTTGCTGCCATTCTTCGAGCTGCGCCCGCCATCCTTCCCAGAGTTCGGGATACTCCGCCTCGATCATGTGGATCAATGCCATATCGCTTGACGGGCACATGAAACATCCGATCCTGTCAAGGTGATGCTCGTACAGGATGTTATGGGGTGCACGTTCCCGCATCAGGTAAAGCCACACATGGAGCGCTGTCCAGTTGTGGATCGGTGCAGCTGAGAGCTGGCAACGCACATTGGAATTCCGCCAGACACGGTCGCTTCGGGCGCGAGTGGCCGATTCATACCTTCTCTGGCCGATAAAGGAAAGACACTCCCCCCATCGTTCGCGTATCAGGTTTGCTACGGGGGTCAGTTTGCAGACCCGACAGCACCAGCGGGCATTGACTGCCGGCGGGCCCTGTCGATCGAACGTTTCCAGGAATTTTGTTTTCCCGTCAGTGCGTATCAATTCCAGCCCGTACCGCCGCGATGCTTCCTCAACATTGGCATACGTTTCGGGAAACTCCATACCGGTATCGGCAAAGAGCATCGGTACCCTCCCGATAGCTTTTACCACTACCAGCAGAGTGGCTAAACTGTCCTTACCACCGGAATATGAAACGTTTGCCGCCAGATCCGGGTTCCGTGACGCGACTTCCTGCACAAACCGTATTGAGGAAGATTCTGCGTCTGCCAGCACCCCGGTATTTGCAGTTACCGCCATGTCCCAGCTGGAGACTCCCGGGACAATTTCGGACGCGATATTCCTGCGGGTCCTGACAATCGGACCTTTTATCATCCCGCGTGCATCAGCTGCATCTGCCTTTGCCCGCCCGACACCGATGCATGAACCGTCCTTCCCGAGAATGAAGACTTCATCCCCCGCCTGCACCGCATCGTCAATAAAAACGAGTCCGGGAGCAAGTACGCTCATGTGCTGATCCCGTATGAACGGGATCGCATCGTCGTCAACAATAACATACCGTTTTTTTGGAGTGAACAGAGCACAGGCTTCGGGGCGGGGGACAGGTTCCCAGCGATGCTGCCCGGGGAAATATCGTATGATTCCGGCAATTCCCCCACCGACAACAATCTCTTCCATGCGGTCCTGATCCGGCACCTTATTCAGGAGGACGAGGTGCCCGTCCGGGATCAGGGGTGCGCCGAAATGCTCCTCATAGATACGGTTGATCAGCTCAACATCTGCCGGAAATGCAGGGCGTGCATCTCCCGGCGGGGTCACCGGAACCTCCCTTGTCTGTGCTCCGCAGGCACAACGTCCGGCAAGTACCGGCGCATGGCAATGATCGCACCAGCGCAACAGGATTTTTCCAAGATATGACGGACGCATCTTCTTATCCATTCGTTCTTTGGGAATAAAAATGGAAAGGAAGAGGACCGGGGTTCAGGGAATACCAAAAATATATCTGCCCTCAGTAACCAGGGGGATTTCGGCCGGAGTATTTTCCCGACAGCCCGATTACACCCAACGGGGATTAATAAATATCAATCCTGCATACAGTATTGTTCAGATGATCAATGCCTGGTTTTTTGCAGCACTCTGCCTTATCTTCCTTACGTTGTGCGCTCTCGTGCGGGTAATTCCCGGGCCGACGCGCGACGACCATCTCATCGCAGTGAATGCTGCAGTAACCATCGCAGCTGCCGCGGCAATTGCGTTGAGTATTTTCTGGCAAAGCCTGTTCGTACTGGATACCTCAATCGCACTACTCACGATTTGCTATGCCGGAACCATCGCATATGCCTATTACGGTAAGGGGGAAGGTGTATGAGCGATCCTTTTATCGATGCAGTAATATATATCCTTTTTACCGTCAGCGTCGGTTTTAGTGGAATCGGGGTAATCGGTCTTTTACTCTTTCCCGATATCCGCAGCAGGCTGTATACGGCAGTCAGGGCGACACTGATCGGTACCGCTGCCATGGTTGTATCGGTGATTGTCTACGCATTTTTCGTTTCCCTGTCCGGAGGGGGAGACCTGTACATTTCGCTGGTAATCCATAGTCTTGTCCTCATGTGCATCGTTATCGGTGCAAATCTGGTGCTGTACCGGCTGATACGTAAAAGAGCCACATCCCCCAATACCTGCAAGTCCTCTCAGCAAAACACCAGCACGGATATGAAATAATTTTCTTACTAATTTCCTGATGAACCGGCAGAATTTCTCATTCCCAGCGCATACGTCATCCTACGGTAAAATGTCAGGATAGGGAATTTCTTAATCCAGCAGATTATGTCTTTTCTGTGAATCGGGGGGAAATTTAAAGGATTGCGCATTTCGAGATTTATTCCTGAAAGAATCAGCCCATGTTCTGATACTGGCATTTTGCAGGGAAATAAGTGGTGGTTTATGGGGATTCTATGCTCCAAAAGGGCGTTGTGACCAAAATATTTATTAATTTATAGATTAATGACTTTAATAACCCTTTCCGGTAGGAGGTGGAATACACATGGCAGCAGCAAAGAAGGCAGCGGCAAAGAAGCCGGAAGCGAAAAAGCCAGCCAAAAAGGCGGCAGCGAAGAAGAAATAATCTTCATATTCCACAAAGAATTTTTTTGCAGTTTTTATATTTCAGATCGGTTTTCGGTACGACATTGTAACAAAAGATTTGTTCCAGGTATATTTTTGCCTGTGATCTTTGGTCATCCTGAATATCCTGAATAATAAACCCGAAAAGGCAGCATACACTGATTTTCCGAAGTTGCATCCAGATATTGTAGCATTCCTGGTGAACATAACAACTGCAATTCTTATACGATTCTGAACCCGGATTTTAATAAAAACCAGAAAGATTAAAGTATAATGGCACGTATTTCATCGTAATACCTGTAATAATATAGTTAAATGAAATTTACCAGATCAATCCTGCTGCAATGCGCCAGTGCCTTGCATTATTATTTAATTATATAAATCAGATGCAGATACAATTCGAACGGTGATACTCCTTGAGCTATCGTTTAAACCTTGAACTGATTGTTACCCAGCCTGTGCTGCATGCCGTAAAGAATTATGACATTAACATTCCGGAGATTTGCATTACAGCGATACTCAACGAGATTGAGAGGCTCGACAGCATCACCGGTGCGGTTGCCCATACCACAGCTTCAAGAGATATGGAAATCCGGGAGCTTAAAGAGAGCCTCCTTGACATGCAGAACAGGCTGGAGAAGGCAGAGGCAGCACTCGCGGCGCAAAAGCACTGGGTGTGGCACCGATAAAATAGTTCTTTTTTTTAAAAAATCAGATCCATGAGGTCAGGAATGGGTCACTGCCATGAGGCGAGTCATTCCTCCTCAAATCATTCAATAATTCGTACATCAGTTTTTGTTTGAAAAGGCAATGTAGTATTTTCTCTTAACGCCAACCGGGACAAAGGAAAAGTAAAGACTATTTAATCATTACCGGATTGTAATTTAAGCGTTAATTGGTGATAGGTCAAAAAACTAATTCAGTGCTGATCCCCCGGCGATTGTTTTTATTTTAAACAAGATTTTTTTGATATTTTTATAAAATATTAGTAAAATGAACTCTGAATTAAATAGAAAATTTTATTAATTTGTAAATGATTATATCATTTATGTTAAATGAGGATGT
>Ga0105098_10001029_pt1 | contig 10003 bp, 9 predicted proteins | sample PPLLak21cMay2015_FD_79137 | JGI IMG/M metagenome (GOLD analysis project Ga0105098, IMG submission 79137) | Freshwater sediment microbial communities from Prairie Pothole Lake near Jamestown, North Dakota, USA - PPLs Lake P7 Core (1) Depth... | ecosystem: Environmental > Aquatic > Freshwater >... | reverse complement strand
TTTTACATGAACAACCGAAAAATATCCTGGTGATCAACGCCGCAGCCGGAGGTTTTATCCGTGAAATACTCAAACACAACCCTGAGCGCCTGGATTACCTGGAATTAGACCCGGAAGTCATCGCGATGCTTAAAAAGTACCCTACGGCTCTCACTGCTCAGGAATTATCTGACCAGCGCGTGCGGATATTTCCTGTTGACGGGGCATTTTTTATACGCACGACCGATATGAAATACGATGTTATTTTCATCGGCGTCGCAAGTCCGGTTGATTTAACCATGAACCGTTTTTTTACGATCGAATTCTTTAAATTGCTGAAAAAGAACGCGAATCCCGGATCTATAATCGCCTTGCGAATGCCCGGTTCACAGACCTATATCAGCAAGGAGCTTCTTGATCTGAATTCTTGTATTTATCACGGGCTTAAAAGCGTTTTCCCCTCTGTGCGTGTGATCCCCGGCGATCTTACGCTCTATTGTGCTTCAGACGACAACAAAATTTTAAGTTTGAGCGCGCTGGACCTAATGCGGCGCTTTGATGAGCGCTTGATACGCAGTCCGCTGATCTCGTTGCCTTACCTTCGCTATCGGTTTAATGCTGAAGCTGAAGGCAAATTCTTGAATTCCCTGCACAATACCGCAGCAGGTATAAATCGAGATATGGCACCGATTGCCTTATATTATATGCAGGCATTTTGGAATAAACAATTTTCACCCGCCCTGATGAGTTTTTTCGGCCGTTTGAGAGTATTTAATATGCCTATGGCTGCGGCAATTATATTCTTCGGTTTAGTTCCATTTTTATTGATCTTTCGTAAAAAACCGGAAAAACTCCGGGATTTCTCCATGCTCTCTTGTATCGCTTCAACCGGATTCGCGGGCATGCTGCTCAACCTTATATTGATCTTTGCGTTTCAGGTGTATTACGGGTATATATATCAATGGATAGGGGTTTTAGTAGCCGTTTTTATGGCGGGGGCGGCAATGGGGAGTTTTATGATGACGCGCTGGATAAAAACGGCTGAAAAATCATTCCGGCTTTTATGTTTTTTTGACGGGGCAGTCATTATGTTATCTTTATTGCTGGCCTTTTCTTTAAGAGAAAATTTTATCTATACTTGGTCTGCATATGCGAGTTTTTTGATCTTTTTCTTGATTTCGGGAACATTTGTCGGCGCGGAGTTCCCTCTTGCGTGCCGGTTATATTTAAAATCGCCTCAAGATGCAAGCCTGGCTGGTAGTGTGCTTTATTTTGCAGATCTCACCGGAGCCTGGGGAGCTGGTTTACTTGGTGGAGTTTTCTTTATACCGATTTTGGGAGTATTCAAGAGTTGTATGCTTCTTGCTGTATTAAAAACAACCAGTTTGTTTCTGCTTATTGTTGCAAGAACAAAAGAGTAACTCCTCCAGTTTGTGACCACACTAAGATTTTCCCCGTTTCGCATCTTTTATAAGAAGATGACTCCTCCACCTCGCAGCGTGCTCGAAATTTTCTTTGAAAATTTCTTCACGCTCGATAGTAACCCGCACCTCGTAAGCATGCGCCGATTTTCTTCGAAAATCTTTGCGCATACTCGGTGGGGTTTGCCGCAGAAGGCGGCATACCGGCGCAATTCCGATTTGCGCCGGGTGACGCTAGATAAAGCTTTTAGGTGCTCAAAAGTCAATAGAAAGGAGAAAGAGGACGTTTACATTTATTTATCATTTATGTAAGATAAACAGCAAGTAGGTTGAATAACCGAAAGGAGCGGTAAGTTATGAAACCGTATCCTGAACTCTCAGATTTACAAAATCCAGAAGGAGATCCATTTAAAGCATTTTTGAGCGACAGCCTGGAAAGTTGCTTAAAGGCCGTTAAGGCTCAATCGGGCTCAATATTCCTGCTCGATAGCGTAAATAAGAATGAACTTTTTCTCGAAGTTGCCCGCAATAAAGAAGGCAAAACCTTTGATAATATTAAAATACGTTTGGGTGAACGTATCGTAGGTAAAGTCGCCCAGGAACGAAAACCTCTTTTTATATCTGACCTTGACCGGGAAAAGGAGTTTGAGTCTATGCCCCGGTATCTTCATTATACTTCTAAATCATTCCTTTCGATCCCCCTGGAGCATGCGCATGAGTTGATCGGCGTAGTCAATATTACCGACAAGATAAGCGGAGCGGCTTTTAATAACAATGATTTCTATAACGTTTTACGTATTTCCCGGGACTTAGGCGTTGCTACGGATATGCTTAAAGAATATCTGGAGCGGCTGCGAGAAACGAATTTGAGCCTTTTGATGCGGCTTAATGATTTAAAGGGCGCGATCGCCCGTAACAATAAATACTGCACTTTGGGGAAATTAGCGGGAGATATCCTGCATGCTATAAACGGACCCTTAGACGGCATTATCCGCTATGTTAATTTAACCTATCACGGATTAGGAAACGAGACTTCGGGAAAAAGCTATTTGAAGAATGCTGCTGACGGCCTCGCCAAGCTCACCCGAATGGTTAATTCTATCGTTACCTTAAGACGGGTCATCCCTGATGAGCAATCGACGATCGATGTTACTCAGGAGCTTAAGAATTGTCTTGGTGCATTGAGCAGTGATTTAAAAGCAAAGCATATAAAAGTTCAGGAGTTTTTACTTCCCTATACATTGTTAGTCCCTGATTTCGGATTAAAACTCGTTTTTTCAAGTATTTTACAGAATGCTGCCGAAGCAATGCAGCAGGGGGGGACGGTAAGTATTTATTCGCAAGTTCAAAGCGGACACCTTGAAATTCGATTCACTGATACAGGGACCGGCATTCCTGAAAACCTGATCAAAAAGATCTTTGAGCCTTTTTTTACTACCAAAACTGATGCCGGCGCGTTGGGACTGGGTTTAACTATTGCGTATGAAATAGTGCAAAAATATAAAGGGTTCATTTTTATTGAAAATGTCCCCGCAGGAGGAACGTCTGTTACGCTGGCGTTACCTGTTGCGGTATAACTCTCTCCACGAAAACGAGTAGGCCCTTCAATAGCTCCCGTGCCTGTATGCCGGCATATCGGATGAGCTATAGTAGTGAAATCCCATTCGAGAAAGAAGGGCTTACTCAGTTTCTCCCTCTAAAAAATATTTTTTTGCAGCACCATTAATATATTTGACAACCATGCCAATTTATTATATATTAAACAAACATGCGTTGAACATGTGAATTTATCCGCAATACGTATTTTTTCTGTAAATCGTTTAAGGATTAATCTTACAAAAGGAGTAATCAATGAGCAAGAAAACAGTAAAAGATTTAAATTTAAAAGGGAAAACAGTGCTCATGCGCGCTGATTTTAATGTCCCCTTAGACGCCAATTTATCTATTACCGATAATACCCGTATCAGGGAGACGATCCCGACGATCAAGTATATCCTGGAACAGGGCGCGCACAAGATCGTGTTAATGAGCCATTTGGGAAGGCCTGATGGAAAACGCGTCGAGAAATACAGCCTTAAGCCCGTAGCCGCCGAATTAACTAAGCTCGCAGGTGTCGCGGTTAAAATGCTTGATGATTGTGCCGGGGAAGCGGTAAAGAATGAGGTTAAAGCCGCAAAAGAAAAGATCGTCCTTTTAGAAAACCTTCGTTTCCACGCGGAGGAAGAGGCCAATGACGCTGTTTTCGCGAAAGATCTTGCCTGCCTGGGCGATGTTTATGTTAATGACGCTTTTGGGACAGCGCACCGCGCTCATGCTTCCACTGCGGGCGTGACAAAATACCTGGAATCAGCGGCGGGATTCCTTTTAGAAAAAGAGATCATTTATTTGGGCAATGCCGTGCAAAACCCTCAAAAACCTTTTGCCGTTATCTTAGGCGGGTCTAAAGTTTCCGATAAAATCGGTGTCATTGAGAATTTGCTCCCCAAATGCGATACGATCCTGATAGGCGGCGGCATGGCGTACACGTTTTTGAAAGCGCAAGGAAAACCGATCGGTAATTCAAAACTTGAAAAAGATAAAATTGATTTAGCGAAGAGCCTTCTTGAAAAAGCCGTTACCATGAAAAAAGAGATCGTCCTGCCGGTTGACCACGTGATTGTAGAAACCGTTGACGCGAATGCGAAAACTGAAATGTGCGGTGAATCTATTCCTGACGGCAAGATTGCTGTCGATATAGGGCCGAAAACCATTGAACTGTTCAAAAATAAATTAAGGCCCGCCAAAACTATTGTCTGGAACGGCCCGTTAGGGATCTTCGAAATGGACGCGTTTAGTAAAGGCACGCAAGCAGTGGGAGAATTTATTGCGACGCTTAAAACAACCAGTATTATCGGCGGCGGCGATACCGCCGCGGCTGTAGCGAAATTCAAATTACAGGATAGAATGACGCATATCTCAACCGGCGGGGGAGCCAGCCTAGAATTCCTTGAAGGTAAAGTCCTCCCGGGAGTTGCCGCATTAACTGATAAATAACCATAGTAGGTAAGATGAATAAAAAGCAGTTTTTGATCTCTTGGGTGATGGGAAGTGCTCTGTCAGTGATTTTGCTGGTTACTCCCAAAATCACGACCTGGCAGAATGGGTTGCTCATTTTAAGACAGGATAAAGCATTTCTCGCCCCGTTAGTTAACTGGAGCCTGGTTAGTTCCTATTGTTTAATAATACTTATTATCGGCGGTTTACTCATTTACTCTTTTCGGGATAAAAATAAATGATGAAGAACGACCGTTTTATCTTAAGCGTGTGTATGCTTGCCCTGATCTTAGGGTGTGCCACTGCGGCTAAAAAAGAGCTTCCTCACGATTCAAGTGCGCAAATCTTAGAGCTCTCAGAAATTATCGCTCGGAAAGATGCTGATATCTTGAAAAAAGAAGCTGAGGTCATAGCATTACAGAAGTTATTGAACGATAAAGACATCGTGATAAAAGAAAAAGACGTAAAAATCGATGTATTAAAGAATAAATTAAAAAGTTTCGGTGTTTTTGAGTAATTCTTGAGAATGCCTGCGATAAATGCCGTTTTATTTGACAGGGGGTCATTTCTAGGGTATACTTATTTTTCCTCATTTAATTATTAGAAAGGCATAACTTATGCGTAAAACGATTATAGCCGGTAATTGGAAAATGTATAAAACGATCCCTGAAGCCATAGAGCTGGCTAATGGGCTTAAGAGAGAGCTTTTTGAATTGGACGGCCAAACGATTGAAATTGTCCTTTGCCCGCCTTTCACCGCGCTCAGCGAAGTTTCTGAGGTCACTCAGAATTCGAATATCAATTCAGGAGCGCAAGATGTGTATTGGCAGGAAGAGGGCGCTTTTACGGGGGAAGTTTCCTGCAAGATGCTTAAAGACGCCGGGGCGCACTTCGTGATCATCGGACATTCCGAACGCAGGCAGTTTTTCGGAGAGACAAATGATTCGGTCAATAAAAAACTAAAAGCCGTGTTAAAGAACGGGCTTATCCCGATTGTCTGCGTTGGAGAGAGCCTGCAAGAGCGAGAGCTGGGAAAAACCTTTGATGTCCTTAATAACCAGGTGCATAATAGCTTAAAGGATATAAACAAAGAAGAAATGGTTCGCACGGTTATTGCGTATGAACCGGTTTGGGCTATAGGTACCGGTAAAACCGCAACACCGAAACAGGCCCAGGAAGTCCAAGAGTATATAAGAGGTTTATTGGTCAAAATGTTCGATAAAGAGACAGCGGTGAGCGTGCGGATACAATATGGAGGCAGTGTAAAACCGGATAACATTACTGAATTAATGAATCAACCGGATATTGACGGGGCTTTGGTCGGAGGGGCAAGCCTGACGGTTGAATCGTTCAGTGAAATAGTGAAACGGGCACAAAAGGTGAAAAAATGATGGGGTTAATTGTCGCGGTACACGTGATTGTTTGTATAGCTTTAATCATCTTGGTTTTGATACAGAGGGGAAAAGGCGGGGGATTGGTGGAGAGTTTTTCAGGAATTGAATCGATGTTGGGGACTAAGACCAGTTCATTTTTGACCAGGTCGACAACCATATTATCGGTTATATTCTTTCTTACCTGCCTGAGCCTGGCACTTTTATCAGTCAAGCAAAGTAAATCATTAATGCAGAATGCACCCAAAAAAGCCTCTGCGGTCAAAGCTGCTGATACACAGGCTGCGGCTGTTCAGCCGCAAACCCAGGAAAAAGCTGTACCGGTAACTCCTGCTGTCCCGGAAAAGCCTCAAGCCCCGCAAGCGCCTGCGCAACCAACAGCCGTTAAAACTACGCTCCCGGCGGCTCAGACGGCAGTTGACCAGGAAAAACAAGCAGCACAGAAAACCCAATAGTACCTACGGTAGATGTCTCTTGTCTTAAAGCAAGAACCATATAATACATCCCGGGAGTATGCAGTCTTGAGATTGAAATTTTTTATTGAAAGGCTATCATTTGTAATGATAGCCTTTTTTATTTACACAAATGCTCCTGCGCAGGATTATGGGGACGCGTATGTTTCCGGGTCGATCGCTGATGCGCGGACCCTGGTCCCCATCTTGGCGGCTGATTCGGCATCATCTGAAATATGCAGTATGATCTTTAACGGTTTAGTAAAATACGATAAAGACGTCAGCCTGGTTGGCGACCTTGCGGAAAGCTGGGAGATACAGGATGATGGCTTACAGATCGTTTTTCATTTAAGAAAAAACGTTTCTTGGCATGATGGCGCGCCGTTTACCGCGGGAGATGTCGAATTCACCTATTCTAAACTGATCGATCCCGGCGTTAAGACCCCCTATAGCGGCGACTTTGAACGGGTTGAGTCTTTTGAGATCATTGACGATCATACCGTCAAAGTAAAATATAAAGAACCGTTCGCTCCCGGATTGTCGAGTTGGGGGATGCCGATCATGCCTCGTCATTTACTGGAAAAAGAAGATTTAAATAGTACTCCTTTTAGCCGCCGGCCGGTAGGGACGGGGCCGTATATTTTTAGATCATGGACCGCACAGGAGAAGATCGAGCTGATATCAAACCATGCCTATTTTGAGAAGAGGCCTTATATCGACCGCACTATCAGCCGTGTCATTCCTGACGAGGCCACAATGTTCCTTGAGTTGCAAACGCGAGGCATTGACTCTTGCGGGCTTACTCCGCTGCAATACCTGCGCCAGACTGATACCGCATTTTTCAGGAAAAACTACCGCAAATTTAATTTGCCGAATTTTAGCTATATTTATTTAGGTTATAATTTATCCAATCCTCTGTTCAGCGATAAGCGCATCAGGCAAGCGTTCAATTACGCCGTTAATAAAAAAGAGGTCATTGATATGGTGCTTTTGGGGTTAGGCAGGCAATTGACCGGCCCTTTTATCCCAGATTCCTGGGCTTATAACCGTGAAGTTAAAGAAGCTGCGTTTGATCAGGCAAGAGCCCGGCAGCTACTTAAAGACGCAGGATGGGCCGATAGCAATACTGATGGCTGGCTTGAAAAAGAAGGGAAAGTCTTCGAGTTTACTATCATTACAAACCAGGGCAACCAAGAGCGTATCAAAGTTGCAGAGATCATACAGCGGCAGCTCCGTGATGTCGGTGTTAAAGTTAAGATTAAAGTCGTGGAATGGAGTGTTTTTCTGACAGAATTTATCAATAAAAAGGATTTTGAAGCGGTACTGTTGGGTTGGTCACTCTCACGGGACCCCGATAATTTTGATATTTTTCATTCTTCAAAGACCCGGGAAGGAGAATTCAACTTTGTTGGATACCGCAATCAACAAGTCGATGACCTCTTAGTTGAAGCCCGGCGGGTATTCAACCAGGAAAAAAGGAGATCCTATTACCATCAGATCCACCAGATCATTTATGATGATCAACCCTATATGTTCCTGTACGCTCCTGATAATTTGTCGATCCTTAATGCCCGTTTTAACGGGGTAAAGCCTGCGCCTCTTGGCATAGGATATAATTTTATTGATTGGTGGGTAAAGAAACAGGAACAAAGGTATAATAGAATAAGTCAAAAGTAAAAAGTAAAAAGGCAAAAGTAAAAAGGCAGGATTTTAATGGGTCGGTATATTATTAGGCGGTTAGTGGGGATAATTCCGTTGCTCTTGGGGATAACCATATTGAGTTTCTTTATGATCCATTTGGCTCCCGGAAAACCTTCGGTGTTGCAGGAATCGATGAATCCGAAGATATCTATGGAAGTCAGGAACCGTTTGGAAAAACTTTATGGGTTGGATAAGCCGCTGCCGGTCCAGTACCTGCTTTGGTTACAGCGGTTACTCAGGTTAGACTTTGGACGTTCTTTGGGAGATGACAGGCTGGTCATAGAGAAAATATCCGAGCGTATACCGGTAACCTTGACTATTAACATCCTTTCGATGGTTGTCTTATTCCTCATTGCGGTGCCGTTGGGCATCCAATGCGCCGTAAAAGCCGGGACCTTTTTTGACCATTCCGTGACCATTCTGCTTTTTTTGCTTTTTGCTGCGCCTACATTTTGGTTGGCGCTCTTGCTTATGCAGTTCTTCGGGATAACGTTAGGCTGGCTTCCTATTTCAGGATTAAAATCGCTCGATTATGAATATTTTACCTGGTGGCAGAAAATCGGAGATTTATCAAGGCATTTATTCCTGCCGGTCGTAGTTTCTGCAGTAGGAAGCCTCGCGGGGGTAAGCCGGTATATGCGTTCAAATATGATTGAAACTTTGCAGCAACCCTATATTTATACCGCCCGGGCCAAAGGCCTGCCTGAACGCGCGGTGATCTATAAACACGCTTTGCGTAACGCTATACTTCCTATCGTGACCATTATCGGGTTATCGATACCCGGGCTTTTAGGCGGAAGTGTCATTTTTGAATCGATATTCGCATTACCCGGCATCGGGAGGCTTTTTTATGAAGCTGTCATGATGCGTGATTATCCTTTGATCATGGCAGAAGTTGTTTTGGGCGCGGTACTTACCATGGCCGGTAATCTCATGGCCGACATCGCCTATGCGTATGTCGATCCAAGGATCCGCTACAAAAAATAAGGGCAGCATGAATAAAACATTGATCGTTGGGATTATACTTATAGGTTTTTTTACCATAATCGCTGTGTTAGCGCCGTTCTTGAGCCCGTATAAACCATCAGAAATGAACCAGGCTCATATGCTCATGGCTCCGTCAAGTGAGCACTGGTTAGGCACAGACAGCCTGGGAAGGGATATTTTGAGCAGGATGATGTATGGAGCCCGGATCTCTTTGACGATCGGCTTGATCGCCGTAGGGATCGCTACCCTGCTGGGGGTCGTTTTAGGTTCAGTGGCGGGGTTTTACGGAGGGTTTATAGATGCTTGTATCATGCGTTTTACCGATATCATACTTTGTTTTCCGACTTTTTTCCTGCTTTTAGCTGCTGTGGCATTCCTTGAATCGTCAATCTTTAATATTATGGTGATAATCGGTTTAACCAGCTGGATGGGGCCTGCGCGCCTTATCCGGGGGGAAATACTTTCACTTAAAGAAAGAGAGTTTATCCAGGCTGAACACGCCTTAGGGGCAACGCATGCCAGAATAATAGTTTTACATTTGATCCCTAATGCTCTCGGGCCTGTTTTAGTTAATGCTACCTTAGGCATTGCCGCCGCTATACTTTTAGAGTCGGGGTTGAGTTTTCTCGGCTTAGGTGTACAGCCTCCGGTACCCAGTTGGGGGAATATTCTGATCGAATCGAAATCAACTCTCGGCATTGCCTGGTGGATAACGCTTTTTCCCGGTGCGGCGATATTGTTGACGATCCTGGGGTTTAATTTCATTGCTGAAGGATTAAAACAGAAAATGGGCGGTTAAAACTAATGGAAAACCTTTTGAGGATACGGGGACTGAGGGTCAATTTTTATTTGGGCCCACAGGTCATTACCGCAGTTGACGGCCTTGACCTTGATATAGGCTATGGAGAAGTTGTTGTTCTTGCCGGTGAATCGGGGTCAGGTAAGACTGTTTCAGCACTCGCTCTTACGCGTATTTTACCTGCGAATGGCAGGGTGACCGGCGGCAGTATTATCTTTGATGGCAGGGACCTCTTGGCCA
>Ga0105098_10001028_pt1 | contig 10004 bp, 10 predicted proteins | sample PPLLak21cMay2015_FD_79137 | JGI IMG/M metagenome (GOLD analysis project Ga0105098, IMG submission 79137) | Freshwater sediment microbial communities from Prairie Pothole Lake near Jamestown, North Dakota, USA - PPLs Lake P7 Core (1) Depth... | ecosystem: Environmental > Aquatic > Freshwater >... | reverse complement strand
TTGGATTTTGCGCTGTGGAAGGCAGCCAAGCCGGGCGAGCCTTGGTGGGAGAGCCCGTGGGGAAAGGGGAGGCCGGGGTGGCATATTGAATGCAGCGCCATGTCAATGAGGTATTTGGGGGAGACCCTGGATATACATGGCGGGGGGCAGGACCTCATCTTCCCTCATCATGAGAACGAAATCGCCCAGTCGGAGGGCTTCACGGGCGCGGCTCCGTTCGTGAAGTACTGGATGCACAACGGGTTCATACAGTTGGGCGGGGAGAAAATGAGCAAATCGCTGGGTATATTCGTCACGTTGAAGCAAGCGCTGGACCGCTTCAGCCCGGATGCCATTCGGCTGTTCATTCTGAGCTCCCACTATCGCAGCCCGATCAACTTCAGTGAAGAGGGGGTGGCGGCGGCGGAGAAAGGCCTGGAGCGTCTGCGGCAGGCAGCGTTGGCCGACATCCAGCGGGGGAAAGGTGACTCCCCGGCGGGCCTTGATGGGGAGTCTTTCCGGCAGAGGTTCATCGAGGCCATGGACCACGATTTCAACTCTCCACAGGCTCTGGCCGCATTGTTCGATCTGGTCAGGGAGATCAACCGGGCCACAGACCAAGGCGGCGATGCACGAGAAGCCCAGCGGACATTGCGGGAGTTGGCTGGTGTCCTGGGGTTCTCTTTTGAAAAGCCGCAGGTCGACCTGGCCGCCAAGCCTTTCATCGATCTGCTGGTGTCGCTTCGCACCGAACTTCGAAAGGAGAAGCACTGGCAGATGGCCGACCGGGTTCGCACATCGTTGAAGGACCTGGGAGTGGTACTGGAAGACACGCCGCAGGGCACGGTCTGGAAACAAGAGAAGCAATCCTCCTAGGCTGTGTCCGTCAAGAGCCAGTTTCACCAGTTTTGGCCATTTTTGCCTCTTAATGCATTTGGGATAGCAAAATGCTTGACAAGAATCATATGGGATGTTACAATTCCATAACGTCGGATTCGAGATCAAGGGAGACAACCCCGGTTGATAGGGAGTCGGCCGGGGGGTTAAGGAGGAAGTAAGTGCACAATTGGGAGACAAAGGACCCATATCTGACGGCGTGGATAAGGCTGCGCCAGGCTTCTGACGCCGCGCTCCGGGCGACGGAGATCGAGCTGGGCAAGCGACAGACTACCCTCGCCCAGATGGACGTTCTGCTCATACTGAGCATGAGCAAGGTCCCTCTGAGCCCGGGCGAGATCTCATCCTATGTGTTTCGAGAGAAGCACAGCGTCTCAGCTCTCTTGTCGCGCATGCAGAGAGCCGGATACGTGAAGAAGGTCAGAAGCAAGAAGGACCAGAGGGTGGTCAAGATCCAGATCCAGCCGAAAGGGAAGGAGCTTCTCAACCAGTCTGTGGCGGTCATAATCGGGTACGCCAGGGACCTGTTGAAGAGCCGCTTTAGCGAGAAAGACATAAGGCAGCTCGACAAGTACATGAAGGCTCTGCGGGACACGTCGTTGAAAGAACTGGGCACAGATGCAAGGCGCATTCCGGCCACCATCGAGTGGGACCCGGAACCCCTCGCCCAGTGGCAGGCCATCGTCAAGAAGTACCATGCTGGCGAGGGTGGGATTCGCAAGGTAGCAGCGGCTTAGAAGTCCGACTAGATTCGGGCTTCGGCGCCATTCTCCGGCACGGATGACTTCCTCATGGGGAGGGCCGGTATGGCCCTCCCTTCAGGGAGTGGGGGGGAAGATCAGCTCTTCTGTGGCTTCGTGCCAATGTGAAGTGCGACAACTCCCCAGGTGAGGAAGCGGAAATGGACATTGTCCAGGCCGGCTTTCTCCATTACGGCTTTGAGCTCCTCTGCACTCTCAAACTCCATGATGGAGCGCGGCAGGTAGAGGTAGGCGTCCTTGTTCCCTGAAACCAGCCAGCCTATGGTGGGCAACATCCGGAGCAAGTAGAACCGGTGCAGACTCCGCATAATGGTGTGCCGGGGTCGCGAGAACTCGAGGCAGACAACTCTTCCTCCAGGCTTCATAACCCTGACCATCTCCCGCAGCGTCTTTTCCATGTCGGGGACATTCCGCAGGGCGAAGCCGATAGTGGCTCCATCGAAGCAGTTGTCGGGAAACGGCAGGCTCTCGGACGTCGCCAGCACCAGATGTGTGTTGTCCGTTAATGTCGTGGCCTTCCGCAGCATCGGTTCACAGAAGTCTATCCCCACCACCCTGCCCCCTGCCCCGACCTTCCTCTCCACTTCCCGGGCCAGCTTGCCTGTTCCGGTGGCCACGTCGAGGACGGCTTCGGGCCCCCTCAGTCCCAGGGAGGACACGGTTGACCGGCGCCAGCCGCGATCCTGGTTGAAGCTCAACAGGGTGTTGAGAAGGTCATACCGGTCAGCGATGGCGGCGAACGCGCTGTGAACGTAAGCGGCCTTATCGGTCATGTATGCGGGAGCCCCCCGACATCATGTTGACTGCACATCCCTGTGCACAAAATGCACATTATGCACAATGACGCCACCTGCGGCTAACCCCTGCTGCGTCCAGCCTGGCGGCTGGTGATCCGCAATTCATCGCCCACCTTGCTCCCGAGGAGACGCGCGGCATCGCCGCTCTTTAAGGCGATCTCCAGCCGGCCACTGCCGCCGATGAGCGCCGCCAGTTCCTGGGCTTGGTCGTAGGACTGGCTCAACGAACCGATCTTGTGCCCAGCCACCTCGATGGAATACGCGCCTGATGGCAGGGCTTCTCCGGTGATATCCGTGATCAGATTGCCGAAATGGTCGATGTGCAGAATGTGGCCGACCAGATTGCCAGCAGCGTTGGTGTGGGGCCGTGGGAGCGCGATGACGTTCACGGAGGCAATGGGCCGCCCCAGTTCGTTGAGAGGCTTGCCAAGGGTAATGTGGGCCGCCACCGGAGCGAAGATGTCCCGGCCGTGGAAGGTGGAACTGACAGGCTGGCGCCAGAACTTGGGGTTGGTTATCTCGAACGCCCGGAGTTCCGGCGGGAGCTTCATCAGCGTCGGCCTGGAGATGCGCTTCTTGACCGAAGCCTGGATGACATAGCTCAAGACGCCATTGTCCGGCGCCACGAATATAGCGTTCTTGGTCTCGAGTATGATCGCCCGGCGCGGGCTGCCCACCCCGGGATCGACCACGACCAGATGGACGGTGTCTTGTGGAAAGCAGGAGTAGGCGGTGCTGAAGACAAAGGCCCCCTGGCTGATGTTCTGGGGGTCGATGGAATGGGAGATATCGACTATGGTGGCCTCGGGGTTGATCTCCAGGATGACGCCCTTCATGGCAGCAACATAGGCATCATCGGTACCGAAGTCGGTGGTGAGTGTGATGATAGCTTTCGAGGATGCCGGGACCGGCGGTGCTAGTCCTTCCATCTGGCACTGACTATGGCCAGGGCAATGAACACCAACACCAGGACGATGGTGAACTGAAAAAGCGTCTTTTCAAGTCCGCGGCGGGTGCGAAAGGTGGTGTCAGCCTGGCCGAATATGCCGCCCAGGCCGCCGCCCCTCACCTGAAGCAGCAGCACCACGATCAATACCACTGCGACGATGATCTGGGCTATGAAGAAGTATTTCTCCACTAACCTGCGCCAAGCTCCTTTCGAATTATCTCGCTCACTGACTTGGGATTGGCCCTTCCCCTAGTGGCTTTCATGACCTGGCCAACGAGGAATGTCAGCGCCTGCTCTTTGCCTGCCTTGAAGTCTACCACTGCCTGCCTGTTGGATGCAATTGTGTCTCTTACCGCAGCTTCGATGGCTGAGGCATCGCCGATCTGGGTGAGGCCAAGCCGGGCAGCGATCTCTTTGGGAGACTGGCCGGTCTGGAACATCTCCTCGAACACCTTCTTGGCGGCCGGGCCGGTGACGGTACCTTCGTCCGCCATGCCGATCAACTCAACCAGTAGGACCGGAGTGACCTTGGATTGTTGTATCTCGATGTCAGCGGAGTTCAGCCAGCGGGCGAAGTCGCCCAGAATCCAGTTGGCGATGCTCTTGGCCTTCTTCTGTTGTGCTGCACCCTGAGCCATTGCCACACAGGCTTCGAAGTAATCGGCCACGGGCTTGGAGTTGGTGAGATGACCGGCGTCGTAAGCCGGCAGGCCGTACTGGGACACAAAGCGCTCCCGCCGCGCCTCGGCGAGTTCCGGCAGGCTGGCCTTTATCTGTTTGACCCGGTCCTCGGTCAGCACCAGGGGTGGCAGATCGGGCTCGGGGAAGTAGCGGTAGTCGTGGGCCGATTCCTTGCTGCGCTGGGACTGGGTTATGCCCTTTTCGTCCAGCCATCCTCTGGTTTCCTGGTGGAGTTGGCCTCCTTCGTCGGCCACCTTCCTTTGGCGCACCGCTTCGTATTCCAGGGCGCGGTAGACGGCCTTGAAGCTGTTCATGTTCTTGACTTCCACTTTGGGGAGGGTCTCCTTGGAGCCCTCCGGGCGGATGCTGATGTTGGCATCGCAGCGGAAGCTGCCCTCCTCCATGTTACCGGTGGAGACTCCGAGATACTGGAGAATGGTGCGCAGCTTCATCAGGTATTGCCGGGCCTCTTCCGCAGAACGCAGGTCGGGCTCGCTGACGATTTCCATCAACGGGACGCCGGCGCGGTTGACATCGATGAGGCTGTACGATTCCCCGGAAGGATCGGTCCGGTGCAGCAGCTTGGCCACATCCTCTTCCAGGTGCACCCGCTTGATGTTGATGCGGCGGCTGCCGCCATCGGCCTCCAGCTGGATCCAGCCCTCGATGGCGATTGGCTCGTCATATTGCGAAATCTGGTAGCCCTTCATCAGGTCCGGGTAAGGATAGTTCTTGCGGTCGAACTTGGTGAACCGCGGGATAGTGCAGTTCAGGGCCAGCGCAGTCATGATGGTGCATTCGATGGCCTTGCGGTTGATAGATGGAAGAACGCCCGGCATGCCCATGCATACGGGGCAGACGTGGGTGTTGGGCGGGGCGTCCGCATAGTCCGCCGAACACCGGCAGAACATCTTGCTCTGGGTCAGGAGTTGGGCGTGGATCTCCAGCCCGATGATGGTTTCGTAGGTCATAGCTGACATAATATAGCATGCACGACACGAACGTGTCCATTCAGCAACGCCGAGGACTTCCGTTGGCTGTTTCAACCCCCAGGTCCCCATTCATGGGGGTGAAGAAGAGGAGAATTGAGGGACACCCTCAAACTCCCGGCAGCATCCTGCTGCACCGTCACGACGTGGGACTGGATCAGCTCCCTCGGCGCGCCCCTCAGGCGTGGCTTTGCCTAACCTTTCACGAGGTTTGATGTTATATTAGGTAGCAGCAGCGGGGCTCAGTCCCGGTCAAGCTTGATTTCAGGATCACAAGTGCAGAGAGAAGAAGACCTGGTGCGCCGAGCGCAAAGGCGCGAGCCTGAGGCGTTCAGCCAGCTTTACGAGGAGCATTTTGACCGGATATACCGCTATGTCCTGCTCCGGGTGAGGAACCAGGCAGATGCTGAAGACATCACCCAGCAGGTCTTCCTCAAGGCCCTGGAGAGCATTGGCTCCTATCGCTGGCGGGGGATGCCCTTTGCCTCCTGGCTCTTTCGCATAGCCCACAACGCGGTCGTGGATTACTGGAAGAAGAAAAGCAGGGAGAAGGTAGCGGCGGTGGCTCCGGAGGCAATCGATCAAATGGTGGAGGAGTCCTCGAATGATCCGGCGGCGCTGGCCGAGTTGACGTTCGATGTGAAGCAGTTGGCGGGGGCGTGCGAGCAGCTCACGGATGGACAGCGGGAGATCATTTCTCTGCGTTTCGCCGGCGGGCTGTCCGTGGCTGAGTCGGCCAAAGTGATGGGGAAGAGTGAGGGAGCGGTCAAGGTGCTGCAGCATGCGGCTCTGGTGAAGCTGCGCCGCATCCTCTGTCCGGCTGACGAGGAGTCCCATGGCTGATCGAATCGAGAACATTCTAGACGAGTGCCTGGAGAGGCTGCGCCAGGGCGACAGCGTAGAGCATTGCCTGGCGCGCTATCCGGAGCAAGCGGCGGAACTGGAACCCCTGCTGCGGGTGGCGATGGCTTCTCAGAAGGCGTCTCTGGCCGTGGAACCACGGCCGGAGTTCAAGGTGCGAGCCAGGAATGAGATACGGTCGCAGCTTCACGACAAGGGGCGGAAGACCGAACCGAAGAAAACGAGTCCTGTTGGCTGGATACCCCGGTGGGCGGTGGTAGTGGCCTCAGTGGTCCTCATATTCCTCCTGGCTGGAACTAGCACGGTGGCGGCGTCCAGCAGCAGCATGCCGGACGACACACTCTATCCGGTGAAGCTGGCTGCGGAACGGGTGCGGCTGGGGCTGAGCCGGGGAGACATCAAAAAGGCGAGGGTAAATGTGCATTTGGCCGACATAAGGGTCAAAGAGATCGTATACTTGGCGAAGAAGGGTGACAGCCGGCGGCTCGAGAGGGCACTGTCACGCCTCGAAGGGCACATGGAGGCCATAGACCAAGCGATCGAGGCCAACGCGGACCGGCCGAAGGTCCGGGAGGCCCTCACGGCTCTGAAGGCGCTGCTGGAAGAAAGAATGGCCGAGAATGAGGCGGCGATCCAAGGAGCGACCAACAACACGGATGACCCCGGCATTTTGCAGGACGTCCTGGAGAGGTACCGGCAACGGCGCCAAAGTGCCCTGGGGTCCAGAGTGCGAGGTTTGAGATGATGGAGAATCCTGGCGGCAACTGGCCAGAAGGGCCGCAAGTAAAGCCGAAATCGAATTGGCCGGCGGTGGTGGGGGTGGTGGCCGTTGTCGTGGTTCTACTGGCTTCTCTGGGAGTGGCTGCCTGGAAGCTGGGCTGGCTCCCTGAATTCTCCAGATGGTCGAAGCCCGAGGTGATCGACCTGAATCCGTCGACGAGTTCCAACGAGACCATCAGCAGGCAGTATGAGTGGAACTATGACGGGACGCCTTTCAGGCTGAACCTCGCGATCCCAGAGGACGTTTACGACTACTGCCACAATATGGAAAGGGCGCCCATAGAGAACTACTCCATATATGTGACGCATCCTAACGATGACGCGAAGCTGGTGAATCCGTTGGCGGCTGAGCTGAAGAAGCTGGCTGGGCAGAAGGGCTATGGTGCAGAGAAGACAGTGAATTTCACTGCCAGCTTCGTCCAGAACCTCAAGTATGAAGAGGATACCAATGGGGAATACCCCAACTATCCGGTCGAGACCCTGCATGACATGAGGGGCGACTGTGAGGACCTGTCCATCCTGACCGCGGCTTTGCTCCAGTCCATGGGCTATGACGGTGTCCTGATCAGGTTCACTTCGCCCAAAGAGGGCGAGGCGGGGCACATGGCGGTGGGGGTGGTGGTGCCCGGGTTGTCCAGTGGGGACAGCTACACCTATGATGGGAAGAAGTACTACTACCTGGAGACAACGTCCGTGTGGCCGGTGGGCGACATTCCCGACGAGATCTTCGCCAAGTACAAGGGCAAGAGTGATGCCATCTACAAGCTGGTGTCTGTTCCAGAGGTCCGGTTCAGCGGCAACCTGGAATACGAAGGGGCCAAGACTCTGGACATTAGCGTGACGGTGACCAACTGGGGCACCGCCAACGCGAACGATTTCTGCGTGCGGGCCTATTTCGAAGGACACGAGACTGGTGTCAAGTCCAGCGCCACCTACGATCTGGCATACGGCCACCGCATTTCCGGCGTGGTCACGAAAGGCATCGCGAAACCGTCTGGCGGAGGCACCCTCCGGGTGGAGCTGTGGTTGGGTAGCGAAGTGGTCGACGACTGGACTGTTGATTTCTAACAGCCGCAGATCCCAGCTTCGGTGGCTGTCGGGTCGCCGACCCGACACTCATCATGTCGCATGCACCAGCGTTCATATCAGAGAAGGCCGCATCATGGTTCTCTTCTTCAACCCCCCTGCGCGCCCCGATAGGTGGCACGGGCGAAGCCTGCCCGTGATGCGTGGCCACAGCCAATCCCCAGGCTGACTTGGGGCGGACTGCACCAGTTCTGTCATTCCCGCGCAGGCGGGAATCCATGCCGGTCCTTAGGCGGTCTCGACAGGGCGTGGCTGCGAACCCCGTTCTGGGGCGGGCAGAGCGAAAAAGAATCTGGTGCACGCCCACAGACGCCTGCCCTGCCTGAGGCGGACTGCACACTCCGCTGCGCTGTGACCATTCTGTGATGTGGCCCGGCCTAACCTTTGGCGCGCCGATTCGTTATACGGGTTAGAAAGCACTTGGGAGAGAGGAGGTGATCAACTTGAAAAGATGGATGATGATCATGGGGGTGTTCGTCATTCTCCTGGGAGTCGGTCTGGCGGTCGGTTGTGGAAAGGAAGAGACCAAAGAGGCTGAAGTCTCCACCCTGCCTTTGACGGTAACCCAGCCGCTGAATGAGACAACGGTCTACACCGCGAGTCTCGTGGTGAAGGGACAGACTGAACCCGACGCTGTCGTCAGTGTGGACGGTATCACAGTTGAAGTAGACGCAGAAGGCAAGTTCAGCACTGCAGTAACGCTGGAAGAAGGCCCCAACCCGATCGAGGTGTATGCCAGTGACTTTGAGGGGAATGAAGGCAGTGTGTTTCTGACGGTCATGTACGTCAAGCAATAGAACTCAAATTGACAGCAGAGGAGGACGAAAATGAAGAAGATAGTTTTGGTACTTGCAACCTTGGCGCTGGCCTGCGGGCTGATGTTGGGAACCATGGGTACGGCCATGGCCAGCACGACTCAAAGCGGTGAAGGCCGGGGCCTGTTTGGGACTGTGGAGAGCGTAGACATCAGCAACGATGGCACAGGCATCATCGCTCTCAGCAACGTGAAGCCGCTGAGCACCACCGAGAACGCCACGACCGTGGAGATAGCGGTCACCGGCACCACCGTGTATCACATTCCTACGGTAACGGTTGCCCCGAAGTGGCAGACATGGGGGCAGCTCACCACTGAGAGCCGGGTGTTGGTGGAGGATGCCAACAGGGTAGCGACGTTGCTTACGGATCCGGCCAGCAACCGCATTGCCCAGAGAGTCATGATAGTGCCGGCCAAAGGACTGTATCGGTATCGCCATCAGTTGGGCACGGTGGCCAGGGTTGAAGGTGACACGGCTACCATCGTCAAGCGGAACGGCGAGGAGTTGACCGTGACCCTGGGCGAAGGCGTGGAGTTGGAGGCCGGCCAGGTTGTCGTTCTGGTGACCGACAAGACGTCGGGTGAAGTGCAGTTCAGAGCCGTGCATGCCTACCGGTGGGAGAACATGGTGCAGCGATTCGAAGGCTATCTCAACGGATCGCTCAACCAGGCAAGCTTCGACAACGCGACGGCCGCACTGCAGCGGGCACACCAGAAGCACATCAACACGCTTGAGGCTTTGAAGGACCGGCTCGAGGAGCGGAATCGGGTTCAGGCAGCCGAGGCAGTGAACAAGGCGATGGAGTATGCCGAGGCCCGCTATGCCGAGACGATTCAGCTCAGAGACCAGATCCAGGAGCGCGTCCGGGAGATGGGTGGATGGGAAGAGTGGAGGGCGCAGTGGGGCGAGGCCAATGGCACCATTGCCAGCGTGAGCAATCAGACCAGAACCATGACCCTGAACACGGACAGTGGCCCGCTGACTCTGCAGGTAGCCGCGGGTGCCACGATAACCAAGAACGGCAACCTGTACGCTTTCAAGGGATTGCAGGCTGGTAATGTGGTAGGGAAAGTGATCTACCATAACGATACCCATAAGGCCTGGTACATCGAGCTGCAGTAGATAGAGTGAAGAGAGTCTTGAGAGTGATTTGCGGTGGCAGCCCGTCCGGGGCTGCCACCGAGGGCCGTAAATAAGAGAGTCGGGAAGAGAGCGAGGAATCCAGGTGGCCGGCCGTTTTGACGACATACTGAGTAACTGCACTGAGCGGCTGCTCCAGGGCGAAAGCGTGGAGCAGTGCCTGGCGCGTTACCCTGAGCAAGCGGCTGAGCTGGAGCCTCTGCTCAGGGTCGCCGCGGCTGCCAGGAAGACGTCTTCTGCCGTCGAACCCAAGCCGGAGTTCAAGGCTC
>Ga0105098_10001027_pt1 | contig 10010 bp, 9 predicted proteins | sample PPLLak21cMay2015_FD_79137 | JGI IMG/M metagenome (GOLD analysis project Ga0105098, IMG submission 79137) | Freshwater sediment microbial communities from Prairie Pothole Lake near Jamestown, North Dakota, USA - PPLs Lake P7 Core (1) Depth... | ecosystem: Environmental > Aquatic > Freshwater >... | reverse complement strand
CCGAGAGGTCCGCCGCCAGATAGACCTCCATCGTGAGACGGGCCAGCCGCGGCTCGACCATCACCGGCCGGTCATAGGCAACGGCCTCGAGGAAGTGGATCGTCTCTCTCTCCATCGGGCCGGCGTACACATGGTCAACGTACTCACCGGGCATGGTGGAGAGAGGGAACTGGACCCCATCCTTGATCGTGTTCAGGACGATGTCCTTGTGGCTGGCGTCCATGATCAGGGCCCCCTCGGTGCCGAGGAACTCGATCCAGGTCGTGGAGAAATTGGGATAGCCAGGAGGCAGGGACCATCCGGCGCTGACGGTCACGGTGACTCCGTCGTCCATGGTGATGACGATGACCTGGGTGTCCGGAACACCTTGATCCTGACGCGCCCCCCACGCCACCTGGGAGTAGACTCGGACCGGTCGGCGGGGCTCGAGGCACCACAGCGAGAAGTCGATGTCGTGTGTGGCCTCCATCGCAGCCGGGGAGAGCTTGGTACGAGAGCCGATCTTCGCCCCGAGCGAGCGGGTGATGTGACGGCTCACCAACACGCTCACCGGATCGCCCAATGTGCCGTCGTTCAGGCTTCGCTTGACCAGGGCCTGCTTGACATTGAAACGCTGGGAGTAGCCGATGGTGAACTTGAGGTTCTTGGCCTCGGCGATGCGGATCAACTCGTCGGCCTCCTCGAGTGTGATCGATATCGGCTTCTCCAGAAGGACGTGCTTCCCCGCCTCGAGGGCAGCCTTGGCCATCGGGTAATGAAGCGTCTCAGGGGTGGCCGAGATCATCAGCACCTGGATTCCGGAGTCAGCGACGAGCTCCTCCCAGTCGGTGGTGGCGGTTACCGCTTCGGTCTCCGTCGCAATCTCGGAGAGACGCTCCTTGTTGATCTCGGCCAGGTGAAGGGGTCCGACCAGAGCGCTGTTGGCTGCAGCCACTGCCCTGATCCCGCCGCACCATCCGGTGCCGATGATCCCGACGCTGAGCGGTTCCATGCTGAGTCCTTTCAAATGAGGGCTTCGGGGGTGATGGGCAGCTCGACCGGGCCCCCGGTCCGGGCCGAGAGGTCCATCGCCATGGTGAGAATCAGGTTCCTGTGTCCGTCCCGAGCGGTGGCATGAGGAGTGGCTACGCCGCTGGAGAGACGGTTGAACCACGTCATCGTCTCTTCGCGCATCGGACCCCACAACAACCCGTCGGAAACGTCTCCTGGCGGGTAGCTGCCGAGGAAATCGACATACCGCTGCGAGTCGGGCTCGTATCCCTTGGACGTGTAGCCGGCCGGCTGAGGAATCTGCGTCGCCAGCACGACGTCGCGATGCGTGTCCTCGATGTCGATCACCCCTTTGGTCCCGACGATCCCGATCTCCAGACCGTAGACCGCACCCGGCCAGACCGTGGGCAGGGCCCAGCTGATGTTCATGCTCCAGATGACCCCGTTGTCCATGGTGAAGAGACCGAAAGTGGCGTCCTTGGTCCCCATCTCTCCCAGGGTGGCATCGACGGACCGGGCGTATACCTCCACAGGCTCATGGGGCTCCATCAGCCACATGCACATGTCGAGACTGTGAGTGCCGGAGACGACCATAGGGGTCAGGTTGGAGCGCTCACTGGTCTTGCGGAGCGTGGCATCGGGCACCATCCGATTCATGAAGGCCCGGGTGACCACGCTGGTCACTTCCCCAATCTGACCGTCCCGCAATCGCTGCTTCACCGTTTGGAAGCGGCGGCGGAACCGTTGGGTGTAGCCCATGACGGCGTCGATCCCAGCCGCCTCGATCGCAGCCAGCACTCGGGCCGAATCCACCGGATCGGTGGCCAATGGCTTCTCGATGAAGAGCGGCTTGCCCAGTCCCACGGCGGAGAGAATCGGCGTCACGTGCTCGTTCTCGGCGGTGGCGATGATGACGGCTGTCACCTCGGGTCGACCCAGCAGCTCATCGAGATCCGTCGTGACAAGGTCGGCGTCGACGTCTTCGCCCAGGGTCTTGGCGACGTCGGCATCGATGTCGCAGAGACCTATCCAGTCGACCGCCGGATGCTCCCGAGCCAGAACGGCGCGGATGCGGCCCACTGTGCCACAGCCGATGACAGCGAGACCGATACCCTCCCCTCTCATCGCTCGATTCCAAGGAGACGGGCCGCATTTCCCCCGACGACGAGGTCGACATCGGTGGGGTCGAGACCGCTCACCTTGTTGATGAGGCCGAGCGGGTCGGTCTCACCCATGTCGTATGGGTAGTCGGTGCCGAGGAGGACGTGATCCGCTCCGTACTTGTCGATGAGGAAACCCAGCTGGTCGGCCTCGAACACCATTGTGTCGAAATAGAAGCTGGACAGGTATTCGCTGGGGGGCCGGGGAAGGCCATGACGCACATCGGCGCGGGCGTGATAGGCGTGATCGAAGCGGCCGGCGTAGGCGGGCAGGTATCCGCCACCGTGGGCGAAGACGAACTTCAGACCGGGATGACGCTCCATCACACCGTCGAAGATGAGACGCCCGGCACAGATCGTCTCTTCGAGGGGGTGCCCGATGGTGTTGAAGAAATAGTGGTCGGTGAGCCTGGCCGGGTCGGTGAACCCGGTGGGGTGGATGAAGACGACCATCCCCAGCTGCTCGACCACCCCCCAGAAATTTTCGAAGCGAGGGTTGGACAGCTCCTCGCCCTCGATGTGGGTCGCCATCTCGATGCCCCGGAACCCGAGTTCCTCCGAGCACCGTCGCACCTCGGCGACCGCCGCCGAGGGGTCCTGTAGCGGGACAGCGCCCAGACCAAGGAACCGGTCGGGATGTCCGGCGACGAGCGTGGCGAGGTCGTCGTTGACCGCGGCAAATGCACGGGCGGCGAGCTCGCCTTCCGCCCAATGGAACAGCTGATAAGGAGAGAGGCTGAGCGCCTGGACGTCGACACCCATCGCATCCATCTCCGCCAACCTGACCTCGACGTCCTCCATCTTGGGGCGGAGGTCTTCGAGTTGCTTCCGATTCACCTCCTGGGTGAGCTCGTTGCCGAACTGGAGGGGTTTTCGGCCCAGCTTGTCTGCCTCCGGTTTGACCAAAGCCGCCGCCGGGGCGCACTCCCGATGGCAGTGGATGTCGATGACGGAACCCAGGCTCAAGCCGTCCTCCTCATATCATGCACAATATAGGATCATTTTCTCCCCCCGGAGGGGGGAGTACCGCCGGAGGCGGGGAGGGGGGAAACCCGACCAATACCCGCCCGACGCCGAACCACCTCCATGACCGAAGAGTTGTCCATGTCGGCCAGTCCGGTCTCTTCGCCCTCGGCCAGCGCTTCGCGGGCCACCCGGGCCAGGTCCATGGTCGCACCCAGCTCGACCCCGTGATCGACTATGAGCCGGGCGTCCTTGTGGCTCTGCCGGAGCCGGGCGTAGGGAAACTCGTGGTCGCCGGCGACCATGCGGTCTCCCCAGACGTCCATGACCTTGGAGTAGGCCAGGGAGTCTTTCAACACATCGAGAGCCGTTTCGAGGTCCATCCCGGAGAGCTCGGCAACGACTAGAGCCTCGGCCAGCGCCATCCTCTGAACTGTGAGGGCGTGGTTCACGATCAGCTTCATCCGGGAGGCGGAGCCGACAGGCCCGACATGATGATGGGAGCGACCGATTGCCTCGAAGATGGGCCTGCCTCGCAGATAGGCATCCTCCGACCCGCCCAACATCACGACCAGCTCGCCCTTCTCGGCCACCTCGCTGTTCCCGCTGACGGTGGTGTCGGAGTAGACGACGCCGATTGCGGCCAAGGCGTCACCGATCTCGACGGCATCGTCGGGTCGGCCCGTGGTGGTGTCGTATACAAAGAGTGGCGATACCCCCGATCGGGCGATGCCTTCCTCTCCGAGACAAACCTCTCGTGACACGTCGGAGGTGGGTAGGGAGAGGAGCGCGGCCCAGCAGCCCTCCACCGCCTCAGCCGGCGACCCAGCGATCAGCCCGCCTTTGTTCTCGAACTCCGCCAATCGCGCCGGGTCGGAGTCGTAGCCCCGGACCGCGTGCCCCGCGGCAAGGAGGTGGCCGGACATGCGAGAGCCCATCAACCCCAAGCCGATGAAAGCAATGGAATCGGGCATCAGAAGTCGTAGAGGGAGGTCGGATTGTCGACCAGGATGCGCCGGCGCAGGTCTCGTTCGGGGGCCCACAGCTCTAGTTGCTCCAGCAAGTCGGCGTCGTTGGGCTGGGCCACGAACTTGTTGGGATGGGGCCAGTCGGTGGCCCAGAGCATCCGCTCGGGGTTGGCCTCGATCAGAGCCCGGGCCAGAGGGATCACCTCCCGCCACGGCGGCAGGTCCCCCACACCCAGCCGATTCGGGCCGGAGAGCTTGACCCAGGTGTTTCCCTCGGCGACCAGGTCGAGCAGAGCCTGGAACGGCCGATAGCCCACTCCCTCGGCAGCCGGCATGTACGCGAAGTGGCCGATCGACACCGGGGCATCGAGCGAGCGGAGGAGCGGGAGAAGACCGGGCAGCTCATGGCCCTGGAAGAGGAACTCGACGTGCCAGTTCAACGCGGCGATCCGCTTGACCAGACCGGGGACCTCGTCCAGCTCGATCGGCATCCCACCCACATTGTCGAGATTGAGCCGGATCCCTCGCGCCCCGCGGGCATGAAGTGACTCCAACTCGCCGTCAGAGGTGTCGCCTCCAACGGCGACCACGGCTCGGGCTCGATCCGGGATGCGGGCGACCGCGTCGAGCATCGCTGAGTTGTCGGTCCCATAGACCGAGGGTTGAGTCAGGACCACACGATCGATCCCGAGCATCGAGTGCATACCCAACATGTCCTCGAGTGTCGACTGTGGAGGGTTGTATCCGCGTCCGGGGATCATCGGGTAGCCGTCGACGAACACGTGGGTATGACAGTCCACCGAGCCCGCGGGCAACGCCAGATTCGCGTGCCGCGTGTCACGTACCGGGGGTAGACACGTCGGGATCTCGGACATCGGTCAGTCCCGAATGGGGATGGTCAGATGCCGCAGTGTGATCTCGACCAGACGGTCGGCATCGCCGGCGACGATCGCCTCGATCATGTCGTTGTGATCCCTTGTGGCGGTCTCCTTGAGCAGCGGGCTCTTTCTCAGGGTGGCACTCACGAACACGACCTGGGTGTCCTGGAGGCTCTTGATCAGCGACACCAGCCTGCGTGAAGTCGAGGCGTCATAGATCTTCCGATGAAACGCTCGGTTGCCCTGAACCCAAACATCCCATGAGTCGGAGGCAGCCATCTCGTCGAGGATCGCCCTGGCGTCGTCCAAGATCTCCGGCGTCATCCCCTCCACTGCTTCCCGCGCAGCCATGGGCTCCAATACCTGGCGGATCCTCACGATCTCCTCGACCTCTGCCTTGGTCACCGCCGTGACCACCCCGCCCCGGTAACTGTCGATCCGAACCAGGCCCTCGAACGAGAGCTCGCGTAGGGCCTCCCGTGCCGGGGTAGTGCTCACGTCGTACGTCGAGGCGATCTCGACGAGGCTCAACCTGGTGCCACCGACCAAATCCCCATTGAGGATGGACTGGCGAAGCGAGTCCGATACGAACGCGGTCGCAGTGCGTGGCCGCGCCGTTCGGCGAAGCACCGTCGTCGGCGCGTTGGTCTGTGGTGTCTCGATGTCGTCCACTCATATCCTCTCAAGTCACGGGGTTGCGCAACGTGCCGATCCCGTCGATCGATATCTCCACCATGTCACCCGACTCCAGGTATCGCGGTGGATCGAACCCGATGCCGACACCCTGCCCGGTACCGGTGGCGATCACGTCGCCGGGTTCGAGTGTCAGGACGGAACTGAGTGTGGCGATCAATGTCGGAACATCGAAAATGAGGTCGCTGATCCGGACCTCCTGGCGGAGTTCACCGTTGACCGTGGTGCGCAACCACGACGAACCAATGTCAGGCAGTTCGTCGACGGTGGTGATGACGGGGCCGATCGGACAGAAGGTGTCCGGGCTCTTGCCCACGAACCACTGGACATGTCTCTTCTGGAGCTCACGCGCGGTGACGTCGTTGACGATGGTCCAGCCAAAGACATGATCCGGCGCATCGTCCAACGAGACATTCCGTGCGGTTCGCCCGATCACCACCGCCATCTCGCCCTCATAGTCGGTCGTGCCGGTCGGGTCGTTGGCGAGGACAATCGACTCGTCGGGCCCGATCACGGACGTCGGCGCCTTGGTGAAGATCACCGGGTGCTCAGGGATCATCTGCTTTTCGGATGCATCGAATCCCGACTCGGAGAACTCGCGGGCGTGGTCTCGGTAGTTGCGGCCGACGGCGACGATGTTCTTGCGGGGCAAGATAGGGGCGAGGAGACGCACCCCCGCAACAGGCAGTCTCGGTCCTTGGCCGACGGCGTGCTCAGTCTTGGCCCGATCCCACTGCGCGATCAGGTCGATGGTGTCGTTGGGCAGACCAGAATCGGAGAGATCGACGACGGTTTCACCCTCGAGAGCGCCGAGACATCGCTCGCCATCACACTCGAAATTGACCAAACGCATCGGCGAGATGGTACATAGTGCATCATGCATGTTGTATCCAGGGATGATCAGCCGTGGTGGCAGGAGCTGGGGCCGAAATGGGAACCCTCCACCGCAGCCAAACCGCCCTATCTCACAGTGGATATCCACTCACACGTCGAGGTGCCGGCCGCGGCGGAGGTCGCGGCGCCGTTCTTCCGTATCGAATACGACCCAAGGCTGCAATTCCAGACCGAGGAGAGCACCCGGTACAACCGTGAGCTGAGGGCCACTCAGACCTCGCAGTTCGTCGACACCGGGGCCAGGATCGCGGACATGGACCTCCAGGGCGTCGACATACAGGCCCTGGCGATCGCCCCACCCCAGTACTTCCACTGGCTCGACGGGGAAACCGGTCCCCGGGTCAATGCGATGCAGAACGACGCCATCTTCGAGATGACCCGGGAGGCGCCTGATCGATTCGTCGGAATCGCCAACCTGCCGATCGACCACCCCAAGGCGGCCGTGACCGAGATGAGACGGGCCAAAGCCGACCTCGGCTTCAACGGGTTCGAGGTCAACGCCGATGTGAGAGGGGGTGACCTCGACGACCGGCGGTTCGACCCGATTTGGGCTGCAGCCGAGGAGTTGGAGATGCTGGTGATCCTCCATCCCCACGGTTGGACCGAGCCCAGTCGGATGGACGATTACTACCTGATCAATGTGGTTTGCATGCCACTCGCCTCCACCGTGGCGGTCTCCAGGATGATCCTGGGCGGTGTCTGGGAGCGATTCCCCGACCTTCGCATGCTGGTCGTGCATGGGGGCGGCTACCTGCCCTTCTATTTCGCCCGCACCGACCATGCCTACAAGGTGAGACCGGAGGCGAGACATCACATCCCGCGGCCACCGAGCGAATACCTGCACAAGCTGTACTTCGACACCACCGTCTTCTCGACGGATGCGGTGGAGTACCTGGTCGGTGAGTTCGGGGCCGACCACGTCTTGATGGGAACCGACTACCCCTTCGACATGGGGCCCACCGACCCCCTCGGCTTCCTCGCCGACGCCGAGCTCACAACAGATGAGCACGCCCTGATAGTGGGTGGCAACGCGGCGCGGCTACTCCGGATCGACGGCCGCTGACACTTCGATCACCGCCCCGATGTCGCTCGGGCCCCAGCCATCGTCTTGCGCCTCGCGAAGGATCCTGGCGGCGACTTCCCCCACCGGCCCAGCCGGTCGCCGCGCGTCCGCCAGACCCAGGTCCTTGGCCATCAGGTCGACGGTGAACAACGGGCTGTGGTCACGTGCGGCCATCGGGCCTGCCTTGTAGTCGAGGAGTCTCGGGACCGCCCCCTGGCGAAGCAGCTCGATGCATACGGTGGTGTCGAGCCCGGCCATCTCCATCTCCAGGATCGCTTCTGCGATCGACACGACGTGGGCATTGAGGAGGCGGTTGGTGATCAGCTTCATCTCGAGACCGGAGCCGTTCGGCCCCACGTGGTGAACGGAAGTGCTGAAGACATCGAGATACGGACGCGCCTCCTCCACTGCATCGGTCTCCCCACCCACCATCACCGCCAGCGTCCCGGCTCGGGCGTGCACCGATGTGCCGCTCACCGGGCAGTCGAGAAACCGATGACCGGCTCTGGCCGCCCGGGCGGCGATCCGCTGCGAGAGGCCAACGTCGATGGTGGACAGGTCGAGACACAGGGCACCCGGCTCCAGGGCATGGAACAGGTCGTCCGAATAGACAGCTTCCACCTCGGCGTCACCGGGGAGCGAGCTCATCACAACGGGGACTCCCAGCTCGGCGACCGATACGATCTCCACTCCGCGCTCTCGAGCCGCATCTCGAGCCTCGGGTGACGGGTCGAGCCCCCGAACGCGATGGCCCGACGCCACCAGATGCGAGGCCATTGGCCCGCCCATACGACCCAGCCCGATGAATCCGATCATTGTTAGCTCCTCTCCAGTGCATCCCACACCCAGGTCGTCGCCGAGCGCAGACCGGGATGTGCCGGCGATATTCCGACCCTGGGCCTCGGGGCGTCGACCTCGATGGTGTCGACGAGAGGGCCTGGGCCGCTCCTCATCACCGATACACGGTCGGCCAGGGTTATCGCCTCGTCGACGTCGTGGGTGACGAGCATGATCGTGCGAGGCTCCAGTTGCCAGTGGGTCTCGAACTCCTCATGCAGCTTGCGACGGTTGAGAGCATCGAGGTGGGCGAAGGGCTCGTCGAGGAGCAGGACCTCGGCGTCGTGGGCGATGCCCCGACCCAGCCCGGCCATGGTCTGCTGACCTAGAGAGAGCGTATCCGGCCTCTGCGCCCGCACCCGGCCCAGACCCATGCGTCTGGTGTGGAAGTCGCGGATCTTCTGATAGACCTCGGCGGGCTTCTCACTGAATTCGGCGCTGATGGCGACATTCCGCTCGACGGTCCACCATGGGAGAAGACGCGGGTCCTGGAACACGAGCGCGGTCTTCTTCTCGTGTCGTTTTGGCCCGACGAAGTCGACCCGACCCGTGGTCGGCTCCTCCAGTCCGGCGACGATCCGAAGCAGGGTGCTCTTGCCGCAACCGTTGGGCCCGACCACGGCATGGACGCTGCCTGACCTCACCTCGAGATCGAGACCGGCGAGAACGCGAGTCCCAACGTCCCCGCCGTAGGCAAAACCGAGGTTGGTGATCCGGACGTTCATGACCCGTCTCGCGACAATCGTTTGGCATTCACGCTACAAAGTATGGATTGTCTGATATATGATCGCCAAGGCCGACCCCGCGTGGGGCAGGCACTGCAACTTGATCGGGAGGTAATGGTGAGACCGAGATCGAAGTGGCGATGGGCGGTGCTCATCGCACTGATGGGTCTGGTGGTGACGGCTTGCGGTGGTGACGGCGAGGGGGAGGGCGGCGGTGACACCACGACTCCCGAAGAAGCGAGAACCGTGATTCGCTTCGCCTTCGCTCCGGACCCGGTGTGGGACTACATGAATGACAACGGGATGATCGTGGAGTGGGAGGACGAGTTCAACACCAGGGTCGTGACCAGCTCGACCTGGGACGAGTTCACCTTCTTCGCCGGCGGTCATGGTGACATCGTCTCCATTGGCACTCAGGAGGTGCCGGTGCTGGAGCAGGAGACGGAGATCAAGACGGTGACCTTCGGCAAGTACAACTTCCAGCGGTCGCCGATGATGACTCGGGCGGACACCGGATACCAGGAGCTGACGGACGTCCCACCGGGGTCACCGATCTGTGTCAGCAGCCCCGTGTCCAACACTCAGTTCTGGTCAGTGGCCATGAACGAACTGCACGACATCGACTACTTCGTCGGTGGCGGCGATTACGAGCTCATCGTCAACGACCACTTCGTCAACCCGCAGAACCTGCTCAGCGGGGACTGCGAGGCGGCCGTCATCATCCCCGAGGCGGCGGCGCCCTATCTGCGGACCGGCGAGCTGGTGCTGATGTACGACGGGCTCATGCCGTTCCAGCTCTACAACGAGTTCTCCGGGTTCGAGAGCGAAGAGGGGCATGT
>Ga0105098_10001025_pt1 | contig 10024 bp, 10 predicted proteins | sample PPLLak21cMay2015_FD_79137 | JGI IMG/M metagenome (GOLD analysis project Ga0105098, IMG submission 79137) | Freshwater sediment microbial communities from Prairie Pothole Lake near Jamestown, North Dakota, USA - PPLs Lake P7 Core (1) Depth... | ecosystem: Environmental > Aquatic > Freshwater >... | reverse complement strand
GCGGGCGCCTTGACGTTGGGATCAGCCCCGACCTACCATCACGGCGACCCGACCCTATCGGTACCATGGAGATGCGACTATGACTTGGAGCACCCCGGCCCGTGGCCTGATCGTGGCCGCTGCCTTGATGGTTGTTGTGGCCGGCATGCAGGGTGCCGCGACCCTGCTCGGCCCCATCCTGCTCGCGGCCTTCATCGCTGTGGTGGCCACCCCGCCGCTGCGGCTCATGCGTCGATACGGTACGCCCAAGTGGGTGGCCCTGCTGATCATCGGGTTCGTGCTGCTCGACATCGGCAGCCTCTTCGCGCTGGCGACCACCGGGGCCATGGAGGGCTTCAAAAACAGCCTGCCGAGCTACCAGGAGCGGCTGGTGCTCCTGAGCGCGCAGTTCGGCGAATGGCTCGAGGGCCTGGGGATGGAGAACTCGCGCGAGGCGGTCCCCGACATCCTGGACCCGGGCCTGGCCATGGCCTATACGCGAATCTTTCTCTCCAACATCGGCGGCGTCTTTTCCACCGGCCTGTTGGTCCTGTTCACCGTCCTGTTCATCCTGCTCGAGACGGCCGGCATGCCCGCCAAGCTGAAGGCCGCCTTCAACCCCACGGCGGAGACGGAGGCACGCATCCAGAAGATGCTGTCCTCCATCAACCGGTACATGGTGATCAAGAGCCTGGCCAGCCTGGCCACCGCTAGCCTCATCTGGATCTGGTTGTGGTACCTCGGCATCGACTTTGCCATCCTCTGGGCCCTGCTTGCCTTCCTGATGAACTTCGTGCCCTTCGTCGGCGCCATCCTGATGGCGATCCCCGCCGTCCTGGTCGCCCTGGTGCAGACGGACATCCCGACCACCTTGCTGGTCGCACTGGGTTATCTGGTCGTCAATACCGCCATCGGGAGCATCCTGGAGCCCAGGTTCATGGGCAAGGGGCTCGGCATCTCCACCCTGGCGGTCTTTCTCTCCCTGCTGTTCTGGGGCTTCGTGTTCGGCACGGTCGGCGTCTTCCTGTCCGTGCCCCTGACCATGGTGCTCATCATCGCCCTGGATGCCAGCCCGCTGACCCGCCCGATTGCCATTCTGCTCGGCCCGGACATCGCACAGACGCCCGGGTCCGCGGAAGATGCAGGCTCAGTTGACTCGGACCCGGCCGCGCAGCAGGCCCAGGGCCTTCTTGCCCAGAAGCGGCAAGACACCCAACAGGGCCAATGAGCCGATCAGTGCCGGCGAGAAGACATCGGACAGGCTATAGACCTCGGCAAGCTGGGTCCCGGCATTCACGTAGACCAGGATGCCGGCCAGCATGCCGAGCTGCGTCACCCAATAGAAGGTGCGGGTCTTGATCGGGGATAGCCCCATGACCAGGTTGATCATAAAGAAGGGGATCACCGGCACCAGCCGCATGGAGAAGAGATAGAAGGCCCCGTCCTTGGCCATGCCGGCGTTGACGGCCGCGAGCCGCTCGCCGAAGTGGCGTTGGATCGTGTCGTGCAGGATGAAGCGGGAGAGCCAAAAGGCCAGGGTGGCGGCCATGGCGGCGGCGAACGAGGCGATCGGGACACCCTTCCAGAACCCAAACAGGGCGCCGGCGACCACGGCCATCAAGGCTGCAATCGGCAGGAACAGCGTGGCGACTGCGTGGATGGCGAAATAGCCGCCGACCACCAGCCAGGGGTTCTGGGCGTACCAGGCGTCGAAGGTCTCGCCGCCGGCATGGAAGGCGTCCAGCGTCAGGTACCGGTCCAGGTCCAAGGCGAAGACGGCCAGGATCAGGGCGGCGAGGGGGATCAGCAGGGCGAGCCGTTTCATGGGGCAATTACTCTTGATGCCTGGTTTCGGTGAGCATGAGATTGGGCGTCCATGGCCAGGACGCCGGGGTCGGGCAGGTCCAGGGTCCGGCCCTGTAGGGTATGAAACGTCAATATTTAAATGGAATCACCTAGTAGCCGCTGGGAGGGTGGCTCGGCAAGGTGCAGTGGGGCGCGACACCCGTTGTGAATTTGGATTGTTCCTTGGCGACGCCCAAGTTCCATGATAGTTTAAAAAAACTCCCGGCGCGCGACCCCCGGTTTGGTCCCTTGTCTATCGCCTCCCGGCGCTGGGGGTGCCATGCGGGCGTCCCACCCGTTCGCACTCGCGGCCCGGGCTGTTCGGGCCCTGTTGATTGACGGAGAGAACCGGCGCATGACCAACCGAGGGCAATGGCACCGCCAGCCACAAGCGCACCAGCCATACCCGCGCCGACCAATCCAGCGCCCATCCTGGACCCTGCCCCTATGTCCATGATCGATAGCGTCTGGGGCTTCGATTGTGCTTCGAGCGTTACTCCCACGGCATCTATCGCCCCGATTAGGCCATGACCCCCTCACGCCTTCACAACTCGGCGGTACCGCCTGGCCTAGGCGGGATGACCGATGGGCGGCCATGAGGCGGCTACGCCCTCCGTGACCGGCGTTGCGCTCGCACGGGCGGCCGGATTCTTTGGATGCTGGCTGCTGCTCGCCACCCTCGGCACAGGTGCCGACCTGATCGCCGATCTGGTCGCGGGCCTGGTGGCGGCCGCCGCGGCCACTTGGATCAGCCTGCAACTGCTGCCCCCGGGGCCAGGGCGGATCCACTACGGCGCCTTGGGCAGGCTCGCCTGGCGCTTTCTATGGCAATCCGTCGTCGCGGGGATCGATGTGGCGCGGCGGGCCTTTGCCCCCCGGCTGTCGTTGCAACCCGGCTATCTGAGCCATCCGGCGCGGATCCCGCCGGGTCCAGGACGTGCCGTCTTCGGGGCGCTCACCAGCCTGGTACCGGGCACCCTGCCGGTCGGCGCTGGCCCGGGGGACACCCTGATCTATCACTGCCTCGATGCGAGCCAACCGGCGGCACAGGGGCTTGCCGTGGACGAGGCGCTGCTGATCCAGGTACTCGGCGGGGGTGACGCGGATGATTGACTTCCTGCTCGCCGCCGCGCTCTTCGTGCTTGGCACCGTCGCCCTGGGGCTGATCCGCATCCTGCGCGGCCCGGACGATGCGGACCGCATTCTGGCGGCGCAGTTGCTCGGCACCGGGGGGGTGGCGGCCTTGCTGCTGCTGGGCGTTGCGAACGGGGTCAACGCGGTCGGGGACCTGGCGCTCTTGCTGGCCCTGCTCGCCGCCTTCGCCTCGGTGGCCTTCGTGACCGGTGCCAACCGTCCGGACTCGGCGGCACCGGCCTCGGCGCGGGATACGGACCCCGACAACCTGGAGGCCGAGGACAGAACATGACTCTGGCGCTGACCATCTTCACCATCGTCTCGGTGTCCCTCGGGGCCATCTTCTTTCTGGCCGGAACCGTGGGGCTGCTGCGCTTCCCCGATACCCTGACCCGCCTGCACGCCTTGACCAAGGCAGATAACCTGGGCTTGGGCCTGGTGGTCCTGGGGCTGCTGCCCCAGGTGGACTGGCCGCTGGGCGCGCTCAAGTTGATCGCGGTCTGGCTGCTTGCCCTCCTGGCCGGGGCGACGGTCAGCCAGGTCTTGGGTGCCGCCGTGCGGCCCCAGCCGGGCACGCCCTATTTACGCACCGCCCCCGGTGAGGAGCCGGCCCCATGAACCTCGCCCTGGCCGCGGATGGCTTCCTCGCCCTACTGATCCTGGGCCTGGCCATCTGGACCATCGCCGCGCACGCCACCTATGGCGCGGTCGTCGGCTTTGTGGCCTACGGACTCCTTGTGGCGCTCGTCTGGGTCCGCCTCTCCGCCGTGGACGTGGCCCTGACCGAGGCGGCCCTGGGCACGGGACTGACGGGTATGCTTCTGCTCGGGGCTGCTGCCCGTCTGCCACGGGAGGTGGTCGCACCCAGGTCCGGCCGGGGCTTGCGGCTCCTGTTCCAGATGGCGGTCGGGGTGCTTTGCGCCGGGATCGCCGCCGGGCTTGCCGCCATCGTGCTGCTCCTGCCCGAGCCCACTCCCACCCTGGCACCACAAGTCGCGGCCAACCTGCCCACTACCGGGCTCGGCAATCCCGTCACCGGGGTACTCCTCGGCTTCAGGGCCATCGACACCCTGCTGGAGGCCGTGGTCCTGGTGCTTGCCCTGATCGGGCTCTGGTCCCTGGCCCCGGACGACGCCTGGGGCGGGCGCCCAGCGGCCTTGCGACCCAGGCAGCCGGGCAGCGCCCTGGTACTGCTCGCGCAACTGTTACCCCCGCTGGGAATACTGGTGGGCATTCATCTCTTTTGGACGGGGGCGAATCATCCCGGCGGGGCCTTCCAGGGCGGCGCCGTCCTGGCGGCAATGTGGGTCATCACCCTGGTCGCGGGGCTGACCAAGCCACCGCGGGTAGATCAACGCTGGCTCCGCATCGTCCTGGTGGTCGGGCCAGCGCTATTTTTGGTGATCGGGTTGGTGGGGATCTGGCTGGCCGGCGCCTTCCTGGCCTACCCGGAAGGTTATGCCAAGCCCCTGATCCTCGTCATTGAGGCGGCGCTCACCCTGTCCATTGCGGCGGCCCTGGGTCTGCTGCTCGCCGGTCCGCCAGAGCCAGTCGAGCCGTTGGGGGGGCAACCATGACCTTCACAACCCTCTTTGGGCTCTGCGGTGCCGGCCTGGTGGGTCTGGGGCTGTATGGCTTGATCTGTCATCCCAGTGTCCTGCGCAAGATACTCGCCTTCAATGTACTGGGCGGGGGCGTGTTTCTGCTGCTCGGCGTCATCGCGCGACGCGGCGGCGGTGTTGTCCTGGGGGCCGACCCCGGTAGCGATCCGGTCCCTCAGGCCATTATCATCACGGCCCTGGTGGTCGCCTTCGCCGCCACGGTGCTCGCGGTCGCGCTGCTGCTGCGCCTCGCCGGGGCGACCGGTCAGGCCACCCTGGACGCTGAACCCTCCTGGCGACCTTCCTCACCGGAGAAGGACCTCTGATGGGGATCCCCCTGACCCTGCTGGAGGCCGCGGTCGCGCAAGGTGGCAACCTCTTGGTACTCGCCCTGGTGCTGCCGGTCGTGCCCCTGTTGCTGGCCTTTCCCCTGGGCGGGCGCCTGGCGGGGCGCATCGCCCTGGGAACTCTGCTGCTGGGGATCGGTGTCGCCGTTGCCATCGCCGCCGCCGTACTGCATGGGGGCACGGCCCTGGATTATCACCTGGGTGGCTGGGCCCCGCCCCTGGGCGTGGCCCTGAAGGCCGATGGCCTCTCCGCCACCATGCTGCTCGTCACCGCCGTGATCCTGGGCGCCGTCGGTCTCTACGCCCGGCCTGAATTTCGCGTCCCGCCCGAAGCCCGGGAGACCCGAGCCCCGCTCGCCTTCTGGACCCTGCTGCTCGGCGTCTGGGCCGGTCTCAACGCGGTCTTCCTGGGCCAGGACCTCTTTAGTCTCTATGTGGCTCTGGAACTGGTGACCTTCTCCGCGGTTCCCCTGGTCTGCCTCAGCGGTCGCCCGGAGACCCTGGCCGCGGCCCTGCGTTATCTGCTCTTTGCGCTCCTCGGCTCGGTCCTCTATGTCCTCGGCGTGGCCTTGCTCTATGGCGCCTACGGCACCCTGGACATCGCCCTGCTATCCGCCAAGCTTGCGAGCGGCGACCCTGCCGCGCCGGTCGTCCTGGGGGCCGCCACCCTGATGACGGTGGGACTGTTGGCAAAGACCGCGCTCTTCCCCCTGCACCTGTGGCTGCCACCGGCCCATGCGGGCGCCCCGCCCGCCGCCAGCGCCGTCCTCTCGGCCCTGGTGGTCAAGGCGTCCTTCTTCCTGATCCTGCGGCTCTGGCTTGATGTCCTGCCGGCGTCCTTGACCCAACAGGCGGCGCCGCTCCTCGCCGCCTTGGGGGTGGCGGCGATCCTGTTCGGCGGGGCCCAGGCCCTGCGTCAGGCACGGCTCAAGATGCTCATCGCCTATTCGACGGTCGCCCAGATCGGCTACCTGTTCCTGGTCTTCCCCCTGACCCTGGGCAGCGCCGCCGCGCCCGCCGGACCCGAGGCCGCGGGGGCCCTGACCGGCGGCATGCTGCAACTGATCGCCCATGCCTTTGCCAAGGCCTCCATGTTCATGGGCGCCGGGGTCATCGCCGCGGCCCTGGGACATGACCAGATCCGGAACCTAGGCGGCATCGCCCGCGCCCTGCCGATCACAGTTCTCGCCTTCACCGTGGCCAGCCTGTCCCTGGTAGGGCTGGAGCCCAGCGGCGGCTACGCGGCCAAGACGCTGCTGACCGCGGCGGCCGATGCCTCGGGGCAATGGTGGTGGGCCCTGGCACTGAACGCCGGCGGACTGCTCACCGCGACCTACCTGCTGTGGGTGCTCTTCAATGCCCTGTCCGGCCTGAGTCGGCCGCCGACCCTGCTGAAGCCCCCGCGACGCCACCAGGAGCTGCTGGTGCTGGGGCTCGCCGTGGGCGCCTTGGTGCTCGGCCTGGTGCCCCTGGCGTCCTTCGACCTGATACTGATCGGGCGCCCGAGCGTAACCGAGGTCGCGAATGGGGTCGGGCTCCAGTGACCCCGCCAAGCGCCTTTTCCGCAAATGGTCCCATCGCTGATTCATGATCCTGTGGGGCATCAAGGAGGCCACCTATCGCAAGCCCATGGCGCGGAGCGCCAACGGATGCGTAACCCCGCGGGCATGGTGTGACGCCTAAATCCGGCATGGCCGGTTCGATTTCCTATCCATTGGGGCTAGGGGTCGGGATGTTCGCGCTCAACAAGCCGCGTGGAGACGCCGTAGCCCTCATTATGATGGTGGCGCTCCCCTTTTCGGGCGTCATCCCGACCAGCCCGACCGGTTGCACCTGCCCCGCGCCTCGACTAGAGTCATGAATGGCCGATTCTCTGGCCCAGGGTTAGATTGCACTACCAAGGGTAAGATATTTCTGGAGATTCCCCCTGACTTGCCATTCATACTACTCGAGGAGCGACCCTCATGACGGATACTGACCCGACCACCCCCGCGCCCGCAATAACCCCGGTCCATGACCTCCGGGAGACCATCGAGGAGCGACGCGCGACCGGCAAGGCTGCTCGCAAACAGGCTCCGCGAAACGCGCCTGGACATTGGGACGAGACGGCGCGCGGTCACGACGCCCTCGAGACGATCCTGGCCCAGAACGCCATCCGGGCCCCCGATCTGGTTCCCATCCGCCACGGACGCATGGTGGCCTCGCCCTGGACCTACTACCGTGGCGCGGCCGCGGTGATGGCCGCTGATCTCGCCTCCCGCCCCCACAGTGGGCTACGGGTCCAGCTTTGCGGCGACGCGCATGTCCTCAACTTTGGCCTGTGGGCCACGCCAGAGCGAAACCTCCGGTTCGACCTGCGGGACTTCGACGAGACGCTGCCCGGTCCCTTCGAATGGGATCTGCAGCGACTCGCCGCCAGCCTGGTGGTGGCGGCGCGGGAGGATGGCCTCAAGGCGGCCACGGCCGATGAGGCAGTGATCATGGCAGGGGAGGCCTACCGTGACCAGATGGCCCGCTACGCGACGATGACGGAGCTTGACCTCTGGTACGACGGCACTCACGTCGACAGCCTGATCAAGTACTTCGCGCCGGCCGACCGGGGGCAGTTATCGACCCACATTGAGAAGCAGGCCAAGCGCCGCACCCATCTCGGCGCCTTCGCCAAACTCACCTCTATGATCGAGGGCCGGCCCCGAATCGACGAGGACCCACCCATGCGCGCCACCATCGCCGACGAGGAGCAGGACGCGCTGACCGACCAGTTCCTTGCCGGCTACCGGATGACGTTGCAGGAGGATCGGCGCCACCTGTTCGATCGCTTCACGCCTGTCGATCTGGTCCGTCAGGTCGTGGGTGTCGGCAGTGTGGGCATGCGGGTCTACCTGTCCCTCCTCGAGGGCCGCAGCGGCAACGACCCCCTGTTCCTGCAGATCAAGCAGGCCGGCCCGTCGGTATTCGAGTCCCACCTCGGCCCCAGCCACCACGACAACCACGGTGCCCGGGTAATTGCCGGCAAGCGGGCCCTGCAGAGCGCGACCGACATCTTCGTCGGCTGGGGCTCGTTCCAGGGTAGGGACTACTATGTGCGGCAGTTCCGCGACATGAAGATCGTCCCTGACATCGAGTTGCTCGGCCCCGTCCTGGTCGAGTTCGCCACCGCCTGCGGCGAGACGCTGGCCCGGGCCCATGCCCGCTCCGGAGACGCCGTGGCTATCAGCGCCTACCTCGGCAAGGGCTCGCGGTTCATTACCGCCCTCCGCGACTTCGCCCGCCTGTACGCCGATCAGAATGAGCGCGATCACGCTCAACTCCAGCGCGCCATCGCCGCTGGCACGGTCGAGAGCGCCCCCGGCTGGTAGCGCCCCTCGTGGGCTTGGCACTAAGGTGAACCCTACGGCAGCACGGGCGGCCGGGCCCCCTTGGCAAGGGGCGCAAGCCGAGCGGGCCGCCGGCCTGGCCTTGGCTAAACCCCTACGCGAGGCCGAGCAGCGGCCCGCTATTGCCGGCAATGGGTGACAATGCCGAGTGGCAAGGGCGGCTGGACGACACCTGGTTCCGCGTGGCTCTGCTGTTCCGCCCCCGTCAGCTCACATGCCTGGTGGTCATTGACATCAAGGTCGGCAGGTTCGGCTAGGCCGACGATGGTGCGATCGACCAGTTTGCAGCGCATCCCGAGGAAATACCGTTAATACAAGTTGTGGGGACGCCACTCATTATGGCCGATGAGGACCAGCGCTTGGGCACCGAGCGCATCCGCGTGCGCGGCCTGGTGCAGGGGGTCGGCTTTCGGCCTACGGTATGGCGGCTGGCGCGGGACCTCGGGCTGGCGGGGGATGTGCGCAATGACGGCGAGGGTGTCCTGATTCACGCCCGGGGGAGCCAAGCCGAGCTGGATGTCTTTTGCCACCGCCTGATGGATGAGTGTCCCATCCTGGCCCGCATCGATGCCGTGGAGCGGCAGCCGTTGGCGGAGGCGCCGGCCATGTCCGGGGGGGGCTTCCGCATCCTGGCCAGCGATGTCGGGCACGTTGCGACTGGGGTGGTGGCGGACGCGGCCACCTGCGCCGCTTGCGCCGCCGAGATTGCGGACCCGGCGGACCGGCGCTATCGCTACCCCTTCGCCAACTGCACCCATTGCGGGCCGCGCCTGAGCATAGTCCGCGCCATCCCCTATGACCGCGCCAACACCAGCATGGCGGCCTTTTCCCTCTGCCCGGACTGTCGCCGTGAGTACGAGGACCCGGCGGACCGGCGCTTTCATGCCCAGCCCATCGCCTGTCCGGTGTGCGGACCCCAGGTGTGGCTGGAGGGCAACACAGGTCTCGCCGAGCCAGACAGGGGACCTGTATCGTCCGGGGTCGCCGAGCCATCGCCTCCCCTCACCCGCACCGACCTCCCTGACGCCCAGCGCGACCCTTGCGATGCGAGACTTTCCCCCTTTGCCAGGCTCGACCCCGCCACTTGCGGCGCCCAGGACGCCGTGGCCGCCGCCAGCCGGCTCCTGGCCCAGGGCAGGATCCTGGCCATCAAGGGCATTGGCGGCTTTCACCTGGCCTGCGACGCCGGCAATGCCCAGGCCGTCGCCGCGCTGCGCCGGCGCAAAGGTCGCTATCGCAAGCCCTTCGCCCTCATGGCGCGCGACCTGGAGGTCATCCGCCGCTTCGCCCACCTGGCCGAGGCCGAGGCCCGCCTGTTAACAAGCCCAGCGGCGCCGGTAGTGCTCCTGAAAGCCAAGAATCCAGCTCTTGAAGCAGCCAAGGTTGAGATCTTGATTAAGTTTCCAGAACAAAGCGATGCATCTTCAGCGGCAACCGGGAGGGTCGGGTGGCGGCGGGCGGGGGTGTCGACAGCAGGGATGCTGTCGCCAAGCCTACAGGGAGGTATTCACGGCGTCCCCCGCCCGCCGTCACCCGGCCCGGATAACCCAGCAATCACGAATCTTGGTTATAACCGTGACATGCCCAAGGCCGAGGCGGCAGGCTTAATGGCGTCGGATGATGCGGCCCGACTCGCGCCCGAGGTGGCGCCGGGCCAAACCACCCTCGGTTTCATGCTCCCCTACAGCCCCCTGCACCATCTCCTGCTCCAGGATTGGGACCGGCCCCTGGTCATGACCAG
>Ga0105098_10001023_pt1 | contig 10033 bp, 15 predicted proteins | sample PPLLak21cMay2015_FD_79137 | JGI IMG/M metagenome (GOLD analysis project Ga0105098, IMG submission 79137) | Freshwater sediment microbial communities from Prairie Pothole Lake near Jamestown, North Dakota, USA - PPLs Lake P7 Core (1) Depth... | ecosystem: Environmental > Aquatic > Freshwater >... | reverse complement strand
GCGAATCAGTGTATGATGTGGTATTATCCATTCTCAATGTGAGACATGGCGAAGTTAATTCAATGAACCAGCGTATTAGTATTAAGGATATTGAATCACTATGGATGATGCAATGGGATTGCAAGCGTACTTATGAAGCAAGACAAAAGCAAATGGCTGAAGAAAGAACTCAAGCCAAAGAAGAAGTTACCTCCGTACAAGCGGACTAAGATACGGCATCTTGATACACAAGACCGTGATGAAGAGAACCCTAAAGGAAACTAATGGCACATAACATTACAGATACTGATGGTGCAGTCTATAGTAAGACTGCCGCATGGCATGGACTTGGCTTGGTTATTCAGGAAGATATGTCACCTACTGAGGCAATGAAGATTGCTGGTCTTGATTGGACTGTTAGTAAGGTCGGTCCAGTAACTGCAGGTACTGCTACATCTGATGACTACAATGCTATTGTTCGTAGTGATAACAATGCTATCTTGTCTATTCAATCACCTGACTATCAGATCGTACAGAATAGTGAAGTCTTTGAGATGGCATACAATCTTGGTGCTGATATTAAGATTGAGTCTGCTCTAAGTATGGGTGGTGGTAAGCGTTTGGTTGTCTTGTGTAAGACAGGCGAGATTGATGGTGTCAATGGACATGATCCTATCGCACAGTATATGGCACTCATTAACAGTCATGATGGTACCCTTGCTGAGCAAGCACTACCTACTACTGTTCGTATCGTATGTCAGAACACATTGAGTATGGCTATGGCAGGAGGTAAGAAGTCCTTCCGTATTGTACACTCAGGTGACATGAAGAAGAAGCGTGAGGCTATGGCAGCAGCTCTTAAGTTCTATGCTACCTCCGGTAAACTCTTTGAAGATAAGGTACAAACTCTTGTTCGTAAGGAACTTACTAAGTCAGAGATCCAGAAGTTCTGGTTGGATGTATGGGGTATGGTTGAAGAGCCAGTTGTGGCTAATCCAACACTACCCGATGACTATGAGAACTATCTCCGCGCTACTGTAACTATCCGCAAGTGGGCTGATACCTTTGATGCTGAACGGGCTGAGTTAAATGGATGTAGTGCTAACCTTTGGCTTGCTGCTAATGCAGTAACTAAGGAACTGCAGCATCGTATCCCTGCTCGTGGTCGTAAGCCATCGTTTGAATCGTCTGCCTTTAGTAATCTTCTTGGTAAGAATCAAGAGACTACTCTTGATGTTATGAAGTTCGCACTCACCCTCGTATAAGGAAACACTATGAAAATCACACTCGAAACCGCCGTTATTAAGTCCGCAATCTTTATCGCAAAGGTAGTTGTCTTTTGTATTATCTTTAATTCTCTGTGCTTCTACCATAAACTTGGATTCTAAAGGAAACATTATGATTAAGACAAAGACTAAGAAGGCTAAGAAGTATTACTATTCTTTTCTCTTTGATGGCAATGTTGATTACCTTGATGTCCGAGAGGATATCATAGATGCTGATCCAACATTCATGACAGCCTATGATGGATCGGGATATGGATTCTTTAACAATGAGTTTGATATTAATTTCAAGTGTACACCTGCTGTATATAAGCGGCTTGCTGCTTATGTCCGTAGGCATCATGGTGATGCACTGATCTCTATTGTTCGTTACACGCAGGACTAACTTAACCAAGGAGATGCATGTCTAAACTTTGGGATTCATTATCTAAAGAAGAACAAAATAAAAGAACTGCATTACAAGTTATCTCTGAGGAAGATATGCTCTGCCTATCGGAACATAAATACTGGGATGCATACAATGCTAACCCTGATGAGGGTATCCCTGAGCAAACATTGATTGACGCATGTGTCATCCATCTTACACCCTTCTACCAGCAATGGATAGATACGGTATCACAGAATAGGAAGACACCTGAATGGGCATTCCCTTTGTTTGCTGTTGGTGCTGCTAAGATGGCAGACATTACTATTAGATCATTGATTCTCGAATGGTTTAACTCTGCCTTCTGGGAGCGTAAGTATGAGAACGATCTGTTCCCATTGCCTACTGCTCAACACATAGCACATGTTATATCTGAGATGGTAGTGGAGATTGTAGCCTATCAACAGGCTAAGAAACAATTCCGTGAGGATTGGCTCAAGCAATCCCACTACCAGAAGAAGTGGACTACTAAGAGATGCAAGGCGTTTGCCTACAAGATGGGTACTCTTAATAAGAAAACCTTCTCAAGGAAACAACGCGAAGACTTTGGTCATCACATGCTACGCATAGCGGAGATGTCCGAAGTCATTAACTTAAAGAACATTCGTAAGCATACAGGCAAGCGGTGGAGTGAGCGTGTAGTAGTTACCTTTACTGATGACATATTGAGTGAACTTAATAAGCGTCACCAAGATGTGATTGCTACCGCTGCCCTGCTGTATCGACCAATGATTATCCCACCAATTAAACATACTCTAAGTAGTAGTGGTGGGAATCTACTACCCCATATCCGTAAGCCTGTAGTACAGAAGTTTAAGGATGTGATGTGGGATGAGAAGGTACACCAGAATGGTAGCCTTCCATCAGAGATAGTAGTCACTGGTCTTAATGCCATGATGCATACCGAGTGGTCAATCAATGAGCGAGTGCTAGAAATAATGACTGCACTCTTTAAGAACAACACACGAGATGCTAACCTTCCCGTGTATGACTTCTCAGCCTTTGACTTTGCTGATCCCTATCCTAAGGATGGGACTAAGGAAGAGAAGGCTAAGTGGTGTCAGCTCAAGGAAGAAACATATAGCAATTGGTATAAGGAAGAACGATCACGAGGTCGTATGCTTGTCCGTATTAAACTAGCACAATCATTAATCCCTCTGAAGTTCTTCTATCATATCTATACATGTGACTTCCGTGGTCGTGCTAATGCAGCATGTGATCTACTTAGTCCACAGTCAAGTGACTTTGATCGTGGTCTGATTCAGTTTGCTCAGCCAAGGAAACAAACATCTATTGGTTTGTATTGGCTCAAGGTTCATGTCGCTAATCTATTCGATCAGGACAAGACAACCTTTGATCAACGAGTTAAGTGGGTCGATGATAACATGGACATGCTTAAGAGAATCAATGATGATCCCTATGCTACCCGCTCTGAGTGGGTATCACATAAGAAGAAAAAGAATCCAAGCTTCCAGCGTATCGCTGCTGTCTTTGATCTGTGTCGTACTGATGGGTTAACTCAAGTACCTGTGCAAATGGATGGTTCATGTAATGGTGTTCAGCATTGGGCTGCACTTATGCGTGACCCTTACCTTGCCAAGAAGGTTAACCTCATACACACTAACAAGCCTGAAGATTTGTATCAGTATGTTGCTGATGTGATGACATCTAATATGGTGTCAGTACAGGATGCAGATACTAACAATGGAAAATGGGCGAAAAAATTTATAGAGTATTGGAAGGGTGACATTGACCGCTCTGTTTGTAAGAGAGCAGTAATGACTGATCCCTATGGTGTTACCTTCTATGGTATTCGCAGGTACTGTAAGACTGAGGGTCACCTTGATTGGGTTGGTAAGGATGAAATTGCTGGTGCTGTTGTCGAGTTAGCTACCTTCATTGATGCTGCCCTCAAGGGTACATTGGTCGAGGCTAACAAGGGCAAGGCATGGCTCAAGGTGGTGGCTGATATGGCTAGTGAGTTAGGTAAGAATGTTGAGTGGACTACCCCGTGTGGGTTCAAAGTAGTACACCAATACTATGAGATACTAACTAGACGATCAGTCGCTAAGCTATTCGATATGAAAGAGTTACACTTTGGCTCACCCGATAAGGAAACAATTGATGGTGGCTCAGTTAATCTAGCCATCTCCCCTAACTATATTCACTCACTTGATGCAAGTCATATGTGGTGTACCATATATAGAATGGTTGGTGCTGGTATTGAACAGTTCAGTATGATCCATGATTCATATGGTTGTCCTGCACCTGATGTTAATCTAATGCGTATGTTTACTAATGAAGAGTTCTGTGCTATGCACACTACCAATCTATTAGATGACATGCGGATTGAAGTATCAAAAGCATTGAAGATTACAGTACCTGATGCACCACCTACTGGTTCATTAAACATTAAGGATGTTTTAGATGCGGAGTATTTCTTCCAATGACTAAGGTATTTAAAGTTACTAGTGAGGGTGATCTAGAAGAAGCAGTAAGATTGTTTACTGCCTTAGCTGCATCTGTTAAAAAGAAAAAGAGAATATCCTTTTGGTTTCCAACGGAAGCCCTTAGTGATATCTTCTTACAAGCTGCGTACCTAGACTTCTCTATGCGAAACATAGAGCCGCAACCAAACATGAATGTAGAAATTTTTATTGAAGGAGAACCTGATGACAGCGATTAAGATGACTGTGTTACAGAACTTGAAGCCACATAGGCGATTGACAGGACAGAAGTGGAGAGATGGCGATCTCTATGATAGTTGGAATCAACTGCAGAAGGATCACTTTGATGGACTCATTGATCTCTATGCACCTATTGTTGAAGAAGGTCGTGATCCTATGCCATCCGTTGCACAGCAATGGAAAGATGCATACAAGTGGAGAAACCATAAGTGAGTAGAGTATTAGTAATTGGAGACACTCACTTCCCTGCTGTCCTTGATGGTTACCTTCAGTTTGTGAAGGATATCAAGGCAGAGTATAAGTGTGACACCATCGTACATATTGGTGACATCGTTGACCATCATTGCATTAGCTTCCATGCTAAGCATCCGGATCATCCGGGTGCGGTGAGTGAGTACCGCAATGCAATGGAACAGATTAAGGAATGGAAGTCTACCTTTAAGAACATGGTAGTTACCATTGGTAACCATGATGAGCGTGTGCTTCGACTTGCAGGTGATGCAGGTATCCCTGACTTTTACTTGAAGACTTATAATGAGGTCTACAATACTAAGTGGTCATGGGTAAAGAACCACACCGTTGATAGAGTCTTCTATCATCATGGTACAGGTGGCTCTAGTATGTATCCCTCGTTCAACACAGCCAAGGCACTTGGTATGTCCGTTGTAGCAGGGCATCATCACTCATGTGCTGGTATTAACTGGCAGGTCAGCCCTCTCAATGCTATCTTCGGTATGAATGTAGGTTGTGGTGTAGACCGCAAGCACATCGGTATGAAGTACGGTGAGAACAATATCAAGAAGCCCGTGATTAGTTGTGGTGTTGTTATTAATGGCGCACCCTATCTAGAACTAATGCCACTATGAAAATAACAGTTGACCTACCCTATGTAGTTGAACCGCATGGTTCTATTAATCACCAAGTCTTATTAAACATGGTGATAGAAGCACATGCTAACTCAGCAAGGAATAATCCTAACGCTAGTTCAATGGCATGTCTTAATGCGAGTGGTACAACAGGACGCTTAGAGAATGCATTAGCTTCGGCTATCCTAACTCTTGGTGTCTATCATGCGCCCATCTCTGAGGCTCGTCTGATGTTGATCACATCTACTAGAGATATAGTAGACATCCTTAATAGGAAGATTCCTATTGCTGGCTTTGGTAATTCATTCTATAAGGATGGCATTGACCCGGCTTGGCAAGAGGTAGCAAACTATATCGAAGCGTACCATCCGTGGTATCACTTTAGAATACAAGAGATCAAGAGTATTATTGGTCAGCAAACTCAGAAAAACATTTACCCCAATGCTGCTATGTATAGTGCAGTCTTATGTGAGATCTTAGGATTTAAGGAAGGCACAGAGATTTCTCTGTTCATCCTTGCCCGGATACCTACATGGACAGACATGGTGGTAAATCAAAAGACTTAACATTAGCCCTATAGTTGGGGCTATAGAAGATATTATTTTTTAGAAAGGAGGAAATATGAATACTGAAACTAATACCGAGACTGAAACAAAGGAACAAGTTCCTGCTATCCGTACCGATAGTGTTGTTGCGTATCTTAGTCAGCTTTCGGCTGGCTTAAGTCAGCTCGCATCTGGCATGAATACTATTGTAATGGATTTGAATATGCAAGTTGACAATATCAACGCATCATTAAAGAAGGAAACTACGAATGAACAAGAGCAAGTTAAAGAAGATGCCACAGTTTGTAACTGAAGTAGTCGAAGTTAAGTGGAGCAATCTACTTAAGCCAGACATTGCTTTCGGTGAGGCATCTGCCAACCATAACATTACTGTTGTCTTAGACAAGACACTTGACAAGGTTCTCAAGGATATCCTTAAGAAGTCAGGTGCTACTAAGATCAATGGTATCATGGAGAAGGATGGATTGCGTACCTTCAAGGCTAAGAGCCGCGTACATGTTGAGGAAGGTAAGTTCCCTTGTGTTGATTCACAGGCTACCCCAACCGATACCGTACCGTTTGGTGGAGATAAGGTAAGACTTAAGCTTTCACCATGTGTTATCACACGAGACAATAGTCTTAGTGTGTACTTAAATGGCATTCAGATCATTGAGAAGAATGCCAACAACATTACAGGTGGTTCAGGTTTTGATGCAGTAGATGGTGGCTTCGTGTCAACCGCTGCTCCAACTAAGTCTGCACCAGCACTTGTTAATGTTGAGGAAACAGAGGATGAAGATCTCCCATTCTAATCAATGGAGATTTAATCTGAATCCAGTTGCCGCATCAAGACCTAGGGTCGGTAAATGGGGAGCGTATTACACAGGTACTTATAAAGAGTTCAGAGAGAAAGCAGCAGAGGTAGTATGGGATATACTAGGCACAGACCTAGTACCCCTTACTGGTTCTCTTGCTGTTGACATTGAACTCTATGTTAAGAAGCCTAAGTCTACTGAGTTAGATGCTCCTCGCCCTGATATTGATAACTTTGCTAAAGCTATACTTGATACAATGAACAAGAAGATTTGGGAAGATGACTCTCAAATCATTTCCCTATATGTAACTAAGCAATGGGCAGCTACAGGTGAAGATGGTTACTTCACTCTGTCAGTAAGCAACCTATAACTGGTGTATTGATTGGTCTTAGTCCAAGCAGTCCGGCACTTGTTGACTGAGATAGATCCGTTGACTTTATTGTCACCACCATAGGAAGGGAGGGGGAGAAATCCCCCTTCCTTTTTTCTAAAGTAAAACACTTATCGGAGAAACAAAAGTATGATATACGAAGAGATGTCCGTAAAACACTTACTCAAAATGGGTAGTGATAATACCGTAGTAGATGCTGCTCGTGTTTCCTTCGCTAAGGAAGCAAGCAATTACACTCCGGCACAGAATGCAAAGCTTATTGCTTATCTTGCTGACCATAAGCATTGGAGTCCCTTTGCCCATTGTACCCTTCAGTTCCATATCAAGGCTCCCATCTTTGTTGCTAGGCAGCTAGCCAAGCATCAGGTTGGCTTTGCATGGAACGAAGTCAGCAGACGGTATGTAGACTACGAGCCTACCTTCTGGTCACCACAAGGTAAATGGAGGGCAGCAGCAAAGAACAAGAAGCAAGGCTCCTCCTCTGAGTATGTGGCTAATAGTGCAGCCGCACAGAACTATTATAATGCATCGGTACAAGCTACCCTACTAGGTTACAATGCATTGATCACTCAAGGTGTATGCCCTGAGCAAGCAAGAGCAATCCTGCCACAGTCTATGATGACTGAGTGGTACTGGACTGGCTCCCTCTATGGTTTTAATAGAGTGTGTAAGCTCCGGCTTGACCAACACGCACAGGATGAGTGCCGACAAGTAGCACTAGCAATCTCAGACTGCTGTGCCAAAGCCTTTCCTATATCATGGATGGCATTAAATGGATCGCTGGGTTAATTGTTGGCTATAGGTAGTAATAATTGGCAGACATACCCAAAAAGTGTAAAGTATATTTAATGGATAAACTAAATGATTTAAAATTACAGGGTACTTCCCATATGGAAGGAACTTCTCAACAAGATTTAATCACACTCCTACAAGAGGAACGCGATGCTGCTCGTACTGAACTGCTTGCGTATGATTCCTTGCATGGCAGGATAACACTAAAGCAAGCAGCTAAACTAAGACAATGGGGATACCTAATAAAGGAGGATTCAATTGGCAAAAGATAAACCGTGGCTCAAAGCTAAGAAGCGTGACAAGTCACAGTCAGGTAAGGGTGATAAGTATCGCCCAGTTGATCGTGAAATTTATGAAAAAAATTATGAAGCTATCTTTGGTAAACCAAAGGAAATAAATAAAGATGAACCTAAATGAACTCGAAGAACTGGTATATGATTTGGCAGCACTTAGTCACAAGCTTGGTCGTATTGAAACGGATGGTACGACAAGTCAAAACAAGTACGATAAATTGGTTGACGAGCGTAACGATATCAAGGCATTAATTAGATCTGGCTTTAATCAAATGTCAGACAACACCACCTTAGGGTGGGGCAAGGGTAAAGATGAGTGAACTAGATGGATGGTTGCAAATGAATTTTCCTGTTGGCTCTTTCATAGTACACTCTGATGCTGCAGGTATTGGTGGTGATGATAGATTGTACCTCCGCATACAGATGTCTAATAAGAATGTTAACTTTATTGTTTACGAATCTGAGGATCCTAATGGATATCGAACAGATGAAGATCAGGCTATAGCAAGCTTTTGTTTTAGCCCAGAGTTTCTTATCAAGCTAGCAAAGATCGGATCAATTGATTTAAATGAGTCTATTCCAAAGCAAGACTGAGTGTCCACGCTGTGTACAGAATGGTGCAGATCGTAGTGGTGACAACCTTGCAGTCTATGATGATCATGTGTATTGTTTTAAATGCAAGTATTACCGCTCTTCTAAAGGAACAGAGATGACAGATGAACTTACTACAACAACCCCTAAAGAATTTAAAGTGCTCACTGGTTCTTACATTGATCTTGAGGATCGCGGCGTTACGGAAAAGACTTGCCGCATGTATGGCTATCAGGTAGCCAAGATCAATGGTAAGGAAGTACACATTGCTAACTACTATCAAAGTGGTGAGCTATTAGGACAACACCTTCGTGGTCCTAACAAACAGTTTGCTTGGCGTGGTAGTGCCAAAGGTTTAGAACTCTTTGGTCAGAACCTATGGAAGGCAGGAGGCAAGCGGCTTATCATTACTGAGGGTGAGATTGATTGTATGACAGTCAACCAAGTACTTGGTGGTACATGGGCTGTCGTGTCTATCCCCAATGGTGCTACCTCTGCAGCCAAGTCTATCAAAGAGAATCTTGAGTTCATTAACTCATACGCTGAAGTTGTCCTATGCTTTGATATGGATGAGGCAGGACAGAAAGCTACTATGGAAGTTGCTGATCTACTTCCTCCGGGTAAGTGCAAGATTGCTAAGCTCCCATACAAGGATGCTAGTGAGTGCTACATGAATGCTCAGACCAAGCAATTGGTATCAGCACTATGGGAAGCACAGCAGTATTCTCCTGATGAGATCATGCACATCTCTAAAGTTATCACAGACTCACAGTCTATGAACCATGCTCGTGTCTATCCCTTCCCTTATGATGGTCTATCAGAGTTCCTGATTGGTCAGCGTAGTGGAGAGATTACACTATGGGCATCCGGTACTGGGTCTGGTAAGTCTACTATACTTCGTGAGCTTATGATGCATCACTTAGTAGAGGGTCGTAGTGTTGGGTGTATCATGCTTGAGGAATCTCCACAGGAAACTATGGATGATATGATCAGCTTGATACTTAACAAACCAGTCCGTGCTATTAGAGCAGGACGAATGATGAATGAATTGCGTACCATGCTTGGCAAGAAACAAATCAACATGGCTATGGTTGATGATCTTACTGATGAGGAATACGCAGCAGCTAAGGCACAACTGTGTGGCACAAACTTCTATGTGTATGACCACTTAGGTAACAGTGCAATGGCTAACCTACTGGCTCGTATGGAGTTCATGGCAACCTCCCTCAAGGTAGATGTCATTGTACTTGACCATATCACCGCCGCTGCTGCAGGACTTATGAGTATGCAGACTAAGGATGTCGAGGGTGGTAACTCAGAGCGTATCATTATTGATACACTCATGAAGGAACTCCGTGCTATTGCTG
>Ga0105098_10001022_pt1 | contig 10038 bp, 8 predicted proteins | sample PPLLak21cMay2015_FD_79137 | JGI IMG/M metagenome (GOLD analysis project Ga0105098, IMG submission 79137) | Freshwater sediment microbial communities from Prairie Pothole Lake near Jamestown, North Dakota, USA - PPLs Lake P7 Core (1) Depth... | ecosystem: Environmental > Aquatic > Freshwater >... | reverse complement strand
TGCCCTTCGTAAGGGTCGGACAGGAAGCGGGCTCGACGGCAACGAAGCGGGTCTGCTTGCCCTGCGTCAGGTTGCGCTCGAGGAAGGGGAACGCGATCCCGGCGAAATTCGAGCCGCCGCCGACGCAGCCGATGACCACATCGGGATATTCATTTGCCATATCCATCTGCTTGAGGGCTTCTTCACCGATCACGGTCTGGTGCAGGAGCACATGGTTAAGCACGGAGCCAAGTCCGTACTTCTTTGCGCCATTGGAGGTTGCCGCGACCTCGACGGCTTCCGAAATGGCGATGCCCAGGGAACCGGGATTATTGGGATCCTGTGCCAGGACGGAGCGGCCATATTCCGTTCGATCCGTCGGGCTGGCATAGACCTTCGAGCCGTAGGTCTCCATCAGGTTGCGGCGATAGGGCTTTTGCTGGTAGGAAACCTTGACCATGTAGACTTCAAGCTCAAGATCGAATACATGACAGGCAAAGGCCAGCGCCGATCCCCACTGCCCCGCGCCGGTTTCCGTTGTCATGGCTTTTGTCCCGCCCTTCTTGTTATAGTAAGCCTGCGCAATGGCGGTATTGGGCTTGTGACTCCCTGCTGGAGAAACGCCCTCATATTTGTAGTAAATATGCGCCGGCGTACCGAGCAATTTTTCCAAACGCCGCGCTCGTATGAGGGGCGTAGGGCGATACAGCTTGTAGATCTCGCGCACTTCCTCGGGGATCTCGATATAGCGTTCCGTGCTGATCTCCTGCAGGATCAAATCCATCGGGAAGAGCACGGATAAAAAGTCGGGGGTGACAGGCTCCAGGGTACCGGGATGCAGTACCGGCGTCGGCGGGACCGGGCTGTCTGCATTGATGTTGTACCAGGATTTCGGGATGTCGCTTTCGTTCAAAAGGAATCGGGTCTGGTCAGGCATGGTTTCCTCCAATCGGGTTTAGGGGATAAAACGCGGGGCGAGCGGCGCTTCCGCATCTTCCCGGGTTTGTTCGGCGATCACCTGCCCGGCGGGCAGGGAGGTGTCATTGAGCGTTTTCAGATCAGCCTCCTGCAAGTGGACCTCCTGTAGTTCATTGGGTTGGGACGATGGATTCATAGTTCTCCTTCTTGAAACTTGTCTTCAAAAATGTCATGTCACTCCCCCGGAGGGGCGCCGGGGCGGTGTGAGGGAGCGTCTGCTGCGAGCGAAGAGTCTCTACTTTCCCGTTCAGAGATCCTTCGCTTCGCTCAGGATGACATTGTTGAGTGGGTAAGGTGCGTTGGGGCGAAAACAAAAATGTCCGTCCCGCAAATGGGACGGACAATGAATCCGTGGTGCCACCCAACTTAGGCTGATGCACGCAGCTTGCTGGCCAGCCTCACTCTAGGTAGTTACCTGGTTAGATAGTTCGTTAGTTTCGCAGTTACTATCCTTCCAAGTAACTCTGCGTGATAACGGGTGCAGTTCCCGGCTTCGGCTACTCGACGGTTTGACTGCATAACTATCTAACGACAAAACTGTCAAACTGCTTTCGCTTTGCGGCTCGGAGGACCATTCAACATTGCTGTTGCGCGCAGGTCTCTCAGCAACACGGACCTGCTCTCTGGAGCGACATCCAATGCCTACTTTTCCTCGTCAGTGCCTTGTTTGGTTTCGCTGATTATAAGCAAAAGGAGGAAGTTGTCAATGGAAAACGCTGAAGTGTAGACAATTGATTCTTAGCCACGGATTGCACGGATTTCCACAGAGGGCAGGGGAAAGAAATCAGGGGATAAGGGGAGGAAACTGGTGAGTCAAAGGATGACCGAGAAGCAAAAAACTGAAAGCACGCGGAGCAGCTGCTCGGCTGCTCTCTGATCTCTACTCTCTCTTAACTCCTTCAACTGATTATCTCTAGTAGAGAAGGAATATTCTCTGGAAGCTTCTTATTGGATAAAGCTTCCGACAAACACGAACAGGTGGATCCCGAAGAACACCCAGGGCACGTATGTTTCTATGTGCGTAAATGGTAAATACAATTTCGGGTCTTGACCTTTTCCCAGCGCGGTCCACTCCCCGGCATAGGGATGTAAGGGTAAAAGCTTCTCGATCGCATGGACAACCTTGAATTTCCCCGTATTAATATCTTTGTAGGAACGAACCAGCCGATACCATAAATAACACAATATCATCCCTGAAATTGCCACCAGCGAGAAAAATGGCAGCACACTTGAAGAGGCCGGGTCTTGCGATACATTCACATATCCCACCAGGGCTACAATGGCTGAATTCAAGGAGAGGAAAAACGAGTTGGCGGATTGCCTTCTCTCGCTGATCTTATCCGCCATTTCCACGTAGAGCTTGTAGATCTCAAAAATGTGATCGGTATGTTTCTCACCATAGTTTTCTTTGGACAACCCGATAACATCATCTTCGACGGACATGGTGTGCCTCGATTCTGCATTGAAAGATCATGAAGGAAATTCTCGATGGTAATTATAAGCTCAGTTAGATGAAATACGTTTGAACCAGTGGCAATGCCTGATAGCAGTCCGCTAAAATCCCTCCGCCACATATTCACCCCACACCACGCGCAGCGCATTGCAAATTTCACCGAGGGTAACATCGTTTTCCACGCATTCGATGAACAACGGCATCAGGTTTTCCGTGCCCATCGCCGCCTCTGTTAACTTCCCCAGCAACCGATCTACCGATTCCCGATTTCTCGATTCCCGCAATTCCCTCAACTTCGCCTTTTGCCCTATCTCGATGGCAGGATCGACCCGCAAACGTTCCAGCGTTAATTCTTCCTGCACCTTGAACTGGTTCATCCCAACAATGACCTGTTCTCCACGCTCGATCGCCTGTTGGGCGGCATAAGCAGCGTTCTGGATCTCGTTCTGCATGTAACCTTTTTCGATGGACTGCAATGCGCCGCCCACATCGTCGATTTTGGCGATGTAATCGGTTGCCATCTTCTCGATCTCGTCGGTGAGATGCTCGATGAAATATGAACCTGCCAGCGGATCGACCGAATCGGCCACGCCCGACTCGTGGGCAATGATCTGCTGCGTGCGGAGGGCGACGCGGACTGCTTTTTCCGTGGGGAGCCACAGGGCTTCGTCCATGCTGTTGGTGTGCAGGGATTGCGTCCCGCCGAGGACCGCGGACAGCGCCTGGAGCGTGACGCGCACAACGTTGTTCTCAGGCTGCTGTGCGGTCAGCGTGGAACCGGCGGTCTGGGTATGGAAGCGCAACTGCCAGCTGGCCGGCTTTTGCGCCTTGAAGCGCTCACGCATGATCTTCGCCCACATCCGTCGCGCCGCACGGAACTTGGCAACTTCTTCGAGCAGGTTATTGTGTGCATTGAAGAAGAACGAAAGCTGCGGCGCGAAATCGTCGATATGGAGCCCGGCGGTGAGCGCGGCTTCCACGTAGGCGATCGCGTTCGAGAGGGTGAACGCCACTTCCTGCGCGGCGGTCGAACCGGCTTCACGGATGTGGTAGCCCGAGATCGAGATCGTATTCCAGCTTGGCACTTCGGCGGCGCAGAACTGGAAGATATCGGTGATCAGCCGCATGGACGGCGTGGGCGGGAAGATATACGTGCCGCGCGCCACATACTCCTTGAGGATGTCGTTCTGGATGGTGCCGCGCAGTTTCTTCACATCCGCCCCCTGGCGCTTCGCCACGGCAATGTACATCGCCAGCAGAACGCCAGCCGGCGCGTTGATCGTCATCGACGTGGAGACCTGATCGAGCGGGATCTGATCGAACAGCTGCTGCATATCGCGGATGGACGAGATCGAGACGCCCACCTTGCCCACCTCCCCTTGTGCGATGGGATCGTCGGCGTCGTACCCGATCTGGGTCGGCAGGTCGAAGGCAACGCTCAAGCCGGTTTGCCCCTGCCCAAGCAGGTAGCGATAGCGTTTGTTGGACTCCTCCGCCGTGGAGAAGCCCGCGTACTGACGCATGGTCCAGAAGCGCGAGCGGTACATCGTCGGCTGGACGCCGCGCGTGTAGGGATACTCGCCCGGGAAGCCAAGCTGCTGCTCGTAATCGGGATCGTCGTCGGCAGGAAGCGGCACGCGCGGGGCCTCGATGCCTGAAGAAGTCTCGAAGCGCGTTTTTCGCTCTTTGAATTTTTCCAGGGATTTCCTGAGGATGGTTTCTTGCCATTTTTCGAAGGATTCTTTGAGGGTCATTTTTCACCATTTTTGAACCGCGAAGAGCGCGAAGATCACGAAGGAAAACACTTAAGAACTCTTCGCGTTCTTCGCGTGCTTAGCAGTAAATTTCTTCCACAAGTATAAAGCCAACCGAAAATAAGTCCTAGGACATGTGACACGCCAATCCAGCGAGAAACATCCCGTTTTCTAAATCCCACTAAATCAGTAAAAAATCAAGACAAAAGTCAGTTGTACGAAAACAACGAAAATGCTAGACTTGTCGTATATAAAATGGCATTCCGCCCTGAGTGCTTCCCAATCGAAGGGCAAGGTCCGTGAAAAGTCTATATTTCCAAGACATACGCGCTTCGGCTGCGGGACAGAAGAACGCAGTCTCGCCGCTCCCCACACGAGCACCGGGACTTCGCAGCGCGAAAGAATGGAGTTTTTATGGCGAATAAAACACTTCTGTACATCGGGGCGGGGATATTATTTCTGGTGGGTCTATGTTTACTTGGATACGGCGCTATAAGCGTGATCGGTTCCACTGCTCCCGGTGAGAGCTCAGACTTGCTGACATATGGATTGGGTTTCGGCTGCGTGGGCGCGCTGTTCCTGGCGGGCGGTGCGGGCCTGATCTATGCCTCGATCCGCGGGACCAAGACCGAAGTCATCCAGCAGGTGACCATGCAAGTGGACATGCCCGGCGACACCAGGGTCGAGCAAATGACCTGCAAAAACTGCGGCGGGGCTCTCAAACCCGAAAACGTCAAAATGGTGATGGGTGCGCCGATGGTCGAGTGTCCGTTCTGTGGGACAACTTATCAACTGACCGAAGAACCGAAATGGTGAAAACATTTGGTGATTGGGTGATTTGGTGATTGAGTGATTTGCTGATTTTTGATTGGGAGGGTCGTTATGACAAGAAGACTTCTGACGGTTGCGCTGGTGATCATCCTGGCACTCAGCCTGACAACCAGTGTGCTCGCACAAAGCTATTCCTTCAGCCTCGACAGGGAAGTGGTAAACGTCTATTGGAATTCAGACGGCACCCAGTCATTGGATTACGTGTTTACCTTTTCCAACCAGCCGGGCGCGCACGAAATTGATTTCGTGGATGTGGGCCTGCCAAATGAAAACTATGCCTACAACACGATCTCGGCGGATGTGAACGGGACGCCCGTATCGATCTCAAGAGATTATCAGGGATCGGGCTCAGGCGTCGCGGTCGACCTGGGTTCGCAGGCCATCCAACCGGGGCAGACGGGGAGCGTGCACGTCTTCGTGGGTCAGATCACCGGTGTGGTCTACCCTGATGACGACGATGAAAACTACGCCTCGGCTGTCTTCTCGCCCACCTGGTTCGGCAGTGAATATGTAGTTGGCGATACAGACTTAACCGTCACCTTCCACCTACCGCCCGGGGTCAAACCCGAGGAGCCGCACTGGCATGCGGCGCCGTCCGGTTTCCCGTCTGAGCCGGAGACCGGCCTGGACTCGGAGGGTCGCGTCACGTACACCTGGTCGAACCCGAGCGCCTCGGGGTCAAGGCAGTACACGTTCGGCGCATCCTTCCCCAAAACATACATTCCCGCCGAGGCGATTGTCACACCACCTGCTTTTGATCTCGGAGGCTGGATCAGCTCCATCTTCGCAAGTTTTGGGCAATTTGCATTCTGCTGCTTCTTTATTTTCATGTTTCTCGGCATACCCATCCTGAATGCGGTTGGCCAGCAGCGCCGCAAGCTCCAGTACATGTCGCCCAAGATCGAGATCGAAGGTCACGGCATCAAGCGCGGACTCACCGCGGTGGAGGCCGCCATCCTGATGGAACAACAGCTCGACAAAGTGATGACCATGATCCTGTTTGGGGTCGTGAAGAAAGGCGCCGCAACCGTCACAAAGCGCGAGCCGCTTCAGGTGCAGGTAACTTCTCCAACCCCGGAGGGTCTGCACGAGTATGAATTGAACTTCCTAACGGCAATGAAAGAAACAGATAACAAGACGCGGCGAGACTTGTTGCAGGAAATGACCGTCAAGCTCGTCCGTTCCGTCTCTGAAAAGATGAAAGGCTTCAGCCGTAAGGAAACTCTCGAGTACTACAAACGCATCATGGAAACGGCCTGGGAGCAGGTGCAGAAAGCCGATACACCTGAAATGCAAATGTCCTTCTTCGATCAGAAGCTCGAATGGACGATGCTCGACAAGGATTACGATGACCGCTCCCGGCGCGTCTTCACCGGACCGATCTTTGTTCCCATGTGGTGGGGACACTACGACCCGACGTACCGGACGGGTCCCATCTCGACCTCAGGCGGCGGAGGCGTATCCGCGCCGAGGGCACCCTCTTCGGGCCGCACCTCGCTCCCCGGAGCGGAGTTTGCTGCCTCAGTCGTGGGAGGCGTGCAAACCTTCTCACAGAAAGTCATTGGCAACGTCCAGGACTTCACCAGCCGCGTGACGAACGTGACCAATCCTCCACCCAAGCCCTCCACCGGAGGACGATCGGGCGGCGGACGGAGCGGCGGATGCGCCTGTGCGTGTGCCTGCGCCGGTTGTGCCTGCGCCTGCGCGGGGGGAGGCAGGTAGGGAGCGTAACGACGCCCATCCACCGAAGATGGAAAATCAGCACAGTATATATTGCTTATGGAAACAGGCACTTTAATATTTTTGCTGTTCATCGTTGGCATTATTCCATTCGTGCTGATCCTTCGGCATTGGCGAAAAGCCGTTAATCCGGTTATTCAAGTAACCTATGAGCTTGCTACTGTAATTCGAAAAAGAGAATATTTACCGCCCAAAATCTTTATTGAAGGCTATGGCATTAGACGTGGATTGAGTACATACGAAGCCGCTTTGATCTCGGAAAGGCCTTTCCGTGAGGTTCTGGGAATGATGTTGGCAGATGCAATGGAAAAAGGCGCTGTCAGGGTGGCTTCCCTGGATCCACTAAAGTTGGAGTCAGATAAGCTGCTACCGGATTCATTAAGTCGCGATGAAAGAGATTTCGTAAGAATTTGTTCTGAAAGGAACGTGAAAAAACGGCAGGAAAGATTTGCCAACCTGCTGATAAAGATGATCAGGACAATATCGAATGGAATGCGAGGCTTTTCTCACAAAGAAACGGTGAATTATTATATGGTCATTGTAGAGGCAGCCTCACAAAAAGCGAACCATGAAAACATCCGGAGTATCATTTACAGATTGATCGATGACATGGATGAACTTACCAGGAAAATAACGAAAGCCACAAACCCATACAGGGATGCGCCGATTTTTAAAGAGCAGCCGGAATTTATGAGGAGAAGGATGTCAAGACGTGGTCCCGGCGGGGGATCGGCGCACGGCGGAGGCGGTGGTTGCGCTTGTGCCTGTGCAGGCTGCGCCTGTGCGTGTGCAGGTTGCGCCTGCGCCTGTGCAGGTGGTGGCAGATAGCTGATGGCTAATAGCTGAGAGCTAACAGCTATTAGCCTTAGAGGTACCTATGGTTATGTTGAACGCGATCAAAACGAGATTCAAGCCGTCGCCCTCTGTCCAGAGTCCGACCCCAAGTCTTTACCACTATGTGAAAGAGGACGAGCATGAGAAATCACGCGTCCACCTGCGGATCGATCCCGATGGCACGGGTACATTGATCGTCAACGCCAGCCGCGTGATGCATTTGAATCCGACGGCAGCACTGATGGCATGGCTGATTTTGGAGGAAAAGACGAAAGCGGAAACAATTCGCACGCTCACCTCACAGTATGCAGTGAGCAAAAAACAAGCTAAATCTGATCTTTCGTCTTTCTCCTTTCAACTCGATGAACTGCTTCGCCCGGATGGAGCCTGTGCAATTCATGAACTCGATCTTGAAACCGTCATGCCCTTCAGCACGCGTCCCCTGGCTCCCTACCGCATGGACCTTGCTCTCACCTACCGCTGCAACAACGACTGCGCGCACTGTTACAACGCCCGCGAGAGGAATTTCCCTGAACTGGATACTGAACACTGGAAACGGATTTTGGACCGGCTCTGGTCGCTGAGCGTGCCCCACATCGTCTTTACCGGCGGGGCAGCAACGCTGCAAAACGACTTGCCCGAGGTGATCGCCCACGCTGAATCCACTGGACAAATTAACGGCTTGAACACGAACGCCCGCCGGCTCGCGGATGAAAAATATGTTCAGAAACTTCTGGATGCCGGTCTCGACCACGTCCAGATCACCGTTGAATCCTGCGACGAGCAGATCCACGATGAGATGATGCGCACAAAAGGCGCGTTCAAACAGACGATCCAGGGCCTGAAGAACGTCCTGGACACGCGGCTCTATGTAATGACCAATACGACAATGCTGCGCACGAACGTCCACAAGATCCCCGATACGCTGGATTTTCTGGCTGAACTCGGCGTTCCCACCATTGGCTTGAATGCGTTGATCTATGCCGGTCAGGGTCGCAGTGTCGGGACAGGCTTGCACGAGCGCGAGTTGCAGCCTATCCTCGATATGGCTGTCGAAAAGACCTCCGAGCGCGGGCAGCGCCTCATCTGGTATACGCCGACCCAGTACTGCAACTTCGATCCGACCCAAAGTAACCTGGGCGTCAAAGGCTGCACCGCCTCGCTTTACAGCATGTGCATCGAGTCGAATGGAAATGTGCTGCCCTGCCAGTCGTATTACTATTCGCTCGGCAACCTGCTGACAGACTCATGGGATTCGATCTGGAACCACGAGCTGTCTGTGCAGCTGCGCGAGCGGCAGGGACTGCCCGTCAAATGCGACGATTGTCCGATTGTCTCGGAGTGTGGCGGCGGATGCCCGCTCCTGTTTTTGACCGCCTATCCGAAAGATAATTCCAAATAAGAGTGTACGATTGGAGCGCCATGAATGAAAACGGTTGGATAAAGCAATTCCCGGCAGCGGTCACTATCTGTGATTGCAAAGGCGTTATCCTCGAGATGAATGACAAAGCCGCGCAATCCTTCGAAAAGGACGGCGGCTACGCATTGATCGGCAAAAATTTGCTTGATTGTCATCCCGAGCCGGCCCGCAGTAAAGTTCAGAGCCTGCTCGACGCGTGCGAAAAGAATGTTTACACCATTGAAAAGAATGGCGTCAGGAAGTTGATCTATCAATGTCCCTGGTTCGAAGATGGTCAATACGCGGGATTCGTGGAACTTTCCCTCGAAATCCCGTTTGAGATGGAACACTTTGTTCGCTCGTAATTTACTTTAAAATGTCATCCTGAGCGAAGGATCTCCACCATGTTGAAGGAGACTCTCCCCGGCACCGAACCATGATTTGCTACGAATTGCTTAGCAATTCGAAATCAGGCGGTGTCGGTCGCAGAAGAACGCTCCCTCAGAGTGACAAGAAGCCTTAGGAGAGACCATGAACATCATCAACCGTCTTGCAGATCGTTACGCAAAGATTCAGCCTTTACCTGCCGGGATGTATCACAAACAGGACGTGCAGGATGAAAAGCCGTATCGCGTCCATCTGCGGCTGAGATCCGATGGCGCGGGCATCTTCATCCTCAATGCCTCCACCGTCCTTCAACTCAACGCCACGGCGGCGGAGTATGCCTATCACTTCATCCATGGGACGGAGCCGGAGGAGGCGGTCAGGCAGATCGCGGCGCGCTACCGCGTGAGCAAGGAAATCGCCCAGCGGGATTATCAGGACTTTATCGAGAAGATCGAAACGCTCATCTCGACGCCCGACCTCGACCCCGTCTCTTTCCTGGACTTCGAGCGGGTCGCGCCCCATTCAGCCGATCTGACCTCCCCGCTGCGCCTCGACTGCGCGCTGACCTATCGCCTGCGTTCCGACTCCAACGCGGAGTACGCGCCCACGAAACGCGTCGACCGCGAGCTCGACGCGGACGAATGGCGCACGATCCTGGATAAAGCCTGGCAGGCCGGCATCCC
>Ga0105098_10001021_pt1 | contig 10039 bp, 10 predicted proteins | sample PPLLak21cMay2015_FD_79137 | JGI IMG/M metagenome (GOLD analysis project Ga0105098, IMG submission 79137) | Freshwater sediment microbial communities from Prairie Pothole Lake near Jamestown, North Dakota, USA - PPLs Lake P7 Core (1) Depth... | ecosystem: Environmental > Aquatic > Freshwater >... | reverse complement strand
GCCGGCCTGAAGAAGCTGTTCATGACCCATCCGCCGCTCGAAGACCGCATCGCGGCCCTCAAGGCCAGCTCGTTCTGACGGACAGCGGCACGGCCAGGCTGGTCGTCGTCCTCGGCGACCAGCTCGACTCCCAGAGCCGGGCGTTCGACGGGTTCGACGCCCGGCTCGATCGTGTCTGGATGGCCGAAGTCGCGGCCGAGAGCACCCACGTTCCCTCGCACAAGGCACGCACGGCGCTGTTCCTCGCCGCGATGCGCCACTTCCGCGACGAGCTGCGGGCACGCGGGTTCACCGTGGAATACCGCGAGCTGGGACAGCACTCCGCCCGCACGCTGGGAGCGGCGCTCGGCGCCGATCTCGAACGGCTGCGACCCGGGCGCGTCGCCGTGGTGCAAGCCGGCGAGTACCGCGTCCTGCCGGCCCATGCCTGGGAAGCCTTCTTCCCCGAAGTGCAGGGAACCAGCGCGGGCGCGGTGTTCGAGATCGAGCCTTAAAAAAAATCAGCCACAGATTTCACGGATTTTCACAGATTGATTCTTCGATCAGTGAAATCCGTGTAATCTGTGACCAAAAATTCCCCGACGAATAACTACAACACATCTCAAAAACGACTTTTCGTCATTCCCCTGAAGGGGACAATGTGCGAGGAGGGTGTTGTTCCCGACGAAGCAATCTCATACATGGCTAAAAAGTGCTCAACTTTGCATGGGATTGCTTCGCTTCGCTCGCAACACTTGCGCCTGCGCGCAGTGCAGGTGTGACGGTGCTAAGGATATTTTTGAGATAACTTGTAATCTCTGCTCTCTTACCTCACCATTCCCCACATCGCCAGCCCGCCGAAGACCAGGACCACCATCCCTGCGCCGACCAGGACCGCGCTGAAGGGACGCCTATCCACAAGATGATAAGCAGGATAAATCCCTTCCACCGCGTATGAGGGACCCGCGAAGGAAGTAAACATCAATCCGCCGAGCAGGCCGCCGATGTGTCCCCAGTTGTCGATGCCCGGGAAAGACCCGATGAAGAACAAATTGATCACCGCAATAAAGATAATGTTTCCGATCGCGTTCCTGAACTGCCCCGCAAACAACTTGCGATTTTGAACCAGGAAGATTGCCTCCGCGCCCAGCAGGCCAAAGACCGCCGTGGATGCGCCCAGGGAATTCGCATCTGTGAATAGGAAGGAAGCAACATTCCCGGCGAACGCACCGAGGATGTAGAGCAGTAAAAACCTTCCATGCCCGAAGGAACGTTCGAGTCCCGTCCCAAAGGAAAGCAAAGCATACATATTAAATAAAATGTGCAGGAAGGGAAAATGAATATCATGGATGAGAGCTGGCGTGAGTAATCGCCAGATCTGTCCGGCCCGGATCAATTCATTTGATTTGATGAAAAATACAACTGGAATATCTACTCGAGCAAGAACCTGAGTTGCCAGTTGGAGGATAAAAACAAAAGCCGTAATGCCAATGATGGAATAGGTCACATAGGGAGCGGATTGGGGAATTGCGACGCGTACGGTTTGTGGAGGATGAGCAGGCTGACCGGAGCCTGTCGATGGGTCAGCAGCGGGAGAAGTATCATTCACAAGGTTACCTTTCGCGGGTTCACGCGATGATGTTCCGCGTCGATGATTGCACGGATGGTGTCCACAGTCTCGTCCAGATGAAATTCACGATTCACGATCACGTAGTCGAAGGCTTCCACGCGCTTGAGCTCCTTGCGGGCCGTGGCGATGCGCAGGGCCAGCGAATCGGCGGTCTCGGTTTTGCGCGTCTCGAGGCGGCGGACCAGCTCTTCTTCACTTTCGGTGGTGATGAAGAGCAGCAGCGCCTCGTGGGCCAGCCTGCGGACCGTCTCGGCGCCCTGGACGTCCAGGCGCATCACCACGTCCATGCCGCTGTCGAGCGCCTCACGCACCTGCTGCTTTGGGATGCCTTTGTAATCACCGTATACAATGGCATGCTCGATCAACTCATCCTCATCGATCATACGGGCAAACTCTTCCTTTGAGACGAACCAGTAATCCTTGCCATGGGTTTCGTTGGCGCGCTTGGGACGTGTGGTGGCCGTCACGACAAAATGGAAGGGCAGGCCGCGTTCCTTCATGCGCTGCATGACGGTATCCTTGCCCACGCCGGAGGGACCTGAAATGACGATCAGCAGCGGCTGGGGATGATGAAGATCGAAATCGGATTCGGAAGTTGGGGGCATGCACGAATTTTACCAGACCGCCCCGCGGCATGTTCGGAGCAATCACGCTCTATCATCGCAAAATGAGGATTTTTGTCAATTACTTGTCCGGATGCCAGACAATACAATCAGCCTGTGACACACGAACGCGACCGCAAAAGTCTGTGGGCAGTGAATCTGGGTCTGGGATGCAATATCGTTTTGTCCATCGTCAAGACAACGTTTGGGATTCTGTCGCACAGCCCTGCGCTGCTTGCCGAAGGGATCAACTCCACTTCGGATGTGGCCTACTACATTGTGGCCAGCATCTTCATGCGGCTGGCCAACAAGCCGGCCGACAACGAACATCCTTATGGACATCGCCAGCTGGAAAGCATTGCCTCCCTGGTGGTCGGCGCTTTTGTCGTGGCGACCGCCATCACTGTCTTTTGGGACGCGGTCGATAAGATGTGGGATATCCTGGACGGTGAGCTGACCAGCCTTGGCTCTCATCCCTTCGCGCTGTGGGTGGCCCTCGCAACCGTAGCCATCAAAGTCATTCTGTTTTTCTACGTCCGCAAGCTTGGAAAAGAAACGCGCAACCCGATTGTGGATGCGCTGGCGTACGATCATCGCAACGACATCTTCTCGGCCTCCGCGGCTTCGGTGGGCATCTTCCTCGGCCGGATCGGACTGCTGTGGGGCGATCCGCTGGCAGGCGCGCTCGTGGCTCTCCTGATCCTGCGCACGGGAATCTACATTCTGCGCGAATCATCCGTCGAACTGATGGACGCGGTCCCAAGCAAGGAACTTGCCCAGCAGATTGCGACGTTGATCCGGGACGTCGATGGAGTGCAGCAGCTGGAGGAAGTACAGGCCCACCGCTTTGGCCCCCATTTGGTGGTCAATTTGACGATCGGCATCGATGGCGCTCTGACGGTGAGGCAGGGGGACCGGATTGCCACCCGGGTGGAATCACTCATCTACGAATCGATTCCAAATGTCAGGCACGTTCACGTCCACTATCACCCTGCGGAGGATGGGCGCAGAAACATGAGCATCGACGACATGCTGGCCGAAACGCGCAAGCATGTGGCCGCCCATGATTTCTTTATCAATGAACGGGAAGGCTCCAGCGTTTCCTGATTTGTTTTAGTGCAGAACCTTTTCTACCAGAACGGCGATATCCGCTCCGGACTCCTGCTCCCCCAGCCAGACCAAAAACTCGGCATTGCCCTTCGGCCCCAGCAGCGGACTCCTGATCAGCCCGCGGATCGGGAATCCTTCCATTTGTGCGAAGCCCAGCACGTCGAGCAGCACCTGCCTGTGGATCTCCGGATCACGGATGACCCCATCTCCGCGTGAGACGTCCTTTTTGCCTGCCTCGAACTGAGGTTTGATCAGGGCAATCACATCCCCTCTTTCCTCTTTCTTCTTTCCTGCCTCTTCGAAAGAGGAAAGAGGAAAGAGCCACTTTTTCACTACCGGCAGCAGGATCTTCAGGGAAATGAAGGACGCGTCCACCGTGACCAACGTTACCTGCTCCGGCAGGGATTCGACATAGCGGGCGTTGGTCGCCTCCATCACAACGACGCGCGGATCGTTGCGAAGCTTCCAGTGCAGGATGCCTTTGCCCACGTCGATGGCGTAGACTCTGGCGGCCCCGCGCTGCAGCATACAATCGGTGAAGCCGCCGGTCGATGCGCCGACGTCCGCGCAGACCCGCCCGGTCACGTCAACGCCGAAGGCCGTCAGAGCGGCATCCAGCTTTTCGCCGCCGCGTGACACGAAGCGCGGGCCGGAATCAACCGTCAGAGTGGCATCGGCCGAAACCGCGGTGGCCGGCTTGAGCGCCACCTGATCCGCCACGCGCACCTGGCCGGCCATGATCATGGCCTGGGCCTTGGCACGCGATTCCGCCATTCCGCGCTCGACGAGCAATACATCCAGACGAACTTTGGGCATGGGGGAATTGTAATGCGGGAGCTGGAAATTGGGAGCCGGAAGCCGGGAATCGGGGCGAGTATCGGTTTTTGAAGGGTAAGGTAAAATTATCCCATGCTCAAAGCCCTCCTCAAAACCATGCGTCCGCGCCAGTGGATCAAGAACGGCTTCATCTTCTTTGGTTTGATCTTTGACAAGCAATTGTTCATGCCGGAGCCGTTCCTGCGAACGGTGGCGGGGTTCTTTTTATTCTCGCTGATCTCCAGCGCCGTGTACCTGTTCAACGATGTGGCCGATGCCGAAGGTGACCGCAATCACCCGGAGAAGAAATTTCGCCCGATCGCCTCGGGCCAGTTACCGGTGCGTGTGGCGCTGGGCACTGGCGTGTTATTGACGGTCATTGTCATTCCGCTTGCCTATTTGCTTTCACCGATCTTTGCCCTGATCGTTGCTTCCTATCTGATCATCAACCTGCTGTACTCGCGCTGGCTGAAGCATATCCCCATTCTGGATGTGCTGGTCCTTTCATCCGGATTTGTTTTGCGCGTGGCTGCGGGTGTCGCCCTGATCCTGCCGGTCGAGCGCTTTTCGCCCTGGCTGTACATGATCACAGTCCTGTTCTCCCTGTACATTGTCCTGGGCAAGCGCCGGGCTGAATTGAATCTGCTGGCCCACGGCGCCAGCGCCCATCGCAGGGTGTTCGACGGCTATACCATCCCGCTGCTCGATCAATACATCACGATCGTTTCGGGCATGACCATCGTGGCGTATGCGCTATACACGTTTTCCGCGCCCAACCTTCCCGAAAACCATACCATGATGCTCACGATCCCGTTCGTGGTGTATGGCATCTTTCGTTACCTGCAATTGATCCAGGTTGGACATACGGCGGGGGCACCCGATGAAGTCGCGCTCAAGGACCGTCCATTGCAGGCCACGGTACTGCTGTGGGGCCTGGCGGTCATCGCAATTTTTTATTTATCATAAGGCGGGATAACATCCCGCCCTACGCTTATGACTATCTCTTCCGCGCCTGGCAAGATCATTTTGTTCGGTGAACATGCCGTGGTGTACGGGCGCCCGGCGCTGGCCGTCCCGGTAACGCAGGTCCATGCGGAGGTGGAGGTCACGGATGCGTCCCGCGCCGGGATCTGGATCGATGCCCCGGACGTGAATCTGCATGCCGAGCTGATGAGGCTGCCTTCCGACCATCCGATCGCGGCGGCGATCCATAACCTTTTCTTCCAGTTCCACATTTCCCCGTTCCCGAATCTCGAAATCAGGATCAGCTCCACGATTCCGGTCGCCTCCGGGATGGGGTCCGGCGCGGCGGTAACCGTCGCCCTGACCCGCGCTCTGGCCTCCCACCTCAGCTGTTCCATGAGCGACGAAGAAGTCAATGCCTTCACCTATGAGATCGAGAAGCTTCATCATGGAACCCCCTCGGGAATCGACAACACTGTGGTTACCTATGCCCGGCCGGTCTACTTCGTAAGAGATCAGCCCATCGAGACGTTCAGTGTCGGACAGCCATTCACCATCGTGATCGCCGATACAGGCATCCCCGCGCCGACAAGGGAATCGGTGGCCGACGTGCGCAAGCTGTTCGAATCGGACGAAAAGTATTGGGACAATGTGTTTGACGAGATGGGCGATATATCCTTCGCGGCGCGCCACGTGATCAGGGAAGGCTGGCTCAGGATGCTTGGCTCGCTGATGGATGAAAACCACGCCTATTTGCAGGAGCTGACGGTCTCATCCCCCGAGCTGGATCGCCTCGTGGAGGCTGCGCGCGGCGCGGGAGCGCTCGGGGCAAAGCTGAGCGGCGGCGGACGCGGCGGCAACATGATCGCGCTGGTCGAACCGGAGATGGCGGAAACGATTTCGGCAGCATTGAAGGCAGCGGGCGCGCAGAATACCATCATTACACAGATCATATGAAGTGGCTGACAACGGTCCTGCCGTATCTGGCAGTCGGTCTCGGGATGTTCTGGTTTCGGAACGCCTGGGCCGCGCTGCTGGGATTTCATCTGGCCATCATTCTTTCCCTCCTGATTGCAGGGTCATCTGTTCCCCTTAGAACGCTTTTTCAAAGCACGAACTTTCGCTGGGTTCTGCTGAGCCTGGCATTTTCCGGGAGCGGTGGGCTCATCCTGTACCTCTTCTGGTCCACCTTGGGAATCACGAGTGACCTCTCCGGACACGTTGGGTCGCTCGGGCTGAATTCATCCAACTGGATCGCGTTCATCGCCTACTTTTCACTCGTCAACCCGTTCATCGAGGAATATTTCTGGCGCGGCTATCTGGGGAGCCCTGCAAAAGGTCCCTACCTTTCCGATTTTATTTACGCGGGGTTTCACGCGCTGATCCTGGTAGGAAACGTTCCGGCGGGTTCGATCGTTTTCAGCCTGATCGTTCTCGTGCTGGCAGGCTGGTTCTGGCGGCAGGTGGCCCGCCAGGACAATGGACTGCTGGCGCCTGTGCTTGGACACATAGCCGTGGATTTCACGATCCTGGTTGTTGCCTACCGGATGTCGCTTTGAAGTGTGGGGATTGAATCTATCCCTGCCTGCCGATCAACCTTTGATGTGTTTCACGCATGCAGGCGTCCATCACCACCTGCAGGCCGGCCGCGCGCGCGGTCTGTGCAGCCTCTTCATTGACGATTCCCTCCTGCATCCAGACAACCTTCGCCCCGGCCTTGATCGCGCCTTCCACCACCGGCGGGACGTCCTCCGGCTTGCGAAAGACCTGCACCACGTCGATCTTTTCCGGCACGGAGGCCAGATCGGGGTAGGATGTTTCGCCAAGGACCTCGCTCACGGTCGGGTTGACGGGGATGACCCGGTAGCCCTGGCTCTTCAGATATTGCGCAACGCTATAACTATCTTTTTCGGGGTTGGACGACAATCCCACGCTGGCAATCGTCCGGGCGGACAGCAGAATCTCTTTCAGCATTTGATCGTTATTCATAAAAATTCTCCCCCTTTCAGACCCGGCGAAGCGACCGAAACTTACTGCTCCTTTATTTCCGCCGCGCGAGCCTTCGCAGGTTCAGCAGCTGTTGGCCCCTCTTGAGCGGAAGGTTCCTCCGGTTGGGGCGCCTCCGCTTTGCGTCCGAACCAGAACGAAGCGACCGGGTTGAAGCGAATGAATATCTCGTAGATCAGGACCGGTCCCAGCACGCCCATGATGAAGCCCACCAGGATGGACAGCGGGAAATTGCCGGTCAGTGTCATCAGCTTCTGTCCCCAAAAACCCTGTACCGGGACATGGAACAGCAGGATGATCAGAGAGATGTTGCCAAAATATTTAAGCGGGGCGGCCAGCCGGCCGGCATGCAATTCGATCTGGCGGGATACTGCCAGGGCAAACAGGATGCCGAGGATCGCCTCAGCCGTATTCACGAAGAACGAGTCGTAGATCCGTTTGGCAATGTCGACTGAATAGGGGAACAGGGAATTGAGCACGATCAATCCAGCGCCCGTTCCGATCAGGAGAAGGAGGCTGTCAAATGTTTTTTCAGAGCTTACCTGCCTGATCTCATTGCCCAGGATGAAAAAGAATCCACTTAACAACATCAGGTCAAGGCTGAACGGCAGGCCGAACAGTTCATACTCCTTTCCGAGAATCGTAAGCGAAAAGGGATAAAAGGCCTGCAGAAAGACAAGTGAAATTGCCAGCGTCCCCAGCAGGATGCCCCACCGGATCCAAAGATTTTGGACCTTCCCGACGACACGGATAAAAATGAATGCATACAGGCTGACGACGAACAGGTTTGGCAGGAACCAAAGCTGGGCCCAGTCGATATAAGCAAAGCTCCCGTAAAGAGCCTTGACGGTCCGCCCGATGGCGGTTTGAAAGCCCATCTTTTCGAAGGAGACCGACGTGAAATAGATCAAAAAGATGGTAAATAGATACGGCTTCAGGACCGAATGGAATCTCTTTTTGGAGTAATCGAGGAAGGAGCTGGATATATTGGTGAAATATCCGGACAGGAAGAAGAATAACGGGACATGAAATGAGTAAATGACTTGATGGAAAAAGGGTGAAAGGGATCCGAAATCGTTATGCCCCAAAACCACCAGCAGGATACCAATGCCCCGGGCGATGTCGAGATATTCGATTCTTTTGGCCATGACGATGTTTCCTGAACCTGATTGTACGACAGAAATCCGCCAGTCGAAGGCTGGCGGAAAACATGTCCCGAACGAGAATTGTCACAGGTTTTGTCTTGAAGGTTAGAGCCAGTCCCGTTTGTAGAAGATATAGGTGGCCACGGCAGTCAACCCGATCGCAACGCCGATGATGGTCAGGAACGCGAATGGATGCGTCTCGCCGGGCAGCGTAACGTTCATTCCATAGAACGCCGCAACGACCGTCGGCAGGTTGAGGATGATCGTCAGGGCCGCCAGGGCCTTCATGACGCCGTTCAGGTTGTTGGAAATGATCGAGGCAAACGCGTCCATCATGCTGGAAAGGATCTCGGTGTTGATGTTGGTCATCTGGATGGCTTGCTGGTTTTCGGTCAGCACATCCTCGAGCAGGTCCTGATCCTCCTCATAATAGTTGAAGATCTGCGTGCGCTGGACGCGCTCCATCATCACCTCGTTCGAACGCAGGGCCGTGGCAAAGTAGGTCAGACTCTTCTGGTACTTGAGCAGCTCCAGCACCTCGCGGTTGCGCGTGGATTTCTGCAGCTGATCCTCGACCGCTTCGGTGATGCGGTTGATCTCACGCAGGTGCGCAAGATAACGCGTGGCGGTTTCGAGGAAGATATACAACGCGAAGCGGTAGCGCTTGCCGGTCTTGAGCAGGCGATACTTGCCGTTGGCCAGCACCTTGAACATTTCCTTCTCATAGCGGCAGATGGTCACGATGATGTTGCCCTTGATCATGATGCCGAGCGGGATGGTGGTATAGGGAATGTCGCTGTCGGGCTGGCTGTGGGGAATCCGAATCAGGATGAAGGTGTAATCTTCATCCCGTTCCATGCGCGGCATTTCATCGAGGTCGAGTGAATAATTAATGTAATCAGCATCGATCCCCCAATCAACGATCTTTTGAATTTCCTGCGGGGTCGGATCGACCGCCTTGACCCACGCCCCGTTCGCGATGGATTCGAGCTGCTCGAGTCCCTGCTCGGTGGTCTTGTAAATGGTGAGCATCGCTGCCTCCTTACGTGAAATGATCACGCAGGAGGAGCGCTCACCTCCTTCGTGACATCATGGATATGATCTTGCAACGCGTATTGCGCCAGGCCGCGGGGTGTCCGGTACTTGGCGGTTGACTCTCTGTAGAATCTAAGTCATTCTCTGTCGTAAGAAACATTACCTGTCCTTGCCGTGATTTACAGCTTGTGTATTTTACGCCCGTTGGATGGATTCCACAACCACCATGAGGTATAAGACCGTCAACCGCGTTGCAATCCTGAAAGCTTTCCCGGCGGCTCCTCCCCAGCCGGAACCTGAGCCCGCTTCCCCCGGGCGGGATCTGCCCGCTTGACGCCCATGTCAAACTGTAGTTCAATGAGCCCCTGCCATGATCATTGCCCACTTCCTTTCGTTCCAGCCATCCCGGGGTCCAAAAAACGTCATCGCCGTAACAATAGAATGAATCTATCCGCCAGAATCAACAGACTGAAAACGTCCGTCACGTGGGAGAGCGCTGCGATTGCCGCGTTTGCCCTGCTCGGGGTCCTGCTGCGCCTGCGGCATTTTCTGAGCGGCCGCTCCCTGTGGGTGGACGAAGCCAGGCTGGCGCTGAACATCCTCCAGCGCAGTTTCGCGGGCCTGCTCGAGCAGCCGATGGAGTACCAGCAGAGCGCGCCGGTCGGTTATCTGTTCGCGGTCAAAGTGATTACCCTTCTGCTCGGCGATTCCGAGTATGCCCTGCGCCTCTTTTCCCTGCTGGCGGGACTGGC
>Ga0105098_10001020_pt1 | contig 10053 bp, 8 predicted proteins | sample PPLLak21cMay2015_FD_79137 | JGI IMG/M metagenome (GOLD analysis project Ga0105098, IMG submission 79137) | Freshwater sediment microbial communities from Prairie Pothole Lake near Jamestown, North Dakota, USA - PPLs Lake P7 Core (1) Depth... | ecosystem: Environmental > Aquatic > Freshwater >... | reverse complement strand
TGCCCCGACCAGTTTGAGGTCGGCGTCCTTGCAGGTGGCATTCACCACCTCTCTCCCCACCCTACCTAAAGCGCCGTGGACTACGACCCTGATCGGTATGGACATGAGCCCTCTTCCTCTAGGTCTGCTTTGGCCGGCCAAAGTCGCCCCGGCCACGGCTGTGGGGACGGCTGTCCGTCGGCCTTCTCTCGCCTCGCGGCCCCTCGGGATGTCTCCTGGGAGTCTGAGGTCCTGAAGGAGGCGCATCCGCGCCGGGCTCCTTGCCGGCAGCTGAAGCTGCGTTCTGGGCTTGGAACACCGCTTTCCGGGAGAGGCTTACCTTGCCCGAGCGGTCGACTTCAGTCACCATCACCATGATCTCGTCGCCCAGCTTGACTACGTCCTCGACACTGGGCACCCTATAGTCGGCGAGTTCACTGATGTGAACCAACCCCTCTTTCCCTGGCATGATCTCCACCACGGCGCCGAAGGGCAGGATCTTGATCACTTTCCCAGTGTAGACACTGTTGACCTCAACATCTCTGGTCAGGCTCTCTATTATGGCTATGGCCTTTTGGGCCGCCTCCGGGTCTACTGACCCGATGAGCACGGTCCCGTCATCCTCGATATCCACCGTTGCCTTTGTCTGTTCAACGATGGACCGGATGGTCTTGCCACCGGGGCCAATGACGCTCCCTATCTTGCTGGGGTTGATGCTTATCTTGATCATTCGAGGAGCATATTTGCTCATTTCGGGGCGGCTGGCGGCAAGAGTCTCCTGCATGACTGTAAGGACTTGGAGACGAGCCTGGTGGGCATCCGTGAGTGCTTTCTCCAGGATTTCAAAGGTCAGCCCATGCAACTTGGTATCCAGTTGCACGGCGGTCACGCCGGCGGCCGTTCCGGCCACCTTGAAGTCCATGTCGCCGTAGAAATCCTCCATGCCTTCAAGGTCAGTAAGGACCTGGAATTCATCATCTTCTCCGGTGACCAAGCCCATGGCAATGCCCGCTACCGGGGCCTTGATAGGTATCCCGGCATCCATCAGGGAAAGCGTAGCGGCACAAACCGACGCCATGGAAGTACTGCCGTTGGAGCTGAGCACCTCAGATACCAGCCGAATCGTATAAGGGAACTGATCCTCGCCCGGAACCACCGGGGTCAGAGCTCTTTCCACCAAAGCGCCATGTCCCACTTCCCGCCGGCCGGGCGTGCCCATACGCTTCACCTCTCCGGTCGAGTAGGGCGGGAAGTTGTAGTGATGCATGAAGCGCCGGCTCTCCTCCAGAGTAAGACCGTCCAGCTTCTGTTCCTCCCGCGCGGAACCGAGGGTGGCGATGTTCAACACTTGGGTGAGGCCCCGCGTGAACAAGCCTGAGCCGTGGGTGCGGGGAAGGATCCCCACTGCACAGCTCAATGGGCGGATCTCAGTAATGGCTCGCCCGTCAGGACGAAGCCCTTTCTTGAGTATGGCGGACCTTATCTCCGCCTTCACTCTGGCTTCCAGCACTGAGACTATTTCCTGTTTGGGATATTGCTCGCCCAAACTCTTCAGCAGTTCATCTTCCAAGGCGGCAATTGCCTGGTCTCTCTCTATTCTCCCCTGTCCTATCAGTTGGGCGACCCTGCCACCCAAGGCAGCGGTAACAGCATCCTCCAGCCCAAAGCTCAGCACGGCTGGTTTGAACTCCGCCTTGGGCTTGCCGCACAGGCGGACGAGTTCCAGCTGCATGGCGATAAGGTCCTGGTTGATCCGGTGGCCGAACTTGATGCCCTCCATGATGAGCTTCTCCGCGGCCTCTCTCGCTCCAGCCTCGACCATGGCCACCTTGTCCTTGGTGCTGACCACGACGAGGTCAAGCAAACTCTCTTGAAGGTGGGTGAAGGTAGGATTGACCAGGAACTCCCCGTTGTTGTAGCCAATGCGGATCGCGCCGATTGGCCCATCGAAGGGGATCTCGGACATGGACAGTGCTGAAGAGGCGCCGACCAGTCCCAGCACGTCCGGCGAATTCTCCTGGTCTGCGGAGAGGACGGTTATGATGATCTGCGTTTCATTCCGAAATCCCTTGGGGAAGAGCGGCCGCAGTGGTCGGTCTGCCAGCCTGCTGGCCAAGACGGCTTGCTGGCCAGGACGGCCTTCCCGCCTGAAGAAACTCCCCGGAATCTTGCCGGCCGCATAGAGCTTCTCTTCATAGTCAATGGTCAATGGGAGGAAGTCAACCTTCTCGTTCGGCTTCCTCTCCATGCAGGCTGTCGCCAGTATCACGGTGTCGCCGTAGGTAACGGTAACAGCGCTACCGGCTTGCATAGCCAACTCCCCGGTTCTTACAGTGAGAGGCTTTCCGCCAATTGTTGTTTCAACCTTGTGTACCATAGATAAACCAGCCTCCTGTTGGGGTAACAGTGGGGATGCCTCTGTATGGACTGCCGAGAAGGGTCTATCTCCGCAGACCGAGCTTGGCTATGAGCGCCTGATAGCGGGCCACCTTGTGCCGTCTCAGGTAACCCAGCAGCCTTCGCCTCTGCCCCACGAGCATCATGAGCCCCCGCTGAGAATGAAAATCGTGACCATGCAGTTTCATGTGCTCAGTCAGGCGATTAATTCTCTCAGTGAGGATGGCTACCTGGACCTCTGTCGAGCCGGTGTCCTTCTCGTTGGACCTGAATTGCTCGATTATTGCGCTCTTCTTATCCGTCTCCACCTTCTACTCCACCTATTCTTTCAAACGTTTCATTATAGCACGAGTCTAGCTGAGTGCAAAATGCCGCCTTGGTGCCGGACTCTACATCAGGCGCTTCTCCAGGATCAGTTTGTCATCTCCCGGCGCATAGAAATCGAGTACGCGTGCAGACTCCTTGTAGTCGATGGAGTTGTAGAAGCGCCTGGTTTTCGCATAGTCCGGTCTGCCGGAAGTCTCCACAAGTACCAGCCGACCTCGGCTTTCCTTGATCTTGTGCTCAGTGAAGGCCATCAACGCCCTGCCCACCCCCTGGCCCTGTCCACCGGGGTCTACCGCTATCCAGTAAACGTCCCAAGTGCCCTTGGTCAGTGGCGTCGGCCCATAGCAGACATAGCCCGTCACCGCCGAATCAACCTCTGCCACAAAGACCAGGTATCCTGAAGTGGCTGGGGCCTCCAAATAGGCATCGATCAGTTCCTCCGCCACCACCACCTCTTCCGGCGTGAACTCGCGGAGAGTCCGGAGTATATCCATTATGGTCGATTTGTCCTTACGGACCATCGGCCTGATCGTCGTCGTCAAGCCTTTGCCCTGTGAAGCGCCAGCGCCATGATCTCGTCTATGAACTGAGCATAGGTCATGCCGGCAGCCGCGGCTTGGCGGGCCGCTCCGGATCCGGGGGTTATGTCGGGGTTCGGGTTGGCCTCGAGCACGTGAATGTTACCCTCCAGGTCCATCCTCATGTCCACACGAGCATAGCCTTGCTGTATGAGCAGCCTGTATACCGCGGTGGCCACTTGTGCCAACCGCGCCCTGTCTTCCTCTCCCACCTCCGCGGGGCAGACCACCTTGGTGCCATCGAAGTAGAGCGTGCCCTCCTCCCACTTCGCGGCGTACGTCAGAACCCGGGGCATGCCAGGGGGCAGGGAGAACACTATCTCTGAAATCGGCAACACCGTCACCGCATCGTTGCCCATCACCGTAGCGTTGAACTCGCGCCCCCCCACGAACTCCTCAACCAGAGCCTTCCCGCCGAAGACCCGGCTCACCTCGGCCACCTGCCGCTCCAGCGAGGCCTGGTCTTGGACGACGCTGTCCGCAGACAGGCCATGGCTGGCATCTTCTCCACAAGGTTTCACTATACAAGGGTAGCTCAATTGGAACTGGGATACCATCTCCGGCGTCACCAGTTGGTGCTTCGGTGTCCGGATTCCGTGGGACTGCATAAGATCCTTGGCCTTGGCCTTATCCAGGCCCAGGGCGAGGGCGCTACTGGTGCAGCCCGTATGGGCAAACCCCAACTCAGAAAGCATCTTGGCTACGGCTGCTTCCGTCTTCGGTCGACTGTCGAAACCCTCGAAGAGGTTGAACACCAGGTCCGCCTCAATGGCCTTCAGGGCATCCCTGGCGCGCTCATATGGCGGCAGGAGGGGGATTTCGGCCACTTCGTACCCCAGTTCGCCCAGTGCCTGACGAACTGCCACAACGCCTTCGAGGATAGCAAGGATTGCCTTGTCCTCGCCCATCTTGCCGTAGCGGCCAGGCTTCGGGTCGTTGTAGATAACGGCAATCCTACGACGCAAGACTACATCTCTGAAGGGCAGCGTTGAGGATAGCTGATATGAGAGCCTCATAACTCCAGCCCATCTTCCCAGCCATGATAGGGAGATCGCCTGACTTGGGGTTCAGTCCCGGCAAGGGGTTCACCTCCAGGAAGTAGGGGGTTCCTTCGGGGCTGATCCTGAAGTCCATCCTGGCGAAATCCCGGCAGCCCAAGGCCTCGTAAGCCCTGAGGCTGGAGTCAGCTATGTCCTGAAGAACGCCTTTGCCCAACAGAGCGGGGCACTCGTATGTCAAGAGAGACTCCCAGTCCCTCTTCATTTCCAGGGAGTATACGAAGTGGTCCGTCTTCTTGCGAGGGATAACGCGCATAATTCCCACCACCGTGGGTGGGGAATTGCCCACGAGTCCCACTGTGACTTCGTCTCCGTCTATGAACTCTTCCACCATCACCGGTTGCTTGTAGTACTCCAGAAGCTTGGTCACTGCTTCAAATATCTGCGGAGTGCTCTGTAGTCTGGACGTTATGCGGATGCCTTTGCTCGATCCTTCGTGAGCCGGCTTGGCAAACGCGGGCAACGGGAACTGGCCCCATTCTACTTCTTTCAACTGCCTGGTGTCATTCACTACCTGCCACCTTGGCGTGGCCACGCCAGCGAAGGACACCAGCCTCTTGGTCAGCGGCTTCTCCAAAGTCACCGCGAGAGACAGAGGATCGGAGCCCGAGTAGGGCACGCCGAGCATCTCCAGAACGGAGGGAACCTGGGCCTCCCGGCTGCGGTAGTTTCCCAGGCCTTCGGCAATGTTAAACACTAAATCGACTTTGTGGCCGAGGATGTTATTGAGGAAGTCCCGACCACCACCCAGCTTGACCACAGAGTGATGCTGGGCCTCGATGGTCCTGGCGATAGCATCCACCGTCTCCATCGAATCATACTCCTCAAGGGCATCTTCGACCTTGCCCTGAGGGTCCGGGACCTTGTCCTTAAGATCGTACGACAAGCCTATTATCATCCGCGGCAATTCCTGCGTGGGACCCCAGGCGCCAACCGGACGCTGGTCGTCTCGCTCACCACCGCCTCACCATCTGGCAAGAACAAAGTGCAGGGAGCCATCCCCGTTCGAGACGGCACCCTGCGAGTTCTAGGCAAGTACTGGCTCCTTAGCAGGTCTTGTTCCTACAGATCTAGTTTCCTACCTTGGCCGATGACGCCAGATTGGGGAATGTCAGTTGACTTACATTCCCGTTGCGGCGGCCATTCTGTCCATTGGCTTTGGCGGGCACTGCTCTTGCACCCCGAGGGTTGCGGTACTGGAACAGCCGTCCCTGGTAGTTCCTTATCAGGAGCTCCTCCGATGTCTGGAGCACCACGTAGTTCGGCTGGACGGGAACCTTGCCGCCACCCTGAGGCAGGTCAATCACAAACGATGGCACGGCCAATCCGGAAGTATGCCCACGCATACCCTCGATGATCTTGATACCGGTTTCCACCGGCGTCCGAAGATGCTCCGTTCCCTGTACCTCATCACACTGGAAGAGATAGTACGGGCGCACCTTGGTCCTCAGGAGTTCGTGGCACAGCTTCAACTGCGTCTCCACGCTGTCGTTTACGCCGCGGAGGAGCACGGACTGGTTATTCACCGGGATGCCCGCCCGCAGCAGCCTGTCACAGGCCTGAGCAGCCTCCGGTGTTATCTCGTGCGGGTGGTTGAAATGGGTGTTCACCCATATTGGCCCGTACTTGGACAACATCGAACACAGCTCATCATCGATACGCTGCGGCAGCACCACCGGGAATCTGGTCCCGATTCGGACTATCTCCACATGCTTGATCTGTCTCAAACCGGCCAGTACCTCTTCCAGACGCCGCACGGACAGAGTGAGTGGGTCACCACCGGAGATGACTACATCGCGGACAATATCGGTCTTGCGAATGTAGTCCAGCATCCGCTCGATCTCCTCGGCGTTGTGGACCCATCCCCCATGGCGCCATTCCCTCTTCCTGGTGCAGTGACGGCACAGCATCGGGCAGATGTCTGTCAGTACCATCAGTATCCTGTCCGGGTATCTGTGAACCAACCCTGGGACAGGGGAGTGTCCCTTCTCATCGAGAGGATCCTCCATGCCCATGCCGGCCAAGCCGATCTCCTTGAACGATGGCACAGCTTGGATCCTGACGGGGTCATCAGGATTGGCCCAGTCAATAAGAGAGAAATAGTATGGGGTTACTGAAAGGGGATACTTGGTCGTAACCAGCCGGATCTGCTCCTGATCCTTGGCTGATAGAGGAATATACCTTACCAGTTCGTCAACGGAGCTAATGCGGTTGCGAAAATGCCACTTCCAGTCATTCCAGCTTTCGTCTGATACATGCCCGAAGAACCTGGCTCTGTTCCTCAGGGCCACTCTACCTGGAGGCTCTTCTTCCACCTCTATTCTAACGGCGGTACTACCCAGGGATTCCTCCTCTGTTCGGCTTTCCACGATTGCCGGCGACTTCTTCATCTTGTTTCGATGCACCTCCCTTTATTCGAACTACTGGCTCCCGCCAGCACTGTTTTTCTGCTTTCTGTCAAATAGTGTAACAAATCTTGCTGCAGATATATAGCATCCGCACGAATGCGTGTCAATAGATTTTCGCGAATTTTTGTAACAAATTTTTCACGAATGTCCGGGGCTAGCCCCGGGAAGCCTCGATGATCTCGACCTTCCAGTCCTCACCGATCCAGGCCCCGAAGACTCGCTTGACGGGCAGGTTCCAGGAGCAAATCTTGATCACGCTCTGACGCACGTGCGTCTCGTGCTGCGCCCGGGCCACGGGGTTGCCGGCGCAATCATGATGGGCAGCCACCAGAATGGTGTCGGAGCCGTGCTTGTTCACGGAGATCAGCACCCGGGCTTTGATCGAATCCACGGCTGCACCAGCCCCCTCCGCGAGTATCTTGTCCGGCCCGGGCTCCGTGATCATGTCCACGTAATCGACCGCGACGTTCTCCCTCAGCCAGTTGATGACCGGCAACTGGACTCTTCCATCCATGCAGTTGATGGCGGTGGCGAACTTTCCGTGGCCGGCCTTCTCATGGCTCTCCGCCCCCCTTGGCGCGCTCGCCCGGCTGATTGAAGGCCATGTAGGGGTCTTGCCTCTGGGCTTCTGTTGTTTGTCCATGTCAATTCTCCTCTCGCCTTCTATCCATGATGACTCTGTTGGAGACCATTTTCAACTCCACGCTCCAAAGTCACGCAGGGTAGGCTGTGCCCACCACCGCTGTCGTTGTGACCTCGTTTCAACCCCCTTGCCCCCATTCTTGGGGGAACCATAAGAGAAACCTGGGGGACACCCCCAGACCCCCGGCGGGACAAGTCCCTGCACCCTCTTTCAATGCCCCCGCTAGTGTCACGGACACGGCCGCGCCGTACCAATGATGAAGGCCTGTGGAAATCCACAGGCCTTCAGTCTAAGTCACGTGTCTCCGGTTGAGCCGATCTACTTCTTGGGTGCCTCCACCTGCTTGGGTGGCTTCATGAAGAATGCCGCCATCAGGAAGCCGAGCACCGCCAGGACGGCGATCGGGATGAACATGCTAAGCACATTGCCGAATATGTCCTTGGAGTAGGCCGCGACGAAGGTGGCGATGAGGCCGCCGACGCCGTAGGCCAGAAACAGGATGCCATAGTTACGTGACGAGAACTTGGTGCCGAAATACTGAGCCGTGGCCGTTGGGGCAATCGCCAGCCATCCGCCCAAGCCGGCGTAGAAGCCGGCGAAGCAGACGAAGTACAAGACCTTGGTCAGGGTGCTGGCGCTGTCGGCGCCCTTGTCGACGAAGATCATGCCGGCCGCGGCCAGCAGGATGAGCACGAAGGTGATCATGGCAGCTACCCTGGGCCCCAGCTTGTCGGTCACTGCCCCGAGGACCGGTCTGCCGCCGGCATTGAACGGGGCCAAGATGAACTGCACGATGGTGGCCGTGGACAGGGCTGCCGTGGAAACGGTGAGAGCGACCTTCGCGTTACTGAAGACGTTGGCGTAGACCCCGATGGCCATCAGACCGGCCAGGGACCCGATGGCGAAGCAGGCGAACAGGAACCAGAAGGTCGGGGTCTTGATGATCTCGTTGCGGTTGTAGTTGACAGCGCTGGTGGCCGCTGCCCCGGTGGTTGCCTTTGGCGTCCAGCCTGCGGGCTTCCAACCGGCCTCCGGAAAGCGCATCAACCAGAAAGCCGCGATGAGTATGACCAGGAACGCTATGCCCAGATACAGGAAGGCATCGGAGACGTGATTGTTCATCTTTATGAGCTCCGACCCCACATACGTGCTGACGAACGGCGAGCCGCCGAAGCCGGCCACGGTCAGACCGGTGGCCAGGCCCTTCCTGTCAGGGAACCACCTGGTGGCCACCTGGATGGGGGCGATGTAGCACAGGCCTACGCCGATGCCGCCGATGACGCCGTAGGTGAGCACAAACAGGGGGACGTTGGCGTTATCCAATCTGGCGACAAAGGAAGCCAGTATCCAGCCAGCGGCGACTATGACGCCGCCGATGATACCCTGCTTCTTCGGGCCGAGTTTCTCCAGAAACTGTCCGCTCAATGGAAAGATGGCGGCGAAGAACAGCAGGAAGACGCCAAACGGGATCTGCTGTTGGAAGACACCACCCGAGGTATTGAGATCGAAAGACCACTCCTTGGCGAGTTGCTTGCCAAAGACGCCGTAGGCATAGACGCTGCCCAGGCAGATGTTGATGATGAAACCCAGGACTATGAGAAGCCATCTGCCCTTTTCTGCCGGCATACCGAAGAGTCTCTTCTCTTCTGCCATTAGTCACACCCTCCTTTTCCTAAGACTGCGTTGGTCACAAAAAAGAGCTGGCGACCAAGCCCAGCCCTATTGTCTCCCACCGAATTCTGATTCAGTTACCACTACTTTGTTGTAGGGTGTGGGGCCCTTTCGGATCCCCACACCCTGAACCTGTGTCTTCTTCTCTATGCGAACTTGAGGTCTGCCGCCCTCGGCAGCTTCTTGCGCCCTTCGACCAGGGTGTTCACCACGCCGGGATCAGCCAATGTGCTGGTGTCGCCCAGATTGGTGGTGTCATCCTTGGCGATGAGCTTCAGGATGCGGCGCATGATCTTGCCGCTGCGGGTCTTGGGCAGGCCATCCGCGAACTGGATGATGTCCGGAGTGGCAATAGGGCCGATCTCCTTGCGGACATGAGCCGTGAGTTCCTTCTTCAGTTCGTCGGTGGGCGCTTTGCCGGTCTTCAACGTGACATAGGCAAAGATGCCGTCGCCCTTGACCTCGTGGGGATAACCCACCACGGCCGCCTCGGCGACTGCCGGATGGGACACCAGAGCGCTTTCAACCTCGGCGGTGCCCAGGCGGTGTCCGGAGACGTTGATGACGTCGTCAACACGACCCATCAGCCAGTAGTAGCCGTCCTCGTCTTTGCGGGCCCCGTCGCCAGTCAGGTAGTACCCGGGGAAGCGGCTGAAGTAGGTGTCCTTGAACCTCTCCTGGCCGCCCTTGCCGTATACGCCCCTCATCATGCCCGGCCATGGCTCGCAGATGAGCAGGTTGCCGCCCTCGTTGACTCCAACCTCAACACCGTCTTCGCCGACGATCTTGGGCTTCACGCCTGGGAACGGGACAGTGGCTGAACCCGGCTTGATCGGTATGGCACCGGGCAGAGGAGTAATCAGGATGCCACCGGTCTCGGTCTGCCACCAGGTGTCGACAATGGGGCACTTGCCCTTGCCGATGACGTTGTAGTACCACATCCAGGCTTCTGGGTTGATGGGCTCGCCTACGCTGCCCATGATTCTGAGGCT
>Ga0105098_10001015_pt1 | contig 10066 bp, 7 predicted proteins | sample PPLLak21cMay2015_FD_79137 | JGI IMG/M metagenome (GOLD analysis project Ga0105098, IMG submission 79137) | Freshwater sediment microbial communities from Prairie Pothole Lake near Jamestown, North Dakota, USA - PPLs Lake P7 Core (1) Depth... | ecosystem: Environmental > Aquatic > Freshwater >... | reverse complement strand
TACCTGCTCACCCTCGGGCCGCACGACTTCTTCTGGTTCGGCCTCGATCGGGCGGAAGCTCGCATCGACGACGCGGCCGGAATGCCCCCGGTCATCATCCGGGGTGAGCTGGCCGGGATCTTCCGGGCCAGGGAACAGCTCGACCGCGTCCTGCTGGCCGCCATCGAGAGCAAACGATGGTTCCGGAGCAAGGCGCAGACGATCAGCGGCGGTCACATCGTTGACCGGGTCGAGGTCCCCGGCACGAATTCGATGGTCGTATTCCTCCAAGTGGATTACGTGGAACAGGATCCCGAGATCTATGCCTGGCCAATCGCGATTGCTTCCGGGTTCGAGGCGGTGAGGCGACTCGTCGAGGCCCCGGGCTCGGTGATCTCGGAAGTTCACTCGACGGCGGAGACCGGGGTGCTCTACGACGCCACCGCCGATCCTGCATTCGGGACTGCCCTGGTCGATCTCGCCGCCAACCGGCGCAAGCTGAAAGGGCGTGTCACCACGCTGGCCGCCCTTCCCATGACTGCGTCACGACAACTGAAATCGGCGATCGACGGCCAGCCGGCACGACCCGGCAACACCGAGCAGTCCAACACCTCGATGATCTTCGGGGACCAGATCATCCTGAAAATGATGCGACGAGTCGACCCCGGGCCGAATCCCGAGGTGGAGGTGGGCCGTTTCCTCACCGAGCGGGCGGGGTTCGAACATTCCGCACCGCTGCTGGGGGCCCTCGAGGTCTCGATGAACGGAAAGGCGGCAGTCTTCGCCGTCGTCCATCGCTATGTCCCCAATCTCGGCGACGCCTTTTCGCACACCGTGACGTCGCTCTCGCTGGCGTACGAGCAGGTGGCGGCCCATCGTGCCGAGCTGGGGAGGCCACCGTCTCCGAGCCACCCCATGGACATAGGCGACGAGGAGCTCGACGCGGCGCGTGGGTTGGCCGGGGTGATCCTTCACGAGGCCGCGCTGCTCGGTCAGCGCACCGGCGAGATGCATCTCGCCCTCACCTCGCTGCCAGACGACCCCGAGTTCGCCCCGCAGCCCCTCTCCACGCTCTATCAGCGATCCTTGTACCAGTCGACCCGGTCGTCGATAAGGACCAGCTTCAACCTGCTGCGCCGGCGCCGTTCGTTCTTGACCCCAGCCCAGGCCGACCTGGCCGACATGGTCCTCGAGCGCGAGCACGACCTGCTCGAGGGCTTGAAGACCGTCACCACCGACAAGATCGATGCCGTGCGTCTCCGCATCCACGGCGACTATCACCTGGGCCAGGTTCTCTTCACCGGGAACGATTTCGTGGTCATCGACTTCGAAGGTGAGCCGCAGCGCCCGCTGTCCGAGCGAAGGATCAAACGTCTCGGGTTGCGTGACGTGGCGGGGATGCTCCGCTCATACCAGTACACGTCCCAGATGGCACTGAGGGAGGCGATGGAGGGAGGGGTCGAGGAGCCGGACCACGCCGCTCATCTCACTGACTGGGCGGATGCGCTGGCCCGATGGCTGGCGGCCGCGTTCCTCCGCGGGTACCTGGGGACCGTGGAGGGGACACCGATCGTGCCCGCCGATCGTCAACATGTCAGACGTCTTCTCGACACCCTGCTGCTCGACAAGGCTGCATACGAGCTCGGCTACGAGTTGAACAACCGCCCCGACTGGGTAGACATCCCCCTGCGCGGACTGCTCCTCGCCTCCACCGATCACGGGTAAGCGGGGATCACGAAGCCGATGGGTACCAGGTCTTGTCCTCGAGCCAGGCACCGAGCTTCTTCCAGGCGCGCCGGGCGGTACGCCAGAGCCATATGGTGAGGGCCGTGGCGGCGATCACCAGGATGACGACGACCACGATGGTCGGTATCGGATAGGTCACGGCGAGGGTGACAAGCCCCGCCACCCCGACATCCTCGGCAAGCGAGATTCCAATGTTGCTGACAGGCTCGGGGGACGCATTGACCACCACCCGGGTAGAGGCCTTGGCGGCGTGCGCGTCGAGTGCTAGCGCCCCGGCGACCACGGCTCCGACTGCGGCTCCGATGCTGGCCGAATCACCGGCGACCACCGCTCCGATGGCGGCTGCTCCGAGTGGCCTGATCACGGTGTGGATGGCGTCCCATACGTTGTCCAGGTAGGGAACCTTGTCGGCGAAGAACTCGACGACAAAGAGGACGCCGGCCACGATCATCACGTCGAGACGGGTCAGAACCTCCGGGATGTCGGTCCAACCGAGACGACCGGCCATACCCAGCATCAGGGTCACCAGATAGAGGTTTATGCCCGAGGCCCAGCCCGATCCGGCGAGCAGCCCTGCTGCTTCCATGCGATGAATCTACCGCTACCCCGACATATCCCACCTGCACCGAAGGACTAGGTTCGGCCTTCTTCCTACTAGTGAGGTAGGCAATGCAGGAGAACATGGAAGTCGTCCTGTCCATCCACCTCGTCGAGGATGACATCGAGACGGTGGCGGTGGCCGAGCTCGATCTGCGCGAGGACCACTTCGAGGCGAGTGGTCGCGCCCGTCGCAACCCGGTCGACCCGGCGCGACCGGTCATTGGCGAGGAGCTAGCAGTCGCCAGAGCCCTGGCGATGCTGGAAGCGCAGATCAATGACTCGGTGCAGGAGAAGATCGACCGCTTCCTGGTTCACACCGACTGACAAGGAGAGTCGCGGGCCGGGGAGATGTAGCCTCGGCGGATGACCCGGTCCGAGCCCCGATCTGCCCCCGGGGATGCGCCGATCGTCACGGGGTCCGGCGACGATGGACGACGTCGTCTTCTGCAATTGGTGATCGGCTTCCTCGGCTGGGCCTTGCTGATTGCTCTTGTCTGGTACCTGGCCAGCCATGCAAGCGTCGCCGCCGTCGACCTGGCCATCGTCTTCGTGACCGCGATCACGATTGTTGCCATTTTCTCGACGGTCACCGCCGTCCAGCTCCGCGCCCGCCTGATCGACCAGCGGGCCATGGAGCCCGAATTTCGGATCATCGACCAGGGTGTCGACACCCTGGGCCGGCGAATCGAAGTCCCGGTCGGAGATCTGAGTGGGGAGATCGTCCTGTCCGAACAAGATGGGGTCCGCCGCTACTCGTCACGCCCCGTCCAGTGAGCGCCTTTTTCGACTTCTTTTTCGCCCGGCCGGTCTTGACCGCAGTCCTCACGTTTCTGGCCGTGTATCCGTTGCTCAGCTCGGCAATAGTGAGCACTGCGGCAATTGTCTCCGCCCTTCGCAGACGCCGATCACGTTGGTACATACCGGAGCCGGGGTCGCTAGAACGCGCTCACGATCGGTATCCGGTGATCTCCATTCTCATTCCGGCACACAACGAGGAGTTGGTGGTGGCGTCGGCGGTGAAAAGGGCCCTCGCCATCCGGTGGCCGGCGCTCGACATCATCGTGATCGACGACGCATCGATAGACGGCACCCGCGCCGCGGTATCCGAATTCGTCGAGGCGGGTTTGATTCGCCTCCTCCACAAGCCAGTCAACGAAGGCAAGTCGATGGCCCTCAATGACGCGGCTCGCATCTGTCGCGGTGAGCTCCTGCTCGTGCTCGACGCCGATGGGCAACCCGACCCTGCGGTCTTCGAGTGGATGGTTCCTCGGTTCGTCGACGCCCCCAGGGTGGCGGCGGTGACCGGAAACCCGAGGGTTCTGAACACAAGGAGCGTCTTGGCCCGAGTCCAGGCGATCGAGTTCTCTGCGACCGTCGGGATCCAGCGAAGGGGCGATTCGGTTTGGGGGAGGCTGATGACGTTCTCCGGCCTCTGCACCCTCGTCGATCGCAACGCCCTCCAGGCGCTCGATGGATTCGCTCCGAACATGGCGACCGAGGACATCGACCTCACCTGGAGGCTCCAACTCGCCGGTCGTCAGGTCGTGTACGAGCCGGCGGCCCTGTTCGGCATGCAGGTCCCGGAGACGATCGGTGCCTGGTGGCGACAGAGGAGGCGCTGGGTGGAAGGGTTGGCCCAGGTGCTGCGTCGTCATGGGCCGGCCGCCGCCCGCCCCGCACAATGGCGTCTCTGGCCATTGTTGGCGAAGGCATCGCTCTCGATTCTCTGGGCCCACCTCTTGGTGCTGGTTGCGATCGCATGGATCGTGGCGCGGCTTACCGACGTGCTGAGACCCGACGTCGGCTCGGCACTGGCCATGTTCGCCGCGATCGTCCTCGTCGCCGGTGTCGTGCAGGTCCTGCTCGGATTTGTGCTCGACGCGCGGTATGACCGTGGTCTCGCCGGTCAGTTGCCCTGGGCCGCCTGGTACCCGCTCGCCTATTGGCTGCTTGCGGTGTTCACTGTGGTCAGGTGCACCATTCCCGCATTGCTTCGCAAGCCAAGAGGGCTCTCAACCTGGAATCTGGAACGACTCGATTGACCCGGGACGAGCAAAGGGGGCGGAACGATGTCCGCCCCCCAACTGCCCGAACCCCCTCCCTCTTTTTGGGATCCTCGCCAGATTCGTTAGTGAAGATACGGACCGACCCTTTGGGAAGCCTTAAGGGAGCGTCAGGCGCAATCGCGATCGGGTAGAAATACGCCCATCGCACCACGCAGGAGGCCATTTGGCCAGGAGCCGCCCGCATCCTGAACCGCAACTTCGGCGGGCGCGGCTCGAAGCCCTTCTCGATGAAGCCGCGACCCGTCGCCTCACCGTGGTCACCGGTGGTGCCGGGACTGGCAAGACCACACTGTTGCTCCAATGGCTCGGGAGGAAGCCCGCCGTCTGGCATACCGCGACCCCCGGCGACACCTCGCTGTCCGTCCTCGCCCGAGGGATCCTGGACAAGCTGCGCCTCAAGGTGCCCGACCTCTCTCCCGAGCTTCTCCTCGCCGTCGAAGGCGGGCGCGGCCCGGAGACCGATGCGGGCGAGTCGGACCGGGCCGACTCTCTGGCCGCTGAACTGAGCCGGGAGCTCGAGGCCAGGCTCACTCGACATCTCTACCTGGTGCTCGACGACATGCATGTCCTGAGCAGGCGCGGGGAGGGTGCTCGTCTTGTTGCCGCCCTCAGCCGAAACGCGCCAAAGCATCTCCATGTGATCACCGCCTCTCGCGATGCCCTCCCCTTCCCGACGAGCCGGATGCGGGTTCAGGGACATGCCACAGAGATCACGGCCGACCTGTTGGCTTTCACCATCGACGAAGTAGCCAGTCTTCTCGGCCAGGCGGGCGAGGAGAGCCCTCAAGCAGCAGAGAGGATCTTCGATCGAACCGGAGGGTGGCCGGTGGCCGTCGTCCTTGCCATGCAGTTGGAACACCTCGGGGCGGAAGGGGTTTCGTCCGGTGTCGACGGCAAGGCAACTCTCTTCGAATACCTGGCCGAGGAGGTCATCGGCTCCGAGTCAACCGCTTCGCTAGACGCATTGCGAGCAGCCGCGCTACTTCCCTGGATCACTTCCGAGATGGCGGCGAGTCTGGGCATTGGAGAAGGGGCGGCCAATTGGTTCGACCCGCATCGTCGCAGCGTCTACCTGACTCCGGCGCCCAATCACACCGGTGCGGTGAGTCTGTCCCCGCTGGTTCGCGATTTCATTCTGGAGCGGCATCCTCTCGGCCGGGAGAAGAGCGACGCCATGCTCCTCTTGGCGTCGGCCCTCTACGAGCAAGAGGGGGCTCTCGCCGAGGCGATGGAGTGCCTCTCACGTCACGGCTCGGCTGATGAGATCGCCCGATTGGTGTCTGAGCGGGGCGAGTCGTTGCTGGCGGCGGGCCTGGCCCGTGAGATGGTGGCGACAATCGGGCAGATCCCGAGGGATCGCCGAGATGTCGAGATTCGTCTCTTCGAAGCCGAGGCGAGGCAGGTCTTGGGCGACTGGGAAGGAGCCACAGCATGCTACGAGGACTTGGTCCCCGGACCAGGCGAGATCCCGGCTCGCGTCGCCTGGCGCCTCGGCTTTCTCAGCCACATGAGGGGCGACGTGAAGTCGGCCCTCGATGTCTATCGGCGCGGGCGGCGGGGCGAAGGTGACCTGGCCAACGAAGCTGCCCTGCTCGGTTGGGCGGCTAGCGCTCATTGGCTACGCGGCGAGCGTGATGAGGCCCAGTCCCTGGCCAACGAGGCGCTGTCCCTGGCCCGTCAGGCGGACGACTCAGGGGCTCTGGCCACGGCCCACACCGTGCTTGCCATGGTGGCGGCTATGGACGGTGACCGGGCCGGGAACGACCTGCACTACCTGCGGGCGCTGGAGCACGCCGAGAGGGCGCGCGACGTGGTGCAGACTATCAGGATCCGCTCCAATCGGGGCTCGCACTTCCTCGAGGAAGGTGACTACCCCAATGCGCTGGCCGAGTTGGACATGGCACTGCGTCTCGCCGACATGACAGGGTTCCAACTGTGGCGGGCGATGTCCCTGTCCAACCGGGCGCAGGTGCTCGCCAGCCTGGGACGTCTCGAGGAGTCGGTGGCCGATCTCGAGCAGTCGCGGGAGATATTCAGGGGGATGGGGTCGATGCTCGAGTCCTATCCGCTTGCCCAGATGGCCGATGTCTATGCCTTGCGTGGCGACGTCGCCCTTGCCCGGGCCGGTTACGAGGAAGCCATCCGTCTTGGCGACGAGGCTGAGGACCTGCAGGCTCTCGTCCCTGCCTTGTCCGGTCTGGCCCGGGTGATTGCCCGCGACGATCCGGGCCGGGCGCAGGACCTGGCAGACCGGGCGGCGGAAGTGGCGTCGGTCATCGGACACGTGCGCGCCCTCCTCGCCCAGGGCTTTGTTGCCCTATCCGCAGGATCGACCGACCTGGCGCGGGCCAAGGCCGTGGAGGCGGCCGACGTGGCCCGGTCCCGCCAGGATCTGCCTGGTCTGGCCGAGGCAATGGAGCTCGAGGCGGCGGCACTCATCGACGAGACCAGGGCTCGATCGCTGCTCGACCAGGCTCGCCGCGTGTGGGAGGAGATCGACGCACCGATCGGCCTGGCCAGGGTGGATATGGCATTGGCGGGCCTGCCCGGTGGAGGTCCCGATCTCGCCGAAGCATCAGCAGAGATGCTGCTCCAGTTGGGGGCGAAGGGTCTCGCTCTCGAGGCGAAGAGGGTCGCCGAGAACCTGTCGGAGCGCGCCTCGCACGATGTGATCATCAGAACACTCGGCGGGTTCGGTGTCACCATCGCCGGAGAGACGGTCCCATCCTCTGCCTGGCAGTCGAGGGTGGCCAGGGAGGTTGTCGGGATGCTGGCCGCCAACAGGGGACGCTCGGTCCATCGAGAGGTCGTGATCGAACGGCTGTGGCCGGATGAGGACGCCACGAAGGCCGGCAACCGGCTTTCGGTCGCACTGAGCACGATCCGCGGTGTACTCGACCCGGAGCGTCGTCACGACAATGATCACTATCTCATGGCGGACCGCGACTCGCTGGCGCTGAACCTCCGCCATGTCAACGTCGACATCGAGACCTTCTTCCAGGAGGCTCGAGGTGGTCGCACCCTCATCCGGTCCGGTGATCGGGAGGATGGGTTGGCCATGCTCCGGTCAGCAGAAGCCTGCTACGTCGGAGAATTCCTGGAGGATCAGCCCTATGCCGATTGGGCGATCGGCCTCAGGGAGGAGGCGCGGGCCGAGTTCATGTCGATTGCGCGCATCCTGGCCGAAGCAGAGACGGCGGCGGGAGATCATGACGCCTCGGCCCGTTGGTACCTGCGCATCCTGGAGCAGGACGCCTACAACGAGCCCGCTCATCTGGCACTCGTGGCGGCAATGGCGGCCGCGGGCCGCCACGGCACCGCCCGCCGTCTCTACCGCATCTATGTCTCACGGATGACGGAGCTCGAAGTGGAGCCGGCTCCGTTCCCCACCGCCCAAACCCATTCTGGCGCGGCGAACTGACCCCAAAGGGTCACATCTCCGGGCCAGAACGGTGGGGATGGCTTAAGACCGCCCTAAGGCATTTGGTCGATACTTGGGGCGATGGACACCTTCGTGGTGCGGGTGTGGGGGCCCTTGGCCGACGGGGGAGAGGAGACGGGCCTGCGTGGCGTCGTCGAACACGTCGCTTCTGGGAGAAGCGAGCGGTTTCGAAGCGCCGACGAGCTCGTCTCCTTTCTCCGCGCCCCTGATCTAGCCGCCGCCGAGGATTCGCTAGCCGGGGAAGCCTGAGCCTCTGGATACCATCGGCGCACCTTGTTCCCGCTGCGCGATGTGAACCCGACCCGGGTGACACCCGTGGTCACACTGGCCTTGATCGGAGCAAATCTGATCGTGTTCTTCCTGATTCAGGGACGAGGCACCGTCGACGAGCAGCAGGCCCTTGTCTACGAGCGGGCCGCCATCTCATGTGAGGTCACTACCGGCTTCCCACTCGGAGCCGACGAGATCGTGTCGAACGTCTGCCTCGATGGATCCCAGGACCCGATCTTCCCCGAGAAGAACGTGTTCCTCGCACTGCTCACCTCGATGTTCCTCCACGGCAGCGTGGGCCACGTCTTGTTCAACATGTGGTTTCTCTGGATCTTTGGCAACAATGTCGAGGAAGCCTTCGGGCACATCGGGTATTTGCTCATGTATGTCATCGGCGGATTGGCCGCGACGGCGGCGTATGTGGGGCTGAACCCGGACGCCACGATCCCATTGGTCGGTGCTTCTGGGGCGGTCGCGGTCACGATGGGCGCTTACGTCGTCCTCTTCCCCGGCCACCGGATACTCTCGCTCGTCGGCTGGTTCTTCCTCCCGGTCCCGGCCGCCATATTTCTCATCTTCTGGTTTGTCGCTCAGTTTGGGTTGGGAGGCACCAACACGGCGTGGGAGGCGCACGCCGCTGGGTTTGTGTTCGGGGCCGGGATCACACTCTTCCTCCGCTCCTGGCTGATGCGTCGCGTGGCGGTCCGGGCGTGACTTGCTAACAGTGAGGCTGTCTACTGAGGCTATGCAACGATGACGCAATACCTAAGCAACACTGAACGCGAGGGCCCAATCCGTGAGGAAACGGGGTCCGTTGTGTGTAGTGTCACTGTTCATACTGCATGATGAGCGGACGTAGGGCGGAGTGATGAGTCGGACCTTGCTCGTGGGCGGCTGCGTGCTCAGCCTGGACCGGAAGGTAGGCAACTTCCGGCGGGGCGATGTGCTCATCGAGGACCATGTCATAGCCGAGGTCGGGGAGAGCGTTCGGGCTCGCGACGCCGAGGTCATCGATGCCACCGACACGATCGTCATGCCAGGCTTCGTCGACACCCATCGTCACCTCTGGGAGTCGTTGTTCCGGGGCAACGGAAGCTCTGTGGCCACCGCGGCCCCGGAATGCACGGCCGATGACGTCTACGCCGCATCCTTGATCGGGCTGCTGGGGGCAGCCGAAGCCGGAATCACGACGGTGGTCGACTGGTCCGAGGTTTCGACAGGGCCGCACACCGAGGCGGCTCTCCAGGCGCATGCCGACTCGAGCCTCCGCACCGTGTTCGTCGATGCGTCGTCGGACTGGCAATCAGGGACTCGGATCCGCGACGCCGCCTCCTCACCCCTGACCACCTTTGCGGCCGGGCCGGCCGGGTTCGAGGAATGGGCCGCGGCCCGTGAGCTCGGGCTGCGCATCCACGCTCACGCCGGCGTCGGACGCGCTCCGGCAGACATCAGCCAAATGGCACCCATGCTCGGAGAGGATGTCACGCTGGTCCACTGCTCCGACTTCAGTGATACCGATCTGGATGCCGTTGCCGGCTCCGGAGCGCGCATCGTCCTCACCCCGTCGAGCGAGATGGCTTCGGGCTTGCAGCCAGTGCAGATCCAGAAGCTGGTCGATCGCGGTATCCGCCCCGGGCTGGGGGTCGACACGGAACGGATGGCCCCAGGCGACATCTTTGCCCAGATGCGGGCGGCGATATCCCTCCAGCACGCAACTCTCTTCGACTTGAAGCTCGCGGGCAAGGCCGGCATCCCCAAGCTCCTCAGCACCCGCGATGTGATCCGATATGCCACCATGGACGGGGCTGGCGCCATCGGGCTCGGGGGGGTCACCGGATCGCTGACTCCCGGCATGCAGGCCGATGTAGTCGTCCTCCGAGCCGATCGACCCAACATCTACCCGATCAACGACGCCATTGGTGCCGTGGTGTGGGGGATGGACACATCGAACGTCGATTGGGTA
>Ga0105098_10001010_pt1 | contig 10070 bp, 6 predicted proteins | sample PPLLak21cMay2015_FD_79137 | JGI IMG/M metagenome (GOLD analysis project Ga0105098, IMG submission 79137) | Freshwater sediment microbial communities from Prairie Pothole Lake near Jamestown, North Dakota, USA - PPLs Lake P7 Core (1) Depth... | ecosystem: Environmental > Aquatic > Freshwater >... | reverse complement strand
TTTCGTCAGGATGGCCAATAGTCTCAAGGCAATGATCATATTTATTGCGAATAACCTTTGTCGAATAAGCGCTAACTTTTCTCCCCTCTGAGTCAGCGGCACTCCCCATATTCTGTTAAGCACATATTTGAGCTGCAAGAAAAGCCCCATCGCTGCAAACAGGAGAGATATCAAACTGACTGCCGATACAATCAAGGATCCACCAGAGGTGGAAGCTGCAATGTTAGCCACCGACTCCTGGATAAAAGCTGCTGTTTCTTCTCCCAAGACCGTCTCAATCCGTGTGTAAAATAACTCAGCGGCAGCCGCCTCATTGATAAAGAAGCTGGCCAGCCAAAAAGCAATAAAAATCACCGCAGCAAAAGAGAACATACCAAAATAGGCCAGGGCTGCTGCCAGCTGATTGGGTTTTTCGCTGACCCAGATCTGGTAAATTTCTCGGACAAAATCCCTGAGCGAAGTGAATTTTGTCATCGAGTCACGACTCTGGCTCACTATTGGAACCGAATGTTCCCTTCACTTTTCCCCATAATCCCTTCACATGCTGTGCAGCTTGCTTTCTTTCCTCGTCTTCCTCCTCACCTGTGTAGCGCATCAGGATCGCCAGAGGACGGGTGCCTTCGAAATTCTCCATGATGATCAATACCAGCAAGGTGAGCGGCACCGCCAGGAGCGCACCAATTCCTCCCAAAAGGTAGCCCCAGATAAACAATCCGACGAACACGACCACCGGGGAGATCTTCAACCTCTGTCCCATAAGCTTTGGTTGGATGAAGTTTTGCACCCCTCCGTTGATCAAGATATATCCGACCAGGACGATCACTGCAGTCTCAATACCATACTGAGCATAGGCCATCAGTACCGGTGGGATCAAGGCAATGATGAAACCAATCGAAGGGATATACCCCATGAACCAGGCCAGCAGCCCCCACAGAAGAGCGTAATCCACTCCCAGGTACAAGAGGAATAGGGTATCTCCAATGCCCACCAAAAAATTAATCCCGGTCAGAACGGTCATATACTTTTGGATATCTTCGGTGAGATGAGTAATTCGTCCGATTGTTGGAGCGTTCGGATCCAAACCCAGCCGGGAGGGTTTAGGCAGGGTAATCGCCGCACTGATCATAAAGAAGAAAATCACCAGAGCCCAACCGAATTGGACCAGCAGATTGAGCACGCTCGCTATCACACCCTGAGCGACTTCGCCAATCTGGATGGACACCTCGGCTGGTTCAGTGGTAGTCTCAGCCGCTGGATCCGTAGTTTGTTCGTCTGCGGTTTGTTGCGTGGCGCTTTCGGCGTATGACGGGATCTCAGTAGTTAATTTGGTTATCGAGAAGAATACTGTGGCGATAACCAGCCCCAATACCAGCACAACCATAGCAATGGTCAGCACCAGAGACAACCAGCCAGGCACACCACGCTTCGTTAAGCGGCCTGGGATGGGTAGAACCGTAATGGTGATGACGGCAGCCAGCAGGATCGGATTGATAATGTAGGCAGAACCGCGGATTCCAAACAGGATCACAAAAATCGCGGCTCCCCCAACCAGGTAAACCACCAGTCGACCGGATAGATTATTCATGACTACCTTCCTGAGCAGGTTGCGCCTGTGCGGCTGCTCGTCGTGCCTCACGCAACCCCAGAAGTGCGGTGAGCAAAGCTCCGACCACCACAGCCACCGCAATCACCGAGGCGGTTTCTTTCTGCACCAGGACCACCGTAAAGAGCGCAGCATACAGAGGCGCTCTCAAAGTAGCCACCATCGCGCCCGCCATCGTCGCTGCGACGGCGACCGCCACGGGAATGCCGGGAAACAGTAAATCGATGGCCATGCCCAAAGCGACGCTGGCGAACATGATAGGGAAGATGTAGCCGCCTTTCCAGCCTGTGGCGAGCAGGAGGGAGGTGGCAAACAGCTTCATTAAACCTATCACAATCAGCATCAGCACGCCGATTTCCGCCGCACCGGTGATCTGTTCACTCGTTTCTGCCTCACCCGAAAATAGGGTCAGTGGTAAGAGTGCGCCGATGACCCCCATGCCCAGGCCGCCGAGTACACCGCGCAGCACCACGCGCCCCTTCAATGCCAGAAACAGCTGTTGCAGACGTTTGAGAGAGAGCATGAACAGTACGCCAACCACTGCACCGAGTAAGCCCAGCGGCACGGCATAAAACATGTCTGCCAACCTGGGAGTATATTCTGGGAACTTGTATAACGTATCAAAGAAAGTGCCGGTGAGCAAAACGAAAACTACCGTGGATACAGCGGATGCCAACAGGCTGGGGAACAGCACCCAGAAGTACGCCGCCTTGCCGGTCACCCCGCCTTGGGCTGACTCCAAACCCAGCAAAGCCCCGGCAAATGGATTGGTGATAAATGCGGCCAGCATCCCACTCACGCCGGAATATCCCAACGTGCGCGTTTCCGTTTCATCGAGCTTGAATTTATCGGAGACCAAAGTGCCGATGCCACCGCAGGCATCCGCCAGCGGCGCTTCGGGGCCAAGGCTGGCGCCGGAGATGAGCGACACGAAGGCCGTGATCACGATCCCGGGGGCATTGCGATAGTCAAAGCGTCCGGTTTTACCAAATTCGCGCATCACTTCAAAAAAGATGCCGCTGTGATCGCCAAAGGCCTTGACCAGCAGACCGACGAGCAAACCGCCGAAGGTACAAATCAGCAAGGTAAATAGAGGCGTAGAAATTCCCAGCGCTTGCGCGGCTTTTTCCCATATTATGGTAGTGCCTTGATGGACGAGAGCTATAAAAGCAAAGGTAACCAGGGCGCTGATCAAACCCAGCAAAATGACGAGCGCCATCAGTCGAAGATAGGATTTTGGGTTTGCTTGTGGGTCAATCATTCTCATTCTCTCCTTTTTCTCTGCTATCTCGCGTGCCTGAAAATTTCATCACCACGGCTTCACTGGTCTGTTGGATGAGCTTACGGTCATCCTCAATTAAGCGACTGGCCTGGCTTTCCGCCTGGATCAGTCTCACTTGACGCCTGAGCAACTGGCGCGCCTCGAGCGATTTCGCCTCTTGGCCGATCACATCGATCGCCTCCAACATGTGCAGCAGCACATTGGCATTGTCACAGCTGGCATGACGGAGCATATCGAAGGCGGCGCTGAGCAGCTCTTCGAAGGTAACCGGCTCTAAAACAAGGCGCAGCTGTCCATTCAGGTCGTAATAATAAGCGCCTTTCTGTCCCTGCCGGAGGAACAGCGCCAGGCCTTCAGCAATATAATCCAGGCAGGTCATAGCCGTGAATGGGTCATTGATCGCCGCAGACATGGCTCGTACAGCCATTTCGACGAGCTGGTTGAGCGCGTAGGCAACATCTTGAGTCGGTGTGCGCGTGTTTCCGATCCGGAAGGCGCCGCGTATTTGTTCTGCCAGCTTTTCGTCAAATGAGCTGATCCCCTTGGTTTCCCCCATCGGTCCCTGGCCGGGCTGTTCCTGGAGGGAATCTGCATGCCGGACCAGGGCTACCACCTCACCAAGCCTGACGAAGCGGCCCGGCTTCCTGAGAAGATGAATGATCAGGTCGCGTTCCTTTGCCAGGTCAAGCACAATCTCCGGATCGATAAATTCAATGTAGCCTGTGTCTTTAACCAGCACGGGAAAACCAGCTGGTTCCAGCAGGATACCTATCGCTTCCGGACTGGCTTGACTGCCGGTAGCACGACTGACCGTCTCGGGTATCTCAGCCAGGACCACATTGCGCAGCTCAGCGCCTGCCGCTGCGGCGATGTTGGGGGCCTGCAGCATGGTGCTGATATGCTGGACCAACAAGATCAACGAGGCAAAGGTCCCCAGCATCAAGAGCAACCCAACCGTCGCAGTCAGTTGAGGCCCTTCCGGCTCTACCGTCCCGGGAGGAATGGAAAGGGCAGCCGTGAGACAATAGACAAATGCTGCCACAAACATGCCCAGGACGAGCTGGGTGGTGCGATCGCCCAGGAAGACGCGCAGTAAACGCGAGCCATATTGTGCCGCCACGGTCGATAGAGGCAGCGTGAGCAGTGTAAAGACCACTCCGGCGGTTGCCAGGATCGTGCCGGCCATACTGATGAGGATACTGCGCAGCTCACCGGGAGTGCCCGCCAGGATGAATCGACTGGAATTCAGCATTTCATTGGGAATCTGCGAATCTAGCCAATACATCGCCCAGGCAAGCAGGATCGCCGCCACGGACATAATCACCGGGGTGAACCAGAAGCTCACCTTCAGGCGGTCCCAGTTATAACGAGCGGTGACTCTCCTCGAGGCGCGAGTTGTCATGAGAGGTTCATTCTACATGCATGCTGTCTCCAGCACCCATTTTCTCCAGCAGTTGATGCATCGCCGCCAGCTCGCTCTTGATGGAGGCGAGCTCTTCTTCAACGGTAGGGGCTGGCTCGGCGGCCGGGGTTGCCTCGTCTTCATCTGGTGATGATCCCCCAACCAGCAGGCTGGCCAGGATACTGGCCAATGCGCCGATGATGCCGACGCCCATGAACATGATGAACATGGCTGTAATTCGTCCCGCAGCAGTGACCGGGTAGTAGTCGCCATAGCCTACCGTGGTGATGGTCACAATGGAATACCATAAGGCATCCCCACCCGAGGTGATTTTCGCATCCGGCGATTTGCTTTCGAACTGGAGCACGAGCGTGCTGGAAACGGTCAGGACCAAGATGGTGAGCAAGATGGTCAGAAATGTTGCGTACCGGCTGCGATTTTCTAGGATATCCTTGATCAGCGTCTTTTTATTTTCGCCGCGCAGCAGGCGTATGATGCGGGCAAAACGGCCTAAACGAGCCAGGCGTAAGAGTCCGCCGTATCTGGTTATTCCGAAGGAAGGGATAGAACCAAGCAGGTCAAGCCAGCCGCCCTGACGAAGAAAGTAATCCGCTTTTTTAGGCGCCGCTTTAAAGTTGAGATAGAAATCTATCAGGAAAATGACACAGATCAGGTTATCGTAATAAGAAAGCAGCGTGAGGGTGGCGTCCGAAATTGGGAGCAGCATCACCACCATGATTGCTAATGAAAGGACCGTCAGGACGAGAATAAAGATGTTGTATGCATTGCTGTGCTGTCGAGGGGAAACAGTTTCTTGTACCATAGCAGCCATCCATCGTACTCGGGTATTGTGTTGTTTGTGCGGCAATGCCGCACAAACAACACATAAAAAACATGGTTTACTGCTGCACCGGGGGGTACTGCTCAGCGACTAGCGCAGCAGCCCGGGTTTATTGCGGCGTCCGACCCCACCGACAGGTCCGGGGGGATTCGGTCCACGGCCTACCCCGCCGACAGGGCCGGGGGGATTGGGTCCACGACCGACTCCGCCGACAGGGCCGGGGGGATTTCCACGACCAACCCCGCCCACAGGGCCGGGGGGATTCGGGCCTCTTCTACGAAACATGATATTAGCTCCTCTCAAAAGATGGTGAGTAAAAGGTGATTAGCGACCGCGGTCACGCCAGCACCCTATCACTCGGTTTCTTACTCTGTGTCGCCGGCGGTTTCAGCTTGCTGTTCCTCGGCGAGTTCCTGTTCGAACTGCGCTACAACCTCGGGAGAAATCTGGGCGCGCTCCACCAGCTGACCTCCGGCATCCAGGAGTGCCTTGCGGATATTTGCGATCCACAGATTCTCCCACAGGAGCAGCAGCGCTGCCGAATTCTCGGGGAGTTTGCTGGCTGCGATTTGCAGGTCTTCGTTTGTAAAAAGGCTGGAAACGTGCTCGCCCAGGGGGACGAACATCGCGTACGACTCGGGGTCGAGGTCGTTGAGTTCGACGGTGCGTATATTGCCGTCTGCCTCTTTGTGGATGAAGACGATGTCTATAAAGCGCACGATGCCGCGCGCCGCCAGGTCCAGCAACTCAGGGACGATCTTGCCGGTGGGCTTAGCGTCCTCAAATTGGATCAAGGCATATTCTAATGGAAGATCGAACATTGTCTGACTCCTTTGGTTTTTGGTTGAGACCCGAAGGGCTGCTGAAAGTCCTTCGGGTCTACTTCGTTACTGCTACTTCCTATGCTACTGCCGCCTCATGGCAACTTTCATCTCTGCTTCGGTATCCTGGATCAGCTCGCCGGATAGGTCGATCGTGACACGCTTAATGGTGCCGCTGAAGCGGAACTCACCGCTATACTCTTCCGGTGCCGCCGGGTCGCCGGCGTCATAGCCGCAGGAAAGGCCCTGCGTCCCGAACATGAACAGGATCGAGTAGGGCATGTCGATGCTGCCCACCAGCTTGCGGTTGATATACAGCTGGCCGCGCGCCGGCACCCCGTACCCCTGGGCAGGGTCGGGCTTGCCGGTCGGCTCGAACTCGTAGCGCAGCTCAACATCACCCGTCGGGATTGTATCGGTGGAATGCAGCCAGAATTTGTCGCGGCCGAGGAAATTGTACAGGAAGTGGAGTCTCTGATCTTTAACAAAGAAGACGTAACCACCGGTGCGCCCTCCCTGGGCCAGCAGCACCCCCTCTGCACCGCCCTGTGGGATCACTACATCGGCTGTGATGCTCCACGGCCGGTTGTAAAGCTTGGGTGTGGCGGCGAAGGGAACGGATGATCCGCCGGGGTAAAGGACAATCTTGTCTCTCGGTTTGGCGATAGTCGGGCGTTCCACGGCGAGCCGGCTGCGGACGTCGCCATCGATGGGAAGAACGTTGTACTTGCCAGCTTCAGCCCACCAGCGTCCAATCATTTCGATCAGCTTGTCGCGATGATCGGCGGCCAGGTTGTGAGTTTCGGAATAGTCCTCGTCCACATGATACAGCGCCCAGTCGTGAGTATCGAGATCCACCAACACTTCATTGGGGATGGGGGAACCAAACTGGCGGCCCTTCTTGGCTGCCTCGGTGAAGCTGGTCCCCGGCCACGGGCAGACCGCCCGCCAGCCGTCGTGGTAGATCGAGCGGTGACCGAACATCTCAAAGTACTGGGTGTGGTGATTGCTTGGCGCGGCCGCCTGGTTGAATGTATGAGCGAAACTGATCCCGTCGATGGGCGCCTGGGTGACGCCGCGGATGCTCTCCGGCGCTTCCGTACCCAGGGCTTCCAATACTGTCGGAACGAAGTCAATAATGTGGCCATAGTGCTGGCGCAGCTCGCCGCGCGCCTGGATGCCCTTCGGCCAGGATACGATGCAAGGGTCGGTGGTACCGCCCCGGTAGGTCTCGCGCTTCCAGCGGCGGAAAGGCGTGTTGCCGGCATTGGTCCAGCCCCAGGCGTAGTGGTTGAGGGTCTCGACGCCGCCCAGCTTGTCGATCATCTTGAGATTATCTTCCAGCGATTCCTTCACATTGTTGAAGAAGAACATCTCGTTGAGCGAGCCAACCGGCCCTCCCTCCGAGCTGGCGCCATTGTCGGAGATGACGATGATCAGGGTGTTATCCAGCTCGCCGATTTCTTTCAAGAAAGCTATAATGCGCCCGAAGTGATAGTCGGTGAAGCTCATGAAACCGGCATAGACTTCCATCATGCGTGCAAACAGCTGTTGGGCTGCAGCCGGCAGGGTGTCCCATACGGGCACATCCGGGTCGTGGGCAGATAGCTCGGTGCCTGGGGGAAGGATGCCCATCTCGAGCTGGCGCTGGTGGACTAATTCACGATATTTGTCCCAGCCCATATCGAACTTGCCCTTGTACTTGTCGGCCCACTCTTTGGGCACATGGTGCGGGGCATGTCCGGCGCCGGTAGCGTAATACAGGAAGAAGGGCTTGTCCGGGGCGTTGACCTGTGAGTCCTGGATAAACTCGATGGCCTTGTCCACCAGGTCGATGCTCAGGTGGTAGCCCTCTTCAGGCTGCTTGGGCTGCTGGACCTCGTGGTTGTCGTAGGTCAGCTCCGGATACCACTGGTGGGTTTCACCGCCCAGGAAGCCGTAGAAGCGCTCGAAGCCGCGCCCCAGCGGCCAGCGGTCGTAGGGCCCTGCCGGTGTGGTGTGCTCGGGGGGAGTTAAGTGCCACTTGCCGACGCAGAAGGTATTGTAGCCTTTCTGCACCAGCATCTCGCTGAGCATGCCCCGGTCGAATGGCAGGATGCCATTATAGCCGGGGTAGCCGGTGGAGGTCTCGGTGATCGAGGCCAGGCCGATCGAGTGGTGGTTGCGCCCGGTTAAGATGCAGCCGCGCGACGGCGAGCACAAGGCCGTGGTGTGCATGTTGGTATAGCGCAGGCCGTTGGCGGCCAGGCTGTCCAGCACGGGCGTTTCGACCAGCCCGCCGAAGCTCGATAATTGCCCATAGCCGACGTCGTCCAGCACCCAGAAGAGCACGTTCGGCGCACCCTCGGGAGGGCGCGGCGGTTCCGGCCAGGCCGGCGAGGATTCTTCGGTGGTGCGTCCGATGACGCCGGTGAACGGGGTTCCGTCTTTATAGGTCTTAATTGCCATGAAATTTCTCCTTTTATGTTCTGATTCTAGCTTAGCCATTCGCAGTAAACAGATGCCTGATGCAAGCTATCTGATCATGTGGTTGCTTCTAACATGCGTACAGCAGCATCCACGGTTGGATACACGTGATCCTCGCCAATCAATTCTAACAGGCCAGTCTCGCGACCGTGTTCGAGTACTGGCGCATGTGCATCGGCTAAGTATACTTCGATACCTTTTCCATTCAGCTCATTATACAGACTCTTGATGATGTTAGTGCTGGTCACATCGATCTGGTCCTGGGCACTGGCGTCAAAGATCAAGGCACGCGGCGGGGTTTCCATCTCGGCAAGCATCGCTTTCACACGGTCCCGCACGGTAAGTGCATTGGCATAATACAGCTGCGCATCGACGCGCACGATCAATACGCCCGACACCGGTATATTCTCGGGATGCCGACTCAGGTCCGAGAAAGCGCCCGGTGCGCCCGGGACACGTCCCAGTGACGCAATATGCGGCCGGCTCGTCTTGTAGACCACGAATAACAGTGAGGCCACCAGGCCGATGATCATACCTTGCAGCACATCGATCAGCAGCACGCCAGCCAGCGCCAGGACGCCAAACCAGACTTCGACCCGCGATTCTTGCCGGAGCTTTTGAAGCTTGCGAGAGGCAATGATGTGCCAGACCGCATGGATGATCAACGCCGCCAGCACCGCCTCAGGCAGCGGGGCGAACAAGGGAGTAAGAAAGAGCAGGGTCACAATCGTCACGACCCAGGCGACCAGATTGGTGACCTGGGTGCGGGCGCCCGCGCCCTCTTTTACGGCCGAAGCCGACATACCGCCTGCGGCAAGCATGCCGCCAAACAAAGCACTCACTACATTGGTCACTGCATGGGCATTCAGCTCCTGATCGGCATTCACCTCATAGCCGTGTTTTTCGGCAAACTCGTGCGCGACTCCCAGCGCCTCGCTGAATGCCACCAGCAAGACGCCAATAGCCGGCAGTATCATGGCCAGATAAGTGGTTAACGGAACTTTCGGTATGGTCAGCGACGGCAGCCCCTTGGGCAGCGTCCCAACCACCTCTACGCCGTAGTTGCCACTCAAATCGAGTGCGGCGCTCAGCGCTATGGCTCCAAACAGCACCACCAGGCCGGCTGGTATCTTCTTGTTCCAGCGCGGCAGCAGGAAGAGCAGCGCCAGTGCCACGACTCCCACCACAAAGGTTGTCCAATTAGCCTCGGGAAGCTGTTTAATGATCCCCACGAGCTTTTCCACGGTGTTGCCCTCGGGTTTGGTTACGCCAAACAGCTTGTTGAGCTGTCCCACCGCCACGAAGATGGCAATGCCCATCACAAAGCCGTCCATCACCGGCTTGGACAGGAACTGCGTGATAAAACCGAGCTTCGCCAGGCCCGCCGCCAGGAATACCAAACCGGTGACCAGAACAAAGGCCGTTGCGTAGGCCTGGTAAGCTTCTGGATCGGAGGCGGTGGCGGCTGCCGTGGCAACCAACGCCGCGGCTACCGACGAAGCAAGCAGGGCCGCTGTGGCTGAGGTAGGCCCAACACTAAGGTGGCGTGCGGTCCCAAGCAGTGCGTAAACCAATAGCGCCGCCACCAGTGTGTAAAGCCCCGCTTGCGGCGGCAGGCCGGCAATCCCCGCGTAAGCCATAGCCTCCGGCACCAC
>Ga0105098_10001009_pt1 | contig 10078 bp, 9 predicted proteins | sample PPLLak21cMay2015_FD_79137 | JGI IMG/M metagenome (GOLD analysis project Ga0105098, IMG submission 79137) | Freshwater sediment microbial communities from Prairie Pothole Lake near Jamestown, North Dakota, USA - PPLs Lake P7 Core (1) Depth... | ecosystem: Environmental > Aquatic > Freshwater >... | reverse complement strand
CGCGCCGCGCTCGAGTCGGCGCGGCGGCTGAAGCCCGATCTGATCGTCCTCGACCTGATGCTGCCTGAAATCGACGGCTTCGAGGTCTGCCGCATCCTGCGCCCGGAGATGATCACGCCCATCCTCATGCTCACCGCCCGCGACGACGAGATCGACCGCGTCGTGGGTCTCGAAGTGGGCGCCGACGATTACCTGACCAAGCCCTTCTCCATGCGTGAGCTGATGGCGCGCGTCAAAGCCCAGTTGCGCCGCTCACGCTTATTGAAGGAAGAACTTGAAAAATCAAACGCGGATGGCTCCCAAAAGCCGCAGGAGAAGCTGACGTTCGGGAATCTCACGATCAATCTCACGCGCCGTGAGGTAACTCTCGATGGCGAGCCAATTGCGCTCAAACCACAGGAATATGATCTGCTGCTCTTCTTCGCGGAACACAAGGGCCAGATGCTCTCGCGTGAATTCATCCTTGAGCGCGTCTGGGGCTGGGACTTCATCGGCGACAGCCGCACCGTGGATGTACATGTCCGCTGGCTGCGGCAGAAAATCGAAGACGAGCCCGGCAAGCCCACCCGCATTGTGACGGTCAGAGGCGGAGGGTACCGGTTTGAAGGATGAGGCCGATTTGCGATCAGCGATACGCGATTAGCGATTTCCTCCTAGCATGAACTACCTTACTATCTTTACAATTGTCATTATCTTAACCGCCGCCTGGTATGCGTGGCGATATTACAAGCTGCGCCATGATATAGACGAATTTGCCAGCCGCGCCCGGGGACAGGAAATCAGCACAAGTATCAAAGAACTCGAAAACTTATCCAGCGCGACGGCATCCCTGATTGCGAATTTCGATATTCGGTATTCGAGATTGGATTCCGAGCGTTCACGCCTGGCGACCGTCCTCGACCAGCTCACCGATGGGGTGCTGATCGCCGACGAGCAGGGCCTTATCCAGTTTGCCAACCCGGCTGCGGGGAGACTCTTTCAGTTTGCCAACCCCATGAACCACAGCATTGCCGAAGTTGTGCGCAACCACCAGCTTGTGGAAGCCTGGCGGCGCTGCCAGCAGACGCGCCAGATGCAAACCGAGTCTGTGGAACTGCCTACGCGCCATCAATATTTACAGCTGGTCGTCATCCCCGACAAGCACACCAGCGGAAGTCTTTTGCTTGCCCAGGACCTCACCCGCCTGCGCCGCCTGGAAACGGTGCGAAGGGATTTCGTCAGCAACCTCTCGCACGAACTGCGGACACCGCTCGCCTCCCTGAGAGCATTAGCCGAGACACTTCAGGAAGGCGCGCTGGAGGACCTCCCGGCGGCGCGTCGATTCGTGGACCAGATCCAGATCGAGGTGGATGCGCTCGCCCAGATGGCAAACGAATTGCTCGAACTCTCCAAGATCGAATCGGGCCGCTTCTCTCTGAGCCTGACGCCTGTCGCGGCTTACGATCTGCTTCACTCTGCCTCCCAACGGATGCAAGTCCAGGCGGAGCGCGCAGACATTACCCTGCGCGTCGAATGCGCCGATGGCCTGCCGGAAGTACAGGTCGATTCGCAGAGGCTGGAACAGGTGCTGGTCAACCTGATCCATAACGCGGTCAAGTTCACACGCCCGGGCGGCGAAGTCGTTCTTTCAGCGGGAGCAGTCGACGGCGGAGTCCGGTTCGCCGTGCGGGACACGGGCGTCGGCATCCCGGCGGACGAAGTCTCGCGCATCTTCGAGCGCTTCTACCGCGTCGACAAATCCCGCACCGGCAGCGGGACGGGGCTGGGGCTGTCGATCGCCAAACACATCATCGAAGCACACGGGGGCAAGATCTGGGCGGAGAGTATCGAGGGGCGAGGCAGCACGTTTTATTTCACGATCCCACAATAGAAGATGGCGAATGAATGGGGGTCAGATAAAGTTTCTTTGGATCTTTTCCCCTGGAATTCTTCATGAGAAGTTCCTGCGCATCAACCGCTTTCTCTTCGTCTGGCGGCCGAAGGCGCAGATACGTTCCATTTTCCTGCATCACGCGGGCACGCAGATTATCGTTCAGATAGACATTCAGCATTTTATCGCGCAGATAGCGGACATGTCCCGCATTTTCAACAGGAAAAACCACTTCAACACGGTGATCGAGATTGCGCGGCATCAAATCGGCGCTGCCTATGTAAATCTCTTCGGCCCCCCCATTGTAAAAGTAATATAACCGGCTATGTTCGAGATAACGTCCAACGATGCTCACGACATTCACGTTATCACTTACACCTTTGACGCCCGGTTTCAGGCAGCACATGCTGCGTACCAGCAGGTCCACTTTTACGCCGGCTTGCGAGGCTTCGTAGAGCAACTCGATAAAATACGGATCGACAACGGCATTGACCTTGAAAATGAGGTGTGCCGTCCCCCCCAACTTTGCATGTTCGATCTCGCGCCGGATCAGTTTCTCCAGGCCGGCACGCAAATTAAAAGGGGCAACCAGCAGCTTCCTAAACTCATGCTTGGTCGAGTAGCCGGTCAGGTGATTGAACAGGTCGGTGATATCGGATGCCATGGCTTCATCACAGGTAAAAAGCCCAATATCCTCATAAACGAGGGAGGTCACGGCATTGTAATTCCCTGTGCCAAGATGGAGGTACCGGCGAATGCCATCCCCCTCTTTTCGCACCACCATGATCACCTTGCAGTGGACCTTGAGACCCACCAGACCATAGACAACATGGACGCCTTCCTGCTCGAGCATGCGCGCCCAGCCGATATTGCTTTCTTCATCGAAACGAGCCTTGAGTTCCACGAGGACTGCGACCTGTTTTCCACGCTCAACTGCTTCGAGCAATGTCTCTACCACCGGCGCGTTTTGCCCCACCCGGTACACCGTCTGCTTGATGGCAAGCACAGTTGGGTCGCGCGCCGCGGCACGCAGAAAATCGATCACCGGATGGAAGGAATCATACGGGTGATGTAACAGGATGTTCCGCTGTTTGATGACTTCAAAGATGTCGCCTGCCAGGTTAGCATCCTCAAAAACCTTAGGCACAACCGGCTGGTAGACGGGAAACTTGAGGTCATGCCTTTCGACGTTGTTATAGACCTGCCATAAACTACTCAAACCGAGCGGAGCCGATAAAACATAGACATCATTTTGTTTGATCTCAAGGTTCTCGATCAACAATTCGCGAATATCATCAGGCATGCTTTCATCGATCTCCACCTGCACCACGGAAGCGAACCTGCGCCGGCGAATGCTTTGCTGCATGGTTTCGAGCAGATCATCCGCTTCGATTTCCTGTAACTGAACATCCGCATCGCGGATGATGCGGAAAGGATAGGCAGCCACGACTTCCAGGCCGGGGAAGAGCGAGGCAAGATTCGCCGTGATCACCTGCTCGAGCCAGACAAAATAGTGATGGTGTGGGATTGTGCCGTCTCTGCGCGCCGCGCCGGAGGAACGTTTGATCGGCACGAGGCGCGCCAGAGTGTCCGGCACCTTCAGGCGGGCGAACCTTTCATTGCCTTTTTTATCCCGGATCACAATCGCAAGGTTCAGGCTCAGGTTTGAAATGTGCGGGAAGGGATGCCCCGGGTCAAGCGCCAGTGGAGTCAATACAGGGTACACCACTTCCCTGAAGTAATCGTCTACTTTCTTCAACTGAGTCTCTGTAAGCCTGCGATAGTCCATGAGATGGATTCCCGCCTTGTCCAGCTTGGGGAGGATCTTTTTATTAAGACAATGCAGCGCACTTCCATATAGCTCGAGTGACACTTTGCGCGTCGCGGCAAGGATCTCAGGCGGCGTCAAACCATCCCGGAAGACATCCATGATGTGAGCCTCCGCCTGCTTGCGGATGCCGGAGACCCGCACCATGAAAAACTCGTCCATATTCGAACCGAAGATGGCGAGAAACTTCAGACGTTCCAGTAATGGGTTACATTCATCCAGTGCCTCTTCAAGAACCCGGCGCTGAAATTCAAGCAGGCTAAGTTCGCGGTTGATATAAAGAGATGAGGAGGAAAGATCAACAGATTCGGACATTGTGTTTTTCTTGTTTATAAGTTCGTAACATTGCAAAGGTTCACGTCCTTCAGACAGCCTTCGCAATGTTGTTTGAGTAATTATTTATCGCCAATCTCCATCAGGATGCCAGGGGGTAACAGCCATTCCAGGGTGGCGCGGTGGTCGAGGTGATGCAGGTCGTCTGCCGTGAGATAACAGACCCCACCCTTTTTGAGGGTGATGTCAATTTTTGCGTTCTCTGCCACAAGCAGACCGATAAGAGTACTCAAATAGGGTTCGTGACCAACCACCGCCATACTGTCCACAGAGTACTTTTCATTGATTTCACCGATCAGGAGTTCAGGGGCCACCAATGGGATCAGGTTGTCGCTCAGGACGACCTTTTTCTTCATTTTGAACACATCGGCAAGGATCTCGGCTGTCTCACAAGCGCGTGCGTACGGGCTGGAAAGGATCAGGTCGAATTCCACGCCTACATTGCGCAAGGCCTTGGCAATCTGACGCATTTTCCTGCGGCCCTTGTCGGTGAGCGGACGCTCGCTGTCTGACTCGTAGTCGGAGGTCGCTTCATCGACCGCAATGGCATGACGAATGATATAAAGATTCATGTTATTTCTCCCAGGGAAAAGATTGATCTGGCGCGAGGCGCCAAAAGGTATCGAGCTGATTCATGGATGCCAGGCAGGCGGAAATGGCTTCAGCATGGCAGCGCTCATAGTAACGGCGAACAGGTTCAGGGTCGAAGGAAGAGGCGTGTCCGGGGGCATCTGCCAGCGCCTGCATGATGACTTCCACATCCTGGATCTCCCCCATCAGAGATTGATAATCATGCATCTGTTTCAAATTCTCCGGCGGGAAATCAGGCAGCAACGGGTGGATGATTTCCAGCATATAACGAAATGTCTTGAAGGTCAGACGGACACGATGGATCGTATTTGCCTGTGCCGGGTTGATCCAGTTCTGACGTTGTTTGGTTGTCAGGAACATATCATCCACAACCTGAAGGATGTGCAAAACAAATTCTCCGTTTGAATCCGCTTCTGCTTTCAACGCTTCACGCAGCCTGCGGATACGTTTGGAAACATCAAAAAGATCTATGACCCTTAGTTTTTTACGGAGGGTCTTCAGAAGTCCCTTTTCGACGCCCTGCAGATAATCCTGGAATGCCTGAAGCTGCGGCAGTTCCCCTACCGTCTCGGAAATTTCAGCCAGGATGACCTGCGTATCCCGCAAATCGTCGAATTCATCCAGTTGATCTTTGAAAGCCCGGTTTAGTTTCTGCAAGCGCGGGCGCGGAGAGATGGAAGTTAAAAGCCAAATGATGGCAAGCATGCGCCGGGCGGCTGCCCTCAAATCATGAACCGCCTCATTTGAAAATTCCGCGCGGCAGCGTTTAAGTTCGGCGCGGTAATTCTTCCAGCGTTCATCCAGTGCTGCGAGCAGGAACTGGTTCACAGATAGAATTGATGGATTATCTTTGACTGAAAGAGTGATCATATCAATTCATCCATTTCCAGCTGCACGCCGAACACTTCCCTGAAATGTGACTTGCGTTTGTCGAACGCCCAGCTCACGAGCATCTGATCTTTCCCGCCTGCTATTTTCATCCGCCAGCCTGAGGCTGTTTTCCTGAGGGTCACATCGGTCACATTCTCCATGTGGCTGATATCCAGTGAATCCGCCAGGCGCAGAAGGGGGGCCAGCTTGATCACGATCAAACGATCTTTTTGAGGCAGGGACTTAAAGTTTTCATCGGCAGTGGAGGGGGAGCGGGTGCGATGATAACGAACCAGGTTGGCAACGATATTCTGTTCGCGCTGACTCAACCCAACCAGCCGATTGACGCTCAACAGGTAATATCCATGTTTATCATGACCCATAGAGTTGATGAAATGCCCAACATCATGCAGCAGTGCAGCGACCTCGAGCAGGATCAGATTACTCTCCTCAAGGTTATGAAGTGGTTTGGATTGATCGAAGAGACGCGCCGCCAGTCTGGAGGTCAGGCGCGCGTGTTTCTCATCGAACTGATATTTACGGCCCAGATGCAGGGCCGATTCCCAAACCTGTTCCCTGCGGCGCACATGCAAACTTTTCGAAAGGTCTTCCGCGATATCCAACAGGATGCCATCTTTCAAACCAACATTGGGGATGGCGATATGTTTAACTCCGGCTTCCCTGGCGATCAGGTGCAGGACAATCGAGGCCGGCAGGATCACATCGGCGCGGTCGGCACGCAGTTTCAATTTACGCATCCGCTCTTCATAACTCATGTGGTCGAGGCGCTCGATCAACATTTCCAGTTCTTCCAGCGTAATACAGCGGTCGCTTTCCGCTTTAAACAGTTTTTGACGCAGACGCCCGATCTCCTCCACGTTCCCGCCTGTCCCCACGCAAATTTGGATTTTCTCATCCCCGAGGTCTCGTTCGATACGATATCGGGCGGCCGCCGCGTACTCACGTACCAATTTTCCAAACGGATGCCTGGATTTGCTGTTCGAATCCAGTCTCTGCAACAGGCGCACCGTTCCCATGCCATAGCTGTCCGTGGAAATGATATTCTGCCCGGTAGAGATGGTCACCTCCACACTGCCCCCGCCGATATCGATCAACAAAGTGCGTTTCCCCTTCAACTTGAGTTCATGGACGACTGCCAGGTGAATGAGACGCGCTTCCTCCTCCCCGCTGATAATTTCAAGCTCGATCCCACTGGTTCGAAAAACCCGGTCGAGCAGGAGATCACTGTTTCCAGCCTCTCTGGCCGCGCTGGTAGCGACTGCCCGCAGGCGCTGAATATCGAAGCCTTCAGCCATGTGCCTGAAATGAAGGAAAGCTTCCTCAGTCTGCCGGATCGTCTTTTCTTCAAGATATCCTTTGCTAAAAACATCCTGGCCCAGGCGTACCGGCAGGCGAATATTCTTAATCGTTTTGATCTGCCAGGCCTTGTCCACCTCGCCAATTACCATACGCATGGCATTCGACCCCACATCGATGGCAGATATGTTCAACCTTCATACTCCCACAGAGAGTTTGAATTCCTGCGAAACAGCGTCCAATTCAGGTCGTTCACCGGTAACGATGTACACGACGCGTTCACAGATATTGGTCACGCGATCCCCCAATCTTTCCAAATTATGAGCCGCCCAAATGACGGAGTTCGCCCGCTCGATGTTGCGCGGGTCCTCTAAAACGCTATGGATCGCTTCAGAATATAGCCTGGAATAACACTCGTCGATCACGTCATCTTCCTGGATAATGGCTCTTGCAGTCTGGACATCCTCGCCTGCAAAAGTTGTCATTGCACGATGGAGCATATCCACGGATTTTTCTGCCATGGAATAAATATCCCGCAGGATACGTGGCAGGCTCAAGCCTCCTGAGCGGATATTGATAGCAGCAATCCCTTTTGCATAATCTCCCATGCGCTCCAGCTCCGTGCAAATATCCAGGCTGGCAGCCAGCATGCGCAGGTCATGTGCAATCGGTTGCTGGGTTGCCATCAGGACCATGATCGAGATTTCAACCTCAAAACGTTTCCGATTGATGTTAATATCACTTGAAAGGATCTGGCGCGCGTGTTCCAGATCATTGTTTTTTAGCGCTTCTACAGAGTTCATGACAGCTTGTTCCACCATGCTGCTGAGCAGAAGGATCTCATCTCTTATTTCCTGCATTTCCTGGCTGAAGGTTTTACGTGACATAATTGATTTCCAAATAAGTGTCCTGGTATTATCCAAATTTAGCACGGGATAATTAACACCCCTGGAATGCCCTGTTAACGATTGGTAAACCCACCGGATCGAAATCCATATTCCAGGATCAGGTTTTCATAATTGTTTTTTGTTGGCAAGCTTGCTGTAAAGCACACAACCCTGACTCCGTGCTATCCTATGAGCATGGAAATGTTCCTTGTTGCAGCAGTGACTGCCTTGTTGACGGTCATTATGGTAGATACGGGGCAGAAGCGGCGTGCCTTCCTGTGCCAGCAGGAAGGGACTGCCAGGCGACACTGAGCCTGCCGATAAGACATTTCGTTCTCCTCCTCGCCAAGAGCCTGGACCTCCTCCCAGGCTCTTGTGCGTTTAAAGATCGAAAAAACTGTTAACTAAACTTTAAACCAGCCTTGATTTGTCCTTAATTGCTCCCGGGTACACTGGCAATGTACAAAAGGAGAAATATGGGACTTGCTGATCTGCATATCCACACAATTTACAGTTATGACGGCACTGCGTCCGTCCCTGCTGTTCTGGCGCGTGCCAGACAAGTCGGTCTGGATGTGATCGCCATCACCGATCATGATGAAATCAAGGGCGCCCTGAAGGCCTTTGAGTTGGCGCCGGAGTTTGGCATCGAAGTGATCCCGGGGATCGAGATCACAACCGCAGAAGGCGATCTGCTGGCGCTGTTTGTTACAGAAAGGATTAAACCCGGATTGCCGCTTATCGAAACAATCATAAAGGTTGGTGAGGCCGGTGGTATTTGCATCGCACCTCATCCCATGGCGAGGGGAATGGGGATGAAAAGCCTGAGCGGACCCTCCATTGTTCAAGCACTGCATCACCCCGATGCTTCCCCCATTTTGATCGGGATCGAAACGTATAATGCCACCGCTCTCGATCGTGAGAGTAATTACCATGCTCAGGCCCTTCTGGCAGAGCGCCCTGGCATTGCCCAGGTTGGGAATAGTGACGCCCATACCTTGCAAACGATTGGCCTGGGTGCTACTGAATTTCCGGGATGTACAGCCGCAGACTTGCTCGATGCATTATGGGTCGGCGCCACTGAGGTTCGTCGAGGGGTACAACTTAGTTCGGTTCAACTCCTGAGCAGCTGGGCGATCAACTTCGTCATCAGCGCACCAGCGCGCGTAGCAGTGGCATATCCATAAAGAGATAAATGGAGGTTGAAATGGAAACTGTAATTCTCATATTCATGATATTAAGTCTGATCTTTGTCTTTGCCGTTGACGCGGGCCAAAAGCGTCACCAATATCTGAATAATGGCCGACAAAAATGACAAAACACATTCTTGTCACAAATGATGATGGCGTGTTCGCGCCCGGCTTGCTTGTTCTTGCACAGGAAATGCGAAAGTTGGGAAAGGTTAGCGTGCTCGCGCCAGACCGAAACTGGTCGGGAGGTGGGCATGTCAAAACCCTCGACCGCGCCCTGCGTGTCCGGGAAGTCCATCTGACAGATGGAACGCAGGCATTCGCCAGCGACGGCGCGCCCTCCGATTGCGTTTCGCTTGCCACGCTTGGCTATTTTAAAGAGCCCATTGACCTGGTTGTCTCGGGTATCAACGCAGGTGCAAACCTTGGACACGATGTCACCTATTCCGGCACCGTGACTGCCGCGATGGAAGCCGTGATTGCAGGCGTACCCGGCGTCGCGGTTTCCCTCGAGACAATGGATAGTCACATCGGAGAAATTGACTATGGACCCGCAGCCCGCGCAGCGGGCAGAGTTGTTCGCCAGGTGATCGAGAACGATCTCTCTCACGAGATCCTGTTCAATGTCAACGTGCCATTTCTGCCCGAAGATAAGATTCGTGGATTCCGTCTCACCTGGCAGGGATTGCGCGTCTATCACAGCCGGTTGGATAAACGCTCAGACCCGCGCGGCACTCCTTATTATTGGATCGGCGGCGATGCGCCCACGGGAGTTCCTGAACACGGAACAGATGTAGGGGCGCTGGCGGAAGGATTTGTCTCCGTCACCCCTCTTCAATTGGACCTGACAGCCTATCACGCGTTGGCAAACCTGAACACCTGGCAATGGGATGAACCAGCTTTGGAAATCACAGACCTGGAACCATCCCAAATAATATCTGTTGCACAGTAATTGGGTTTCTCCTCTCCTGATTTAGTCTCCCATGGGAGAGAATGTCCGCCTGCGGTGAAAGGCGGGCATTTTTTATCAGCAGATCGCAACCTTTAACAAGACGTTAACCTGTTCTTCCCTTGTCCTTAAAACCCCCTTGATAAGATGACATTGTAAAAAAATACTAGGAGAAGAAAAAGAATGTCTAAATTTGTTCGTTCGTCCATGTTCGTAATCATTGCCTTGAGCGTTGTACTCGCG
>Ga0105098_10001008_pt1 | contig 10080 bp, 10 predicted proteins | sample PPLLak21cMay2015_FD_79137 | JGI IMG/M metagenome (GOLD analysis project Ga0105098, IMG submission 79137) | Freshwater sediment microbial communities from Prairie Pothole Lake near Jamestown, North Dakota, USA - PPLs Lake P7 Core (1) Depth... | ecosystem: Environmental > Aquatic > Freshwater >... | reverse complement strand
GGCTGGCAGGTGGCTATCCTGTGCAATGATGAGCGCCTGGTGCGCCAGACGGGCCTGCGGCTGGACACCAGCCTTTCCCTGGTGAACGGCGGGGTGGCGGTGAGGCTGGCGCGCGGGGTGGTGGGGGAGTGAGCCGGATGGCGCGATGGAAATTGAGCCGGCGGCACCGACCGGGCTGGCAGCGATTGCAGTTTTGAGCAGCTAGATCAGCATGGCAGGATAGCGATGGTACTGAGGCCGGGTTTGCGATCGAGCGCTGCAAGGGGGCGACCTGCACCAACTTTACGTAGATTGCCACGCTGGGCGCCAACGCAACCAGCTATGCCAATACTGGGCTACCCATATTGTTGTGGACAGCACCGATAATTTAAGGGAGTTGCTCCGTCCCCGCCGGGGCGTCCGGCTTGATCAGCTATTCAAACATGTGATAAATCGCATATTTTCGCTGCCAGTATCATGCTAAAATGAATCTAATCCTTACTAATACCAATCTGGCGTTGCCCGTGTTTAGCGGTATTTCTCTATCTGGCCTTGCATATCGGAGGAGCATAGATGAAAAAAGCCGTCTACATTCTGGCTGGCATCGCGGTCCTGTTGACCCTGGCTTTGGTCGCCGTTATTTATTCCATTTTCAACACTCAAAGTAATCAGATAGCCCAAGAGGCTGCCCAGATCGTTGATATCGCCGAACAGGAGCCTGTTTCGTCCGTGTGGGGGGAGAACTACCCGAATCAGTACGGTTCGCTGCTCAAGACTGAAGCCAATAACCAGCAGACCATGTTTGGCGGCTCTGATCCTTATTCCAAGCTGGATCAAGATCCCCGGTTGATTGAGATTTTTGCCGGTTACGGTTTTAGCAAGGAATATAACGAAGATCGGGGTCACATGAACAGCCTGACCGATGTGCGGGCAACCGGGCGAATTAATGATACAACACCCGGCACCTGTTATTCGTGCAAATCGTCGAATAATGCCGGCTTATGGTCGGAGATGGGCATGGCGGCTTACGACCAGACGCCTTTCAGCCAGCTGGGTGAGAAAATAAGCGAGCCGATAGGCTGCGCTAACTGCCATGAAGCCGACACGATGAAATTGATCGTGACCAATCCTGCACTGGAAGAAGCGCTGGTCGCCCAGGGGCTGGATTGGCGCACTTTCACCCGGCAGGAGATGCGCACGGTGGTGTGTGCCAACTGCCACGTGGAGTACTACTTCGCAGGAGAAGGCAAATACCTTACCTTCCCCTGGGAGAGCGGTCGTACCATCGAAGATATCTCCAGTTATTATGCCGAGCACGCTATAAAAGACTGGGATCATTCGATCAGCCAGGCGCCGATGATCAAGATTCAGCACCCCGAATTCGAGCTGTTCACTACAGCCAGCACGCACTACCGGGCAGGGGTGGCTTGTGCCGACTGCCACATGCCCTATACTCGCGACCAGGCAGCTAAATTCTCCAGTCACGATGTTCACAGTCCCCTGTTGAATAAAGAAGCGGCTTGTGGTCAATGCCACAGCGATACGCAGTATGCGCTTGAAAGAGCGGTGACCAGCCAGATGCAGGTGCGCCAGACGATGGATGCCAGCGAAGAAGCGATCCTGGCGGCGATCTACGGGATTGCCGCGGCTGACTCTGCTCCCGAAGCAGACCAGAGCATTTTGGACGAAGCGCGCATACTGCACCGGGAAGCGCAGCTGCGTTGGGATTTTATTGCAGCAGAAAACAGCATGGGCTTCCACAATCCCGGGGAAGCGCTGCGTATCCTGGCCGCGTCGATTGACCTGGCCCGCCAGGCGCAGTTAAAAGCCATAGAAGCAACACAGTAAAAAACCGGCAAAGCTGCCAGGCAGGCATGAGAAATAAAATGGCACACAAATCGTTTCAGAGCAGGAGTAACTCGAAAAACAAGGCATGGGTCGCTTTAGCCTGGCCAGCTGCCGTGCTGTTTTTGTTGATGGCCGCCTGCGCAACCACCGGCGGGGCCACCCCAACACCCGGTTGGACAGCATGGCACTGGCAGCCCGCTCCCAGCCCGCAGCCCATCTCGATTGTCCGGTTCCTTAACCCGACATCTACGCCCGATCCATTCGCTACGCCAACGCCGGAGCCATCGGCTACCCCAACGATCACGCCCACCCCGCTGCCATCCGGTCAAACCGTCCCCGGGACAATCAGCGCCGTCGACCTGCAAGCCTCCCCGACGCCTACACAGGGCTTGCGCATCGGCGCGGCGATGATCCTCCAGCAGCTTTTTAGCACGACATCCCAGTTTACCAGCGTGCCGGATGAGCGAGGAATCGCCTACATCAAGTGGTGGGGACAAAACACCCTGCTGACGGTCTGCACATTGATCGATATGCAGTCATCAGGCGCCGGCGCCCTGCCTCCGGAGATGACTTTTATTGTTTACAACCCTGATAATATGCAAATCATCCTGACCGCCCAGGATGTCCCTGGTCCGGTTCCGGAAATAGTGTGCGGCTTCGTTGGCAAACAGCAGTTGTCCGATCCTCCCCCGTTCAGCCCGTTTGATGTTAATCAGGATGGACGCATAGGCATCGGATACCTGCTTAATGGAGAAATCGTTCCTCTTATGCTTGCAGATGCGGAGTGGGTGTTGAGGCCGCAAAGCGCAACCGAGACGCCTGAAGCCAGGCAGAAAAGCGACGGCATAATGGGGCCGAATTGCTTGACCTGTCATTAATCAAAATCGCCCAGGGCATCCCTGGGCGATTTTGGAATTATTGATGAGCTGCTGCGGTAGATCAGTGAGATACACTCAAATTACAACGGGTGAGAGGCACAGTTTTGCAGCTTGCCTTTCTTCAGGCCTTCGTCATCAACATGCTGCGCGCCGGCGTGGATGTGTTCAGCTTGCAAAAGCTGATGGGGCACGTCGACCTCCTAGTGCTACGCCGCTATCTGGCGCAGACGACAGGAGATATTACCCAGGCGCACAGGATGGGAAGACCGGTGGATAATATCTGAGAAATATCAGGTTCCGCCTAAATAATTAAAAACACCAATATTTCTCGCAATCGGGGTCCCAAACGCATGTCCCGCTGCGGATACCCGTGTGAACTTTCAACTGTGGGTTTTTGTGCTGCGCTCCTTTATTCTCATTTTGCTGTGTTTCGTCGGAGTGTTCCTTCAACTGCTGATTATTGTTTTGCATCACTTTTTCTCCTTTTACTGTGGTTTATTGGATACCAAGCATAAGCCTGATGTTAATATTCTCAGTCTACTTCTATTTTTATGAATAATAGCATAATACAGTCATCTTCACAATCGACATTTGACTTGTTTTTGCGTTCTTCTTTTTCCTTCAACTGCTGGGCAGTGTTTTGCATCTCATTATTCTCCTTTCGATGTGATTGTCTGGAAAATAAACATGAGCCATCGCTTTTGCCATCATAATCCTGCATCTGTCATGATATTAGCTAAAGCTAATGATTCCCATAACTGATATTTGACCCTCAAATCTTATTTGAGGGGGATAATCGATCACTTTCGAGAATAGGAAGTTTTCAAATGATGTTTTCCCTGTTGAAATAAACGCCCCAAGACCGGGGTATTTCACGCTTTTTTGTCCAGCTATGTCCATAATCTCTTGAGTACATTGGATGCAATATAAAACTTGTCAACGAGGAAGCATCCATTGGATTTTTTTCCAATAATCTGGTAAAGTTGTTCATCAAATTGACATTACTCCGGGATTTTTGTACAATCAAATTGAATAGTAGGCCTATCCAGGAAATTCCTGTTGTGGCAAGACTGACAAATTTATCATCTTGTGTTCATCGACAAATGAAACAGGTGGGCTTTCGTGAGCTTTAGGTACATTTACACACCCGTCATTTGGCCGTCAGTCCTTATTGTCCTGTTGTTAATTACACTGGCGATCTATAGCGGGCGCAGGCGCAGCGTACCCGGAGCGTTGCCGTTTATGATCGCCTGCCTGTTCGCGGCCATGTGGGCAATTGGCTCGATGATGGAATATGTGGCAGCTGACCTTGCAGCCAAGATCTTCTGGGTTAAGTTCCAGGCTGCCTGGCAAGTGCCTGTCGCAACTGCCGTTACCTGCTTTGTCCTGGAATATACTAGGCCCGGCCGCTGGCTGACCCCCCGTAACCTGGCTTTGCTCTCCGTTCCTCCCTTCCTTATCTTTCTCGTGATCCTGACCGACAATCGATATCACCTCGCCTGGCGCGGCTTTACTTTTGCTGAATCGATTCAACCGCAATTTAGCACGGTCGGTTGGGTAGCCTATGCCTATACTTTTGGCGTTTTGGGAATCATAAACCTGGTCGCCTTTGGCTGGTTATTCCTGCATTCGCCACAGCACCGCTGGCCGGTGGTCCTCATGCTTGTGGGACAATTTGGTGGGCGTATCCTTTACATGATGGAGCGGACCGGTTTGCTCCATTCCATCCTGCCTATCGACCTGTTCGGCATGGCGTTTGAATTCCTGATGTATGCCCTGGCCCTGTTCGGCTTCCGTATTCTGGATCCCATCCCCCTGGCCAGACAGACGACCATTGAACAGCTGCATGCCGGGATGCTGGTGCTGGATACCCAAGGGAAGATCGTCAACCTGAATCCCGCTGCGAGCAGTATCCTGGGAGCGCCTGCGAATCACCTTCTGGGGCGTCCCGTTCAGGAGCTTCTGCCCACCGGTATAGAGCTGGCTGCGGACCTCCAGGTATCGGGGGCGGAGCAGTTTGAAATCAACCTCCCGGGACCACAGCGAGACGGTGTGGGTGTCAGATCGGAACCGCGCGCGTATCAATTGGAAGTCTCTTCCTTGAATGATTGGCGCGGATTGGTAGTTGGTTACCTATTTTTACTGCATGATGTAACAGCACAGAAGTGGGTCCAGGCGCAGCTCATCGAGAAGCAGCGCGCCCTGGCAATCATGACAGAAAGAGAGCGCCTGGCGCGCGAGCTGCATGACGACCTGGGCCAGGTGCTGGCTTTCATCAGCACACAGGGGCATGTGGTTCAGGAATTGCTGGATAGGGGCGAGGTTGCGACGGCCGGCTCCTACGTCGCCAGGCTGATCGAGGCAGCCGACGAGGCGGATTCGGATATCCGTGAGTCCATCCTGAGCCTTAGGTCCCCGTTCAGCAGCCAGGGTTTGATCCCCGCTCTCCAGGACTACCTGCGGCATTACGAGCAGCGCTATGGCCTGCGTATCGAAGTGCTCCTGCCGGAACATGGCCTGGACTGGACGTTGGAGCCGGTTGCCGAGGTGCAGGTTCTGCGCATCCTGCAGGAAGGGCTGGCCAACGCCCGCAAGCATTCGGGGGCGCATTGTGTACAGGTGGCATTCACTCACCTGGACGGGCGGATCCAGATAATCCTGCGGGATGACGGCCAGGGTTTTCAGCCAGGTAAGCTTCAAGATGACTGGCCGCGCGGCTTTGGTTTGCAGTTTATGCGCGAGCGAGCGGAAGCTATTGGGGGTAGTCTGGATGTGCGCTCGGTTCCTGGGGAAGGGACAGAAATCGAGTTGGTAGTACTATTGAAGGAAAACCATGCCTGACTCACCATCTCATCCAGGTTCTGCACTATCCCACCTGCGCGTGTTGCTGGTGGACGATCACGCCCTTTTCCTGGAAGGCCTGCGCAACCTGCTGGCACTGGAGAACATAGAAGTCGTCGGCACTGCCGGCGATGGGCTGGAGGCGCTGGAAAAAGCCCGCAGCCTGCGCCCGGAGGTAATCCTGATGGACGTCCAGATGCCGCGCTGCGACGGGCTGGCTGCCACGCGCTTGATCAAGGCCGAGCTGCCTGAGATCAAGATCGTGATGCTGACCATGTCGGAGGACGAGCGCGATCTCTTTGAAGCGGTCAAGAGCGGCGCCTCGGGATATTTGCTCAAGAAGCTGAAACCCGGGACCTTTTTCGTCCTGCTCGCCGATCTCCAATCCGGTTTGCTGCCTTTCTCGCCGGGCCTGGGCGCAAAGCTCCTGGACGAGTTCAGCCGTATGTCGGCGACCGCTTCCCTGGCGCCAACCGAAGGGGTCGAGATGGGCGGCCAGGTATTACAGTTGTTATCGCCTCGACAGATGCAGATCCTGACCCTGGTTGCCCAGGGGCAAACCTACCGGCAGGTAGCCGAGACGCTGGGCATCAGTGAGCCAACGGTCAAATATCACATGGGGGAGATCCTCGACCGCCTGCACCTGGAGAACCGCGAGCAGGTGGTCGCGTACGCCACTCAGCATGGATTGACACGAAGAAACGGAGACGCAGAGAGGCGGTGAATCTCTCGCTAAGTCCCAAGGGACGAAAAGAATAGCGAAATATTTTTAAACACTTTCTGATCTTTGCGCCTGTGCGTGAGGATTAAAGTATAGTCTCTTGAGGCAGGAGACTATACTTTTTTTTCGCCTGGACTATACCCGAAGATATTCCCTTTCGCACGAGATATATATAAGATGATTTTAGAGAAGGAGCGAGGTGCCTGGTGGAAAAGCGGATTCGTGTGGTCCTTTACGGCGATTCATTGTTCATGCACGGCATCGCCAAAAGCCTGGAAGGTGAACCCTGCCTGGATGTGATTCGTATTCTACCGGGCACACCGGAGGCGCTTCCACCCGCTGCAGCGCTGGGTGCCGGCCTGCTGATCTTCGACATCCATGAAGCCTCGCCCGAGCTGATTCTGACACTGTTCAAGAAAACCCCTCACCTGAGCCTGCTGGCGTTGGACCCGGAGGGCGACCGGATTATAGTGCTCTCCGGTCAGGCCTCAGGCGCTCGAACAATTGAGGACCTGATGGAGGTCATCCAGAGACACGGGGAGGTGGAGACGCCCGGATTAGTCGATGATCGTATTCCAGACCAATCGAGATGATAACTGGGAGATTTTCACCATCGCTGGCCGACGGTTCAGGACTGGTGAACCTGACGAACGATCCGGCAGATGACCAGATGCCCTTTAGTCAGCTTTAGAGTGAAACATTGTATTTGGATTAATGACCATGAGTGCCGAAAACAAATCAACCAAGTTTATGCATCACGCCAGGACGCCACGCGCCGCAGCCATCGCCGGGATCCTGTTTGGCATCCTGTTTAGCTATTGCATTGTGCTCGTCCAATTAGCTGTGCCTGCCAATCCTGGCGATTTGAAGGACTGGACCGATGCAGACCGGAGGACTATATCGCTGGCCATGGAGCTAATACCACTCGCAGGGCTTACCTTTCTATGGTTTATGGGTGTTGTGCGCGACCGCCTGGGCGATTTCGAGGATCAATTCTTCAGCGAGGTGTTCCAGGGTAGCGGGTTGCTATTTTTGGGGATGACCTTCTCTGCCTTCGCTGTAGGTGCGGGAATGCTTGCTGCCTACCATATCGGTGGGGACGAGATCATTACCATCGATCTCTACCAGTTTGGTCGATTGATCATGAGCGAGATGTTCACAACCTATGCTCTCAAAATGGCGTCTGTCTTCATGTTTTCCCTAAGCACTCTCTGGCTGCAAACCGGCGTTATGCCCCGATGGTTGTGCTTCTTAACTTACGCCATGGCAATTCTAATGTTTGTGAGCACCAGCATCAGCTTGTGGATGATTTTATTTTTCCCTGCCTGGGTTTTCTTTATCAGCGTCTACGTATTGATCTTGAGTATCCGCCAGAAGTCATTAGGCGGCACGGATGGCATGACCCCAAATATTGGACGTACTAAGATAGAGCAGGTCTGAAGTCCAAAAAACAGAACCTACCCAAGGAGACCTTATGCTGAGTGAGTCAGAAATCATCATCATATTGCGAACCAATCTGGCTGTCCTGCTTGGCTTGGCTATCGCGTGGGAGCGGAAGGTTTCTGGCGCGCCGGTTCGCGGGAAAAGTATTGTCCTTGCAACGATGACCTGTGCAGCGCTAACTGCTACATGCATACAGGTCTTCGGAGACGAAGCAGCACGCGTTGTGGCCGGCATTGTGACCGGCATTGGGTTCCTGGGAGCTGGGATGATCTTGCGCTCTGCAACAGGTGAAGTGCGCGGTCAAACATCGGCGGCCGGTTTGTGGACCATGAGCCTGGTGGGAATCACCGTCGGTTCTGGGCACGAAATCCTTGGCGTCATACTAACGATAATGGCTTATGTGATTATCGCTTGGGAAGATTGGCCGCTCGTGAACCGGCTGAAGGGTCGATTGGCAAGGAAATAGCCACAGGAAACTGAAAGACTGCCTTCAGGCGAGACAGACAAGACAAAGGAGTAAGGAGATGCCAAAATGAAAGAACAAGATAATATCCAGCGGGAGATTCTGCCCATTCCCGACATTCCCAATGTTGGGATGACCACCTATGACGCCAAAGACCCGGATACCAGGTATCCGCCGATCGAGCCGCTGCGCCCGCCCGCAGGTGCCCCCAACGTTCTGATCATCCTGTTGGACGATCTGGGGTTTGGCGCACCCAGCGTATTTGGCGGTCCCTGCAACACGCCTACCGCCGAGCGACTGGCGGCGAACGGGCTGAAGTACACCCGCTTTCACTCCTGTGCCATGTGTGCGCCCACACGCCAGGCCCTGCTGACCGGGCGCAATCATCATACGGTTGGCATGGCCTGCATTCCCGAAATGGCCACTTCCGCCCCCGGCTACAGCTCGATCCGTCCCAACACCTGCGCCCCATTGGCTGAGACGCTCAAGCTGAACGGCTACGCCACGGCGCAATTCGGCAAGTGCCACGAGGTGCCGTTGTGGCAGACCAGCCCGATGGGTCCCTTCAATCAATGGCCAACCGGCAGCGGGTTTGAGTACTTTTACGGCTTTATTGGAGGTGAGACCAACCAGTATTACCCGGCCCTATACGAAGGCACTCGGCCGGTTGAGCCGGAAAAATCCCCCGAGGAAGGCTACCACTTCACCGAGGATATGACCGACAAGGCCATCAACTGGGTGCGCCAGCAGAAAGCGCTGATGCCAGACAAGCCTTTCTTTATCTACTTTGCTCCCGGTGCGACACACGCCCCTCACCACGTCCCTACTGAGTGGTCGGATAAGTACAAGGGCAAGTTCGACCAGGGCTGGGATAAATTGCGCGAGGAGACTTTCGCCCGTCAGAAACAGCTGGGTGTGATCCCACCCGAAGCCGAGCTTACCAAACGGCACGACTTGATTCCAGCCTGGGAGGATATTCCGCTCCCTATGCGGCCCATATTGGTCCGGCAGATGGAAGTCTACGCCGGCTTCCTCGAACATACCGACTACCACGCCGGCCGGCTGATCGATGCGCTGGAAGATCTGGAGATCCTCGACGACACCCTGATTTACTATATCACCGGCGACAACGGCGCCAGCGCTGAGGGTTCTCTGCAAGGCTCGCTCAATGAAATGATCACCATGAACACGACCGACCAGACCTTGGGCCTGCTGCAATCCTATTTGACGCCTGGATACCTTGCCGAACACATCGACGAATTTGGCACACCCAAGGCGTTCAACATCTATGCGGTCGGCTGGGCGCATGCCATGGATACGCCCTACCAGTGGACCAAGCAGGTGGCCAGCCACTGGGGCGGCACCAGGAATGGCACAGTTATCCACTGGCCGAACGGTATTAAGGCGAAAGGAGAAATCCGCAACCAGTTTCATCATGTGATCGATGTGGCGCCAACCATCCTGGAAGCCGCCGGCCTGCCCCGGCCAGTGATGGTCAACGGCGTCCAACAGAAACCCTATGAAGGGGTCAGCATGGCCTACTCGTTCGAGGATGCCCAGGCTCCCGAGCACCACGAGACCCAATACTTTGAGATGTACGTTAACCGCGGCATCTACCACAAGGGCTGGACGGCGGTTACCAAGCACAGCACTCCCTGGCCCACACCGGGCGGACTCAATTTACCAGCCTATGACGATGACAAGTGGGAGCTGTACGCACCCGAGGACTGGACGCAGGCGCGTGATCTCGCCAAGGAGATGCCCGAGAAGCTGCACCATTTGCAGCGCCTGTTCCTGATCGAAGCTGCCAAATACAACGTGCTGCCATTGGACGATCGCCGCCCCGAGCGCTTCAACGCCGAGCTGGCCGGCAGACCGACGCTGATCCGGGGCAAGTCGCAGATGCT
>Ga0105098_10001007_pt1 | contig 10081 bp, 20 predicted proteins | sample PPLLak21cMay2015_FD_79137 | JGI IMG/M metagenome (GOLD analysis project Ga0105098, IMG submission 79137) | Freshwater sediment microbial communities from Prairie Pothole Lake near Jamestown, North Dakota, USA - PPLs Lake P7 Core (1) Depth... | ecosystem: Environmental > Aquatic > Freshwater >... | reverse complement strand
GCAATAAGTGATGCAACTATTAGAGGTGGTTTAAATACTTTTGATATTGGGTTAATTGCGAATTCACTTGACACCAAGATGAAGGCAGTTTATCCATTTGTAGGGGGTACAGCAAGTACACATAAATTTAACTTTATGAACTCGGCTGATACTAACGCAGCATTTAGACTTGCATTTAGTGGTACTTGGACTCACTCAAGTACAGGTGTTACACCTAATGGAACAAATGCTTTTGCTGATACTTTTTTTATTCCTTCAGTTGATGCAAGTACAAGTGGTTTTGGATTTGGTATATATTCAAGAGTTGACAATACTTCACCCACACAAATATATGGAGCAAATCAAAGTGGTATAAATATTACACAACAAAACTTATCAAATGGTAATTTTATTAATGGCACATTAGCAAGTAATATTATAAGTTTTACAGCAGCACCTTCAACAAGGTTCATGTATAATAGGAGAAATTCTACAACAGATATGCAGGCTTATCGTGATGGTGTAAGTTTAGGGACAAACACAGCCGCTGCAATAGCAATGCCGAATTGTAAGTTTTATTTTGGAGCAAGAAACACAATAACCAATATTCCAGATATTTATGATACACACGAAATTGCATTTGCTGTATTAGACATAGGTTTGACTAACACACAAGCATTATCATTAACAACATTAGTTAACAACTTCCAAACAACTTTAGGTAGAAATGTATAATTATGTTAGGATATAAATTAACAAACTCAGAAAAGGATTTATTGGTAGGGCAACAGTTTGACCTGTATCAATTTTTTAACCCTGTTACAGATATTGAAGACGTGTACTTTATTTTTGAAGGTGAAGTTGAAAACTGCGTAAACGAGGAGTTTATGTGGGTTAAAGACTTGCCAACAGCAGAGTATGTACCACCAACATCAGAACAGTCCTTAATTAAATAGTTTATGAAACAAGTTGCAATTGATTTTTTAAAGAATCACGGATGGAAGATAGCCGCTTTTATCTTATTAATGATAGCAGTTAAGTTTACTAACTTAGAGCCTAAGATGGTAATGGAATTTTTAAACAATAAATCTGTTATTCAAAGTGACACTGCCAATTAGTTTTAAGACATTCAGTAAAGACCCTTTCAAAGCTACCATGTTCATGGTACTTTGTGCTATTGCATACTTGTATGTAGACAATAAGATAAACTATACAAGTCAAATATCTAAGCATGAGCAGAAGATAATAGTGCTTGAGCAAAAGGTTGACTTGTTAAGTGTAGCATTAAAAAGGTCTGACAGCGCATTAGTAGCAGTTACGACAAAGTTGGAAGTTTTAACACAAATGGGAGCTATCAAATAATGAAATATTTATTACTCTCAATTATTACAATTCTTGCAGTAGAATTATCTACACCAAATAAAGAAGTAGAATATGACTCATCAATAGACTCATTACTTGCAAGGACTAATAACACGTTTAAACAGGCATCAACGGTGTGTGTTAAGGCTGAAAAGCAACAGGCAAAGATGATAACAGAGGTGAAGGAAAAAGTTGTCACCTTAGAAAAAGAAAAAGAAGAATTACAGGTAACACTTACAGAAACTAAATCTGAACTTCAAAATGTTAAAGAAACTATTAATACTAACGCTGCTGATACTGTCGAACCTTTCGACTTATTCCCAAGTAATTAAAACAATTGAAGGGCAAAAAGTAGTTTTATTTACACTTGAACAAGCAAAAGGTGTAAATGATACTTTTGTAAATCAAAAGCAAAACATTGCACGATTAAAAGTTCAAGATAGTTTAAACATAGTAAGTGTTAAATCTTTAATACAGCAGGATAGTATTCGTAAAGCAAAAGACAGCATAACTTACTACCAACAATTATTGCCTGAATTATCTGAGATAAAGATGTTATTAGTTTCACAGATAGAAACTCCATTTAAAGGTAACATAGAAATCGGAGCAGGTGCAGGTGCATCGACTTATTTTGGTGCGTATAGACCATTTAGTGAAGTCGCAAATGGAAAGTATTACATTCCAATGGGTTTTGCTGTTTTAAAGTACAACTTCCATAAACATCTTACAGCTAAGGTTGAGGTATCAACTACAAAAGTATTTGCTGATATTTTGAATAACCAAATTACTCAAGGTTCAATACTTGCAGATTATAACATTGCCCCAAACATATATAGTATTAGAGTAGTTATGATACCTATTGTTACAGTAGGGTATGACTTAATAGGTAAATCTATTATTGGTGGAGCAAGTATAAAAGGTTACTTTACAAAGAACACAGCATTAGAAATTAATGTTAGAGGCACTATGGTTAACATAGACAATATTGGTGCAAATGATTATTTATTTACAGGTGGCATATCAATTACTAAAAGAATATTATGAGATTTTTAAAAGAATTGTTTGACGATGGGAATACCATAAACGAGAAAGCGGTTGTTGGTTTTATTGCTTTCTTTATGCTGGTAATAGCATTGGGTGTAGATTTGGTTACGGGATACTTTGGCAACCCACTCGTAATAAACGAGTTTATATTCGATGGGTTTATGGTAATAGTTTTGGGCAGTTTTGGTATTGCCTCAGTTGATAAATGGATGAACAAAAAAAATAATACAAATGAGTAACATAAGTAAACACATCACGCTGAAAGAGGCTACCTATTCAGCAACAGGAGAAGCCAAAAAGATAGATAACAGCCCTACTGCTGAACATTTAGCAAGCATGAAGTTATTGGCTGAGAAAGTGTTTGAACCTATGCGTGAGTGGTACGGCAAACCAATAAAGATTAACTCATTTTACAGGAGTAAGGCTTTAAACTTGGCTATTCCCGGCAGTAGTTTGACAAGCCAACACTCATTAGGTCAAGCTATGGACATTGATACTGCTTCTGATAACAAGAAATTGTTTGATTATATTAAAGCTAACTTGGATTTCGATCAAATGATTTGGGAGTTTGGGACAAACGAAAACCCTGATTGGGTTCATGTTTCATACAAAGCAAAAGGCAACAGAAAACAAATACTGAGAGCCAAAAAAGTAAACGGAAAATCAACATACGAAACATACAAGTAATGAACAACAATACACTTTTAACACTTTGCTTGGTCCTAATTACCATGCTATCAATAAAACTACACTGCACTAATGAGCAGTTAAATAAAGAACTTGCAATAGTTAACGCATTGGAGAACGAAAACGCAACAATAGCTGCGGATAGAATGTTGGTGTTAGATAGTGTGGATGTGTTGCAAGATAAACTAAAAGAAAGCGAAAAGGAAAAGTTAAACGCTAAATTGTTGTATCTTCAGCAAACACGAGCAGTTAAGAATAAAATGCTTAAACGTTACGGAAATGTACAAATAGATAGATTTAACAATGCTTATTTAGACAGTAATGCAGTAGATAGCGTTAATAAATTAGCAATAGCATACGATTACAGCGTTAAAGATGGCAAAACAAAGGACACAATTATAGCGCATTTAACGAACGCAAATTTACAAGCCGATACTTTGTTAGCTAATAAAGATACAATCATTAAGGCGCAAACTAAAGTGGCAAAAAAAGCTAACAACTTAGTTAAGGTGTGGCAAGGTGTAAGCTATGGATTAGCTGCATTAACCCTGATTGTCTACATTACTGCAAAATAATTTTAAAAAAAACTTGGATTAATCAAAATAAGGTTTATTTTTGTACCACACAATTAATAAACATTATGAGATTAACAGCACAATTACCTTATCAAGGTATTCAATTGGCAGCACCGTTCTGCAAACGTTCATCAATGATTAAAGATGACCGCAAAAAAGCCGAAGTAATTAAACGAGTAGTTTGTTCTTACTTGGGATTACAACAAAGTCTTATTGTTTCACGAGGGAGAAAAGGTCATATTGTAGAGGCAAGGCAAATGGCTATGTTCTTTATTCGTAAGTTCACAAGACTAAGCCTAAAGCAAACAGGTCTTGAGTTTGGTGGATTGGATCATTCAACTGTAATCCATGCGACTCACACGGTTAACAACACATTGAGTTACGATAAACTTTACATCAGGAAGTTTAAAGATGTAGAGAATCAAATTAAACAAGAATTAATTATCGCGTAATGAAAGTGTATGTAGACCAAGCCTACTTCATGGATTATAGTAATTCAATTGAAGTAATCATGTGCGAATTAGGCACACAAAACAACACCAATGCAGATTGGAAAACAGCAAGCATAGCACTTGCAGACCTAAACCATTTCATCCGCACACGTTACCCGGATGAATTTGTCATTGATATGCCTACACACGAAGGTGAACACAAGCAGTTCGCAGTTAAATATGTACACAATACAATGGATAACTTGGAAAAATATTGTAAGGAATATATTGAAAGTAATAAAAAGTTTATATATTTGACCGCACCAACCCAAGATTCGAATTTAAATTTATTTTAACACACCACTAAAACCAATAATTATGACAACACTATTAGAAAGATTAAAACCTGAACACGCAGCTACGATAGCTGCCAACCAAAAAGAGTATCCTACATTATTCGCAAGTTTGGTTAATGAGCTACCAAAATACACGCACGTTATCGACTTACCTATATTAACGGCAATGAGTTTGTTGCAGATGACAAACAAAGATGATAAAGCAAATTATTTTTACCTAAATGTAGCTGAATGTTTTATCGGGTATGACGAAACTATTAACCTTGACTACTCAGGCATAAGCCATGTATGTTGCGAAGACATTGACCACAGAGATGCGCCTGACTATTGTGATGCGTACATATCAGAGGCTACTTACTTCGGCAGACCTATGACTGAATTAGAACTTGAACTACTTAATGATGACAGCGACTTCGTTTACGATTCAGTTATCGAACAAATACACTAAACTACTATAATTATGGGAAAAACACTAACTAAACTGCCAACTTTGGCAGAACTCACGCAAGACTTGGAGTTAGCGTGGAAGAACGACCAATTAAATTTACTGCTTAATCAAGCACCACCAGCGCAATGGGTCAAGACACATCCATTCATTAAAGGCTACAACTACTTGCCTATTGATAAGGTGGAGTTATTACTGCGTAAAATTTTTAAGGAGTACAAGATCGAGATTACCGGACAAGGTACCGCATTTAATGGTGTGTGGGTAACAGTTCGTGTACACTTTAAAAGTCCTACTAATGGCGAGTGGTTGTTTTACGATGGCATCGGAGCAGCACAACTTCAAACTAAGCAAGGTGCAAGTCCTGCCGACTTAGGCAATATTAACAACGGAGCGTTAAGCATGGCGTTTCCAATAGCCAAGACCGTAGCTGTTAAGGATGCAGCGGACCATTTCGGGGCATTGTTTGGGGCAAACTTAAACCGCAAGGATGTTGTGGAGTTTAAACCCGATGCTAATATTAACGAGCAGTTTGTAAAGTCTAATGCAGAAAAAATGGGAGGTAAATAATGGATACTTTATCAGGAGTAAAATATTTAAAAGCAGAATTAAAGAATAGAGGTTTTGAATTTGATGATGACATTAATATGCTTTTTCAAATAGCATTCACAAAAGAAATCACTAATTTAAAAATATTAGAAGGCATCAGTTCTTATACTGAATACCAAATAGTAAATCAAAACTATTTAAATTTATTAACAACAACTATTAATACTGATATAGATGGCTAAGTATAACGTATTTGAAACAAAAGAACAATGGGCAAAATTCCGTAGAGGTTTATTTACAGCAAGCGAAGTACACAGGTTATTAGCTGAGCCAAAACTTAAAGCCGATAAAGAAGCAGGCAACCTAAGCGAAGGTGCAAAAACTTATGTTCGTGAGCGTGTGGCAATACTACTTGCACCGGAAGAACCACAACACTATAATAGTAACATGGAGCGTGGCAACGAAGTTGAACCACAAGCAGTATTAGCATACGCTGAAAGTATAGGCAAGTCGGTTAATGATGATGACTTCGTTTATACTTCTGTGGGTGGTTTTGTGTTTTTTACTGATGAAGACCATAACGCTGGCGGAACTCCCGATATTATAATCGGCAAATCAATCTGCGAAATCAAATGTCCTTTGTCTAAAACGCACCTTGAATATTTGATGATGCGTGATGCTGAGGAATTAAAGAAAGCAGTGCCTCAATACTATTCTCAAATGCAAATGAATATGTGGTTATGCGATGCAGACAAGGGAGATTTTATTTCTTTTGATGATAGGTACTACAATTCAAAGCATCACTTGCATATTGTCAACGTACCTCGTGATGAAGAACACATCGAGTTAATCAAATCAAAACTACTTAAAGCTAAAGAATACAAAGACCAAATATTAAATACAATATGATAGTAACAAGTATCTGTTTATCTGACATCCCAAAGGAGTCAATCACAACCGCAGCCAATGGCAAAAAGTATGTTAACATAGTAGTTGACCAGCGAAGGGGAAAAGACCAGTATGACAACACGCATACGGTCTACATGAGCCAATCAAAAGAAGATAGGCAAAATAAACTTCCAAAAAAGTATGTAGGCAACGGCAAAGAGTACACATTTTAAACAAAAGAGCCTCCCAAGTGGAGGTTTTTTATGTTTGTTTTAAAAATATTTGGTTTGATTTACAGCGAGTTACAAATTATTTTATAATTATTTTTGATTAAGTATTGCATTTATCAAAAGCAAACATATCTTTGTATCACCAAACCAATAAAAACAAATATTATGAAAACAAAAACACAAGAGTTAACCGCAACACAAGCAATTAAGTTAGCTAAAAAACAATTCATTGAAGAACATGGCAAGCGTTCATATAACGCAAGTGTATCAATTATGCAGAGATACACAGGAGGCAACTATGTATTAATTATATCTTCAGGATTATCAACAGAATTTTACTACAATTAATATGTCACATTTAATTTTTATTTTAGCATTTGCTGTATATGCGGTGTTAACATTACCAAGAGTAATTAAATCAATTAAATCAGATCTAAAACACTTTAAAAACCTAAAATAATGGACACCCAATTTGATGTATCAAGTCGCATTATTGAAATAATGATGCGTTTTAACAAAGAAGAATTAACTTACATGGCAGTAGCAATTGCAATAGCAACAGAAGTTGAGCAGTATGCTAATTTTAAAGCAGAAAGAATGTATAGTGAGGAAGAAGTAATTAATTTGTTAGAAACACAGAGGGGTAATTCTTACGTTGCAGTTTTGACGGCAACAAAAAATGATGAGTTAGCATCAATTGCTTTAAACGCACCTGAACCATGTGGAATTAAACAATTTAAAAAGAAATAACATGAAGTCGGAGATACTAATAAAAAGGCGTAACCGAGTATACAGGTTATTCATGCTAATGGTTAAGGAAGGCAACCACATGAAGGCAAGGCAGGCAGATTACTTGTTGAGGGTAATTGACAACAGGCTTGCAAGTTTACAAATAGGAAACTTATATTACAACTAATGGCTTTAAAGCATGGTTCATTATTTAGTGGAATTGGAGGTTTTGATTTAGCTTCCGAATGGATGGGATGGGAAAATGTTTTCCATTGTGAATGGATGGAATTTCCACGCAAGGTTTTAGATTATTACTGGCCTAATGCAGATAGCCATATTGATATTTGCAAAACTGATTTTACAAAATATGCAAACAGAATTGATATTCTCACAGGAGGATTCCCATGCCAACCATTCTCAATGGCAGGAAAAAGAAAAGGGACAAATGATGAACGCTACTTGTGGGGAGAAATGCTTAGAGCAATTCAAGAAATTAAACCCAAATATGTCATCGCAGAGAATGTCTTTGGTATCACGAATATTGATGGCGGATTGGTATTCGAGCAGGTGTGCCTTGACTTGGAAACTGAAGGGTACGAAGTTCAATCGTTTATTATTCCAGCTGCATCCAAAAACGCACCGCACAGAAGAGATAGATGTTGGTTTATTGCTACCTACACCTTGCAGATTCGATTACAACAGTGCAAGAACGAAAGAAAAATGGGAGATAGACAAGAAAAAGTATGCAGACAAAGGAGTCAATTTACAAATGGGATTAAAACAAATGGCAAAATTTCAAATGTTACCGACACCAACAGCACATCAACACAATGCAGGGACAGCAAAACCAAGAAAGGATGGCAAAACGAGAGAGGACGAATTAAATCATTTGGTGTCAATATTGAATGGGAAAAGTTCCCAACTGAATCCCCGATTTGTGGCGGAGATGATGGGATTCCCACCGAATTGGACGGAATTACCTTTTCTAAGTGGAGAGCAGAATCAATTAAAGGATACGGTAACGCCATAGTACCACAAGTAGCATTTGAATTATTTAAACAATTAGAACTATAATGAGCAAACGAGGAGGCAAGAGAAAAGGTGCTGGAAGACCAAGCAAGGATAACGCATTAACTGAGGGGATAAACGTATCCGTAGACATCAAGACAAAGCAATCATACAAGCTACTACCACTTGAAGTTAAGAGGCAGATAGGGGATAGGTTAAGAAGTGTTTTAATAAAATACTTGCATAATTAAAAACTAAGTATTATTATTGCATTATAGTTCGATCTCACATAAAGAACTAAACTTATTAAACGCCTCTTTATTGGAGTTATGAAGTGAGATCCATAACAAAAATATTGAGGCTTTTTTATTATGGCAGAATTTAAAAAATCATTTGTAGCATATTCCGATTGGAACGGAATGTTTAATGCTTTACCAGATGAAGTAGCAGGAAAACTTATTAAGCATATTTTTTCTTATGTAAACGATGAAAACCCAACAAGTGATGATTATGTAATTAATGCTTTGTTTGAGCCTATTAAATGTACATTAAAACGTGATTTACAAAAGTGGGATAAACAACGTGAGCAAAGAAGTGATGCAGGTAAAAAAAGTGCTGAGGTTCGTTCAACGAAATCCAACGAGCGTTCAACGGTCGTTAACGAAAAAGAACGAAATCCAACTGTAAGTGTTAATGTAAGTGTAAGTGATAGTGTTAATGTAAATGATAATGTTATAAAAGAGAATAATATAGAAGAACGCAAATTAAAATTTGCTTCCACTCTCGAACCTTTTTTACAAACTTATGGTCGTGATTTATTAAAAGATTTTTACAATTATTGGACAGAGCCTAATAAGTTAAATAATAAACTTAGATTTGAAAGCGAAAAGTTTTGGGATTTAAATCGTAGGTTAACAACTTGGAAAGGGAAAGAAAAAAACTTTGCGCAAAAAAAAGACAGACCAACCATGCGAACAACCAACGAAGTATTTGACAACGTAATTGAACGCATAAGGAATGGAGAGGACACAACCGTTAAGATAATTGGATTATGACAAACGAAATAATATTATCAACCAGCGTAAGTAAATTAAACAACGCTGAGTTAAGAATAAAGATAGCAGAGTTAATTAGATGGGCGCATAACAGGATGGGTTCAAAGAAAGACCACGAATTTGAGGCGATGGTTATGTTTGATTCTAACGAAATTTGTCGTGACTTGCAAACCATAACTGAGTTTAAAAACTTAAAGTTACCCGAACTATCAAAAATATTTCAAAAAGGATTGACGAACGGATATGGCGATTTTTTTGGTTTAAATTGTGTAACTTATGCCAAATGGATTAGAGCGTATCTAAGCGAACAAAAAACATCAGGTGGAATGTTGGAGCATCAAGTTGTTAAAGCACGTTTAGCAGAGGCAAAAGAACCCACAGAAAGCGAAAGAAGGGAGTTAAGTGAGGCTAATTTACAAAGAGTAATCGAAAAGTATAAACGTACAGGCATAATAGATGACAACGGAAACCCGGCTTACTTGTATTTGTGGAACACAGGTAGAATAAGATTTGATAATACAGAATGGGAGGCGCTAATCGCTAAAGCTACTGAGTTAGAAACTAAAAAACTAATCAAGTTAAGGGAAAGAGCGAAGGATGAAGTTGACAAAGTGCGTGTTTTGGAGTTAGATCGGGAATTAAACAACCTAAATCTAAACATAATTAAGACTACTGCTCGTAACCTGGCAGTAGAAAGTTGGGTTAAAAAAGAAATAAATTTGTTTTATCAAAAAAAGAATTAG
>Ga0105098_10001006_pt1 | contig 10089 bp, 8 predicted proteins | sample PPLLak21cMay2015_FD_79137 | JGI IMG/M metagenome (GOLD analysis project Ga0105098, IMG submission 79137) | Freshwater sediment microbial communities from Prairie Pothole Lake near Jamestown, North Dakota, USA - PPLs Lake P7 Core (1) Depth... | ecosystem: Environmental > Aquatic > Freshwater >... | reverse complement strand
AGTCGAAGCCGAGTTTGTCCAGGATGCGGGTCACATAGGTCTCGACCGTTTTTACGCCCACGGTCATCGCTCCCGCGATCTCACGGTTGGATTTGCCTTGTGCGATCAACACAGCCACCTCGCGCTCGCGTGCAGTCAACCCGCCGAACTTTTCCTTTGCGCGGCGAGCCGATTCTGATGGAGACAGAGGGTCAGACAAGGCGCAATCAATGACTTCCTCCAGCTGCATGGCCGCCCCCTCCGCCCAAAGCGCCGCGAACGCCTCTTCCCCCAGAGCAGCCCGAAGCCCGGAAATGATGCGGCTATAGTCTGTCTGATCAGCCGGATCGATAACGGACCGAATGGGCACGCGCAACGCTTCGGCCTGTCCAAATATTTTGGCGGCTTCCTGGAATTGGGACTGTTCATATTTTGCTTCCGCCAATTTCTCCAGGCACCAGGCGATGCCGCCCTTATCGCTAATCTCCATTCGAACAGCCAGGCTTTCTGCCAGCATTTCACGCATGCGCTTAAAATCGCGCTGTCGTAAAGCCACCCATCCCAACGAACCAAGTAAAGTGCCTGTTCCCCATTTATCACCGCCCTCGCGGTTCAGCGCCAGACCGCGTTCCAGCAGGGAAATCGCATGTTCATATTGTCCCTGTCGCACGGCTACTTCCCCAAGACCTGAAAATGCGAAAGCCAAATGTGTCTTGTCTTCCAGTTGCTGCGTCAGACGCAGAAATTCTTCCAGGTGACTTTGCGCCTGCAGGTAATCTCCGGTGCGCATGGCAGCCCAGCCAAACTGCATGTGTATCTGGCCGATCCCGCGTATATTGTTGAGTTCCTGGTAGATTTCCAGAGCTTCCTGAAACAGCACGGGGGCACTCTCATAATCCCCTTCTTCGGTTGCCAGCTCGCCCAAAAGGTCGAGGGTATAGGCGGCCCATGCCTTGCCTTCCTCGCCCAGTTCACGCCAAATGGATAGTGCCTCTTCCGCCAGTGGGCGCATCGCCGGGTAATCGCTTTGCAGGTAGGATAAATTCGCAACGAACGTTAAAGTACGTGCACGTGCAAGCGTTCGTTCCTGGGCTCCCGGCCGCGCGAGGGCAGCAGATAAACGCATACGACCTTCGATACTGTAGCCATGTAGTCTCCAAAAACGTCCGCAAGCCGCAGCCAGGCGCAGACCGGACATTGCTCTGCCGGCATCTGCGTTGCACCATTCCAGCGCGGCGCGCAAGTTATCATGTTCGGCTTCGTATCGATCGAGCCACTCAACTTGTTCCGGCCCTGTTAGATTGGGTTCAGCTTCCTCGGCCCATTGGAGAAAGTAATTCAAATGATGATCTTTGAATTCTTCAAGCTGTCCCGACTCTGTCAACTTTTTATGAGCATATTGCCGGATCGTTTCAAGGAGGTGGTAACGCGTCTCTCCACGCTCGGGCCGGGTCACCGTTACCAAAGATTTATCCACCAGACGGGAGAGCGCGTCCAATACATCCCCCGCATTCGCGCAAACCCATTGAACGGCATCCAGCGTCGCGCCGCCTGCAAAGACAGAAAGTCCCTGTAAAACTTTTTGTTCGAGGTCTGAAAGCAGAGCATAGCTCCAATCCAATGTTGCTGCCAGCGTTTGCTGGCGGAGCGGTGCGGTGCGGCTTCCGACGGTCAACAAATGGAAGCGATCATCCAATCGCTGCGCGATCTGCTGAACGGAGAGGGTCCGCACACGGGCCGCAGCCAGTTCGATCGCCAGGGGCATCCCATCCAGGCGGCGGCAGATTTCAGCCACCCACGATCCATTCTCCGCGGTTAATTGAAAGCCGGGAGCGATCGCCGCCGCGCGTGTCACAAACAACTGGACAGATTCCGAGGCTTCATAGGAATGCACCGCAGCCTGCACGCTGACCGGGTTTTTCCACGGTTGTTGATCCGGCAAAGAAAGAGGTGGAACCATCCAGGCGACTTCCCCGGTGATTCCCAGCATTTCGCGACTTGTAGCCAGAATTTTCAGATGGGGGCATTTCTGTAAAAGCGTTTCAGTGATGTGAGCGCAGGCCAGGATAAGATGTTCGCAATTATCAATGACCAGCAATACAGGCCGCCCTGAAAGAAAATCGATCAGCATATCCGTCAATTCGTGCCCGGACTTTGCGCGGATATTCAGGGTTGAAGCAATCGTTTGAGGGACAAGTGCGGGGTCAGAGATCGCCGCGAGTTCCACCAGCCAGGCGCCGCGCTCAAGTTCCCCACCCAGCTCCTGCGCGACCCTTATTGCGAGGCGCGTTTTCCCGCAGCCGCCGGGGCCTGTCAGTGTGACCAGGCGATTGGATAGAAGCAAGCGCTGAATCTCTCTTACCTCGCGCTCGCGGCCAATAAATGAACTCAACGGTGTTGGTAGATTGCCGGGAGAAATATTGTTCCTGGGACTGACTTTCATTCGCTTAACTCTAAATATTGCGCAGAGTATAGCATTTTTCATGAGACGATGAAAATGCTCCGCAGGTCATCTGCGGAGCATAAATGATTGGTCTTTTCTGTATTCCTCTATTTCGATTCTCCCAAGACATGCAGGTAGGCAATCACCGCCCATATCTCCTCCGGGCGCAAAATCTCACCAAATGCAGGCATGACCCGCCCTCCGTTGCGGAGGATACCCTCGATGCGGTTGCCGGCCCGATCCCCATCATAAATTGCACTTCGCCGTCCGCAAAGTACAGTGAAACTGACCTGTCAGGGAGCGTCGGCGTTCGAGTTATTGCAGTCGCTGGAGGCGCAAGGAACCGAAAAACTTTTCGTTGTCATGGTCCCCAGTCAGATAACACGGTCACGATCAGATCAGGGTTTTGTGGGTCATTGGTCTTGAGATGGACCGCGAAATTGTGAGGGCCGTCCATACCTTCGTGCATCATGAATGGGCTTGATTCAACGACGGTGCTTTCACCGGGTTTGAGGACCATCGAACCGATGGTCAGTTGAGGCGGTCAGCAACCCTCCACGACTTCGATGTAGGGTTGTTCTTTGAAGCGTAACTTTCCATCTCCTGTGTTGGTGACTTTGATGGCAAAAGAGCGGGCTTCGTCATATTTGACATACCCGTAGTCAATGTTTTGCTGGTCAACCTGGATGGCAGGTGTCCCTCCGCCATCCTGACTTGCGAAAAAGAAGGCTGCCATCACCAGCAAAACGCCGCCCAACGCCACCAGCGGCCAGGGGAAAGCCTTCTTTTGTTTACTGTATTTTTTCCTGTTCTTGCTCACTGAACTCAATCCTTTCTACATTGTGGTATCTCTTAATAACAACGTTAAGTCCGTTGCTATGGCACGGCGTACTCAAATTGGAAGGAATATAGATAAGCGATCAAATCCGAGATTTCTTCTTCGGTAAAAATGGATCCCCACATCGGCATGCCTGTGCCCATTCCCCCGCGCAGGATCTTTCCCTGCAGGAGCGCGGAACTGGCGCCCAGCATTCGTTGCGCATCCGTAAAATCGACAGGTAACTGCATCGACATGTCGGCCGCGCCATTCATCGTCTGCATCGAGGCTTCCCCTGCTCTCGCCAGGTCATCTGCGAAGACGCCGTCGCCCGCGCCGTTCTCGCCGTGACAGGCCGCACAGTTTTGAGAGTAGAGTTCCCTGCCATTGGCGAGCGCTGCGGGCGTAGTATTCGATTGCCAGATATAGCTGACAACGTCCCATTTTTCAGTATCGCTCAGTCCCGTTGAATCCAATGCCTCAAACAACTGATAAGGAGAGTTCGCGTGGTAGAAATCAGGGTTGGTAAATTGGGAAATTGGTAGGCTGGCTGCCAATTGCTGGCCTCTGATCGCTGTTGGCAGAACGCCTGGAGCTACAGGTGCCTCATGGGGGGCATCGATATCGATGTCGAGGGTTGCGTAGAGGGGAATGGTCGTCACAGGCTCAGGCGCCGGAGATGAACCACTGACCTCGATCGTGCCGCGCATCCGCCAGTGGTTTGGTCCACACCAGCGCGTGCAATAAAAGGTATAGATCCCGGGTTTGTCAAAGGTCAACGTGACATCGGTGACTTTTCCGGGTTCGACGTCCACTGCATCCATATCCATCTGACCGATGGCGAAGCCATGGACGACATCATCCGAAGTCAAACTTAAGTGCAGAGGCTTGCCGACTTCCGCCTGGATGACATCGGGATTCCAGCCGCCGTTCTCCGCCATGCGCGCATGGATGAGCGGGGTGCGTGTCCAAACGAATAGCGGGGTCCCAATGGCAAGCAGGGTTCCTGCTCCGATCAAAATACGTGCGAGAAGTTCTGAACGTTTCATACCAATAACCAGAGCATCACCACTGTAGCGATGAAGCAATATACGATGACGGGGATGGACAGCGTCTGCGCTTCGTTTGCAGCCTTTTGCGCTGTGCGCGCGGACCAGATCAACCCGCCGACCAGCGCCAGTGATTGCCCGGGCGCAAGAATGGAAGTGAGCATCGGCTGCCAGATGGCGTTGGCTGTGCCGAAAAGATTCCAGCCCAAACCGAGCGGATCTGAGAGTGAAGCCAGGATGTAGCTTGCATTCGTCAGCACGAACGACAAACTAAATGCCACCCAGAACATCAGGCCGAGAGGGATGAGCGCAGTCGAGAGGGTCGCAAAGCGTTTTTTGAATAGGGTGAACTTTTCAAAACGCGCCACACAAAGTGCAAAGAGCGCTGGCATAACAACAAAAATGATCGCAAGAAAGAGGGCAACATAAATAAACCATGCGTTTGTCCCGACGTTGTAGGCTGCATCTTTGAGCGCGCTCCACGGACCAAGCAAAACGCCTGCATAGATCATCGCCGAGCCGAGCATGATAAAGGCTTTGAAAGCTTCATCCATGCGCGCCGAGGGTTTGGCAAGATCGGCAGAGAAGGGCCGGACGTTGACCGCGATGTTGTCGTGCGGGCAGGTGCGAAGGCATTCCATGCACAGACCGCAATAGGAATTCTTCGTCAGCCCGCCGGGGAAGACATCCCATGGGCAGCCATAGCCATCTATCGAGCCGTTGTAGCAAGGCTTGCCTTCGCAGGCGGCACAGACCTGTTTGTCTTTGATTCTCAATTCGATTGGAGCGGTCTGTGAGTATAAGCCGATAAATCCGCCCACGGGACAAAGATAACGACAGAAGGCGCGGCGCTCGAAGACCGCGCTCAAGCCGATCGCTGCAAAGAACATGGCTGCCAGGACGATCCCTGTGATACTCGGTGTGGTGAGCAGGACACTGCTGAACAAGGCAAGCAGGAGAAAGGAAATATTCTGCAGCCAGATGTTTCGGAATGCTTTGGGCCAGCGTCGATTGAGCCACTTCGGCTTTTTATCCGGCGGGGTCAATACTGCGCCGCGCTGGAGCCATTCGCCAGGCAGAGGGATCGGGCAGACCGCGCACCAGCCACGCCCGAAGAAGGGAACCGCTACGAGGATCAGGATCGCCCACCACGCGATCCACACAAAGACGATACTGAAGTTGCGACTTCCGACCGGAGTGCCCACAAGCCCTGCCACGATGGCAAAGAGGTAGCCAGCCAGCATCACGATAAAGACCGCAAGCTGGGGCCAGCGGCTTTTCAGGGTGCGCTTGATGAAAGGGTTACTGGTAAGTTCGACCTTTGCCATATCAATCTACGACTTTTGTTTTATTTGAGCGGTAATACCAACAACAGCGAGCAGCACGAAACCCATGGAACGATACAGCCAATTATTTGTTCCAACTGTGAATTTTCCGATCATGAACGGATGCATCGCGCCACAGGTCACATTGCATCGAAAGCGGAAGGAACCCGGCTTATCGGCGACAAAGGTGATCGTGGCCGTCTGCCCGGGGTCGGCTTCGACCGAAATGCCATAGCCATCGATGTACAGTCCATGAACCACGTCCATGCTGACGAGCCGGATCGTGACCCTATCGCCGGGGTTGACCTTAAGCTCCGAGGGAGAATAAGCAAATTGATGCGCTTCCACTCGAAACGTTCGCTCCTGATGTGCAATGGGCTGAACCGGCAGCGGCGCGAAGGCCACCACCAGTCCAGCCATTACAAGGAGAAGAAGAGAAAAACGAGAACGCATATCAGGGGATATTGGATGATCCGTACTTGGAATACGTCGCATCGATGTAGGCCAGGGCTTCCTGCGGACCTTTGCCTTCCCGCAGCATGCGCATAACGTCCTGTGTGATGTCCACACAGATGGAGCAGCCCAGGGCATGATTATCAAACGTGAGGTTGCTTTTGTCGTCCACGTTGGAGACATAGCAATCGTAGTTGGAGGCGTGTCCAATGTCACCGCAGCCGCAGTAGCAGGGAATATCCTTCATCACATCCGGATTGATCGAGGCAAATTGATAGGCCTCCTGTACAGCAACCGGTGCTGTCTGAACATCCAGCGGCATTTCATCCATTGGCAGCATGTAGAGGTGGACTTCGCCTGACTTCGAAGATGAACAGGCAGAGATCGCCGTTGTTGACAGAACTACAACAAGTAATAGGAATAGAAGTTTGTGCGTTTTTAAAAACATATTGAGTCTCCGTACTCAGACAGCTCAATAGTAGTCTTACATTCAGGTTGACTCCAGCGCATTATGGCGGGAAAAAATACGCGCCAAATGGCTTATGACGAATGTCCTATCCAGATTGCCAATATCGCAAACCTGGCTTTTGATTAAAAAAACAGGCTCCAGGAGTTCCGGGAGCCTGTGCGACACCAGACTGGTTTCTACTCAACAATTAACTTTCCGCGTAACATACCCATCTGGCATTGGAAACCATATTCTCCTGCTTTGTCAGGCGTGAACTCCAGCGTCACTGACTTGCCTTCAGGTAACGCCGCGTTTTTATTAAAATCCGGGAACAACACTTGTTCCGAGCATGCCGCTCACGGGTAGTTCGATGCGGGTGAGCGTCCGCTCGGGATTTAATCCCGTTGTCGCGGAAGTCATCACATACTGGTGTGGATCCTTGTCGAATTGATCCACACAGGATTGAGAGCAAAAATAAAACGTCTGCCCATGTGTTCGCGTTTGGACGAAGCACTTTCGGGGTTAATTTCCATTCCACAAACTGGATCACGGACAGTCACAGTCACCTACCTTTGAAGGAATACCAGAAGTGTATATGGTTTTGGCGACACATGACAGCGGATTTCTACTTGATTCAATATAAGCCAAATGGCTTACTGCAATGTAGGGCATTCCCCGAGAGAATATAGGGAATCGTTCGATTGTTTCCATGAACAGGACTCTTATACTTAAGTGAAATTGTCGATCATCGTAGGGTGGGCGAGGCTGATGTCACCTCGACATCCAATTTACAAATGGAGGTTAATAGATGCAAAAGAACCATTCAAATATGTCCACTATGAACGAAAATCATTATCGTCATCTGGTCATTATGGCTGTACTATCTTTTGTCGCCATGTACATTCTGATGTATGCAATGGTAAACACCATTGACAATGTATATAACAATTTCAACCAATTCTATATGGCAGGGCTGATGGCGGCGCCCATGGTCATCATAGAACTTGTCGTGATGAGAGCCATGTATCCAAACAAGCAGCTCAATCTACTTATCATTGCAGTTAGCATTATCGTGTTGCTTGGCTTTTTTCTGTTCATTCGGCAACAGACTGCAATTTCAGATAAGCAGTTCCTGAGATCCATGATCCCGCATCACTCTGGTGCAATTCTCATGTGCGAGGAGTCCTCGATCCAGGATCCTGAGATTCAGGAACTGTGTGGAACGATCATCGCGAGCCAGCAGGCAGAGATCGATCAGATGGAAGCAATCCTGCAGAGACTGGAGGAGTAGCCAACATAATCTGGTTCGGGTGCGAATCAAAATAGCCTATCCAAGTCATTGGATAGGCTATTTATGGAGCCGGGCAGTGATCTAATGCTGGTGTCCCTGTTCACCCTGGCCGATATACTTCTCCGGCTCTTTATCAAAGGATTTCTTGCACCCAGCGGAGCAGAAGTAGTAGGTCTGTCCGTTGTACTCCGAGGTACCAGCCGCGGTTGCGGGGTCAATATCCATGCCACATACGGGGTCATGCACTGTATTTGCCATACGATTTTATCCTTTCCTTTGGTCTGATTATCACGTTAAACAGACGGTTTCACGGAGGGCAAAATTACTTGAAACCCAATAGGCAACTTCGCCTACCTGGTTAGCGAACTTACGACATCAATTTGCGCAGCTTCCACCCTGGTCAGGCGCTTGTTTCAATAAACCCTGGACCTGAAGGTTTTCGTGTACCATGCCAAAGCCGGAAGCCGAGGAAAATCTATCCCCTACCACAAGCCTTGCATCGGCGTTAGCAAAATCAATTGCCTCGTTTGACTTAAGGTAAAGTGCTGTCTCCAGCGCCTGTTGTGGGAACCAGTAGGCATTGATGTATTTGGCGGCCTCGAACATCTCATCTGCACCGGCGCCCTGGGAAGCCATCAACTCCAGCACACCAAGCATCGCCATGCCATGATTACAATCCGGGAAGAGGGTATGGTTGTTACAGCAGGGACGGTAGATGGCTGTTGCGACTTCTTCCACAAGTGTCTGCTGTTCTGCGGTCAGCGGTATTAAATCCATGCTCGCATACAATTCAGTGATTGGTTTCGCTGCAAGAGTCCACCCGCCCGTCGAGGCGAAGCGCTCAACCTGTCCACCACTATTCTGAACCATCGGTCCATCCGTAAGGATTGAGTTCTTATTCGCCAATCCCACGGCCCAGAAGAAGTTGAGCAGGAAGTGGGAGTTCTCGGCGTTGATGATGATTTCCTTATTGCTGCCATTCTTGAGGATCTCCGTTTGCTCAGCGGAAAGTGGGTTACCAGAGTTTTCGTAGATCGCGGCAAACGCCTCATAGCTGATCATACCGCTCTCAAGCAACTGGGGACCGAGATCTCCATAGGAAATGGGCAAGGAGTATCCATCCTTTGGATTGACCTGTTCGTAAAGAGCAGCTAACTCCTTTTGTTGCTTCAGCCCGGCAGTGTCATCCTGACCCCATGTAAGATAGCCACTTCCAAGGCCGAGCAGGAAAACAGCGAGAACACCAGTGATGATCCATGCCGTTTGCCTGATCCGTTTGTTCGTCGAAACCTCTTGTTGAGAGTCTTCCGCACTGATTTGTACGTCTTGTTCTGTCACGGTTCCTCTTTCATTTTCTTCCGAGCAATGAGAGCTCATCGTAAAACAGACAGAGTTTTTAAGGGCTGTCACGAATAGAGTTTATTAGAACTCTTACATAAGTCTTGATTCGAGATCGCCTTGCGTTTTTCTGCCACAGATTTCACAGATGGGCGCGGATTTTTTGACAAATTGGTGAAAATCCGTGTAACACTTGCACCGCACTGCGTTCGGTGCAGTGCAGGTGTCCGTGGCAAAGAAATACTTTTGCAGGAGGTTTATTTTTGATTTTCCTCTACTCGTGACAGATTCGTAAGAGCCAAATTACCTATACTATTTCAGACTACATGCGCATTGCCATGGGAAGGACGAACAAGTAGAAGTTGATCACACCCAGAACAATGATCAATGCGGCGTAGGGGACAAATGTTCCCCAGATGTTCCTGCCAGAATGATTCGTCTTTGCAATGCGATAGACCGTGTAGAGCGAGCCGACCAGGCCCAGTGCGATCAGGCCAAATTGCAGCAGCCGAATCGTGTCCATGCCGACCAGCGCGGGGGAGGCGCCGTGAACTTCCTGACCGAACAGTGCCATTGCGGTATAGAAAATGGATTTGCCTTCCGCCAGCAAGTGGAACAGGTTATGGGCAATGTGACCGGCCACATCGAGCGCGATGATGGCATACCCAAAGCGGGTGAAGTTCTCCACTAAACTGTTCTTATTGAATTTTCCTGCGATCCATGAAGTCACGCCAAGCAGTGCCACCGGGATGATGATCGAAATGGCAAAGGTAATGCTGAAGGTGATGGCATAATTTGTGGTGCCGGTTGCCTTTTCCAGCCAGTTCAGCATGGAGCCCCATACTTCGAGCATGGTCACATTTTGGACAAAGACGATGCCCATGATGACTGCTGAGAGGAAAGCCTCTTCCATCCTGGGCTTGCGGATGAACCACAATTCCTTCGT
>Ga0105098_10001005_pt1 | contig 10089 bp, 7 predicted proteins | sample PPLLak21cMay2015_FD_79137 | JGI IMG/M metagenome (GOLD analysis project Ga0105098, IMG submission 79137) | Freshwater sediment microbial communities from Prairie Pothole Lake near Jamestown, North Dakota, USA - PPLs Lake P7 Core (1) Depth... | ecosystem: Environmental > Aquatic > Freshwater >... | reverse complement strand
AAGAAATGTTCGATAAAAATACCGGTAATACCTCCCAAATGTGTAAACAGTATATTCTCTCCATCTGCGAAGATCAAAACGGTCTCATCTGGATCGGGACACTGGGTGACGGTCTTTCGATATTCAACCCGGGAACCCGGAAGGTCACTCGATACAGCGCTTTTCCCGATAACCCCGGAAGTTTGAACGACGATCAAATTTACTGCGTTTATAGGGACAGGTCGGATTTAATATGGTTGGGAACCCGCGGCAGAGGAATCAATTTATTCGATAGAAACAAAAGAAAATTTGCCCATTATAAAAACATCCCCGGTGATTCCAACAGTCTTTCAATTAACAGCGTCTGGTCTTTTTACGAAGACCGCTTCGGGATTCTCTGGATCGGGACGAAAAAAGGCGGGCTCAACCGGTTCGATAGAAAAACCAATCGATACACTACGTATAGGTACTCATCTATCTCATTACCTCACAGCGAAGAAATCTACGCGATACTGGAGGATCACGCGGGCGAATTGTGGCTTGGAACCAACTGCGGGTTAAAAAAATTCGATCGTCAAAAAGAAACCTTTACCAATTATCCCTGTCATGTAAACACTCCCCACGGCGTGAGCAGTAATTACATTTATACCATTAAAGAAGACCGCGATGGTGTACTATGGATGGCTGCGGCTAACGGCGGCGTCAATACGCTGGACAGGGAAAGAAAAAACTTCACCCACTATAAAAACAACCCCGATAACCCTTCCAGCTTAGGTTCCAATTTCGTTCTCACTGTGTACATAGACCGCTCCAATGTTCCCTGGATTGGAACCGAAGTCGCAGGACTCAACCAATTCGACAGGAAAACCAAAGCTTTCATCCGTTACCCATGCACAAACGGCAGTCCCAATGGCTTAAATTGCAGCTTTATTAATTCCATTTATGAAGACAACGCCGGCAACTTGTGGTTGGGAACCAACGGCGGGGGACTTAATCGATTTAACCGCCAAAACAAAACATTTACCCATTATACGACAGACCACGGTTTACCCAATAACATTATCTTCGGGATATTGGAAGATAACAGCGGGAATCTCTGGTTAAGCACCAATAAAGGAATCTGCAGGTTTAATCCTTCCACCGGTGAAACAAAGAACTTCGTTTTACGGGATGGAATACAGGATTATGAATTCAACGGCGGGGCGTATTACAAAAACCGGGAAGGCGTGATGTTTTTTGGCGGTGAAATCGGTTTCAACAGCTTTTCGCCTAAAGATATCCATGATATTCCACATATCCCGCCTATTGTTTTTACTGGATTTAAAATCTCCGATAAACCCGTCAATATCGGCAAAAATTCTTTCCTTCGCAAGCATATCAATCTAACGCGGGAAATTACACTCCCCTACAATGTTAGTAATTTTTCTCTTTCATTTGCGGCATTGGATTTTGCAAATCCCAGGGAAAACCGGTACCGGTATAAAATAGACGAATTAAACCAGGATTGGATCGAGCTGGGAAACAATCATTATATTATGTTCGCCAAGATGGCACCGGGTGAATATACACTCCGGGTCTCCGGGTCCAATACTGACGGGATTTGGAATAATGAAGGAGCAGTCATCACACTTATCATAAAACCACCCTCCTGGAAAACGTGGTGGTTTCAACTCTTGGTGATCTTAGCCCTTGGAGCTCTCCTCTATATATTGCACAAACAACGGATGAAGAACCTTTACCTGCAATTAAAAACAGAAGCAGAAATAGAAAATATCCTGTCTCCTTACAACATTTCTGCGCGGGAAAAAGAGATCATCCGTTTAATCATCAGGGGAAAAAGTAACAAAGACATCGAAGATGCGCTTTACATTTCAATAAAAACCGTGAAAAGCCATATTTATAATATCTACCAGAAATTGGGGGTAAAAAATAGACTGGAATTGATTCACTTAATCCAGAAATCGATAAAATAAGTACCCCCACGGCAATGAATTTTGGCTGAAATGGATACGTGCAAACAAAGTTAGAGGATTTTTGGCTGAAGAGCTGGGATATGATTTTTTATTTGTTATTTGTTATTTGTTAGTGAATCCAGGAAAGAACCGGGATAGAATTAACAACTAACAATTAACAAGTGGGGGCCTGCGAAGTGGGAGCGGCCCACTCAAACACTCTCCATGAACCGCTCCCGCGTTTAATTTACTGTTCGGGCTTTTACATACAGGTAACTGTATAGTTGGGGGTACAACTGAGAATAATGGTCTGGCAACTGCCTGCGAGTGAGCAATTATCACAGGTATTGCATGGATACTTTGTATCCGGGCAATAGGGATGGAGCGTCGTAGTCATCGGCAAATACCCTCCAGCCAGGACATTATTCATCTGTGGATCATTGAGATGAGCTACTGTTGTTTTGTTCAAAACCATTTTTTGTTTCAAAGTTTTGGGTTTCATTTTTTTTCCTCCGTTTAATTTGTATTTTTATTTTTTTTAACATTTTGCTTTCTCATAATTGCTTCCTGTACGTCGTGTACACACCAATAATAATATAATTTGAAGCGGTTTCAATCGGGAAAAAGTCCGATTTATTAAAAATAGGACTTTAGTCCGAATTGGAATAGACCGGTTTTTTTGGAAATAGTTGAACTTTCTCTCACAGGCTTCCCGGGGGTTGAAAACTTCGAAAGCCTGTGCTACAATCAAATCATGAAAAAATCACTTGCGTTTTATTTGATTTTAATCGGGGTTGTTTTAGCTGTAATGATTTATATCCAGATTTTTCGAGCCACCCAATCCGAAGTGGATGATCTATGTAAAATCGCTGCCCAAAAATATCCCGGCGACAAAGTCGAAGCTTTGATTAAATATTTAAACGACGAACAAGAAACGCTAAACCCAACAGATTTCAACCGTTTTTGTTGGGCTTTGGGAGAATTACGCGATAAACGCGCCCTGCCGACTCTCGAAAAATTAATGCTGAAACCCAATATCGATAAATACGAAATCAAAAAGGCCATCAAAAAAATAACCGGCAAAATACCGAATCCTTATTTCTGGCGAAAGTTTTTTTAAGTTTAATATTCGAAGCGGTCCCCTCGTTTTCCAGGGATAAAAAAACGAAACTGCACTGCGGATTTCTTTTGCTTCCATAATTCGAGAAAATGGCCGGCATCGGGTTCGTACCCTTCGGAAGTCAAAGGTATCAAAGCAATGGGCTTGAGAGCAGTAACGACCGCCCGGATGGTTTGATCGAATTTCTCTTCCAACGAAGGTTCAATATAGTTCCTGCTGCCCATAACCGGGATAAAAGCGATGTCGATCCGTTCGCCGGGGGGAAGGTGTTTCCGCACCATGGATTCGACGGTTGAAACGTAGGTTTTCCACTGCGAATCGGGGAGATAATCGAATTGCCACCCATCGAAAAAAATGATGAGCCCATCGACTCGAATTAAGTACCCGGTTCGCCTGAAAGAAGAGTTCTCGCCATATTGAAGGGCGGTAACATCGATACCGTCGAGCTGCCGGTTTTCACCAGGGGTAACCTGGATGGATTTGGGTGTTTTAAAAATTGATTGGAGAGAGACAAAATAAGCATCACTGAAAGAGGCCGCGGGATTGAACGTATTAGACGAATTATTGGAGTTTATCGTGTCGGAAGTATAAAAGAAAGCAATGTCCTGTCCCATTAATTCGGAAGGGCTGAGTTGTCCGTTCCCCAGGAGTGGGGTTTTGGGGATATTCCTGGGGCGTAAAGTAATGGGTTGGAAATCGAAAATAAGGAAGTGGTTTTTTGTGCGTACAGCCCAACCGGGTCCGCCGAGGTACCAAAGCACTGCTTGTCTTTCGTTTAGAGGTTTGATAAGCACTTTGCTGTTGGGAGAAATTGCCCCGTTTTGTTTTAGAAGTTCTGCAATCTGGGTATTACCGTTTTGAAGGGCTAATTCAAGGGGGGTTAAACCGTCGATGTCTCGAATGTTGGTTTTTACACCGAATTGAAGGAGTAAACGAACGGTTTCAACGTCGCCTTTTTCGGACGCTTCATGGAGGGAAGTCTTCCCATTTTCATTAATAATTTCCAGCAACGAGGGATACGTTTCCAGGATGGAACGAATTTTTTCTTTATTACCGGATCGAATGGCTGGGGGAAGGGGATTTAGAAGGTTATAGAGGTTGGTTTTACCTTGTTCCAGGGCCAATTCGAAAGGTATTTTCTCCAAATCGTCTTTGGCATCCAGCCTGGCTCCTTTAGCGATCAGTAATTCGACGATATCTTTATTCCCGGCATAAGCGGCATCATGAAGGGGAGTCATACCGCCGATGCTTTTTTGAGTAACCGGGGCACCTTTTTGGATGAATAAGCGGACGGTATCGACGTGTTGAAGCATAATAGCCCAGTTGAGAGGGAAATACCCGTTGTTGTCCGGGATATCCATTCGGGCACCGCGGGAGAGTAAATATTCCACGACATCGGTTTGGCCGGCTTCTGCTGCTTTGTGTAAGAGAGTAGAGCCTTCCTTGTCCTGGGCATTTAATTGGTTGGGGTGTTTATCCAGTTGATTTTTAATTTGTTGGAGAGCTTCTTCATTTTTCAAGCGGTCATGGATTTTCTTTTTTTCCAGGTTTTGGGCGATCGAGGTTTCCATTTGCTGGATTAATTGGGCGGAGACTTCTTTGTATTCGGTTAGTTTTTGAGTTTCTTTCTTTTTCTTCCATTCTTTGATCGAAGGGTCGATATCCATGTCGTCGATTTCCACGATGGCCTGTTCCATTTGCCGGATTGCATTTTTAAAACAATCGATGGAAGTCGAGAAATTGGTGAGAAACTTCCAGTCTTGTTTTTTCATTTTGATCATCCCGAGGTAGTAGAGTGGGAAGCATTGAGAATAGGTACTATCGTAGAGGGCATTATAGAAATCCTCTTCGGCTTCTTCGAATTTTTCTTCATTGTAAAAGAGTAAACCGGATAGGTACAAAATTTCACCGGAATGAGGGAGTAATTTTTTGGCTTTATCCGCGTATTCCCTGGCCCGCGTTGGATTATCGGTTAAATATGAATTGTAAGCTTTATAATAAAAGGCTTCGCCGTGGTACATCGGTTGGTTCTGCAGCATGTTGTCGAGGGTTTTATCGGATTCCTCGCAGCGGTTCAATTGATGGAGTGAAACAGCTATACCGAATAGAGCGGTGGGGTTTACGGGGTCGAGATCGAGGGTTTGTCGATAACAACGGATGGAAGTTTCATAATCGTTGATGGAAAAAAAGTAAATATTCCCGATACCATTCAACGCAGTGGTATAACCCGGGATCAAGGCGAGGGCTTTTTCATAATACCCTGCAGCTTGCCTTAGTTTTTTATTTTGGAACAATGCGTTGGCGCGATACAAAAAAAATTCGGCGAATTCGGGATTTTGTTTTTCGATTTCTTCTTCGCGATTGGCGGAGGTTTTGAAATTCATATAAAGGATCAGCGGCGATTGGGAATATCGGTTCATCAAAGGAAGGACATTTCTTTCTTTCAGCACGGTTTGAAGGTTGTCATTATTATTTAAGAGGTCATGGTAATAGTTAAGGATATAAAAATAGAGATAAAAGTCCAGGGCAGAGTGGTCGATATCGAATAAAGTAATATCGACGTTTTTTTTTGTTTCGGCGAAGATATGAGCGTTTTCATCCCAGGTAATGGGTTGGGATCGGTAATGCCGGATAATATCAAAAAGGTATTGCTGCTTCGGATTCAAGGGGAAATCGCCCAGGGCATCGATTTTTTCATAAGTGATGGGGTTCGGGATTTTTTCATCTTTCTCTCGAATCGCAATGAGGAATAAAGCCAGGAAGAGTTTGTCGCGTAACCCGGGGCTGGGCTTCACGCGGTAAGCTTGACTGAAAAAGGTTTCTGCTTTTCGCCATCCATGGAGGTGCATGGTAGAGAATGATGCGCCGCCCCGGGAAATAAGTTCAAGGTATTGAGAATCGGTGGGGGTTAGAGGATGGAACGGTTCCCGGTTCACATTTTTTTTAGGTGAACAAGAATAGAAAACCAATACAGCCAGGACAGCAATAAACACCGGTAATTTTTTAATAATTGTTTTACATTTCATAGTTTCGGTTTCTCCTTATCGATTTAATCCGTGCTATACATATTTCATATCATTATTATACCATCAAGAAAGGGGAATGGATAGAAGCGCTAAAAAAATGTTTTTCAAATCCCGGTTCATCGGGTTGTATTCCAGGAAAAAAAAGTGTAAAATAAATGATATCGAATTTGCCCGTTTTTTTTGCGAGAAAAAAAATGAAAAACAAAAAAGGCTTTTTAATTATTTTAACTGTGTTCATGGTTGTAATGTTTAACAGTTTTGAATTGGGAGCAAGTATCGAATTCAAAGTGGATTTTTCCAGCCGTTTTATCTGGCGGGGCTTCGATAATGAATCTCCCAGCAAACCCGTGATTCAACCTTCCCTGACTTACCAGGTTGAAAAAACAGGTTTATTTCTTTGCCTGTGGGAAAGTATCTCGTTTGAAAGCACGGAACGGCTCGAAACGGATATCGCCTTATGGTATAATTTTAAAACAGGAGAGAATGTCGCATTGTCGGTTGGTATCACCCATTATGGGTGGTATTTCCGGGAGAATTTTACTTTTAAAGATAGTACAACCCACGAGTTATATGCCAGCCTGGGGCTTTTGAAATTACCGTTCAGTCCGAAATTTACGGTTTATTATGATTTTCACAACGCGACAGGGCTTTATTTCCTGCTGGAGGGGAGTCACTCGATTGAATTATCGAAAAACAAAGAGAAAAAAACCTCGTTGGATATCATGGGAGGGCTGGGTTATAATCACCGGCTTTATATCGGGGGTTCCGGTTTCAGCGATGTTTGGTTCGGGGTAACGGTGCCCATCGAAGTGGGAAAAGTAACCATATCCCCTTTTATAAAAACCTCCTTTATCCTTTTGGATGAAGTGAACCCGGGAGTAAATAACGAAACCTGGTTTGGGGTGTCCCTCTTAACGACTTTCTAGCAGATCGGCCTTTTGATTGATTAGTTCGAAGTAGTCGGGTATTTTAAACGGGGTGATGATATTGCCGCTGAAATCCATATAGTCGAACCATCCGCGGTACCCGATCATCAATTGGTTGGGTTTGAATTGGATTTTATAATTCATATGGATATTCTGGGGAACATAATATCCGAGGTATAACAGCGGGATCCCGTTTTGTTTGGCATATTCGATTTCTTTATAAACAGCGAATTTACCGGGGCTGAACGTGCTGTAATTCTCGTCGAAATAACAATAAATGGCGGACATGGAATTCGCTGTTACATCGAGGTGGGACACAGCGACGAGGTGATCGCCGTCCTTAATCGTCAGCGTGCGGCTGAAGGGAAAATTCGTATAAAAACTATCCACATATTGTTCATAGGATTCGGAAAAAGTAGTTTTAAATCTCCGTTTATGGCGGGTGTACAATTCAAAAGCTTCCAAACTGGGAACCGGTTTTTCAATGGCGACACGAAAATTTATATTTTTCCTGAATAAGCGGCGAATGGATTTTGAAAATTTGAAGGATTCGATGGGAATACGAATGGAAATACAACTGCGGCAGTGATGGCAAAGGGGCCTGAAAAAGACTCCTCCAAAATGACGAAACCCGTAACTTAACATAGTGTCGAGGTCGTTATCATCCAATTCATCGATTCGCAGGGTTTCATTAATAGATATCAATCCTTCAATATAAGGGCATCTTTCAAAAATCGGGGGCAAAATGACTCCTTTTAAACTCATCCGGTCTCCTTCAAAATCATTTGGGTCTGTGAAAACCGGTTTAATTATATCACATAATCCGTCCATTTGACTGTCATGAAATTAAATTAGCCAATGGCCATTATGTTAAGGAGTGAGGAGGAAGGGGAAACCGACTGCAGCCCACGCGATCCCAAAATGACAATTACTGGATTCAAAGCAATTTTATTGCAAATTATCATCATATTTGGTATGATACAGTGAAATGAAAAACAAAAATAGAATCCAATGGCTGTCGGTTATTTCATTTTTGCTGTTTACGGGTATCGGTATCGGTGCATCCCGGGAGGAACAGGGAAGAAACGCCGAAAAATACCTTGTACTGGAAAACGAAATGGCTGTCTTTTTACAGGCGAGGGATAATATCCCACTGGTGAATATTGCGTTTGCAGTGAATGTCGGCTCGAAAGACGAAAATCCTGGAACCAGCGGGCTGGTTCATATCCTGGAACATGTACTGTTACTTGGTGAAACAGGATCGCATTCGATGGAGGATCTTTACAAAGAAATGCGAGGCCGCGGTGTTCGTTTCAACGCCCATACGGGCCACGATATGATGACTTTCGAACTTACGCTTCCGTCTCAATATTGGGAATACGGTTTAACATTGCTTAAAGAGAAAATATTTAACTTGAAATTCTCTAAGGAGTTCCTGGAGAAAGAGAAAAAAATAATATTCGAAGAGATTTCCCAGCATGAAGATGACCCGATTCGGATGGGAACATACCTGGCCCTCCAGGGTTTATTCCCCAATCATCCTTACTCCAGGCCGATTTTTGGAGAAAAACAGGTGATCGAAAAAGCCGGGGTTGATGAAATCATGAATTTTTACCGGGAGTACTTTCTTCCATCCAACTGCACGCTGGCAGTGGTGGGAGATTTCCAAATAGGTGACATGGAAAAAAAAACCCGGGAAATCTTTGGCCCCATCGAATCGAAAATAAAAGCGAAAGATATCCGCAGACCCGTAATCCGTGAAATGGAACGGATTAAAAAAAATGTAACTGTCGAACGTCAAATGGATATCGAACAAACCTACCTGGTGGTCGGTTTTTTCGCCCCCGGGTCCAATGACGACGATAAAATTATCTTTGATTTGATCGACGATATTTTCGGGAGAGGAATCAATCCCCTATTGAGAAGGCCTTTTTTCGTAAATAACCGGGTGATAATCAACAGTGTATCGACGCGGTACTTTCCCCTCCAGTACGGAGGGGCCTTTCTAATTTATATTTCGATGGACCCCAGGGATTTAAAACGTGCCCGATACGAATTGATAAAATTTTTGGGAAATACCGGATCGCTTAACTATTCTATCCAGGATTACCCGCCGGATGCGCGAATGGTTGTAATGGATTACCTGGAAACAGCCCGGAGTCATATCAAATATTCCGGTGAGCAATTTAAAGAACATGGTATGAACGCGGCCCTCAGCTTCGCTGCGTATATTCTCCCCCGGAAAGATAAAGAGAACGCAAAAAGCCAGGAGCCCTACCTGGATCGCATCGAAAAAATCAAATCTCCCGGGATCCGGGATGCGGCTTCGAAATATTTGAGCGGGGAAAAGTACGTGATGATTACAATCAATCCCCAGTCACCGGGAAATAAAGCGAATAAAAAAAATGAAGAAAAAGAAAAGGAGAATCCATAATGCGGGGCATGCCAAAGAGTTTGAAATATTACATGATGATAGGGGCAATTATTTTCATGACCACCCCCATTATTTTATGGAATACCGAGACTGCCGATGAAAAAACGAAGAGCCGGGAATGGGCGCCGGAAAGAATCCAATTGGAAGATGACTTTTCTTTTATATACCAGCAGGACCGGTCATCGGCCATCACTATTATTCAATTATTGGTGAAAGGCGGGAAGAGAACCGAATCAAAAGAAGCGAAAGGATTGACTTTCCTGGTGAACCGTTTGTGTGTGGACGTAACGGAGCCTTCCGATATCTACCGGCTCATGCATAAAGGTTCCTCCGCTCTTTATCATGTTGAAGGGGACCACTCGATTATCAGCTTGAAGTTTTTATCCGCTAACCTGGGGGACTCTCTTAAAATCTTTGCCTCGACTCTATCAAAACCACTCATTACCGCTCTTCGGATCGATAATATCAAAGACCTCATGGACTACCGCCAGAAGAGTGAAGACGACACACCGGAACTGGTGCTGGAAAAAACCTATTGGGATGCATTCTTTTCCAATAACGAATATGGATACGGAGGATCCATATCCGGGGATCCGGCTAGCCGAAAGAATATTAAAAGAAAAGATGCAGTCGAAATGCATAAGCAATATTT
>Ga0105098_10001004_pt1 | contig 10095 bp, 12 predicted proteins | sample PPLLak21cMay2015_FD_79137 | JGI IMG/M metagenome (GOLD analysis project Ga0105098, IMG submission 79137) | Freshwater sediment microbial communities from Prairie Pothole Lake near Jamestown, North Dakota, USA - PPLs Lake P7 Core (1) Depth... | ecosystem: Environmental > Aquatic > Freshwater >... | reverse complement strand
ACGCGTCATATTTGTATTCTGCGGCGATCTGTCCATGCTCCCTGACCATATCCTCAATCGTGCCCTGCTGAGCGAGCATCATCCGCACCGGATGGAACAGGGTGATGGCAACGTCCCGCAGTGCAGCCGGACCGAGTTTTGCGAGGCGTGCGACTTCACCGGTATCATTCAATGCCTGCATTGCATGTTCAACAAGTGCAGGATCTACGGCAAATGCTTTTGCAATAGCATCCCGCACACTGCCCTCTCCCACTCCGATCCGCAGCTCCTCGAGCATGATCCGGGCAAGGTACCTCCCTTCAAGGGGATGAGCATTTGCAAGCAGCCTGCGGACTGCCAGGAGTTTTTCCCGCTGGGATTTTTTTCCTTCCATTTCAGCAATCGCTATCAGCTCGTTGTAGACGCGGACGATATCCAGCTCTTCGTGGAAAAATGTAGTCTGCGATTTGATTGACAGCAGTTCCTCGACTGCCCGGCCGGCGTCCCCCGTGGTGTTGATCTTTTCAACCACCTCTTCCTTTTTCAACCCTGCAACATACCCGATGGCGATATACAACAGGTTCGGGCCGATACCGAGTTTTCGTGAGCTCCAGTCCGGGAAAATCCTGCCCATGATAAACCGGACAAATACCGGAAGCTCTTCCGGAGTCAGGCCGGGGAGGACCCGGCTGATTATATCGATCATATCGAGACGACCGGCCGTTCCTTCAAGTTGTTCGCATACCCGGGAAAAATCCATAAAGAGCATGATGTTTCTCACCTGTGATGTCGCTTGACTCATGGATTAACGTTTTGATACTTCATGGTCACAGGGCAAGCACAATTGCAAAAAAGTCCGGATGAGGATCCTATCAGGATTCTTTCGGCCGTCCCGTTCAACAAATTTATTAACCGTTAACGTAATTTTGTATCATGGACCAGGAGTGTCAACCCGATGCGGTCATCAGGCTGAAACTCGATCAGCTGAAATCAGATTTTTTTGAGTACATTGAGAAAAACATCGATAAAATCGATACTAACATCCCGGTTTTTTACGGGCAGGTAATCGCAACCCTGGAAAAAGCCGTTCCTGCCGTCAATGATGATCTCTACGACCGGTTCATCGACAGCATCACGCTCCGGGTGCTTGAAACAAGTAACATGAGCGGTGATCTTTCCCATGTTCAGAAACTGTTTGATTATGCAGAACGACATAAGCGGAAGAAAACAGGAAAAACGCTATACGATATTGTGCTTGGCATTAACCTGATCAATACGGAAAAATATACCGAAGCGATCGAACGGTTAAAAAAATACCGGCATGCTGACGTGCTCATCTGCCCGGCACTGGCGTATTGTTACCTTGCCGGTGCCCCCATGCCTGCGGGGCCTGATGCAGAGAACCTGAGTCGCGGCCCTGCTCCTGATGCCCTTGCAGCCCGCGAGCAGATGATCGAGCTGGTCCGCCTGAATCCCCCGGTGAACCGCCTCAGGGAGATGGGTATCGGGGATGATCCTGGTATGAACCGGATCTTCTGGTTCATGCTGAAAAAAGCGATGGAGTGGTTCCCTGAAAAACGGGAATATCTGCGTGTCGGGATTGAAAAGGCATCGGCGGAGGGAAGGCGTGATATCAGGGAGGAACTCCTCGGGCTGGCGACTGAGCGGTTCTTCAATGACATGTATTTCCTGCGGGAGCTCTACCGGCTGAAGCTCGAGAACCGTGATGCCCCGGGAGTGGCAGGAGTGGTCAGGCAGATGACGCAGCAGTTTCCCGATGAACTCGAACCTGTTTACTACGGGATGAAACTGTCAATCATGACCACCCATGCAGATGTCTATTATAAATTCAGGAAACTGGCCCTGGCGAAAAATATTGCCAGGACCGCACTGGCTCTCCTCGATTTCGGGTTCGAAATGATGAGCGGCAGAAAATCTGAGGCACACGCCTGCCTGGATGAAATAAAGCTGGTGTTTGGCCCCCATCATTACTTGGCAGTCCTGCTGGATTACGTGGCGCATGATCTCTCGTCGGATGATGAAAAGAAGGTCAAACAGGCAAAAAAAGCTGTGATCGACTCCATCGATTACTATTGTTTCTCTGTAATGAAGATCCAGGATGCCTGAAAATAATTTCAGAGTTTTATGCACTGCGGGCAGGAACAGGACGTCCCGCACTGGGTAGCAATAACGATGGTTTTTTCTTCAAAAAAAAGCCCGAGCCCTTCGCGGGCACCCGACATCGCCCGTGCGGGTGTGTTATTTATCTCGCTCAAATGGGCGAGGATGACCTGTGGTGCATCCTTTCCAAGTGCCTGCAGGCACTTTGCAGCGGCACCGTTGGATAGATGGCCACGTTTCGAACGTATCCTCCGTTTCAGGTATTCCGGGTAAGGACCGTTCTGGAGCATATCCGGGCAGTGATTGCTTTCAAGGACGAGAGCATCACAGTGCCTAATGAGATCCAGCATATCCGGAGTAATGATGCCGGTATCTGTGCAGTATCCGAAGGCCAGGTCGTTTTCCCTGATGATGAATCCGCAGGGCTCGGCAGCATCGTGTGAGGTGGCAAAGGGCTCAACAGAAAAATCCCCAACCTCGAACAGTTCGTGATACCGGCAGACATGGCTGTCAATCGGCTTATCGGAGATGCGGCGGTGATGAAAGAAATCATGGAGTGTCCCTCCCGTTCCATAGACCGGGATATCCAGGTGGCGGGCAAGGACATCAAGCCCTCCGATGTGGTCGTTGTGTTCGTGGGTGACCAGCACCGCATCAATTTGTCCTGCATCAAGGGACGCCTCCTTCATTCGCCGGAGTATCTCTTTTGTGCTCAGTCCCGCGTCGATGAGGAGGGCACCGCTCGCACCTTCAAGAAATACGCAGTTGCCTTTGCTCCCGCTGGCAAGGATCGTGCAGCGCATCGTCCTATTATTGGGCGTTCTCGTATTAGAGTGTTTAACTCATTGCATTCTCTCTAAAGTACGTTGGAGAGAATACCCTGTCAGCTATCGTCAGTTGTAAAGTTACCATTGCTTTCCCTGTCACATCCGTTGGGGCATAGTCCTCTTATGAAGGAACATTGTCACAACCGTGAACACCATAGTGAATACCCCCAGTGCTGCGATATCGATCAGTATCGGGAAATAGTGTATGTCGGTGAACGCGTACCGTACTAAATCGGTGAAGTAGGTGAGAGGTGTTAATACCGCAAGCGCCAGTCCCCATGGCGGCATCTGCTCCAGCGGGATAAAGATACCGGAGATGAAGACGAGCGGGAACTTGATCAGCGAGGAAAGCATCATGATGTTCGACGGCACGTTCGTAGGCGGCACGGCAAGCAGCATCCCGACCGCAGAGAAGCAGACCGCAGCAAGGAGGATGGCGGTCAGCATCATTATGCCGTGCAGGAGGGAAAGCCCGAGCACCAGACCTATGATTACGGTAATAATCGTAATCCCGATGCCAAAGAGGGTAGAGGCGATCATGTCGCCAAAGACGATGGCTTCGACCGTGACCGGGCAGGAGGCGAGGCGTTCAAGCGTCTTTGCCTGACCCTCCCACGGGAAGATGGCGGGAGACACCGCAGTCGCTGTGAAAAACAATGTCATCCCGACCAGACCGGATACCAGAAATGAAAGGGGAAGCTGCCTGCCCCCCATCAGGAAGGCAAGGAACATGAAGAGTGGCATGAAGACACCGAAGATGAGCACGGGCCCCTTGATGTAATAGATGCGGATGTCCTTTTTAGCAATCACCCATGCCCGCCGGATCTGTACGGAAAATCCTGCCGGGTTCATGGTTGTGTCTCCTGCGTCAGCCGGAGAAACGCTTCATCGAGAGAGGGGGCCAGTGTGTTCAATGTAACAATCGCTGCACTGTTTTTCTGGCTGAAAGCTGCGAGGGAATGAATGGTGGCATCTTTATTCTGGGTAGTGATCTGCCATTTGTCACCAGTCCGGTTCACCGTCATAACGCCTTCAAGTCCTGCAAGGGTGTTGTCGGGTATCTCACGATCAAAACTCACTTCTATCTTGTGCACCCGGTCGATTGCCGTCTTGAGTTTCTCCGGTGCATCGATGGCTACCATTTTTCCAGCCCTTATGATGCCGACCCGGTGACAGAGCCGGTTGGCCTCCTCCATATTATGAGTCGTGAGAAAAATGGTGGTTCCCTGTTTATTCAGATCACGGAGCAGGGAGAGGATCATAATGGTGCTCTGCACATCAAGACCGCTTGTGGGTTCATCGAGGAAGAGGAGCTCCGGTTCATGGATGAGCGCCATCGCAAGGATGAGCCGCTGTTTCATTCCTTTGGAATATGCCTGTACCTTCTGGTCTTTGCGTTCAAGGAGACCCACCATGCCGAGCAGGTCGGATGAGCGCTGCTCTGCCCTGGTACGCGGAAGCCCGTAGAGCTCGCCCATCAGCATCAGGTTCTGCCACGCGGTGAGATCCGCATACGCATTCGAGGTCTCCGGTACCACGCCGAATCCCTGCTTTGCCAGCACCGGCTCGGACCGGATGTCGTAACCGAGGATAGTCGCAGTCCCGGTATCAGGTGGAATGACCCCGGTCAGCATCCTTGTTGAGGTGGTCTTACCTGCCCCGTTCGGGCCAAGGAAGCCGAAGATCTCACCCTTCTGGACATCGAACGAGATATGGTCTACAGCGATGCTTTTACCAAAGACTTTTGTTAAATCTGACGCATGAATTACAGCGGACATGAGATTCTCATTTCCTCATACATCTTCACGGATGCCAAGAAGGACCATCTGCTGATTGCACCTGATCCCCCGGTTCTCATCCTTTCTCACGGAAATGAGATGGTGAGGTTTGACAACATGCCCGACATTTCCTGAAGTTATTATGCCCTCTCCTTGCAGAACAACAAACACCACTGCATACGGTTCCGGATGAGGCGGGATAACCTGACCCGTTTCAAGGCTTACGATGACAATATTGGAACCTGCGGTTTTCATCAGGTCTTTTTTGACCGGACCTGAAACGGAAAATTCCGCCACACTCATGAGATCCATTGTTCATCTCCCGTATTTCCAATTATTCTGAGTCTCTTGTTTTCTTTTCCTATTCGCAGGTTCTGCGGGGTTTTCATCATTGGATGATGTAGCTTGAAGTAAATAAATATATTCAAGATTTTTTGAAATGATTGTTCCATTTCGGTTTCGTGCGCGCCCGCAGATTCAGAATATCCCGCTCCCATAAATAATAACGATATAATATACTCCGACAATCAGGAAAACCCCCGCCACTGCTCTCTGTATCCAGACCTCAGCAGCACCAATTTTCTGAACAATTCCACTGCACTTCCCTACGCCCTTTACAAGAAGATACGAGATTACGATGACAGGTAATCCCGTGGCTAGCGCGAATACGGCAGGGATAATTACCGGATCACCGACACCAATAGCGAGCGGGATGAGCATGGCAAAGAAGAGCACTGCGGAGAATGGGCAGAAACTCAGGGCGAAGATTACCCCGAGCAGGAACGCGCCCAAATATCCCTTGTCAGCGAGCCGTGCCGATATACCAGACATGAACCCGGAGAGCCAGTTTCCCCCGGGCAGCCGGTCCAAAGAGAAAATACCGAGAAGATACATCCCACACAGCACGAGAAACGGGCCGAGCAATCTTTCACCGTAGCGCTGGAGTGTGAGCGCGATAACCTGGATGTTCATGCCGAAGAAAACGATCATGGAGGCAACTGTGATATACGCTGCCATCCTGCCGAGCGTGTACACGAACCCGGTGAGAAGGGTGTGCCGGCTGTTGTCAATTTTTTTCGAAATAAAGGCAATGACGGTTATGTTGGTTGCAAGCGGGCAGGGACTGATGGCAGTCATCAGCCCGAGAAAAAAAGCGGCGATGACGGGGACCGGACTATTCCCCATAATCCCGAGGAATTGCAGAATATCCATATCAGGAGAGATCCCCGTTCAGGCGTCTGCTGATAATTCCCGAGAGATAAACCTCGTATGTTTCTTTATCGTCGGTCAGGTACCAGACGTCCATATTCTGCTGTTTGTGAAACCCGTTATTATCATAAATCCCAATCCAGAGCGACGAGCCGGTGACATTGTATTTCGTGGCAAGAGCGGCATTTTCCGGAAGATCGTAGTTCACATGAGCGAACACGAGCCTGCCGGATGCGAGTTCATCCCTGAAATTTTCATTCATGGTCTTTTCTGCAAGATCGCCGACTGCAATGCATGAAACACATTGATGATAGCCGTGGAAATGATATATCTCGACCCGCTCAACCGTGCTGTTGGTACTGGTTGTGGAGAGCGGTGCTGAAGGTGCTGCACCCCTATGTGGGGATAAATCGGTGCAACCGGAAGTTACCAGTAAAACGATAATAAGACATCCCGCAATGAGAAGACGCGTCAGGTTCATGGGGCCTCCTCCCCCATTTTACATCCCATACGTTCAGTGCATTTCAGTGCCTGTCGTCCGCGATCGGTGATACTATAGATAATCCAGTTCCCCTGCTGTTCACCGACAATGAAGTCCTGTCCCTTAAGGATACTAAGATGATAGGATAGTTTTGATGCCGCAATATTGACGATACCCTTGATAACACATACACAAAGGGGCTGTGCATGAAGTGCATTCAGAATGGTAAGCCGGATCGGATCTGCAAGTGCCTGATGCAACCGGCTGCTGGCAAGAAGTTCTGATACTTCTGGAATCCTTGAGATAAGTCCTTCCACCCCACCCTGTTTTTCGAGATCCATCCTTATGGGTTCCGGGAGATCCTGCGTAAAAGTGCAGCAGTTTTTCTTTACGAGTGTAATCCGTCTCTGTGCCATAAGTAATTCAATTTATTATGAAATAGCAACGTATTTAACACTGCCCTGCGTATAGTAATTCAACAAAATTTGAAGTGATATGGAACAGTAAATGCTATGGATGACCAGACCGAAAATCTACACAACAACGGGGAAATAATCTCATGGCTGATCCAATAACCGGCTCACTCCTGCTGGGATGGGAAACCCTGTTCGGGTATCTCACGCAGCATGTCGTCACCTGCCTGATCCCGGCGTTCTTTATCGCTGGTGCGATCGCATCCTTTATCAAAAAAGAAGCGATCCTGAAATATTTCAGTCCGGAAACGAAGAAAACTACATCTTATGGAATTGCATCAGTTTCGGGTGCAATCCTTGCGGTGTGCAGCTGCACAATTCTTCCGATGTTTGCCGGTATCCTCAAGAAAGGAAGCGGACTCGGGCCGGCAATTACGTTTCTTTATGCAGGACCGGCCATCAATATCCTTGCCATTGTCTATACAGCAAAAGTGCTCGGGTTCGATCTGGGTATTGCCCGGGCGGTGGCGGCGATTATACTCTCGATTGTGATAGGCCTGATAATGATGAAACTGTTTCCGCAGCAGGATGTGGAGACAACAAAGACATTCGGGGCAGCCCGGAAAGCGGCATTGGCCTGTGCAGATACCCGGCCAACATGGGTTATCCCTGTTTTTTTTATCTTCCTGATCGCAATACTCCTGATCGGTACATCCGCGCTGGATGTCTTCCTCCGGCTTATGATCGTGTATTTCCTTTCCATGGGAGTTGCCTTCCTCCTTATCTACTACTTCACCCGCGATGAAGTGACTGACTGGGGATATGAGATCTGGGACCTGACCAAGAAGATCTTCCCCATTCTGGTCATCGGTACGTTTGCCTTAGGTGTCCTCGCGTTTTTCCTCCCCCCGGAATCGTTCAGGCCCTTCTTCGGTACCAACTCGCTGCTGGCAAACTTCCTTGCTGCTCTTGTCGGAGCAATTCTCTACATGCCAACCCTCCTTGAAGTACCGATCATTGGCACGACACTTGGTTATCTTTCCGGTGACATGGCAAAGGGCCCGGCGCTCTCCCTGCTCCTCACCGGTCCAAGCGTCAGCCTGCCGAGCCTGCTTGTACTGTATCGGATCATTGGCGGGAAGAAGACGCTTACTTATGCAGGACTGGTCATCGGATTTTCTACCATCGCCGGGTTCCTTTTCGGAAATTTTTTCTGAGGTGAAAAAAGCATGAGTGAGGATAAACCCTGCTGTTCTGCTGATGCGCTCCGTCGCATCCGGCAGGTAAAGATTAACGGGATTATGACGGGCATCACGATGCTCGATGAGAGCATTGCTGAAGTAAAAACACAGAATCTCGGGAGTGAACCGGAGATCCTCACCGCGCTGATCAAAAAGATAAAGATCTACAACTATGTTCCGAAAGGCGTTGAAGCAGAATATGCACGTGCCCTTATGGAAGAATATAAGAAATCCATCACAAAAAGTAATACAAAAAAAATTGAATAACTTCAGGAAATATCATGACAAAAATCGAAATTCTCGGAACCGGCTGCGCCAAGTGCAAACGGCTCTTTGCCAATGCCGAACAGGCAGTTAAGGACTCAAAGATTTCAGCGGATGTTATCAAGGTTGAGGATCTTGACGAGATCGTGAACCGGGGTGTTATGCTCACACCGGCACTTTTTATCAACGGGGAACTGGTGGCAGAAGGGCGGGTGCCCTGTGTGGAAGAGATTATGGCGATGCTTAAGGAGTGAGAAAAAAATGGCAGAAACACCCCCATGTTCATGCGGACAGAATGAACCGAAACGGATCATCTTTCCCTGCGCCGGTCAGGCAAATGTCGGGCAGTTGACGAACCTTGCGGCTCTCCAGCTGACTGAGGAAGGCTATGGAAATATTGCCTGTGTGGCCCTCCTTGCGATCGGTGCCGAAAGCCTGGTTGCCAATGCACTGAATGCAGATGAAGTTGTTATTCTCGATGGCTGTCCGATGCTCTGTGCCAAAAAGATTGCCGGTGCACAGGGTATTCCGGCGGGACAACACCTGGTCATGACCGAACTTGGCATCACCAAAGGCCCCTCGAAGAACTATACGGATGACGATATTGAGAAGATCGTCGCCGCGTGCTGGAAAGGTGAAGGCAGGAAGAAGGATTCGGCGAAACCAGGGAAAAAGAGCGGCGGGAGCGACAGCGGATGCGGTTGCGGGTGCGGCGGAACCTGCTGATATTGGAGTTGATATGCCTGGTGAATCCTGTGTAACAAAAGAGCCCAAGGGGCTGGGATTTTTCGAGAAATACCTGACCGTGTGGGTATTCCTGTGCATCGGCCTTGGCATCCTGCTCGGGCGTTTTGCACCTCAGGCAGCAAAATATCTTGACAGCCTCTCAATTTACATCGGAGAAGCACCGGTCATCTCAATCCCGATTGCGATCTGTCTTTTTTTTATGATGTATCCCATCATGGTGAAGATCGACTTTGCAGAGGTCCTGAAGGCGGGCAAAAACATCAAACCGGTCAGCCTCACCCTGTTTGTTAACTGGGCAATCAAACCCTTCACCATGTATGCGATCGCCCTTTTTTTTCTGGGGACGCTTTTTCTCACATTCATCGGCCCCGATGCAGTCGACCTGGTAAAGATGCCTTTCGGCCTCGACCTCCCGGTCGGTGCTACGTATGGTGTTGGGACGGTTGTTCTGGAAGGAGGTGTCAAGATGCTGGAGGTTCCGCTCTGGCGGAGCTACCTTGCCGGGTGCATCCTCCTCGGGATTGCCCCCTGCACCGCAATGGTGCTTGTATGGGGGTACCTTGCGAAAGGAAACGATGGCCATACACTTGTCATGGTGGCAATCAACTCGCTTTCCATGCTCTTCCTGTATGGCCTGCTTGGCGGATTCCTGCTCGGCGTGGGTCAGCTCCCCGTTCCATGGGAGGCGCTCGCACTTTCAATTGCGATCTATGTCGCCCTCCCCCTGGTGGCAGGGTATATCTCGAGAAAATTAATTATCCTGGCTAAAGGTGAGGTATGGTTCAATGAAAAGTTTGTCCACTACCTGACACCGGTCACCATAACAGCACTCCTGATAACGCTCATCCTCCTCTTCAGCTTCAAGGGAGAGGTTATCCTCACGCATCCGCTCACTATACTCTGGATCGCAATCCCGCTCTTCATCCAGACCATGCTCATTTTCACTATCGGATATGTCCTTGCCAGAAAAATTCATCTTGCCTATGAGGATGCAGCACCATCTGCGATGATAGGGGCGTCGAATCATTTCGAGGT
>Ga0105098_10001003_pt1 | contig 10097 bp, 5 predicted proteins | sample PPLLak21cMay2015_FD_79137 | JGI IMG/M metagenome (GOLD analysis project Ga0105098, IMG submission 79137) | Freshwater sediment microbial communities from Prairie Pothole Lake near Jamestown, North Dakota, USA - PPLs Lake P7 Core (1) Depth... | ecosystem: Environmental > Aquatic > Freshwater >... | reverse complement strand
GAGCTCATCGGTGGACAGGACGTGCAGCAAGACCGCTTCGTGCCCGCGCCCCAGCAGATGGCGCAGGCCCGCCTCGTATCCCTCAGAGGTGAGCAGATCGGAGATCAGGACCACCAGCCCGGCCCGGCGCGGCTTGATGGAATACTCGCGCAGGGAAAGATTCAAGTTTGTCTCGCCGCCTCGCTCGAGCCCATCCAGAAAGCGGAACAAACGCGTCAGGGATGCCTGCCCGCGGGCAGGACCAAATTCGGCGGTTACTTTTCCCTCGCGGAGCAGGCCGATCGTGAGCACATCCCCGGATGCCAGCGTCACCGCGGCCAGCCCGGCTGTCAGTCTTTGTGCATATTCGAATTTCTGATGCTGGCCCTCGCCCCAGCCCATCGATCCTGACCCATCCACGAGGATGTGAACGGCCAGATCTTCCTCCTCTTCCAGGAGTTTGATGAACGGGCGGTCCAGGCGCGCATAGATGTTCCAGTCCAGCCGCCTCAGGTCGTCGCCGGGAGTGTAATCACGGTAATCGGCGAACTCCACGCTGGAGCCGCGCCGCGACGACCGCCGCTCGCCCTTGATCGCACCGGCGCGCACGCGCGCAGCGATCAGCGTCAGCTGATTTAGTTTACGGAGGGTAGTTTCGTCAAAAAGCATGAAGAAAGCATTTAAACACAAAGGACACTAAGGTCACGAAGGATTCTTTGTGATGGTTTTAAAACCTTTGTGCACTTTGTGTCCTTTATGTTTAATTCACCTGTGGCTGTAACACACTTAGCAATTCATCAATCACATCATCCGTCCTGATCCCCTCTGCCAGCGCGTCGAAGTTCAATAGCAGGCGGTGGCGCAAGGCTGCCGGAGCCACGGCATGGATATCCTCGAAGGCGACATTGTAGCGCCCGGCCATCAACGCGGTGACCTTCCCACCCAGTACCAGCGCCTGCCCGCCGCGTGGTGAGACGCCGTAACGGACGTATTTCCTGACCAGGGGAGAAGCGTTCGCATCCTCAGGATGCGTGGCAAGGATCAGGTCCGCAATGTATTGCTTCACATGCGAAGCGATGGGGACTGCGCGTGCCAGGGCGCGCATCTGAACGATATCTGCGCCGCTGACCGCTTTCCCGGCCGACGAAGTTTCCGTGCCCGTCGTGCGGTCCATGATCTCGACCATCTCCTGCGCGTTGGGCAGGTCCACATTCACTTTAAAGAAGAAGCGGTCGAGCTGCGCTTCCGGCAGGGGATAGGTCCCTTCCATTTCGAGGGGATTCTGGGTTGCCAGGACAAAGAACGGTTCCGCCAAATGATAGGTCTGCTGTGCGACCGTTACCGAAGCCTCCTGCATGGCTTCCAGCAGGGCCGACTGTGTTTTGGGTGTGGCGCGGTTGATCTCATCTGCCAGGACCAGATTCGCAAAGAGAGGTCCCGGCCGGAAGCGGAATTCACGGCGGCCATCCTGATCCGTCAGGATCTCGGTCCCTAAAATGTCGGCGGGCATCAGGTCGGGCGTGAACTGGATGCGCGAGAATTTCAAATCCAGGGCTTCGCCGAGCGTGCGGATCAGCATCGTCTTGCCGAGTCCGGGCACACCTTCGAGGAGCACGTGCCCGCCGGCCAGAATGCTCACCAACACATGCCGTACCACCTCGGTCTGCCCGACGATCACCTTGCCGACTTCGGATTCGACCCGCAGGGCATATTCTCGGAACTGGTCAACAGATAACTCGGTCATGGTTTCTCCATCACGGTTTCAGCGAATCAAAATAATTTCGGATGATCTCTGTGAATTGTTGCGGGACTTCATTGTTCTCAATCGCCTGGTTATTGATCTCTTCATACTGGCTATAGACATCGCTATATGGCACCAGGCTTTGGCCGGGATCGCCCGGTGTAGTCGGTCCCTGCCCGATGACTTCACCATCCTCCTCACCCGAGGAGGGCAGGCCCACCTGAGGCCCGTCTTCGCCGCCGAGGAGGCTCGGGGCATAAATTTCTTCATAAGATGTCTCGCCGCCGTCGCCCGGCCCGTTATCCTGGGGGATCGGCGAACTGCCGGCTTCATCCCCGGTTTGATCGCTGCCCTCGCTGGTGCCCTTCCCGGAACCTGATCCGCCGGACCCATCTGCCTGGCTCTGACTCGATCCCTGCGAAGGCTGGTCGCCCTGCCCGCCTTGATTGGCTTGCTGCTGCCCTCCACCGGCTGCCAGCACCTCGCCCGCGCCCTCCTGCAACTGGCTCGCCGTCTCGCGCGCCGTTTCCGAGGAGGTGATTTGCTGCCCGGCCCGCGCAAGAGACTGGGCCGCGCTGTCCAAAGCCTGCTGCGCGCTTTCGGTATCGCCGCTGCGCAGAGCATCCGCGGCCTGCTGCAATTGTTCTGCCAGGCCCGGATTGGTGGATTGAAGCGAATCTGCCATCGCCTCCAACTGATCGGCAAGCTGCCCCTGCTCTGCCGGGCTTAACTCGCCGACATCGATATTCTTCAACTCGGAAGCTGCACTGACATTGTTCCCCTGCGCCAGATCTTCCCCAACCGATTGCAGCGGGCTGCCTTCCTGCCCGGCAAGTTGATCCCCTGTCTCCTTTAATGCTTCTGACATTTGCTGGGATTGCGGGTCGGACAAAGCTTGCAGTTTCTCGCCCGTGCTGGTCAGGACCGAAACGGAACTTTCCAGCGAAGGGTTGTCCTGGAGACTCTCCTGCGCCTCTTTGAGCGGTGACGTGAGGGCTTCCTTCTGTGCCTCGCTCAACTCCTCATTTGCCTCGATCTGTTTGATGATCTCTTCGATCTGCGTGCTTTGTCCGGCCACGGCCTGTTCCACGTCGCGGGCTCGCTGCGCGGCTTTGAACCAACTCTCCCCTCGGAACCAGACCGCGCCGATCAGGACGACAAGCAGAAGAGCAACCGCGCCCTCCCGCAGGTTATAACGCAGCGGAAATTCACGGCGCAGGTTTACTTTCGCGGAAGCGGAGAGCGTGTCCTGCAGCTGGCGGTCAATGATCTCGGCGGGCACATGTTCAGAGTGTTGAACCAATTCGAAGGCTGTGCTGAGGCGTTCCTTCAGATGGAAGAGCAGATCGAAGGTACGCGCCGCTTTGAGCGGTTGGATGGGCCAGAAGAAAGCGGTCAAGCCGGAGAGTATTGGGACCAGCAGTGAGATGGAGATAACCAGCAGGAGAAACTCAGCCTGCAATAATCTGGCCCGGTACGCACCCAGCAATCCCAGCCCCAGCGATAAAGCCAGCCCCAAGAGGAAGCCGCGCGAACTCCACGCCAGCGCGCGTTGCAGACGCAGGCGGCGGGTCCATGCATGAAGGGTCTGAGATAAGTCTGTGTTTGGTGCCATATAATTTCTCAGGGTGACAGTCACTTCGTACTATCGATCAGGGCGCTTCACATTATAAATACTGATAATAATCATGATGAACGTTAATCCAAGATAGAACAGGACATAAATGATCCACGGCGAAGGAAGGGTTAATGAACTGCTCCCGAACAGAGGGCTATTTGTCAGGAAGAGGCTTTGCTCGTCCACCAGGATGACTTCGCTCATGACCGCCGCCATGAACGGGTTGGTCGAGATCAAAACCCATATTGCCACGGTGAGCATATATTCACGGACTGAATTGCTGCCAAACGAGGTGCTCTCGAAATATGCGATCAGGAAGAAGATCATGATCAGCACCAGGAATGAGCCCAGGATGGCGGCATAGGAACTTACCGTTGCAGGCAGTGTGCGCTTCATGAAACTGGAGAAGAAGAGTCCCAGCGTACAAAAGAAGATCGCCGTTACGACCAGCATCACGCCGGAGACCACCAACTCTCCCAGCCCGACCCCTCCCAGCAAAAAGGCCAGGCTTTGAATGGGCAGGGCCGTCAGGATCAGCAAAAGCAAATAACTGAAAGCCGAGCCCAGTTTTCCCAGGACCAGTGACCGTGCCGAAAGCAGAGTGGTGCGCAGGAGATCAAACGTTTGCCGCTCGCGTTCCGCCGTGATGGCTCCGGCGGTCAGACCGGGGGCGATAAAGCTCAGCAGCAACAGCTCGAGCAGCACCACCGTCCCAAAGATAACCTTGCCGGCGATCTGGCGGGAGCTCGGATCCCAGGTGAGGGATTCAACTCCGAACACGGCGTTGTAGATCAACACGATGAACAGAGCGATCAATCCCAGATAAACGGTGAGCAGGATAAACGCCTGCCTGCCGCGCATCCGTCCGCGCAGTTCCTTCAGGATGACCGGGTTATCCAGGGCTCGCCGGAAGGGATGCTTCCGGGCCGCGGCTTTTCCGTCACTCGCCATAGACGCTGCCGGCTCCAGCGGAGTTCCTTGATTCTCCGGGATCATGAGACAATGCCTCGGGTGGCGCGCATGAAGACCTCCTCCAGGTTCTGGGTCTCTTCACTGAAATGCACGATGGGCAGCCTCTGCTCGACCAGCTTCCCGAGAAGCTGAGAGAGCGCTTCATCGTCCCCAATAAATTCCGCCTCCAGCGAGAGCCAATCTGCTTTCCCCAACCCGTCTTTCAGGCGAACCTGGGAAATCCCCGGCAGACTTGAGAGAGCCGCCTGGGCATTCTCGATATCGATCTGATCGAGAAAAGAGATTTGGATCAGGCGATGCGGGACCGCCTTTTCACTGAGTTCATCCAGCGTGCCGACCGCCACAAGCTTCCCACTTTCCATGATCCCGACGCTTGTGCAAAGCTCCGCCACGTCCGCCAGGATATGGCTGGAGAAAATGATCGTCTTACCCAGGTGTGCGATCTCCAGCAGCAGCTCGCGGATCTCGACGCGGGCGCGCGGGTCAAGGCCGGAGGCAGGCTCGTCGAGGATGAGAATGCTCGGGTCGTGGATCAGGACGCGGGCGAGTCCGAGGCGCTGCTTGAGGCCGCGTGAAAGCGTGTCCACCATGTCATCGCGGCGGTGGCCGATATCCACCAGTTCAAGCAAATCCTTGATCAAGCTCTGGCGCTGCAGGGGCGGGAGATGATAGCAGGCTCCAAAAAAATCGAGATATTCATACACCGTCATGTCGCCGTAGACGCCAAACGAATCCGGCATGAAGCCGATGATGCGCCGGACCTGGCGCGGGTCTTTGCGCACGGAATGCCCGCCGACCCAGATCTCGCCGTGGTCCGGTTGCAGCAGGGTGACCAGCATGCGCATGGTGGTTGTCTTGCCCGCGCCATTGGGACCCACCAGGCCGAAAATTTCGCCGCTCGCGATCGTCAGGTTGACACGATCGACCGCGGTGCGTCTGGCAAACCGTTTGGTTAGTTGGCGGATTTCAATAATTGCGCTCACGGCTGCACCACCAGGGTAACGTGGGATGCAGTAATCTCGGTCCAGTCACTGCGATTACTGATCACTTTGATCCTGATCTCATTATCGGGGCCGACATAGCGATCCGGCTCGGGGATCGTGGTGTGCCCGCCCATTAACTGGATCGGATCCCATGTCTTTTCTTCATAATTCCATGCCGAAGCAATGATCTCCCCGGGGCCGGCGTTGCTGCTGAAAACAAATCGTAAGGATTTTATTTCACGAAAACGAACCGGGAAGGCAGGCTTAAAGCGCAGTGTGTAACCACCTGTGGGAATTCCTGAGATGTAATAGGGAGACGCGTTTGGTTCGGAGGCCTCCCATGCAAACAAGCTGGCGGGCAGCGTTAATTCATCCCGCCCGATTTCGACCGATGGAGATAACCTGTCAATATACAGTGTAGTATCTACCGTTTTGGATTTTTGATCCTGCAAGCTGATGGGGAGCACGGCGTCATCGACCCAGCCCATCAGGTAGATCCCCCAATTACCCTGGTTAATCCCATATTCGAAACTGAGCACGGCCTGGAGCAGGGCATTCCGGCGTGCCAGATCCTTATCCGTTTCGATGGCAGGATAAGATGCATTCAGGATATCCATCGCGTTGAGACTGTAGAATGCAGGTCCGCTCGAACCGTTCGCCACAGAGACGTTGACCGCCCTCGTTTTCCCCGGTGCGATATCACCCAGCCTCGTCCACTGGCCGGAAGTTACGATGAAAGCGTCTCGCAGAGTGTAAGCGCTTTTATTGGTGACATTCCCCGAAAGCATCGGTGTGATCCTGTCTGTGGTGAGCACCAGGTCGTGACTGATCTCCAGCGCAGGCAGACTGCCTTCAAAGGCAACTGCTTTCATCTCTCCGATTTCGACGCGTACATCGGGCATGACCATGCTTGTGTCCTGGAGAAGCGCCGTCCAATCGTTGTTCGCCTGCAGATTTGCATCGCCGCCGTCCGCGGGCGCGATCATGAAATTCTCGCCGGCTTCCAGGTCATATTTTGCCCGCACAGGCGAATAGATCCCCACCAAAGCGCGGACGTGTGCCCGGTCCATTCCATCCCAGGCTTGTACGACGGCCAGACGATTCAAAATGGGGGTTGTGCCACGATATAACAAGCCGGTGCTGTAGGAAAGGCCGGTAAAGATCACGACAAGAACAGGTATGCTGATCCATGCCAGTTCGCGCTTTTTCATACGGCGCAGCACGAAATAATTAACGGGACCGATCACGATAATATAGAAAAACAACAACCCGCAAATGTAGAAGATGGAGGGGAGTCCAAGTTCGGGGATCGTGGCAAGTGCCCGGCTGGCATCATAATAAGCAAGCGGTTGTCCATCGTCCCATGTGGGTGACGAGGCCTGGAACCCAAGCAGGTGGTCGTAGAGATCCTGCATGCCGTTCCATTGGCTCAATGGCCGCAGGGCGGGATCAGCGGCAAGGTAATAAACGGTACCCGCCCCCATTTGCTTTTGGACAATGACGGGAATGCCATCCTGCTCAACAAGCGTGTCCGCTCCCTTGAGCAGCTTGCCGGTCGCCAAAACTGTTTCTGTCCCCAAGGGAGCCGGATCTCTGGTGTAAGCCTGTAGCTCGGGAAGACCATTCACGGTCGAGGTCGTCTCTATGTCGATCGGCAGGAAATCCTTTAGACCTGCGGCTGTGCCCTGCCATTTTGAGCCGCCGATGATCAGTAGTTTTCCGCCGGCTCCAAGCCATAGGTTCAGCGCCTGTTGTTGCTCAGGGGTGAGTCTGCCTGTATCTACGTTGGATACGATCAGGGCATCCAGGGAGGACCAGGCCTGCGGACTGCCCGGGATGTCAGAGATCGTCAACTGGGCAACCCGCACAAAGCCATTCAGCGGTTTGACATCATTCAGTACATCATAGGTGGAAGGGTTGTCGGCGATCACGCCAAAGAGTCTGTTGTCGCCGGCAAGACAGGTAGCGCGCAGGTCGATCTTTTTGAGGGTGCGCCCTTTGGCTACCAGACTGACACTCATGCTCCCGGTACGAGCCTGGGGATATATATAGAGGAAAAATTCCTTGCGAGACCTGGTCGGAAGGAGCACATCCATGCTTGTAGCAGTTTTTCCGCCTCGGTCATTGTCGTACGAGACCTGGACTACTGTATCCAGATCCGGGCCCGTATTTTGAACTTCCACATGGACAGGCAGCCAGCTATTTTCTTTGCAGTAGCCATCGAATCCAAGACGGACATTTAAACGTAGTTCCGTCTCGGACTGCGCGTAAGCAAGCCGTGTGATACCCAGCCCGAAGAGCACAAGCAGGCAGAGCACGGCTATATATAGAAGCTTTCGCAAGAATCGTGAATAGGATGGACTCATCAACGCGGACTCTCCCTTAGCCAGTCAGGTTGGTCTATCATAACATGGCGCTTCTCTTCTTTGCGTCGAATTTTGGGTGTGGCTAATTGAGTGTGTGGCTAGAAGGTTTTTTGCTCACCCTTTTCGCCACTCCCCGAATTTGCCGCACCCTGCGCGAACATCATGAACCTGAAAAACGTCCTATTGTATGAGGCAGCAAAAAGAAAACTCCTTTGGTCCGATTGAATGGTAAGATACGAACAGCATTTGAAGTTGCAGGCTTTCGGGACAGGATGCGCTGAACAGCGCGTACAAGAAGGGAAATTGTCATGTCGCATCAACATTTTTCGAAAGTTATCTTTGTTGTATTCATGCTCGGGGTGCTGATCCTCAACAGCGCAGGATGGGCTGTCGCGGCGGCACCCAGTCTTTCATCTACGGCAACGCAAACGCCGACCGTTCTATCCACTCCGCGGGCGGAGGATGACGCTGAACCACGGGCCTGGCTGGATGGAGCGATCGATATAAGTCAGTTCTCACCGAAAGGCTCGCTGGTCATCCACTTCAATACACCCATGGATGGGAATAGTTCGGCTGCTCCGGTTCTTTCCTGGCCCAGTCTGGATGGAAGCAGCAGTTGGAATACCTCCCGCACGACCCTGACTTTTTCACCTGCCAATGCCCTGGACAACAGCACGGCTTACACCTTCTTCCTGGACACTGCTCTACGCGCGGCCAACGGAAAAACACTTGATCATCCTGCGGAATGGCAGGTCTTCACTCGCAGCGCACCGGAAGTTGTTCGGGTTGTGCCACCTGCCGGGGGGTTGGATCGGCGCTACGGGGAGATCAAGATCACTTTTGATCAGGAGATGGACACCGGCCTGGATGGCGGGATCATCTCGATCGAACCGGTTATCCCCATCCAGCTCAAATGGAAAACATCACGTATTCTGCAAATTAAACTGGAAGAGCCTTTTGAATTTGACAAACGTTACAGATTGACCCTGCACAGTGGTTTGTCCGCGGCCAAAGGGAGTTCCCTCGAAAATGATTATGTATGGCTTTATCAGCAGTTGCCCGTGCAGGCGCGCCTGGAATCGATAGGCGATGACAAAGTTAGGATCGCTTTCAATTACAGTCTAAGCCGTTATCGTACAGGGCGGGATTTTTCCATTTCTCCACCATTGGAAGGCGAGTGGATCTGGGAATCTGACAGACAGATCGTTTTCAAGAGTCCGACCCCCATCCCGGCGAGCCAGCTTTACTCGGTCAGTTATCCGACTCTAGTGGATGTCAACGGTTTTGAAGTCGCCGCGCCGCCGGTGCAGTTTTCAGGTATCCCGCCCATAAACCTGCTGGCGGACAAAGATTTCCAAAAGAACAAATACAACATCCAGGCATACGAATACGATGGAAAGGTCAGTTACAGCACGGTGGAAGATCTCGATGCCATTCAGCTTGAATTTCTCGTTCCGGTCGACCACGCTTCTGCGGAAAAGGCGTTTTCGCTTACCCCATCCGTGCCGGGGACGATCCAGTGGGCAAAGGGAAAACAAAACCGGGATATCCTGGTTTACAAACTGGACCAGTTTTTACAGCGGAACACAGAGTACACCATTCAGTTGAACTCGACTCTCCGGGATGTCCAGGGACAGCCGGTTATAGCATTACCTTTTACTAAAATAGTCTCGGTCTACGACTATGCCGGTGACATCCCATCGTTCGGGGCTCTTGGACACAATATCCAGATCGTGGATGCGCTGGGACCGCGCCGGCTGCAATATGCACCGGCAAATGAACAGGCTGTCTTTGCTGCCTATCGTTTCGACCTGATCGATTTCGTCGAACTCTACCCTCAGTATCGCAGCCGTTCTTCCATGGACGAACCTGAGATTCCCATCCCCGCCGGGAACAGACCCGCTGCCACCTGGAGCAATTCGTCGAAACGGGAGGTTGGAGAGGAGAATTTCATTCACGAAACTATCCTGCCATCCAATTTGGGGTCCGGGGTATATGTCGTCAATATGAGCATCGGAGAGACCCTTTACGATCAAATGTTTGTTGTCATAACCACCAATACATTGGTGGTCAAAGACAATGGGCGCAAGCTGACCGCCTGGGTGACCGATATCAACGGCAAAGCGGTGGAGAAGGCGGAGATTCGCGTTTACAACACCCAGGGCGAAAAGGTCCGCGCGGGTCAGAGCGATGAAAACGGCCTTTATACTGTCTCCATGCCGGAGGGTGATACCGCCATGCTGGTTTCGGCTCGCGTGCGCGAGCGCGGCCAACCTGACGATGTCACGATCGCGGGTCTCAACTTTGCGACGAACGCCGGTGACGAGGGCTGGTGGTATTCTGATTTTTCCAGCTGGCACTCTGATAATAGTTCTCTGGTTCATGATGACCCGGCCGCGGACCTGCCCGAGGGCCGGCCTCTCCTGGCATATATTTAT
>Ga0105098_10001002_pt1 | contig 10099 bp, 11 predicted proteins | sample PPLLak21cMay2015_FD_79137 | JGI IMG/M metagenome (GOLD analysis project Ga0105098, IMG submission 79137) | Freshwater sediment microbial communities from Prairie Pothole Lake near Jamestown, North Dakota, USA - PPLs Lake P7 Core (1) Depth... | ecosystem: Environmental > Aquatic > Freshwater >... | reverse complement strand
TGTTAAATAAGTTGATGCTGCGTTTGTGATTGTTAAATAAGTTGATGCTGCGTTTGTGATTGTTAGATATGTGGTTGATGCTAATGACGTTGTAAGATAAGCAGACATTCCAGATATAGTTTGATAAATTGATGATGCGTTTGTAATACTTAAATAAGTTGAAGCAGCATTTGTGATTGTTAGATATGTGGTTGATGCTAATGACGTTGTAAGATAAGCAGTCATTCCAGATATAGTTTGATAAATTGATGTTGCGTTTGCCTGAGTTAAGTATGTTGATGCTGCGTTTGTGATTGTTAAATAAGTTGATGCTGCGTTTGTAATACTTAAATAAGTTGATGCTGCGTTTGCTATTGTTAAATAAGTAGTTGAAGCTACTGCAGTTGTCAAATAATTACTCATAAGAGATATAGGTTGATAAATTAATGCGGCTGAGGCGGTTGTCAAATAATTACTCATAAGTGATATTGGTTGATAGGTTAAATCTGTAAATGCTTTGTTTGTTAATTGTGAATTAGAACTCGCATTTGTAGCACAAAGAGGAACTGATAGAAAAGTTTTAATTCCATTTATATCTTCATTTACACTTCCAGTTCTTCTAACATAATTTGTCATATTTGCAATAGTTTGGTAGATTGATGATGCCGCAGAAGTTGTCAAATAATTACTCATAAGGGATATTGGTTGATAGGTTAACGCAGCAGTCGCTGTTGTCAAATACGCAGTCATTCCTGCGATTGTTTGATAAATTGTTGCCGCCGCCGCCTTTGTTAAATATAAAAGACTTATTTCTCCTGCTGATAAAGTCTCATCGGGTTGATTAAATAATTTTGAATTGAATTGCGTTATTGCTTCACTTGGAGGATTATATGAAGTCATTTTATATAATATAAATATAAAAAAATTGAAATGAAATTTCATAAGTATTTGATACTACATAATAACAATATAATAACTATAATTAAAATGAACTGCTACTGCCAATCCGATTTTGATTTACGATGCGTTTGCTTTCCAATGGATGATTACCGCCGTCTGCGAAAAGATAAGCGTGGAATGCGTAACGATTTTAGAAAATGCCCGATGAGATTTGAGACTTGCATAGAATTCATAATGAACGATTATGAATTATATAAAAGCGTTGAAACAGGACCCACCGAAAAAAAAAGAATCGCCGCTTTAAAAAAAATCATCACTAGAAAATTCAAATTATCCGTCGCCGATTTTGAAATTATATTAAACGACTATATTACCCAATACGACAATTTAATTACCTTACAGGAACGCCCGCAAGAAGAAGAAGCCGCCGAAAACGAAGACGGATACGAAACACTTGTATATTTAAAATAAACTTTAAAAATGTTATACCCAAATTAAATAAAAAATTCAAATCATTTTTTTGTTTTAAGTATTTCAATTATTTTATATTTTAAAATTTCTCAATCGTCCAAGTTATTTTCTTATGTTTTGCGGCTTCAATATCTAGTCGCTCTTTTCGTTCTAATTGAAAATTCCGCATCTCCTCTGCGTGCATCCGTCGTTCGGCGGCGTGTTTTTCCTTGATGAGTTTTGGTCGTAATTTTTCACGGGCTTGCGAATTTTTTAATAAGTCTTTTGCGATTTGTTTAGACCTACCTGTATAATACTTTTCATATTCCGCATCTGCGTTTGGCAATGCTTTCGTAATATTGATTAGTTCTATTGTTAAAACTTTATAGGCTTCTTCCAAGTCATAGTTTGCGAAAAAGGCGTCGGTCATTATTTATTTATTATTGTTGCTTTTAAATATGTTAAAATTTATTTCAATTTATTTTAATAACTTTCTCCTTTTCTTCTCCTTTCTCCTTTTTCTCCGCATTCTCAAAAGTATTCTTACGAGGCCCCCTATATTATAAAACCTTTTAAAAATGCGGAGAAAAAGGAGAAAGGAGAAGAAAAGGAGAAAAGTATTTGAATTATAATTCTTGTATAAAATCATCATTATTTACAATGATTTTATATTATGTGTTGATGTATTCTTCACCTATGTTATTATTTGCATCCTATTTATTATATTTTAGTTGAACTTCTTTTTTATAGTTAATCCATTCATCATCTTCGTATTCTTCTTCGGTGTTATATTCGTCGTTTAAAAGATGATTATCAAAATATTTTTGTGTAACAAGTTTTTTCCAAGCCCGTTCAGGAATATTAGGAAAATTCGGGTCATCTTTTTTAATATAATAATATTTACGATTTTTTTTAGGATTTTCAATATGTCCTCTGGCAAAAAACGCATCTTTTTGTTGTTCTATTTTATTTTCCATTACAATCTATATTATGATAAGGTATTTAAATCATTTATATTAATAATTATCTTCATCGTCTGTTTCGTCATTTGGAGTATATTCGCAACCTTCAAATCCTCCCTTATAAAATTTATTAAATTCATCTTTACCCATTTTCATTAAATCTTTATCATATTTAAAATTTTTCCTTAACATACCTTCAATTATTTGTTTTTTATTAAATTCAGTTTTAGATAATAATAATTTTAAAGGAAGTCTTTTCGTCGCATCAATTTTAATATTTTCTTCAAACCACAGTCCAAATTCATCATTTGTTGCTTGTGTTTTCTTTGCATCAGCAATAAATTGACTTGGAATATTTGGAAGTTTTTTATTGCGAATATAATTGTTTGCGTATTGAATAATAAGTTGAAAGACTTCATTATAATAATTATCTTTAATATCATCACTTAAATTCGTATCAGCAATAAATTCCAATTTTTCAATATTTTCAGTTTTGCGTTCAAGTGTTCTATCAAAATGAGAACAATATGTGATTTGTTTATAACGATTAAAAACCGCAATTTCGCTAGGGTCAATCGTTGGTATATGATTTGTTAAAATAAAAGGTTTGAATAATATTTGAATTATTTCACTTGTGCCAAACATAACCTCGTTTTCAATCGTCTTACCATCTGCCATCACTTTAATTAATTCCGCATTTGTTTTTTTTACCTTGCTAAATTCGTCAATCCAAACAAGTCGCTTACCCTTGGTATGTATCATTTGTTTATGAAGTTTTGTATTACCATCTTCAAGAAGAGTTCCTTTTGATTTATAAACATAATTTGGCATTAACGCCGTTAAAATATCAAAGTAAAATGTTTTACCGTTATCGCCCTTACCATTAACTCCATCTACACAACAATATGCGGATTTTTCAAGATGCGGGGTTGCTAAAAAACAAAATCCAATAATTGATAAGAAATATTCCAAATGTTCGTCCTTATTATTTAATATTTGTTTTAAATAACCTCGTAATTTTATTAACTTTGCATTGTCAAAAGCCTCGTAATTATAAGGGATTGTTTCAGTAATAAAATCATCACCACTAATATGTCTTAATGTTAATTTTTCCAAATCATAAATTCCATTTTTAAAGGCTAAACAATTTTTGAGAACATTTATTTTTACAGAGAAGTCATTATCAAGTAATGTTGTTTTTAGAAATTTTATAATCGTAGATAAATATGAACTTGCATTAATTAAAGTATAATGTCGTGTATAACACTCTATACCCTTTCTTAAATTTTCTCGTTTTTCCTCATCGGATTCATTTACTAATTTATAAGATATTAATTTGATTGAATAATCTATATATTTTCGGATTTCATTAATAATATAATATTGCGGGTCTTTTTGAATAATCCATAAATTCGTATTTGGCGATAATACATACCAAGTATCTTTACAATATTTGATTTGATGTTTTAATGTTTTACTTATAATTTCGGCGGTTTTAAAATTATCGTATAAATCTATATTTGATATGAATATACTTTTACGAAATGTTTTATTTAATTTTTTGAATAATTCTTCGTCATAATTTTTAAATATATAATAAATAGATTTGATTGTTAAAAGTTCTCCATCTTTTTTATTAGATTTGTTTTTTAAATACGATTTATATTTGGTTTCATATTCATTTTTATCATAATCGGTTGAATAATTACTTGCTATTTTTAAAAATAAATCCAATCCTGCTTCGTCAAACTCATTAGATAACGCTGAACCAATATTACTAATATCGTTATGAATATGTTTATCCTTAATTATATCGTTAAAACCGTTATCAATAAAATATTCTATTTTTTCTAACTCGTCTTCCTTTGTATTATTATGATTTGATATTGATGGAGAACTTTTATCACACACTGTCTGTATTACTGTCTCTTTTGTTTTAATTTTAATTTTTACAGGATATGTTTTATTTTCAATGTTTTGCACTGATAAATATTTAAAATTTTCAAAAATATTAAAACTTTTAACATTTAAACTTTCCATCATAAATTCATTATCGGCTTTATCTAATTCGCATTTATAAATATATGTCATTTGATAGGCTTCATTATTCGGCTTACGAGACCCATACAACTGCCAATTAACACAACCCTTTGAAATTCCCTCATCATATATTTGTTCCCAAGAATTTGTCAATGGTAATGATTCAAATATTTCTGGAAGTTTTGGTAATATTTTTTTACGAAATTCTAATTGAAATTTAAATTCTAATTTCAATGGAATTATAATATGAATTCCATCTTTTGTAATGTTTTTGTCTGCAACCCGATTTACATTTGGTTTTTCCATAATATAAATATTAAAGGAGTCGTCAATCGTATCATAAATATTTTTCAATTCTTCTAATAATATTGTGGTTAATTTTTCAATTTGTTCGTCTGTGTGTAATCTTGTGACAACATCATAACTATATCTAAAATCTAAATCAATTGCGATTACATTACCATTTTGTTTTTCGGTTAAATATTCCTTATTTTTTTTATTAAAAATATCATCACAATACAGTTCATAAAATAATGGAAGTTTATCTTGCGGAATATAATATGAACCTCCAAAAATTTGTGAATCTTTATCTCCTATTCTCGTGTGAGTAGGCGAATTATTATTTGGATTGTTTTCTCCCTTAACATTGTATTGTTTTAAGAATGAGTTCAAAGTCGCCATATTATATTATACTATACATCAATATTTTATTTTTAAATCATTTTTTTAAAATAAAATATTCCTAAATATTTTGGATATTTTCTCATAGTCCCTATATTTTTGACGCAATTTTCGGTGATATTCATTAATTTTTTCTCGGTTATTTGCTCGGTAATTGTAGATGTGAATTTTATTTAAATTATAAGATTGTCCCATTATTACTATACACTATACTAATATTATTTATTTAAATCTTTGTAGGTATATTATTTTTTCTCCTTTTTCTCTCCTTTCTCCTTTTTCTCCGCATTTTCAAAAGGTTTTTATAATATAGGCCCCTCGTAAGAATACTTTTGAAAATGCGGAGAAAAAGGAGAAAGGAGAAGAAAAGGAGAAAATAATAGAATAGTTTAAATTCAAATAATTTAAAAGTTGCTAATAGATTTCATATTTTTATAACCTATTCAATCGTCCGCCACACCGCAAATAATTCACGAATGTAATATTTTGACACATCTCCATCAGGCGGATAAATTTTATCAGGAGGATAATGAGTATAATTATGAATATTTTGAGTTATTTTTTTATCAACATAATTTAAACAATCTTCAAAATCCATTATATTTCGCAAAGGATGTATTAAACCGCAAATAGACTGCTGATGTTTATAACGCCACAAAAATAAGTCTTTATATCCACAGTGATAATTTAAAATCGCATTTTTTAAATTTCTATCATCTATATTGTTCTCGTTTAAAGAAATAACATCTCCTGAGTCGTTTTGTAAAAAATAATAATCTAAAATAAGATGTTCCACTAAATATTTTTTCATCCGCTGATACATAATTTCGTCAAGGTCGCAATCGTGCGTTTCAATTTGTTTCATTACGGCGTATAAAGGGTCAGCGTATTCATAGATGAGTCGCATTACATCTGCAGGAAGACGGCTGTTTCCTAAATTCTTTTTCAAATAATTCATAATATATAAACCTTTTAGAAAAAGTTTATACCAAAATTATTGGAATAGTTTAAATTCAAATAATTTAAAAGTTGCTAATATATAAGAATAATGCTATCTTTAATTAATCGTGATCTGACTGACTCAAAATTTCATACGCTGTCTATTTCAAAAATGTTTGGTATGCCTGTGACTGTGGAAGTATGTTATAATAGATTAATAATTAAATTGAAGAATGTGAGGATAGATTATGACGATGAAATGAAAACTGCATTTAATGAATCAATTGTGGATAATTTTTCTAATAATGTAAATAAATTTACACAAGAACAATTGGATAAAGTCAAATTAATAATTGATGATTTAACATTTAACAAATTGACAGGAGATTTTGAACTGGAAGAATCCTGTGGGCCGAATATTTGTGAGTTGAAAGAACAAGATGATTGGTATGAAAAATGGAGTAAAGAAAATTCAAAGATTGAAATTAATAAAAAGATGGGTGAATGCTCCGTGTGTTTTGATGATACAATGTGTAAAGGAAAATGCGGTCATTTCCTTTGCTATGCGTGTTGGTCCAAAATTAAATTCAATGATTGTGATGATTGCCTACATCATAATGGAGATGTTTGCGATGATGCTCAATGTGGAGAGCAAATGTGCCCAGTGTGTCGCAAGGGTCTATATGTAAGTTGCAACTAGACGAAATAATACGGCGATACTTTAAATAAACGGCACACCTTTATGAGTTCTTGATTGCTATATTTTTCATACTGCTGTTCGTGGGGCAAATTTAATTCTATTAATTTTTTAATGATTTCTTGAATCGTATAATCTCTATTAAGTTTCATTATAATATATGTTTTTATAATATATATTATATAACAACGAGTCGTCGGCGGCGGTTTAAAAGTCACTTAAATCCAAATATTCCTGAAATCCTTTACGAAATTTGCGGTCATCGTCATTGCTCTCCAAGTCAATTATCATGGGGCTGAATTTTTCATTTGTGCAGTATTTATAAATTGCCATTAATTGGTCTTTTTCTAAACCAAGTCCATTTTCACGGAGTAACATGTTTACTTCTCTCTGTCCCGAAATTTTTAATAATACAAGATAATTACAATTTGCTCTTACCACTTTGGGTATGATATAATAATTTTGTGCGAGATACGCAATACTGACATTCTTTTTCCGACAGCGTATGTAATACTGACAAACCTTTTCTTGGTTACGGTCAAGTTGGCAATCATCCACGATTACAAGAGATGCTGAGTTTTTTTCAAAATTATCTAAATTTGGCAAGTTTTGCAAACCTTCAAGAACACTTATTTGAGATGATTTATCGGCCAAAAATTTATACAAAGGCTCCGAGGAATCTTTACATATTATAAATACTTGAGAGAAGGTGCCACGGCCTTGCGAGAATAAAGAAATGAGATTGACTACCCAGTTGCTTTTGCCTGATCCTGACGGGGCCACACAACATAATCTAAATGGAATATCAAAATTATGTAAATTTTTATTGGGATTTGGAGTTGGAATATCTAAAAATTTAACAGGCATTTTTTCATACCAATTAACTATTTTATTATCTGACATATTATATATTATTATTATATTTTATTTGAGTCAAAAATTACGAGTCAAAAAAGCGACTCAAGTAATCAAAATGTAAAGTATAGAAATAATTTTAATAATCAATTTAGCACGAATAATCCACAAAAACATAATATATATAAACATTTTTAATTTCTTTAAGATATATATGATGAATGAGACATACACATTTTTAAGTATTATACTTGTGCCGCTTACTGCTAGTATATTTTTATATCTTTATAAATCAAAATGCCAAAGCATAAAATTATGCTATGGGGCTTTAGAAATAAATCGGGATGTTATCGGAGAAGAAATCACGGATAGATTACAAACTAACAATACACAAAATAATATTGAACTATCTGCTATAATTTAATTCGTTTATTGAGTCAAATAATAATATTGCTTAATAATATAGAATGCTGACTAATCACCAATTAATTTCTCTTGCTTCCAGAATGCGTGTTCCACTAGAAGGTGTGTATTTCAAATCGCAATTAAAAGAGATGAAGATGAAACCCAACCGCTCTTATATAATTAATTTAGAAGATGAATATGACTCGGATGGTAATGAAAATGACGGCTCTCATTATACGGCGTTTCAGTATAATAAATATGATGGAGAAGATGATAAGGTTGTGTATTTTGATTCATACGGTGTTGCTCCGCCCGATGAGGTATGTAAATTTTGTAAAGTTAAAGAAATTCCTTATAATACAAAGGATATTCAATCGCTTATGTGCGATGCATGCGGGTGGTTTAGTCTTGCATTTCTTCACTATATAAATGCTTTTGAAGGTCGCACAAAATGTTTATATAGTGATTGTGAAAATTTTACCGATTTATTTCACGATTTAAATATTGAAACAGATGCAAAATATAATGAATGGGTATTAAAGTTATTTTTTCGCAGCCCTGATGATAAAAGACCAATCAATCCTGAGTCAGTAGGTTTTAAATGGATACCTGATGAAAATGCGGGTGGGTCTGTTGCGGAAGGAATTGCGGATGTAAATACAATTGATAGTTAACTTATGACCACAATAATAATTTTGCTAAAATTCCACGCAAATTATGATCGGCCTTGTGACGATGTAAATATAACCTTTGACGCATATTCGCATATCCACGGGCGACTTCTCCTTTTTCTTCAAGTAATAAATAATGAGGATAATCTAAATATCCAGTAGCACCAATGCTTTCAATTAATTCGTTGTCGTTATAAACGTCAATTTTATATTTTGGATTTTTTGCGGGCTTGGCAGTCAATCCATATTCATTTGCGATATCTTTTGTTCGTTGTAAAATTTTATATTTATCTTGCGTATTTAAATGTGACTCAAGCATTTATTATATATTTATTGTGAAAAAAAATTATATATTTATATTTTATAAGATAAATATATAATGTCTGTAAAAAATGCGTTTAAGAAAAATAGAGATGTCAATCTTCCTGTAATGACAGAGCCTGTATTGTATATTCCTGAGTATTTTGTGAGTCAAATATTTCCTAAAAAATTAAAAGAAGGAGAACGCAAATTCAAATTAGTTATACCAACAACATCTAGTAAAACTTTAAAAAAGAATTCAATTAAAATTAAACGAGTCAACAATGAAGAAATTGAATTAGAAGACGAAGCGAAATTAATAAGTCCTCCGCCGCATTTGAATGAGTTTGCAAAGGGCGACCGAATTAAAATAATTGAATTTTTTAAGAGTTTAGATACACCTGAAAAGGAAATAGAACCGCCGATTAAAAAACCCCGAACAATTAGGAAGAAAATTCCCGTTCCTGATATTCCCGAAGTCGTTCCTGAAATCCCAGAAGAAATCCCAGTCGTTCCTGAACCTGTTAGAGAACAAAAGAAGAGAGGACGAAAAATGAAATACGCTACTGCGGCCGAAGCAAAGGAAGTCCAAGCACAGCAGAAGCGTGAGGCTTCTAAAAAACTTTATAAATCTTTAACAGCACAAAGATTACAACAAAAAGAAATGAGAAAACAACAAAAAGAATTAAAAAAACAAACCCAACAAGGTTCAGGAATTATAAAAAATATTAAAAAAATCGGTAATAAAGTTGTAAATAAGATTTCAAAGGTTGGAAAGCAAGCAGGAAAATTTGCGGAAGCAGTTATTAACCCTGATGCGTTTATGCCTCCAAGTGTAAAAGATGTTATGAATAATCGTGGGCAAGAAATTATAACATCAATTATGCTACGACGAAATCCAGTAAGTAGTTTAATAACGGGTGCAATGAATGCGGTCTCATTAGGAAGTTTTCAAAAGAATTTAGATAAACAACCTTACGATAAATTATTCCATCTAGCAATGTTAGTTCAAACTGCGAATACAAAATTTTTATTAGAAAAGATAGAACGAGTCAATGTTTCAAGTTCAATAGGTTCGCCTGAAGGATTGGAAACATTAAATGTTCCATTGAATGGAAAACAAATAACAGTGTTTGATTTGATTAATAATACACTTAAACAGATGGGCAAGAATAAATTTTTAGACTATGATGCTGTAACAAATAATTGTCAAGTGTTTA
>Ga0105098_10001001_pt1 | contig 10103 bp, 7 predicted proteins | sample PPLLak21cMay2015_FD_79137 | JGI IMG/M metagenome (GOLD analysis project Ga0105098, IMG submission 79137) | Freshwater sediment microbial communities from Prairie Pothole Lake near Jamestown, North Dakota, USA - PPLs Lake P7 Core (1) Depth... | ecosystem: Environmental > Aquatic > Freshwater >... | reverse complement strand
TGATTGAAAAGGTCAGTCAGCAGACGAGCGAGATCGCCAAAAAGTATCGCGGACCGGTGGACCTGGAGTGGGTTTATGATGGCGAGAGGCTTTATTGGGTGCAGCTCAGGCCGATCACCGGGTTGGAAACGAAAAATATTTATTCCAATCGCATCTCGCGCGAATTCTTCCCCGGTCTGATCAAGCCGCTGATCTGGTCGGTCAACACCAGGCTGGTCAACAGCGCCTGGATCAAGCTGTTCAGTGAGCTGATTGGTCCCAACGATTTACATTATGAAGACTTAGCCCGCTCCTTTGGCTACCGGGCCTATTTCAACATGGGCACCGTCGGTCGCATCCTCAGCCTGTTGGGATTGCCGAGGGAATCGCTGGAGCTGATGCTGGGAATCGATGGCGGTGCAGACCGGCCGCGTTTTCGCCCATCCGCCCGGACTATGCGCCTGCTACCAAGAATGGCCTGGTTCATCCTCAAGCGAGCTATCAGTCAAAGGCGAACGGTCGCCGATGTGGCGCGCATGAAGGCAGCTTATGAAGGACTGTTTGCCAGACCAAAGCATGAAATTAGCGATAATGAAGTGCTGCAGCAGATAGACAACCTCTACCAGATCAACCTGAAAACGGCAGAATATAACATCGTCACCCCCCTGGCAATGGGTATTTCGACCATGCTGCTGCGGCGGCAACTGGCGGGGGTGGGGGTGGATTTTGCTAATTTTGATCTATTGGCTGGCATGGAGGAAATGCGGGATTATGACCCGAAAGCAGCCATCCAAGATGTGGCTGCCCAGGTCAATCAATTGGATGCGGCTACCCGCCAGCAAGTGATCCATTCCAGTTTTCAGGCATTCAATGCATTGCCTGGGTTGGCTGCTGTGAAGCGAGAAATGGCGGAATTGCTGAAAAATTATGGTCACCTGAGCGATGCGGGAAATGATTTTTCAGGGGTGCCCTGGCGGGAGAATCCGGAGATGGTCTTCCAGATGGTGCTGAAGGAAGCGGAACGGCTAGCCAGGGAGGAGATGGGCCAGGCTGCACAGATGTGCAACCAGGCGGAAGAAGGATTGGGGAGCGGCAAGGCTCAAAAAATGCGCTGGAATGAGTTAAAACTCAATCGCTGGAAGCGCTTCTGGTTGAAATCCAGCTACCAACGCGCCAGGAAGGCCCACTATCAGCGCGAGTTGGTCAGCTCGGTTTACACCTATGGGTATGGTTTATTCCGTGAGCTGTTTTTAGAATTGGGGCGGCGGTTGGCGCAACAGGGGATCATAGAAACCGGTGAGGATATCTTTTACCTGACCTGGGATGAGGTCAGAGAGGTGGTGCAGTCAGGTGCGCCCGGCACACCCGTAAAGGGCAGCCCAGAAGCACGGCAATCGATAGAGCAGCGTCAGCGTGAATTGGAGCAAAGCAGGGACCTGGTCTACCCGGATGTGATCTATGGGGATGTGCTGCCGCCGGTGATCGAAACGAAAGAAATAGAGCGGGTGCTGAGAGGGGTGCCAGGCTCATCGGGTTATTATCGCGGCCCGGTGAAAGTGATCCGCAGCATGCAGGATTTCGACAGATTGGAAGATGGGGATGTGTTGGTGATCCCATATTCTGATATCGGCTGGACGCCGCTGTTTGCCAGGGCAGGTGCGGTGATCGCCGAGTCGGGCGGCATGCTGTCACACAGCTCTATCGTGGCGCGGGAGTATAATCTGCCGTGCGTGGTCTCGGTGCCGCAGGCTTGCTTGCTGCCAGATCAGGCAATCGTGGCGGTCGACGGCTATAAAGGGGAAATTTACCTGGTGTCTGAACCATGATATTAAAGAATCTGTTCCGGCGCAAGGCGCGTACCACGCTGACTATTTTGGGGATCGCCATTGGCGTAGCCGCAATCATTGCGCTGGGCGTGATGGCGAGCCTGCTAGAGAATGGCTTCTCCTCAATGATGACGGGGAGTAAATCGGATTTACTGCTGAGCCAGCCGGACACCTTTTCACTGAGCTACAGCGCGGTGGATGAGGCCATTGTGGAACAGCTGTCAGCCATGCCAGAGGTAACCCAGGTAAGCGCGATGGTGCAGGACATTGCCCAAACGCCTGAGAATCCTTTTTTCTTCGTTTTTGGCTACCCGGCAGAGAGCTATCTCCTGGATCGCTACCAGATCCTTGAAGGATATGCACTGGATAGCTTGCAGGCCGAGCAGGCACGGGGAAAGCCAATGCTAATGGGTGCTGCGGCGGCTGAAGCCCTGGGGAAGAAAAACCAAGATACATTTCACCTGGGAGATAGCTTGTTTCGTATTGTTGGTATCTATCAGACCGGTGATGCCTTTGAAGACCGGGGTGCAGTAATCCGCCTGAGGGATGCCCAAAGCCTGTTCAATCGTACCAACACGGTAAGTGTCATTTACATCCAGTTAAAAGATCCAGACTACCAGGCGCAATTTCAGAAGCGGGTAGAACGATTATGGCCTGATCTGCTGCTGAGCAGCACCGATCAATTTACCAACCGCTCTTCTATGTTCACTGTGTTGCAAGCCTATGTGATCGGAATCGCTGGACTGGCAATCCTGTTAGGCGGGGTAGGGATGATGAATGCCCAGCTAATGGCGGTGTTGGAACGGACGCGCGAGATTGGTGTGCTCAGGGCAGTAGGATGGAGCAGCCAGCGGGTTTTGACGATGATCTTGGGAGAGTCTTTGCTGATTAGCCTGGCAGGTGGGCTGGTTGGCATCATGTTAGCCTGGTTGGGGCTGCAAGGGGTAGGCCTGCTCTCTCCGCTGTTGCAGGGGATGGCATCCCAGGTGTCCGCTGCTCATCTTGGCAGGGCATTTTTTGTTGTCTTTCCGGTGGGGTTGATCGGCGGTGCTTATCCAGCGTGGCGGGCATCGCGCCTGCCGCCGGTGGAAGCTTTGCGCTATGAAGGCGGAACGACAGGGGCACAAGTGCACAGGCTGCCGGTTGGTGGAATGGCAGTGCAGAGCCTGTGGCAGCGTACAGGACGCACCCTGCTCACGTTAAGTGCCATCGTCATTACTGTCGGATCGATCATGGCTTTGGAAGGTATCGTGCGCGGGATGGCCTCTGCCATGGGCGATGTGGCTACCGGCTCTGGGGCGGAGATCATGGTGCGCGAGCGAGACACGGTGGCATCCGCACTAAGTGCCATGGATGAGCGGATTGCCAGCCGGGTGGCGGTGTTGCCCGAGGTGAAAAATGTCAGCCGGATGGTACTGACTGCTATTACGCTGCCCGAAGCAGGGGGCATGTTCATGCTGCAAGGGTATGCTATGGGTGAGGCGGCGATCCAGCGGTTTCCGGTGGTTGAAGGCGTGTCGCTCAGTGCCAATCGGCAAATCCTGCTGGGGCGGGCTATAGCGACAGCATTGAACAAGGGAATTGGCGATACGGTTGAATTGGGTGGAATGCGGCTGCGTATTGTCGGAATTTTTGAGACCGGCGTTTCGTGGGAAGAGATGGGCGGCGTGGTGACATTGCGCGATGCGCAGTCGATCGTGGGCAAGCCGCACCAGATCACAATGCTGGCGGTGCGGGTGGATGACCTGGGACAGGCAGAAGCGCTGGTCGCCAGGATCAATGCAGAGTTCCCGGCTGCCAGGGCTGACCTGACGGGCGAGTTTTTAGAGCAGCTTCCTGATATGCAGTACACCAACCTGGTGATGGGCGCAATCTCGTTGCTGGCGATCATTGTCGGTGGGCTGGCAGTGTTGAATACCATGTTGATGGCGGTGGTGGAGCGGACGCGGGAGATTGGTGTGCTGCGTGCCCTGGGTTGGCGCAAGCGCAGGATACTCAGGCTGATCATGGGCGAAGCAAATTTATTGGGTATCTTGGGCGGGATTGGCGGGATAGGCTTTGCTTTTCTGATCACTAACCTGCTGAAATTGCTGCCTGGATTAGGGCAGGCGCTGGTCCCGATCTGGGCCTGGGATGTGTTCCTCCGGGCGTTGGCGGTAGCGCTGCTCCTGGGAACCGCCGGTGGGTTGTACCCGGCATATAGAGCTACTTTGCTTCAACCCGTTGAAGCACTGCGTTATGAATAGAGGAAGGTGATCAATGAACACAAGAACCCGTATTGTCCGGCTGACCTGGTTGGCGGTGGTTCTGAGCACAGTTATGATTGTCTCAGGGTGCAGCGCCTTACAAGCCAACCCGCCAGAGACGCTTATGGCTCAGCCAGAGCAGGATTTCCCGCCGGTGATCAGTGTTACAGGTAAGGTAGTGCCTGAACGGTGGGCTAACCTGAGCCTGGCGACACCGGGCATCCTGGCTGAGATCCTGGTCGCTCCTGGCGAGAACGTGGAGGCTGGACAGGCATTATTGCGCCTGGCTGGCGGAGACCCGGACGCTCCGGCGCCAGACCTGAAAGCAGCCTTGCAGGCGGCAGCGTTGGAAGTACAGGCAGCGCAGCATGGGATGGAAGAGCTTGCTGAGGCGGCTGACGCAGCCCGGCTGGCGGCTGAACTATCCTGGGCTGCCGCAGCAGCCCAGATTCGGGACCTTGAGTTGCAGCTCGAAGCCATGGAAATTCCTGAAGCGCAAGAAGCGCTGACCCCGGAAGAAGCCTATGATCTAGCTCGCAGCGACTACCAAGACGCCCTGGCAGCCTTTGAACCTTACCGAGATGAGCCGCGCAGTGATGCCACGCGCCAGGAACGCCTGGAGGCTTTAGACCAGGCGCGGGAAGACTATGATGCCGCCGTGCGCCGGCTGCAGCTTAGTATGGGGCTGGATAGTGCCGAGGTTACCCTGGCGGAAAGCCGCCGGAATGCTGACTTATACGCCGCTGGGCCACTGCCGGAAGACCTGGCACTAGCCCAGGCGCGCCTGGATGCTGCTCAGGCTGCGTTAGAGGCGGCTCAGACGGCAATAAGCACTCGGATCTTGCAGGCTCCCTTTTCTGGCACGGTTACTGAGATCTATGTCAGGGTTGGCGAATGGGTCGCTCCGGGGATGGCAGTGCTGGCTTTGGCAGATCTGACTGGTTTGCGCGTGGAAATCACCGATCTGAATGAGATCGATATGGCGCAGGTGCAGATTGGTGATGCGGTGAGGGTGTATTTTGATGCCCTGCCTGATACAACCGTTGAGGGCGAGGTGGTATATATTTCCCCACAGGCTGCACAAGGAGCCGGGGTGAATTATCCGGCACTGATTGAGCTGGCGCAGCTTCCGCAGGGGCTGCGCTGGGGAATGAGTGCCTTTGTTGATATTACCTTGGAGCGTTGAATGGATGACACAAGAAAGCAAACGCCAATCAAAAGCTGCCTGATTGAGACGAAGCACCTGACCAGAATTTACGGTCAGGGAGAACAGCAAATCCGGGCACTGGATGATGTAAGCCTGTGTATTGGACAGGGTGAGCTGGTGGCAGTGATGGGCCCCAGCGGTTCTGGGAAAAGCACACTGCTCAACATGCTGGGTGCCCTGGATATGCCAACCTCCGGACAGGTGTTGATCAACGGCGAGGATCTGGCGGCGATTGGAGACAAGGATGCTTTTCGGGCGACGAAGGTGGGATTTGTGTTTCAATTACACAACCTGATCCCAACTTTGACCGCTCAGGAAAATGTTGAAGTTCCCATGATGGGGTACCAGGGCGTACGGCAACGGCGCATGCGAAGCGCTGAACTGTTGAGCCTGGTAGGAATGCAAGATCGTTTACAGCATCTCCCAGGGCAGCTATCTGGTGGTCAGCGCCAGCGGGTTGCGGTGGCGCGGGCGCTGGCAAATAATCCAGTGCTGGTGCTTGCGGATGAGCCGACTGGGAACCTGGATAGCAGTGCTGGACGGGATATAATGACCCTGCTGCGGGAGCTAAATCGTACCCAAGGTAGTACATTTTTGATCGTCACCCACGACCCTGCGGTAGCGCGTCTGACCGACCGGGTGCTTGTCATGGCAGATGGCAAGATCGTGCGGCAGGATTTGGTCGGTTCGCCGCTGGAAGAGGATCTAAAGATGTGGCGTTATTCAGACCTGGGCCAGGCGGTTCTGACCGGCAACCTGGATGGTTTTGATATTGACGCGGCACAGCTAGTTGCACTGCTCAAAATGCTAGAAACGGCCGGGTAGAATCGTTGCATGTAGGAGGAATGGCTATGGATTGGCTTGTGGCAATACTTTCAGCAGTAATTGGGTATCTAATGGGTTCAGCCTCCTTTGCTCGGGTGATTACGCTGCTGGTTAAGCCCCAGGCAGACATCTCGAAGATCGAAGAATTGGTTCCCGGCTCGCAGGTGACCTTCACCTCCGACTCAATCAGCGCCACCGCGGTGCGCGTCCATGTGGGTACGCGTTACGGTGTGCTGACCGCTTTGCTGGATATGGCTAAGGTATTTATTCCTGTGCTGGCGCTGCGCCTTTGGCAGCCCGAGCAGCCATACTTTCTGATTGCCGCGACTGCTGGCTTATTGGGTCACGATTTTCCTCTGTATTGGAAATTTAAAGGCGGGCGAGGCGAAAGTCCGATCATCGGTGGGCTATTAGCGATAGACCCAATTGGTTTGATCCTGATGAACGTTGCCGGGGCTGGGCTGGGCTTGCTCATCGGGCACCTGTTGATCTTACGCTGGGGCGGTCTGATCCTGCTTATTCCCTGGTTCTGGCTTACCACCCAGGATCCATGGTATGTGGGTTATATCATCCTGGCAAATGTGGTGTATTGGGCCAGCATGAGTCCTGAACTGAGTCAATATGCCCGGCTGCTAAAAACCGATATTGACCCGAGCCAGGAAGAGATTGCCCGTTTTATGGGCATGGGACTGGGACTTGGTCGATTTATGGATCGCTACAGCTTGATGGGGTGGCTGAATCGGCGTAAAAATGTGAGCGATTAGAAAGCATTCCCTTGCCTTGCGCGGATGGCAAGGCCGGCGCTCGGCAAATAAATTCGCGGCTACAATAGCACAAAGCTCGCCTGTGCGGGCTAGAAGGCGCTGCCTTGCCGGGCGCGGATCGCCAGCCCGGCAGTGACGCTGCTGAAGGGGTTGGCGGCGATGATTTTATGGGGGCTGAAGAGGCGGGCGAGCATCTGGTTGAAAGCGGGGATGGAGGAGGAGCCGCCGGTTTTGACCACGGCGTCGATCTGGGCGGGCTCCAGCCCGGAAGCCGACACGGTGTCCAAAACCACCTGTTCAATTTGGCGGGCGTGGGACTGGATATCCTGCTCGAACTGCAGGCGGGTGTAGAGCTCCCACAGATCCAGGCCTTGCTCTGCCAGGCGGATGAGGGTGGCGCCGGAGTCCGAGAGGGCGATCTTGGCGGCTTCCACCTGGTTGTAGAAGTTGAAGGCCAGGTCGTTAAAGATGAGTGTTTTGAGGCTGTTGAGTCGGGCGGGCGCAGCACCGGAGAGGATAGCCTGCTCCAGGCTGTGCTTCACCGCGGGGGTGCTCAGCTCGGGCAGCGCCATCCAGTCGGGGACGGCCTCGATCAGCTCGACGATCTCGATGGGATGGTGCACCTGCCCCCAGCCGAAGTGGGGCAGAAGGCGCGTCTCGATGATGGTGCGGTCGAAGTCGCTGCCGGCGATGCCGATGCCGCCGTTGGCATATACCTGGCGGCGCTTGTCGCCCAGGCGCATGATGGCGATGTCCAGCGTGCCGCCGCCGAAGTCGAAGATGAGCACGTTCTGCGGGTGGGTTAGAGTCTGCTCGTAATAGAGGGCGGCGGCGACTGGCTCCAGCTCGAAGTCGACCTGTTCAAAGCCAGCCATCTCGGCAGCCTGGCGCAGGATGGCCTCGGCCTGGGAATCGTACTCAGCCACGGATGAAAATTCCACCGGGCGGCCCAAGGTGACGCCGCGCACCGGTTCGCCCAGGTAGGCTTCGGCGCGTTTCTTCAGCTCACTGAGGTAGGTGTGCACCAGCTCGGCGGTGGTGTAATAGCGCTCGAAGATGTGCGTGCCGCGGTAGCCTGCCGTGCCGCCCACTTTGCGCAGGGCGGTCTTGAGGTACTGCAGCAGGCGTCCGGGTTTGAGCTCATCGACCATGACGAAGATGTCGCGCACGTAGTGCATGTCGGCGCCGCGGTAGTCGATCTCGCCGGCCCATTTGGGGACGAAGTGACGAAGGCGGCCCACATTGTGCTGGTAGTACAGCTCGATAGCCTGCTGCCCGATGTAGGGGCGGTAGTCACGGGTGATGTAGAGGATGGTCTTGACCACCTCGGGCAGCGGGCTACCGGGGTCGAGGGGCAGCAGGTGCACCCGATCTCCGTCGTGGAAGGCGACGCCAGAGTTGGAGGTGCCGAAGTCGAGGCCGATCTTGAGGGACATGGGTTTCTCCGCGATCTCAGCGGGCTCTGCGGTGGAAATCACTGCGGGCTGAATATGGCCACATCGACCAGCTCGGAGCGGGTGGGGATGACACCAGAGCCGAAGAGGTCTTTGACGGCGTGCAGGGTGAGCCCCCCGTCCAGGTGCAGGGCGGCGGCATAATCGCCCTCGGCGGTGGGGGCGGCGGCGACGAAGCGCACGCCTTGCTCGCGGCGGGCGGGGGAGAGCAGCGCCTGGCCTTTGGTCCAGAATGAGACAGCGGTTTCCAGCCCCTCCAGGGTGCGGTGGATGAGCTTGCCGGTCTGGGTGGCGAGCAGGAGGGCGCCCTGCGCCGGGGGGACGAAAGCCGCCACCAGGTGGTCGCTGATGCCCAACCTGATCACTTCTTCGATGGCAGTGGGCAGGCTGGCGACTTCCAGCAATTGCAGGTAGCCCTCGGCGCTGACCAGCGCAAGGCGGTCGTCCTTCTGGCCCAGGGCGATGGCAAAGGTGCGGTCGGCGGGCAGGCGGATGCCGGTGCCGATGAAGTGGTTGGCGAGGATGGAGGGGGCGAGGGAGGTGTTGATCTTCTTGGCGTAGCCGCGGCGGCTGGTCTGCAGGAAGACATCCGCCAGCGCCAGGCGGGAGATGGGCACCAGGCAGGCGAGCTGCTCAACGGCGCGCGGCTCGTCAGGTGTGGTGGCTTGCGACCAATCCAGCGCGGGGCCGGGTGCCGTGAGAGGCAGGCTGGAGAGGGGCAGGGTGGCAGCCCGTCCGGAGGTGAAGACCAGCAGCAGCTCTTCGGTGGCTGGGGCGGCGAGCAGGCGGGGAGGTTCAATTTCTGGGATGATCAGGCTAGGAAATTTGAACCAAGGGGTAGAGGGGTTAGGGGAAAGGGGGATTTCAAAGCGGAGGACCTGGCCAAGGGCGTTATAGAGCAATAGACTGGGGGGCTGGAGGAGGGCTGGTTTCCCTGGGGTGGCGGTGAGAGAATGGAGGTCCGCTTCGCTCAGCTCGCCTTTGAGCTGGCGCTTGAGCAGCTCGACCTGGTATTCCAGGTGGTTGATGCGCTGCTGGTATTCTTCGACGCGCTTGCCGGTGAGCAGGGCGATGTTCTCCGCCAGCAGCTCTTCGTTGCGCCCCGCCAGCTCGCGCAGGCGGTTGGCGATGAACTGGATGATGAGCGGGCCGGAAGACGGGCGCTGCTCGGCTTCTTTGATCCATTCTTCGATCTTTTCGGGGGTGATCATGGTGCCTGCCTCAGGGGCTGGTGGAGGGCTGGACTAAGTATTATACCAAATCAGGGAGAAGCATGGCGTCTGGCGATAAACTTTGCCAACCATGGGTATGTCTGTGACAGTACCCCAACCCGATATTAACCAGACCCGCCCCGGTGCATTGCAAACATCGCGCGCTATACCCGGTTACCGGGGCGGGTCATTGTATTGTCATATCCAGTCAATGGGACTGAAATTGTAATATACTTTATGCATCTCCGCTTGCACAGACCCGCCCCTACGCATGGTTCGCCTGGGAGAAAACACCGATTAATCTGGAGGGATTGTGAAATTCAACCCTGATATTCATCACCGCCGCTCAATCCGCCTGAAGGGATATGATTACACCCTGCCCGGGGGGTATTTTGTGACCATTGACACCTGGCAGGGTGAACACCTGTTTGGCGAGGTGGTGGATGGGGATATGCAATTTAAACCTGTTGGGGCATGTGGTCCTGCACGCCTGGCATGACCTGCCCAACCATTACAAAAATGTTACCCTGGATGCGTTCTGCATCATGCCCAATCATACCCACGGCATAATCGTTTTAGTGGATGCGCCTA
>Ga0105098_10001000_pt1 | contig 10103 bp, 3 predicted proteins | sample PPLLak21cMay2015_FD_79137 | JGI IMG/M metagenome (GOLD analysis project Ga0105098, IMG submission 79137) | Freshwater sediment microbial communities from Prairie Pothole Lake near Jamestown, North Dakota, USA - PPLs Lake P7 Core (1) Depth... | ecosystem: Environmental > Aquatic > Freshwater >... | reverse complement strand
GTGAAACTAATGAATAAAACAAATTTTAGAGAACGTATCCGTACCTCTCTTGCCAACGAAGCACTCCAGATTGCCCTCGACAACAATGCCGAGCGCCGGACAACCGGGCGCATCAACGCCTTCGCTTCCCTGCCCGATTGGCGCGAACGCAGACAGCAGGCCCACGCCGTCCGCGCCGAGGTGATCGAGCATCTCGAAGAATATCTCGAGCAATTCACGGAGAAGGCCGAACAAAATGGCATCGTTGTCCACCGCGCCAAAGACGGGGCCGAGGCGATAAAGATCATTTTGGGAATTGTAGGGGCAGGGCTTGTCTCTGCCCAAAGCCAACAAGAAGGGCGACCACAAGGGTCGCCCGTACGTAAGATATTAATCGCCAAATCCAAATCCATGGTCTCGGAGGAGATCGACCTCAATGCCGCGCTCGAAGCAGAGGGCATCCGCGTGGTCGAAACCGACCTGGGCGAATACATTGTGCAGCTTCGCCATGAACGGCCCGGTCATATCCTGACGCCGGCCGTGCACCTGCTCCGCAGTGACGTTGGCCGGTTGTTCCATGAAAAGCTGGGCATTCCCTACACCGAAGACATTCCCACTCTCACCGACACGGCGCGCCAGGTTTTACGTGAAGTCTTCCTCACCGCAGATATCGGGATCAGTGGCGTGAATTTTGGTGTCGCAGAAACAGGCACGTTATGCATCGTCACCAACGAGGGTAACGGACAAATGGTCACGACCTTACCGCCTGTCCACATCGCACTGATGGGCATGGAACGGCTCGTCCGGAATCTGGATGACCTGGCGCTCATGCTATCCCTGCTCCCACGCGCCGCGACCGGACAAAAGCTCAGCGTTTACACAGAATTGATCCATTCACCGCTCCCCGGGCAACAACGCCATCTCGTCCTGCTCGACAACGGACGCACAGGGATCCGCAATTCTCCGCTCAAGGAGTCGCTATATTGCATCCGCTGCGGCTCGTGCCTGAATGCCTGTCCCGTCTTTCGGGAGATCGGCGGGCATGCCTACGACAGCCCCTATTCGGGTCCGATTGGCTCGGTCATTTCGGCAGGCTTCTTCGGCTCGGACTTCATCCCTCTCGCGCAAGCCTCGTCCCTGTGCGGCGCTTGCAAGGAAGCCTGCCCCGTCGACATTGATCTGCCGAAATTGTTGACGCGCGTGCGTGCAGGGCAGATACCGGTTCCCAATTCCCAATCTACCCTGACCAGGAGCCTGTCTCCAATCTCTGCCTTCTTCCTGCGGATCTACAGCCGGGTCGCGCGCAGCCCGCGTCTGTTCGCCGTTTCGCAGAGACTCGCGGCGCTGGGAACGCGTCTCGTTGCCCCGTTTAGCGATTACGTCCCGCTGCCGGCCTTCACAGGCTGGGGCTACAGCAAGGACTTGCCGAGGTTCGCGCAGAAGACATTTCGGAAGAGATTCGCGGAGTTAGAAGTAAGAGAGTACACAGGTACACAGGTACACAGGTATGCACGCAAGCAACCAGTGGATGAAGAAAGCAAAAAAGAACCAGTTGCGTATGATAGAAGCACGCTTGTTTCTCTCTTTACTCAAGAATTGACAAAAGTCAATGGAAACGTCACGTTCACAAGTGCGAAAGACGTGACAAACAAGGTTATCGAGTTCCTGCGTGCACACGAGATCGATCAGATCCATCTTGAGCCAAATGTGCTGGATGAGATCGCCTTAGGCAAAGCAGGGATCACCGTCAGCCACGCGCCTGACCCCGCGTTACGCGTCGGGGTGACCAAAGCCATTTGCGGCCTCGCCGATACCGGGTCGATCCTGATCGCCGACGGAGCCGGGGATCCGCTGCAGGCCTCCCTCCTGCCCCGCATCCACATCGCAGTGTTGCAGGCATCCGATATCCTGCCATCCCTTGCCAACGCGCTGACGCTGCCTGCAGTCCGCCAATCCTGCTCGGCAGTAGTCATCACGGGTCCCTCCCGGACCGCAGACATCGAGATGTCCCTGACGATCGGCATGCACGGACCGGGCGAATTAAATATCTTTCTCGTTGACGATTGATGCTTCGAATGATACAATCTCGCCGCTTCTAGTACGCCCCCATCGTCTAGTGGCCCAGGACGGGGCCCTCTCAAGGCCCAAACAGCGGTTCGAGTCCGCTTGGGGGCACCTCGATATACGCACAGTATTCCATTCGAATGCCAAGTGCAAAGAAAGCCCCGCTCACGATGAGCGGGGCTTCGTATTTAACCTTCAGATAAGTCGGGTAAAAATAGGTCGCTCAATTCGATCTCAAATTGAGCCAGCCTCTGATGTCCCTGTTATGCCATTCTTGCGAGGACATGGACATCCTAAGACTGAGATCGCGGATGTACTTATTTCTGCCCCGATAGCAATTCAAGATTCTCTTGGACAATCTTGATAGTTGGGTGTCCCTCTGGCAAGAACTTCTTGAGAATCCTCAGCGCCCGCTCGAAGGCGGCTTTGGCTCCCGCCAGGTCGCCCAGATCTTGCAGCGCAAGGCCCAGATTGTTGACGTCTCTTGCCACAGCCGGGTGGTCTGCGCCGTAGGTGGCCTCATCGATCTTCAGCGCCCGCTCGAAGGCGGCTTTGGCTCCCGCCAGGTCGCCCAGAGCTTTCAGCACCCCGCCCAGGTTGTTGACATCTATTGCCACCTCCGGATGGTCTGCGCCGTAGACTGCCTCATCGATCTTCAGCGCCCGCTCGAAGGCGGCTTTGGCTCCCGCCAGGTCGCCCAGAGCTTTCAGCACCGAGCCCAGGTTGTTGACACGAATTGCTACCGTGGGATGGTCTGCACCGTAGGTGGCCTCAGAGATCTTCAGCGCACGCTCGTAGGCGGCTTGGGCGCCCGCCAGGTCACCCAGATCTTGCAGCACCAAGCCCAGGTTGTTGACGAGAGTTGCCACCGTAGGATGGTCTGCGCCATAGGTCGCCTCATCGATCTTCAGCGCCCGCTCGAAGGCGGTTTTGGCTCCCGCCAGGTCGCCCAGATCTTGCAGCACCCTGCCCAGGTTGTTGACGTCTCTTGCCACCGTAGGATGGTCTGTGCCGTAGGTGGCCTCAGCGATCTTCAGCGCACGCTCGTAGGCGGCTTTGGCTCCCGGCAGGTCGCCCAGATCGTGCAGAACCCCGCCCAGGTTGTTGACGCGAATCGCCACTGTGGGATGGTCTGCACCGTAGGTGGCCTCAGCGATCTTCAGCGCACGCTCGAAGGCGGCTTTGGCTCCCGCCAGGTCGCCCAAATCTTGCAGCACAAGGCCCAGGTTGTTGATGCCTGTTCCCACAGCCGGATGGTCTGCGCCGTAGGCTGCCTCATCGATCTTCAGCGCCCGCTCGATGGAGGCCTTGGCTCCCGCCAGGTCGCCCAGAGCTTTCAGCACCCCGCCCAGGTTGTTGACGCGAATTGCGACAGCCGGATGGTCTGGGCCATAGGTGGCCTCATCGATCTTCAGCGCACGCTCGTAGGCGGCTTGGGCTCCCGCCAGGTCGCCCAGATCTTGCAGAACCCCGCCCAGGTTGTTGACGCGAAGCGCCACTGTGGGATGGTCTGCACCGTAGGTGGCCTCAGAGATCTTCAGCGCACGCTCGTAGGCGGCTTGGGCTCCTTTGTAGTCGGCAATCTTCCGTAAATAATAGCCAAGATTCCCCAGTAAACTCGCTGCAGCCTGAACACCAGCTTCGTCTGCGAACTCTGCTGTGGAAAGGATGTGAGGACGCAGAGGCACAAACCATCCCAGGCTGCCGGTCTGGTCCATCTGATCGTTCGCTTGCCTGGCAAGGCGTGCCAGCTTATCCGCGAAGCTTTCCAACAGGTCTTTGGAAGAATGTGCTAGTGTGCGAGCATAGGTTGCCAACAGGGGATGAATACCGGGAAGCTCATTGGCAAGGGGGAGCAAGCCGAGCGCGTTCAAGCGATAGAGTGCTTTGGATAAGGCCTTGTCTTCCAGTTCGAGGGTCTGCTTGAAAATATCCAGGGGGATCGGGGTATTCGAAGCGCAGTAGCCCGCCAACATGAATACCTTTTGCTGGGTTTCATCTTTCACTTCCTGCCAGGATAATTGAAACGTCGCAAACAGACTTTGATCGTGTTTGGTGGGATTGGGGATGTCCAGTTCCTGGAACCATTCCGCTTGCATCGATTCGTGTCCCAGGAGATCGGCAAGCTCTTTCAAATAGCCTTCGATTTCAATCTGATTGACGTTGATGTAATTGGCAGCCAGCTCGAGCGCCAGCGGCAAATGACCCAGTGTTTCTGCCAGGACTTTTCTGGCTGTAGGTGTTTCTACCTGTTCCAGTGTCTTTTCCAGGAAGCCTAAACTTTCGGCTTCACTGAATAAGTTCAGTTGTTGCACCTGCAACCCGGTAGACTTGGGGAAATCCTTACGCCGGGACGTTACGAGCAATCTCAGGGAAGGATGAGCAAAGCGCACCAACACATCATTGGCTTGGGTCACCTCTTCGAAGTTATCCAGGATGAGCAGGCGAGGACCCTCTGCTGTCCAGGTCTGCAGGGTTGCTGCAACCTGATCACGTTGATCAGCGTGTCTATATCCCATATGCATACCGCAGAGTGCGATGGCACCATCCAGTGCCTGCGGGTCACGCAGGTCCAGCCAATGCACTCCTTTGAAGCGATAGCCATACCGCCAGGCAAACTCGACTGCCAGCTGCGTCTTGCCGATCCCACCCATGCCGGTGACAGCCTGGGAGATGACCGTGTTGGTGGAGTTCTCCTTGAGGAGATTCTCTGCCAGGTGTTGAAGGTCACCTTCACGTCCGGTGAAGAGGGTATTGCGCATGAAAGGCAGGTATGAGCCGTGAGGCAATCCGCTGCCTGCTGCCTTTTCCCGCTCAAGCTGTTCGCCCGGTTTGATCCCGCGGATTCCACAATAGAGACGATACAACCCCTCTTCATCACCCAGCCCTGCGCGAAGATCCGCCCAAGTCAAACGTGTTAGAAAACGAGGTAGTTTCAGGTCCCGTGAGTCTGACGCACCGGGGAGAAGGACAGGAATTACACGCCTGGTTTTATCGTGAACGCGTGCTTCCAATGCAGAACGCATTTCTTCATTTTCCCAGGGACTGATCGTATTAGGTCCCACAAATACAGCCACGGTTTCGCACTCATCGAGCGCATCTTCCAATGCTTCCTGCCAGGGCTCGCCAGGCACGAGATTCCATTTGTCGAGCCAGCATTTCAGTCCGTACTTTTGCTGGAGACTTTTTGCAATGGTCTCGACGGCGGGTTTATCCTTGCTGTTGTGGCTGAGGAACACATCGTATTTGTAGGGCATCTTGATTTCCTCCCCGGAACGATGGGATTGCTCTTACTATACACGAAATCACCATTAAATGACAAACGCCACGGCCTGAGGGGCACCTCTCCATAGACGCAGTATTGAATTCGAATTCAAAGTTGCAAACAGAGGTAACCAACCAAAATCCCGCTCAGTGTGCACTGAGCGAGATTTTGCGTTTGTTTCTGATTTCCCAATTTATTGGGGTGTATAATCGATACAAATGGTGGTTTTTTAGCAGTTTAGGTGGAGAAGTGTCAAGTTGTAACAAATACCAGAAATAAATATTATGATGAGTTATGAAAAAGCATCATGCAAAGTTAAGCAGTGGTTAACATAGCACTCAAGCCAGTTCCGTCAAAGCGGCTGGGCAGGGTTCCCGGTGGCGGGTAATGCCACGCCCAAGAGGAGTACACTACGCTCGAGCCAGTTCCGTCAAAGCGGCTGGGCAGGGTCCCGGCGGAGGGGACGTCGCGCTGAAAGAGGAGTACACTGGGCTCAAGTTGGTTCCGGCAAAGTGGCATTGTCTCGTCCCACCCACCAGCGGTAACGCTCGCCGTTGGGCAGTCCCTTTTCATTGATGAGTACAATACAACATGACAAAACTCGAAACCACGTTTCTAACTATTCTGAAGGCAATCGCAGCTCTCGTTATCACCTTACTTGGTGGAGCGATAGGAATTGTAGTGGGACTCTTATTATTCTATAACTTCATCCCTTTTTGGAAGCATTACAATATTCCACCCGCACCTGAAAAAGTAGCCAGCATTCTATATGTAGACATCAAAAATACCCTGGATGATCCTACGACTGATATTATTTATGTAAGATCCAATTCAGGCAAAGTATATTTTATTTCCGTAGGTGAAACGAATTGGCAGATCCTGCCGTCTTTACCAGGTGGGCAAATCTCGCAACTCAGCCTACGAGACGGGTATGAAAACTCCCCGCTTATTGCAGCTTCTGAGCAGGGCGACTTTTTTCAACTCACGAGCGGCCAGTGGGAATCGATTGATCCTCTTGAAGAACCCTGGGGATGGAGGGCAGAGCAGGCTTCTTGTATGGACTCTGCTCAAACCCATCCTTTCCTGGTTAGGACCGTTTTGGACAGCCAGTCGATCGTATTCGACAGACCTGTTTCAACAGTGTACCGATGCTATGCCGTGCTCAAGAATGGCAATGTCAAAATTTGGACGCGGTTCATTCACTTTCTAAACATGCTGCTCACCGTAGGAGCAAGCATGGTGGTGGGAATGATCGTTGGAATCCGCATCAGTCGGTCCATTTTTCGTTCTCAAAATCGAAAAACAGAACGTGTGCCATCGGAAGAGCACACTGTTCCCGAGGATCCAAAGCCGAAAAGCAATACACACTCAAGTCGCCATCTATTCTGGTGGATTTCCCTAATTGGCACCATTTTTTTTGTGCTTGGGGCAGGAGTCCTGAGTTACCTAGGTATCCAGTACGCTTTTCCACGTGAGGTGACGGCACCGGATGCCTTTCCCGATACCAACCTTGTTTTCACTCCCTTGGGTCAGCAGGTGGGCTTCGTGAATGCCGATGGGAGCGATTTGGAGTATGTACCTTTGGTCATTAAAGCTCCAGAGCTTAGCAACAGGATTTTGCCCTCGCGTCCAGTAATCACTGGAGATAACAAGACCCTGATCGTAAAAGCATCGTTCCGTGTGACTTATGCATCCCTCCCGGAGTGGCTGGTCGTTTCGCAGCCCGGCAAATTTCCTGTGGTCTGTCGCCAGTGGTCATCACAGCATATGGCGTATTTGAGCGCGGACCAGCAGGAGATCTTCACCTTTACATTATGGGACGGTTTGCAGCGTTACAAGCTGAGCAATTGCGGGAAGGAAGTGTCCCCGCTGGAGACATACGAACGCAATCTTTATGGCATTCCCTCGCCGGACCAAAAATATATTGTTCAAGTTCGCGAAACGGGTGCCGCCCTCGAGGATGATCACTTGATCATTGTCCGAGAATTCTCCGATACAAAGGAGTGGAAGGTAGGCATAGGAGATTATCCTGCCTGGTCACGAGATAGCCACTGGGTCGCTTATACTGGAAAAGATGGGATTTATGTCGCTAATGTGCTGGAAGACAGAGAAGCTCAGCTTGTTGTTGCTTATAGTTATCCCTATCCAGACAACGAAAATTATCCTGTGTATGAGACAGATGCTATGTGGAAGATTTCCCCCGAAGTTGCTTGGTCGCCGGATGGAAATTGGTTGGTCTATCACAAGTGGAAAGGGGATCGTCCAGGTAATTTCGTTGATCCAACTAACTATGGAATCTACAAGGTGGATATCGCCACTGGCGAAGAGATAATGATCATCGATGAAGGCATATACCCATATTGGCGCTGGCCGGCGGCAGAGCCATAGGCCTGATCTGAAATCAGTAATATGAATTTCTACCGACAAGAAAACACCTCTCGTCAACGGGGCAAAAAACTGCCCAACACAGCGTGTACCCGACGGGTGGGACTCGCCGCGTTTTCAGGCCTTTTTCTTGCCTTCAAGCCGGTTCCGCCAAAGTGGCGTTGTCTCGTCTCGCCCACCCGCGGGTAACGCACGCACGCCGTTGGGGGGATCCAGCCTTTCAACTGATTTCGCAACAAAGCACGCCCGGTTCAAGAAGAAAGCAAATAAATCTTCGCGTGCTATGCGCTCTGGCAATTTTTTTACCGTTTAATCCTACGACCCTGTAAAAACAGGTCCTGCATGATTCTATAACACTTGGCTTCTGTCGCCGAACAAAAAAAGATGGCTCTACCGTTTTTGGTGTGAAGATTCTGGCAAACTAAATTCTGCTCTTATCCGAACGCCTTGATGTTAATTTTCGGCCTGAAGATTGGTTTTTGGCAAGGTTTTAGCAAAATTCACGATGCCTATTTTACTTTGCCATAGTTTTCACAGTAGAAACATTAAAATTAGGTTAAAATAGGCCATTCTGGAGATTCGGGAGGGAATCGGCCATGCCACCGTAAACAGCATTCCAACTGTAGCCAATGGGGTCAATAATCTTGCTGACATAGCAACACAACGAGGCCACAACTTCGGTATCGGTTTCATTTTTTCTTACAAAAGCTGGAAAGAGCCTTTCGATAACAACCGAGGTTGGCAACATAACACAAACGAGCAAGAGCAGATTGTCGATTTTCATGTATCTACAGAGGAAAGGAAATACATTATGGAAAAGCTGGTCCGTGCTGGAAGTACCACCTATGTGGTAGCACTTGCGATCTTAATCATTGGCCTGCTGTTCCCGGCCCTGCCGGGAGGCGCCCTTTCCCTCCCTGAGGCCTCCTCAAACGCGATTCGCATTCAGGCGGAAGACTATACTAGGTATTATGATACGACACCCAACAACGTCGGCATGATCTACCGGCTGGATGATGTCGATATAGAACCCTCTTATGATCTATCCTTTGATGGAGTCAATTTTCATCCTGAATATCTCTATGGTCACAGTTACAACAATGGTTTTCGCGTCAATTCCATTTCGAGCAATGAGTGGTTGGAATATGATCTCAACATCCCGGTGACGGACACCTGGAAATTCACCTTTCGAATGGCGCGTCTATTTGCAGGCAATGCATCATTCGACCTTGCCATCGACGGCCAGCCGGTGGCAGGCAGCCCATTCACGATCAACAGCACCGGCCACCATCACATTTTCCAAGACATTGTTGTCACACACGTCAATCTTTCCGCAGGGACGCATGTCGTGAAGATCACCTTCCATGGGGAGGCGTACGATCTGGCCGAATTCGACTGGTTCTATCTCGAATCAGAGACCAACCCACCACTGCCCGTCTCCCCGGTGCCGCATGACTATGGAGCCCCGCCCACGCCGCCGCCGGGCTACGTTTCCCCGGTCTCACAATACGGCCGCTTGCAGGTCCAGGGCGTCGACATAACCTCGGCCATCTCCGGCGATCCGATCCAACTAAAAGGCGTCGCCCCGCATGGCATCCAGTGGTTCCCCACAATCGACGATTACACCATTTCCAATTACGCCTATGACGTTGGCGCACAGATCACCAGGATACCCATGTATGTGGAACAATTTGGCGGGTACACCTACGGGCCAACGGCAAAGGCCTACATGATCGCCAAGACCGACGAGATGATCCAGGATGCCATCGACGCCGGCATCTATGTATTGGTAAGCTTTCACGTCCACGTCGATCCCACCCCATATGATGATGAGGCCGTTGAATTCTTCACACACGTGGCAAGTACGTGGGGAGACCGCCCAAATATCATTTACGAAATCGTAAACGAAACGGATGGTTCCTCATGGGCACCCGTCAAAAACTACGCCGATGAGATCGTTCCGGTTATCCGGGACATAGAAACGTTCAATGGTTGGCCCCACAACCTGATCATCGTGGGCACCCCCTCCTGGTGCCAGAGACCCGACCTCGTTGTTGGAAATCCCATCAACGATGGTAACCTGGCCTATACCTTTCACTGGTATGCCGCCGGCCACCCCAGCAGTCTTTGGCAGAACATCGATACGGCCAGGAATGCCAATCTTCCCATTATCGTCAGCGAATGGGGTACTGGCAGTTGGGACTGGGCTTCACCCAACATCAACCTGGAGCAGTCCGGGCTGTTCCTGGATTTCCTGGACGAAAGGAATATCAGCTGGATCAACTGGTCGTGGAACATCAAGGGCGAAGCATTGTCATCCCTGAAAAGTACTGCATCCATGCAGGGCCCCTGGCCGGTCGGGGACCTGACCACTTCCGGTATTTTTGTTAAAGGCAGGCTCAATGAACTG
>Ga0105098_10000999_pt1 | contig 10104 bp, 9 predicted proteins | sample PPLLak21cMay2015_FD_79137 | JGI IMG/M metagenome (GOLD analysis project Ga0105098, IMG submission 79137) | Freshwater sediment microbial communities from Prairie Pothole Lake near Jamestown, North Dakota, USA - PPLs Lake P7 Core (1) Depth... | ecosystem: Environmental > Aquatic > Freshwater >... | reverse complement strand
GGGCGCGGCGCTGGCTCGACGAGCATGGCGTCGCCTACGATTTCCACGACTATAAGCGGCATGGGCTGGACGAGACCCGTCTGCGCGCTTGGGTCGCCGAATTGGGCGGGGAGAGACTGGTCAACCGCCAGGGCATGGTGTGGCGCAAGCTGCCTGTGGATGTTCGCGAAGGCCTGGACGAGGAAGCCGCCATCCAGATCATGCTGGCGAAGCCCAGTATCATCCGCCGGCCCCTGCTCGACACAGGCCAGGCCCGGCATCTGGGCTTCTCCGAGGCGGCCTACGCTGAGATCTTCACACCATGACGCCCACGCTCGAATTGGCCCACGAACTCCTGCGACGCCCCTCCGTCACCCCGGAGGACGGGGGCTGCCAGGCCCTGATCGCCCAGCGCCTCGCCGCGGTGGGTTTCCGCGTCGAGTTCATGCCCTTCAACGCGGTCACTAACCTCTGGGCGCGGCGGGGCGACAGTGCCCCCCTCTTCTGCTTCGCCGGCCACACCGATGTGGTCCCCCCGGGTCCCCGGGAACACTGGGATTCGGACCCCTTCGATCCCGAGGTTCGCGACGGTCTCCTCTACGGCCGCGGCGCCTGCGACATGAAGGGGGAGATCGCGGCCATGGTCACGGCCGTCGAGGGCTTTATCCGCGATCACCCGGACCATCCTGGCTCCATCGCCTTTCTCATCACCAGTGACGAGGAAGGCCCTTCCATCGATGGCACGGCGCGCGTAGTCGAGACCCTGGAGGCACGCCAGGAAAAGATAGACTGGTGTCTGGTAGGCGAGCCATCCAGTCACGAGCGTGTCGGCGATACCCTCAAAAACGGGCGGCGGGGCAGCCTCAACGGTTTTCTTAAGGTCATGGGCAAACAGGGCCACGTCGCCTACCCTGACCGTGCACTCAACCCCCTGCACATCCTGGCCCCCTTTCTGGTGGAACTGGTGGACGAAGAGTGGGACCAGGGCAATGCCTTCTTTCCGGCAACCACCTTTCAGATCGCCAACCTTAACATGGGCACCGGGGCCGAGAATGTCATCCCCGGTACCCTCACCGCCCAGTTCAACCTCCGCTTTTCCACCGAACTCGACGCCGAAACCATCCAACGCCGGGTCGTCGCCATCCTTGACCGGGGCGGTTTCGTCTACGAACTCATCTGGCGCCTGTCCGGCAACCCCTTTCTCACCCCCGCCGGCGCCCTGGTGGAGGCCGCCTCTGCGGCGGTGCGGGAGATCATGGGCTACCGGCCTGAACTCTCCACCGGCGGCGGCACCTCTGATGGCCGTTTCATTGCACCCACCGGGGCCCAGGTGCTGGAATTAGGGGCGGTCAACGCCAGCATCCATCAGGTCAACGAGTGCGTCGGTGTCCAGGAATTGGAGCAACTATCCGCCATCTATCGGCGGATATTGGAAAAGTTGTTGGTATAGGGATCAGGCGGGAATCCACGACCTCATGGTGATGACATAACACCAGGGCATTTGCGACTGGGATGCCTTGGTGTCTGGCTTGTTCGCCCCATTGCAATAGCCGGAGATGCTCCAGGTACAGGACCCGCCTCAATCAGGCTTACCCATGTCTTGAAGCAACCGCTTGCCGAGTGGGAAGGGTTGGCGCCAGAACCGGTGGCGGCTCTGGGAGCGGTAACGGAAGCATTCGCCATTGCCGGGGAAGAGGTTGAGGGCGAGCCTGGACCCCATCCTGGCCGTGAGGGCGGCGAGCCAGGTCTCCAATACCCTCAGGCCATCTATCCAGCCGGCCCCGTCGGCCTCCAGCACCGGCTCCCAAAGGCCATGCCAATGAAGGAGGATAGCGGCGACTGGCGAGTTTGTGGCGGCTAGCAGGTCAGCCTGATCCGCTGGCAGTGGCGTGGCGGGAATCCCGGCGGCAAGGGCCAGGCCGGTGGCCAGGGGACCCGCGGCAAAGACCTGGCCGTAGTCCGCCTGTGGATGCATGTCGGAGAGGCGGCCACCGCCCCATGGCCAGATGCCGCCAAGGCTGAGCCGGCCTGCCGCCTCGCGCTGGCGATTGGTCTCGGCGTGATGGAAGAGCATCTGGACCTCGTTGAGGATGCGGGCCCAGGCGCGGCTGTCGGGGCCCGTCGGCAGGAGGCCGGCGACGGGGCGGCCCATGGCTGCGTGCAAGGGGCTGGTGACCAGATCGGGAGGGTGCTGGGCCAGCAGATACCAGCGATCGGGTGTCGGGGCCTCCAGGCGCAGGCCATCGGTGACGAAGTGCTGGTTAAAAAGGGCGGTCAGGGCATCCGCTTCCTCCTGGCTCGGCGCCAGCCGGGGGCCAGCGAAGAGCAGCAGGCGGTCGCGATCCGGACGAAAATGGACGGGATCGGCATGGAGTACATAGGCCTGAGGATCCGCGCCAGGGCAGTCGGCCAAACGACAAAAGGGGGCGCTAGGCAGATCCCGGCCGGAAGGGGAAGCGACCCCAAAGAGGGCAAAAAGGGTGGCCAGGGGATCCGTCCCCGCTGGCCCGCCGGGCAGCGGCAACCGATCCGCGCGGCCCAGAAGCCGCCCCAGGACCGGCGCCGGGGGCAGGTCATCGGGATGCACCGGCACCGGCCCCAAGAGGCCGGGGATCAGGAGGTCCAGGCGCCCACTCAACCGGCCAGGGTCTCCATGCGGATGCGCATCACCTCGCCCTTGACCGTATCCAGGGCCTCGATGCGGGCGATAGCCTGATTCATGCGGCCCTCATGCACCCGGTGGCTAAGCATGATGAGGGGGACATGGGTCTCGCCCTCTTCCGGCTCCTTCTGCTTGATGGCCTCGATGCTGATGCCCTCGGAGCCCAGGATGCCGGCGATCTCGGCCATGACGCCCGGCTGGTCCAGAGCGGCGATGCGAAGGTAGTAGGCGGTCTCGATCTCCTCCATGGCCAGCACCGGGATGTCGGCGATCTCGTCAGGTTGAAAGGCGAGATGGGGCACCCGGTTGTCCGGATCCGTGGTCAGGACACGGGTCACGTCGAGGACATCCGCCACCACGGCGGAAGCGGTGGGCAGGGCGCCAGCGCCAGCGCCGTAATAGAGGGTTGGTCCCACGGCGTCGCCCTTCACCAGGACGGCGTTCATGACCCCATCCACGTTGGCGATGAGGCGGCGATGGGGGATGAGGGTAGGATGGACCCGCATCTCGATACCGTGCCCGGAGCGCCGCGCGATCCCTAGATGCTTGATGCGATAACCCAGCTCCGCCGCATAGGCGACGTCCTGGGCCTGGATGCGGGAGATGCCCTCGGTGAAGGTCTTCTCGAACTGCAGGGGGATGCCGAAGGCCAGGGAGCCAAGGATGGTAAGCTTGTGGGCGGCGTCGATGCCCTCGACATCGAAAGTCGGGTCCGCCTCGGCGTAGCCCAGGGCCTGGGCCTCCGCCAGGACATCGGCAAAGTCACGGCCCTTGTCGCGCATCTCGGTGAGGATGAAGTTGCCAGTGCCGTTGATGATGCCGGCGATCCACTCGATGTGATTGGCGGCCAGGCCCTCGCGCAGGGCCTTAATGATGGGCACGCCGCCGGCGACGGCGGCCTCGAAGGCCACTACCACGCCCTTGTCACGGGCGGCGGCGAAGATCTCGTTGCCATGGCGGGCGATGAGGGCCTTGTTGGCGGTGACCACATGCTTGCCATTGGCGATGGCCTTGAGAACCAGCTCCCGCGCCGGTGAGTAGCCACCGATGAGTTCGATGACGATATCGATCTGCGGGTCATCCACCAGGGCAAAGGCGTCGTTGCCGATATGGCCGACCTGGTCGAGACCTGGGATGGCGGGGTTGTACTGGATGGCCGCCGCGCGCGCGATGCGGATCTCGCGCCCGGCGCGGCGGGCAATCTCGGCCGCGTTGCGGGTCAGGACGGTAACCGTGCCGCCCCCAACCGTGCCGAGCCCCAACAATCCGATCCTTACAGGTTCCATAGCTCTTCTTCCTCGCGTTTCTTGACTGCTTAGCTTGTTTTCATTGCAGCGCCGCGCCGCGCCAGAACACAGTTAACCATGATAACCATCGCGCCGGAACATCTCCTTGATGCCGCGCACGGCCTGGCGGGTCCGATGTTCGTTTTCGATCAGGCCGAATCGCACATGGGTATCGCCATATTCGCCAAAACCGATGCCCGGCGAGACCGCCACCTTGGCCTCGCTCAGGAGCTTCTTGGAAAACTCCAGGGAGCCCATTTCACGGTAGGGTTCAGGGATGGGCGCCCAGGCGAACATGGTCGCCTTGGGCTTTTCCATGGCCCACCCTGCCGCCGCCAGACCTTCGCAAAGGACGTTGCGGCGGCTTTCGTATTGACCACTGATCTGGCGCAGGCAATCCTGGGGGCCTTCCAGGGCGCTGATGGCGGCCACTTGGATGGGGGTGAAGGTGCCATAGTCCAGGTAGGACTTGATACGGGCCAGGGCGGCGACCAGGGTGGCATTGCCACACATGAAGCCTATTCGCCAGCCCGGCATGTTGTAGCTCTTGGACAGGGAGAAGAACTCGACGGCGATGTCCGTCGCTCCCGGCACCTGGAGGATAGAGGGGGCCTTATAGCCATCGAAGACGATGTCGGCATAGGCCAGGTCATGCACCACCCAGATGCCGTGCTCCTTGGCCACGGCCACGACCCGCTCGAAGAAATCCAGCTCGACACACTGGGCGGTGGGGTTACCCGGGAAGTTGATGACCAGCATCTTGGGCTTGGGCCAGGAATCCTGGATCGCCCGCCTCAGTTCCTCGAAGAAATCAATCCCCGGCACCAGGGGCACATGGCGCACGTCCGCCCCGGCGATGACAAAGCCATAGGGATGGATGGGATAGGCTGGATTCGGCACCAGCACGGTGTCGCCGGCCCCCATCGTCGCCAGGGCCAGATGGGCCAAGCCCTCCTTGGAGCCGATGGTGACGATGGCCTGCATGTCCGGGTCCAGTTCCACCTGGTAGCGGTGGCGGTACCAGTTGCAGATGGCCCGCCGCAGACGCGGTATGCCTCGGGACACGGAATATCGGTGGGTATCACCCCGCTGGGCCGCCTCCACCAATTTATCGACGATGTGGTGGGGTGTGGGCTGGTCTGGATTGCCCATGCCGAAGTCGATGATGTCTTCCCCGCGCGCGCGCGCGGCCGCCTTCAACTCGTTGACGATGTTGAAGACATAGGGCGGCAGGCGCTGGATGCGGCGAAATTCGGGGACTGGAGCAACCACGAGAACCTCACGGATGGGGTGGCGGGGGAAGGGAATGAAAGTTTACCGCCAAGCCAGGCGGAATAAAATCACGGCTTTTTGGGGCCTTGCCGGCCCGGAGGCCATGGGGTATGTTGCCAACATGAAATTCTCCGAAGCAGAGAGGGGCGACGGCTATGTGATTGAGGGCTACGAGTCGGGCCAAATCATGATTCACGGCCGGGTTTTCGTGGCGGGACTCATCCTGACGCCGCGGCGGATCATCCCCAACTGGGGTCCGGCGCGGGCGGCTGATCTGGCGGAAGCCCACATCGACGCCCTGCTGGAGCTAGAACCCCAGGTCATCCTCATTGGAACCGGCGCTCGCCAGGTTTTCCCCGGCATCGCCCTTCAGGCCCGCGCCCTGGGGCGCGGTATTGGCATCGAGTTCATGGACACGGGGGCGGCCTGCCGCACCTACAACATCCTCATGGGCGAGGGTCGGCGGGTGGTGGCCGGACTCCTGCCAATCTGACAACTCTCGCGGCATCCTTCCCCTCGCCCCGCTCAAGGAGCATTCGTCTTATGGATCGCAAGATGATCTTCTCGATCCTCGGCATTGCCATCTTTGCTTTCATCGGCATCATGCTCCTACTGCCGGACGAAAACATCGAGGACCCGATTCCCCGCCTACCCTGGCTGGTGGAGCAGGATGGCCAGGGCCGCACCCGCGTTTTCGGCTTGACCCTCGGTGAGACGACCCTGGGCGAGGTGCGGGCCCTGTTCAAGGAAGAGGGTGAGATCAACCTCTTCGCCCATCTGGATGACAACCGTCAAGCCACTCACTATGTCGTGGAGGCCTATTTTGAACAGATCTATCTCAACCGGCTAAGGGGTGATTTCGTCATGGGCGTGCTGGCGGACGATAGAACCCTGGCCCCCATGTACGAGCGAGGCCTGCGCATCAGTCAGTTGGGCAGCGGCGCCAAGAAGGTCAAGCTCGACCCGGCGGACATCGAAACCCTGGCGGCCAGGCCCATCGCCGCCATTACCTACCTGCCTTGGAAGTCCCTGGACGCGGAGATCGTCGATAAACGCTTTGGCCCTCCGGCGGAAAAACGCGTCGAGCAGCAGACGGGGGTCACCCACTGGCTCTATCCGGACAAGGGCATGGACCTGGCCATGGACAAGAATGGCGGCGTGGTTATCCAGTATGTTAATCGGGACGATTACGCCAGATTGATCGCGCCGCTGGATGGCATGACCCAGGCGGCGCCGACGCCATGAGATTGGGGTAGTCGCGTCGCAATGATACAAGCCCTGGTGGGAATCATGCCTCGCCCCGACCTACAAAAGGACAAAATTCAACTCCCAGGATAACCGTCAGGATTGGCCGACTGCCAGCGCCAGGCGTCCCGGACCATGTCGTCGAGGCCAAGCTCGGCGGACCAGCCCAGCGCCACCCGGGCATGGCTGGGATCGGCGTAACAGGTGGCGATGTCCCCCGGCCGCCGGCCCACGATGTCATAGGGCACGTGCCGGCCACTGGCCCGCTCGAAGGCCCGCGCCATCTCCAGCACACTGTAGCCCCGACCCGTGCCCAGGTTGCAGATCAGCATGCCGGGGTTGGCGGCAAGCTTTTCCAAGGCCCGGAGATGGCCCCGCGCCAGATCGACCACATGGATGTAGTCACGCACTCCGGTGCCATCCGGGGTCTCATAGTCGTTCCCGAAGACCCGCAGGCACGGCCGCTTGCCCACCGCCACCTGGGCGATGAAGGGCAGGAGGTTGTTGGGAATGCCATTGGGATCCTCGCCGATGCGGCCGCTGGGGTGAGCGCCAACGGGGTTGAAATAGCGCAGTAGGGCGAAGTTCCAACGGGGATCGGAGGCCCGCAAGTCGGTCAGGATCTGTTCGATGAAGAGCTTGGATCGGCCGTAAGGATTGGTGGCGAAGGTCGGAAAGTCCTCCCGCACCGGGACACTGGTAGGATCGCCATAGACAGTCGCCGAGGAACTGAAGACCAGGTTCCGTACCCCGGCCTCCGCCATGGCCTTGCACAAACTCAGGGTGCCACCCAGGTTGTTGTCATAGTAGGTGAGGGGGATCTCGGTGGACTCGCCCACCGCCTTGAGGCCGGCAAAATGGATGACGGCATCGAAGGCACCCGCGCGGAACACCTCGGCCAAGGCCCGCTGGTCACGCAGATCGACCTGGGCGAAGCCAGGGTTCCGGCCTGTGATTGCCGCGACCCGGCGCAAGGATTCCTCCTTGCTGTTACACAGATTATCGACCACGAAGACCCCGTGGCCCGCCTCCAGCAACTCCACGCAGGCATGACTGCCGATGTAGCCCGCGCCACCCGTCACCAGGATCCGCATCGCAACAACTCTCCCATCATCCAGGGCCCCATACGAAATCCGCCAAGCCCATCATTGACGCCCAAACCTGATCGCGCAATGATCGCGGCATGATTGTAACCGCCCCGGCCGGGCCTGGCATGGCTGTCGCAGCCAGGGGTCAAGCGGAGCCCCCTTGCCGACAACCCAGAGGAGCCTCGACGTGTCCGAAACCCCTTCCACCCTGAATCCATCCCTCCGGACGACCCCGAGCAAATTCGACCGGATCAAGTCCCTGCTGGTGTTGGTGCCTTATCTGGTGCTCTACGTCATCGCCATCTGGCTGGTGGCCATGACCGACAGCGATCCCGACCGGGCTGCTGGCCTCTGGCAATGGTTTATTGCCGCCATCGGAGTAGTCGCGACCATCGGTGGCTGGGAGAGGATGCAGGCAGCCGGCGGTATCACCCACTACCTGGTCAAACAGCTTCTGCACTGGGGAGCGGCCCTGCTGGTGGTGCACCTCCTCTTCTGGCCGACCATGCAACTTTTCCTCACCGCCAACACCCATGGCTTCGTGGCCATCTATGTGCTGGGCCTGGCCGCCATCCTCTCTGGCATCCATGTGGACTGGAAGATGGGCCTCTTCGGTATCTTTCTCATCGGCAGCGGCGTCGGTATCGTCTTCTTCGATGACAATGCCATGCTCATGACCCTCGTCGGCATCGCCGTGGTCGGCATCGGCTTATCGCTGGTGATACGTAGGCGAACGATCAACTGATACCGTCTTACGTCTGGACGGCTCGCGGAGGCAGAGCCCTGGCCACTTAGGGAAGGTCAAGAGGCGTGCCACCTCTCAACGAATGCGGGATTCGGACTCGGCGTCAAGGACCATTACCCTCCCCGTCCGCGCCCCTTCCAGCCTCAGCCGCACCCGCGACCGCCTTAGCAGATCCGGCTCCAGGTTGTCCGGCAGGAGGACCAGGGACCGGGTCCGCCAGGGGCCGCACCGGAAGTTGAGCACCACCAGCGCCGGGCTGACATAAGTCGAACCCAGCAAGCGCCCTTCCAGTTCCCGCCCGTTGCCCAGGGTCAGAAACCAGGTTCCGTCTGGTTGCCAGACGGCTTGACGCAGACTCCAGGGCCAGAGATGCCAGACGGCGCCGCCGAGGCCCAGCGCAAGCCCAAGGACAAGGGCCAGGACCAGCAGTGCGCGCCAAAACCAGGGCAAAGGGAGCATGGGGACGGCCGCCAGGACCAGCCCATGCAGGGTCAGCAGAAAGAGGGCAAGCCGCCGCGAGGCCACGGGCCGGATCAGCAAGGCCGGACGTTCAACCGGTCGCGTCATGACATACAATCCTCATCCCCCCTTGATGGGCCAAACCAACTCCAGGACAGCCACCCAATTGGACGCCTACGACGCCTTCCCTTACGAAAGCATCGCCTTCCCGGAGACGCACCCCAACCACCTGGCCGTGCTCGGCCGGCTGCTGGGGCTGGAAACGGCCGCCCCCGAATCGGCGCGGGTGCTGGAAATCGGCTGCGCTGGCGGCGGCAATCTTATCCCCCTGGCCCACAGCCTGCCGCATGCCTGCTGCCTGGGCATCGACCTCTCGGCGCGGCAGATCGAGATGGGCCAGGATCTGGTCCGATCCCTCCGCCTGGCCAATGTGGAACTGCGCCAGGCTGACATCCTCGACCTGGATGCCAGCCTGGGCCAATTCGACTACATCATCGCCCACGGCGTCTATTCCTGGGTCCCCGATCCAGTGCGGGAAAAACTGTTACAACTGGGGAACCGCCTCCTCACCCCCGCCGGGGTCTTCTACGTCAGCTACAACTGCCTGCCGGGCTGGCGGATGCGGGGCATGCTGCGCGATATCCTGCGCTATGCCTGCCGCGAGGCGGTAACGCCCACCGAGCGCATCGCCGCCGCGCGCGCCGCCCTGGCACGTCTGCGGGATGCCCTCCATGGGCTCGATGCCCTCAGCGCCCGCTATCTCCAAGCGGAGATCGCCCACCTGGATCAGGTCCATCCCAGCTACCTGCTCTTCGAGTACCTGGCCGAGCACAACCGGGCATTTCTCTTCAGCGACTTCGCCACCGATGCCGAGAAGGCCGGATTGCGCTACCTTTGCGATACCGACCCGCGCACCCTCTTCCCCTCCACCTATGGCGCTAGGGTGGACCAGGCCCTGGCTCCCATTGAGGATGGCCTGGAACTGGAGCAATGGCTGGATTTCGTCACCAACCGCAACTTCCGCCAGAGCCTGCTGTGCCGCGCGGACGCGGACCTGCCGGAGGAGATCGCCATCGACCTGGATCGTTTCGCCGGCCTGGCCTTCCGCGCGGACCTGCGCCCCGCCGCCAGGCCCGATCTGCGGCGGGTCAAGGACAGCCCCTTCCTCACCCCCGCCGGCGTCGCCCTCCAGGTCAGCCAACCCCTGACCAAGGCCCTGGTCCTGGAACACTTGCCGCTTGGCGCCGGCATCAGCCTGATCCCCGGGTTCTTCGACCTGACCCACGTACAGAACCCCGGCGGCGCGTTCGGTTTTCTGGCGGGCCTGAGCCCGGGGCTGCGGGGGCTGCTGTTCACGGCCGTTGCGGC
>Ga0105098_10000998_pt1 | contig 10108 bp, 12 predicted proteins | sample PPLLak21cMay2015_FD_79137 | JGI IMG/M metagenome (GOLD analysis project Ga0105098, IMG submission 79137) | Freshwater sediment microbial communities from Prairie Pothole Lake near Jamestown, North Dakota, USA - PPLs Lake P7 Core (1) Depth... | ecosystem: Environmental > Aquatic > Freshwater >... | reverse complement strand
GTTATTGTAATTTAAATTTTATCAAAAGTCAAGCTTTTTTTATGAAACAAATAGACATTTCAAAAATAAATTCGTATTCAAGATTCGTTACTGCAGGTTTAAAGGAGGCTAAGTTCATTTCGCATCAACCAGAAGCTAAAGAAAAAAATAGGTTGATTTTTATGGTGGATGGCAATATAATACTTACTGATGAAAGGGGTAAATGTTATACTATTAATGGGTATGATTCTAGTTATTTTGAAGCTAGTGGTTATACTAATTTCGACGTTTTTGTTGACGATATCCAACGAGGATGGATAAATATTTTAAAAAGTAATGCGACCGAAGAAATTGTTTCTACTTGTTCTGGAGAAATATACAATTCTTTTCAGACGGCAAAGAAATTCTTTGATGAAAATTGTTTAAAAACTGTACAAATTGAATGGGTGATTGAAGATGACAATGAAAAGTAGACGTCCTAAAGTGAATATTCCTTCTTATGTTAAGGTTTCTGCAATGCTTTCTTCTGGAAACGGGAGTATTGACCGAAGATATATCAAGAGCATGACCGTTGCTTTAGGGGAATTTGATAGAAAACGCGCAGAAAGTACCAAGAAATTTAATAAAGATTTGAGTTCTAATGATTAGTGGAATAGAAGTAGAATATCTAAATTTAGAAGAATCTAAACATAAGGATTTTCCTATAATTTCTAATTGTATAGTATATTCTAAGGAAAATATTATAAATGTGGATATAGATTCTTTATATGTGATTAAAGACATATCAGATGATATAAACTTTGATCATTTTGGTAGATATATTTGTATTTCTTATGGTCAATGGAGACACGAAAGGTCTGGAGAACAAATTTCTACCGAAGAATTTTATCAGTTGGAAGAAAGAGACGTTTATGATTATAATTTTGTATCAGCAATATTAAAAATTTATACGAAAAAGGAATATAGAGTTTCTTATGGGAATTGTTTCGACAAGAAAATACGAATTTCTTTAATTCCTGTAGAGGCATTAGACTTTTCTTCTAGAGATAGTGATACTATTATCTATCAAACTATTAAAAATAATAAATAAATTTATAGGCTTAAAGCGAGAGGGAACAAAAATTGTTAGAAAAATCGTTAATTTTGTACTAATAGAAATTAACAAATTTAATAAATTATCTGTTATGGTATATAACCCTAGATATAGGGCACTGTTATTAACAGTAATTAACAATATTATATAGAAAGGGATAGAAATGCCGATCTACGAAATTTATAACAAAGAAACTGGCGAAATTTATGAAAAAATGATGTCAATTTCTGATTGGGAAACGTATAAGAAAGAACATCCGAACGAACAACAGCATTTCACCACAATGAATTTTGCTGACTCTGTTTCTTTAGGGATTAAAAAACCTCCTTTGGACTTTAAGGAGGGAGTAATTGATAGAATTAAGAGAGCAAATCCTCTCCATAAAATGGAATCCAGGTGGGACTAATTAAAATTATGAAGTTTTCTTGATTATTATGAATATTTTTGGATTTATCAACTAATAAAGAGGGTATGGGGTTTCCTGTATCCTCTTTTTTTCATTTAAAAGGGATATAAATGTCAAGAGTAGCAAAAAAATCGAACACTAAGTTTCTAAAGAGTCATGAAATTGACGAAGCAGAAAATATTTCGTTCATTAAAAAACAAAAAAGAAAAACTACTAGTGGATTTTCTTCTTTGCAATTGAAAGAAATACATCCTTTGACAGAAAATCAAGGGAAGGTGTTTAAATCTTACGCTGAAGGTAAAAATATTGTTTGTGCGGGTTCTGCAGGAACAGGCAAGACTTTTTTGCTTATGTATCTTTGTCTTCAAGACTTGATTTATACTCAAGAGTACGATAAACTAATTATATTCAGGTCTTCAGTCCCTACCAGAAACATTGGATTCCTTCCAGGAGACGAAAGGGAAAAATTAGCAGTTTACGAGTCTCCTTACAGAGCGGTTTGTGGAGATTTATTTAGTAGAGGGGACGCGTACGAAATCTTAAGGAAGAAAGAATTGGTTGAATTTCAATCAACAAGTTTTGTTAGAGGAAATACTTTCGATAATTGTTTAATTTTTGTTGACGAAATTCAAGATATGAATTTACACGAACTTTCTACTATCATAACAAGATGTGGAAAAAACACTAAAATATTTTTCTCTGGAGATTTTAAACAATGCGACTTCGATGGAAAAAGAGAAGTCAGCGGGTTTAATGATTTTGTTAAAATCGTTAATTGTATGTATTCTTTTGATATTGTAGAATTTCAATTAGATGATATTGTTCGTAGCGGTTTGGTAAAAGAATATTTGGTTGCCAAGGAGAAATTAGGACTTTAATATATTATGAAATTTGAACATTGCCCTCCAAAAGAGTTGTTAGAATTAACGACTGAAAATATAAATGGAAAACGTTATTATATTACTCCGGGGGGCAATTTTCCTTCTATAACCTCTGTACTAGGGGCTTTTCCTAAACCAGAATTAATGGCTTGGAGAAAACGCGTTGGCGAACAAGAAGCAAATAGGATATCAACTCTTTCTGCTAACAAAGGGACCAAAATACATAGTCTTTGTGAAAAATATTTACTAAACGAAGAAATAAACAAGAAGAGTTTTATGATAGATTCTTTAAGTAGGTTTTATGAATTTAAACCCATCCTTAATAGGATCAATAATATACACAAATTAGAAGTCCCGTTATATTCTCAAAAACTAAAGGTTGCTGGAAGGACGGATTGTATTGCAGAATTTGATGGAGAACTATCTGTGGTAGACTTCAAAACTTCAAAAAAAGAAAAGAAGGAAGAATGGATCGAAGATTATTTCCTTCAGGCAGCATTTTATCACAGCGCTTACTGGGAATTGACTGGAATTAAATGTAAACAACTTGCTATTTTAATTTCTGTCGAAGATGGAGATAATCAAGTGTTTATTAAAGAGCCAAAAGAATATGTTCCTAAAATTATTAAAAAAATAAAACAATATTATGAACATTATCATTGACTTTTAAGTCGTAATCGAGTATTATAAATATATAACGCGCTCAAAAATTAGGGCGCTTATTAGATAACTTTTCAGACAAAAAAGTAATCTTAATCATCAAATAGTAAAGCGGTAAATATTTACTGCTCCAATAGGAGAAAAAAGATGAAATTTATATTTCTATTATTGTTGAGTTTATCAACAAATTCTTTTGCTGTTCAAACAGGAACAGCAAGTTATTATGGTCCAGGTTTTCATGGAAAACGTGCTGCTGATGGATCAACGTTTAATATGTATAAATTAACTGCAGCACATAAAACGATTAAATTCGGAAAGAGAGTTAAGGTTACAAATTTACATAATAAAAAATCGGTTATCGTTACAATAACCGACAGAGGTCCGTACTCTGGAAAACGTATCATAGATCTTTCTACTGCAGCTAAAACTGCTATTGATATGGGAGGCTTGGCTAGGGTTTCTATCCAAGTTTTAGATTAATTCTTAATAAAAAGGTGATTAGTGGCTACTCCAAAGACTGAAGAAATGGAAAAATTCTCTAAAAAAATTATCGCTCTTGTCTCAAAAGATAACATCAGTTATATCGACGCTGTTACTGGATATTGCGAGGAAGTTGGTCTAGAAATAGAAGTTGCTGCTAAATTGGTAACTCCATTTATTGTTTCTAAAATATCTGAAGAAGCAAGAAATAATAACCTTATCGAGAAATTTCCAGTCCTTCCTATTTAATTATGTCTGCATTTGACGCATATAGAATATATAATGCATTAAAATTACATTTCAATACTGAAAAATATGACTACTTCAAATATTGTGGTAAAGTAAAAGTAAAAGTTATACCAGAAAACCAATATTATATTTTTGATAAAATTTCTAAAAGATATTCTGACGACATAGAAAAATTCTATGTCGCTAATTTTTTAGAAAACAATAATTTATGGGTCAACGATTTATTAAGTGATTATTGCGAAACAAAATTTTCTTCTTGGAAGAAAAAAAATGAATCGTTGACATACGTATTTAAATCGGATATAATAACTTTGAAAGACGAATTCGAAGATTTAAATGATGTATTGCGTATTGATAAAGAATATCCTATACTAATGAAAAAAGTTATGCAAGAAAAAATTAGTATAGAAACTTTACTTTTGACTAATTCTATAGTAAAATTCTTTAATGCTTGGGATAAGAAAATGAAAGGGGATTTGATCTGGGATCCCTTTTCTCTGAAATGTAAAAAATATTATAATTTTTTAAAATTTGATCAAGATTCAATCAAACAAATATTAATACGAGAAATTAAGAATTGACTGGAGGTATAAATATGATGTAGATTATGTATAAAGTGGATAAGTTGTATACGTTGTTTAATAAGTTGCATTTAAGAGGTAATATATGAATAGTTTTGCAAATCTAAAGCGTTCTTCCGGATCTTCTCTGGAAAAACTTTCAAAGGCAGTAGAATCAATGAATTCTTCTTCTAGTTATAATGATGGAGAAGAAAAATATTGGAAACCCGAACTAGATAAAGCTGGAAATGCTTTTGCTGTTATCAGGTTTCTTCCTTCGTCCCCTCAAGATGGAGACGATGGCTTGCCTTGGTGTAAGTATTATGACCACGGTTTTCAAGGAACAGGTGGTTGGTATATCGAAAAGTCTTTGACTTCTATTGGTCAACAAGACCCTTGTAGCGAGTATAATTCCCAGCTATGGTCTTCTGGCATCGAAGCTAACAAGGAATTGGCTCGTAAGCAGAAGAGACGTCTTCATTATGTTTCTAACGTTTATATCGTAAAGGATCCTAAGCATCCAGAGAACGAAGGAAAGACCTTTTTGTTCAGATATGGCAAGAAGATTATGGAAAAGATTACTCAGGCGATGAATCCTCAATTCGAGGACGATAAAGCTATTGATCCTTTTGATCTTTGGAGCGGAGCTAATTTTAAGCTGAAGGTTAGAAAGGTCGACGGTTATCAGAATTATGATCTTTCCGAATTTGATTCTGCTGGTCCTCTTAAGGAAGATGACGACGAGTTGGAAAAGATTTGGAAGGGGCAATATTCTTTGTTGGAAGTTCTTGATCCAAAGAACTTCAAATCTTATGACGAACTGAAGACTAAGTTGGATAGAGTTATCGGATTGTCTTCTCCTAATATTTCTCGTTCTAATACGATGGAAGCAGTAAAACAACAAAAGATCGAAACAAAGGAATCTGAAGTTGATTCAATGTTTTCTTCGTCTTCTACTGACGAATCTGACGACGATCTAGATTATTTCTCTGCCTTGCTTGAGGACGAATAATTAAATACGAAAGGGGGATATTAAATCCCCCTTTTTTCTAAACTATTCTGACTGAACCGTATTGTGCCCTTAACAGGGTTGGTTCTTCATTCCTTACTCCAATATCCATACCCATAACGCCGCCTGATGGTGGGTTATCTGAACTACTTCCTCCTGACATCCCACCTCCACCATTCCCTCCTTGTTGAACAGTAACTGGAGCGCTTGGCTCTGGGGGAGTCATATTTTCTTCTTTTGTTGTTTCTACTGACCTTGTCATATTTTCTAGAGAAAATCCTCGTTTTGTAGAATCTTCAACCGTTGAGTATTTCGCATTTATTGCAGCAGAGTCAGAACCAATACCCATATCAGAAACAAATGGAGTCGAGCCTAAAGCTTGACCAGCTTTCTTTGAAGAAGCAGAGATATCACCAGATTGAGAAGGAGTTGATCCGAACATACCTCCAAAGAAGTTACCAATACTGTCTCCGATACTAGGAACTGTTGGAGTCGAGCCTAAAGCTTGGCCAGCTTTCTTAGAAGAAGCAGAGATATCACCAGATTGAGAAGGAGTTGATCCGAACATACCTCCAATAGCATTAAATATATTACCAGCTGCACCAACAGCCCCAGAAGCAGCATTTATCCCGCCAAGAACCCCACCGTATCTACCCATATTTTTGACATTTTCTATAGAACCCATTACAGAACCAGCAGAACCTAAAACTTGGCCTAATCCTCCCAGCATTGGGGAATTTTGTCCCATTTGTCCAAGAACTCCTTGGATTCCTCCGATAGCTCCTTGTGCAGCGCCAATACCTCCCATCATTCCACCGCCCATTCCATATCTGCCCATATTACCCATTTGTTGCCCTATAGAAACCGCAGACCCAATACCACCAAGAACGCTTTGGACTGTTCCGAACGGGTTTTGTCCGAATCCTCCTCCAGTATTGCCTTGATTAACCCCACCAAAGTTTCCTGTGACTGGTTGTAGAATATCACCAAAAGGATTAACGCCGACATTAGATATTTTTTCTTTTTCTGCTGACAAAGAATTTTCTTTTGAAATCTGTTCTTCCTTAGATATTTTTTCTTCTTTTTTAGCGCTAGATTGTTTTTCTGCAGAAGCCATCTCTTTATTGGTGGTTTTAATATCTTCAGTAAAAGATACCATTTTCTCTAAATGAGCAACCATATCTTCAAAGAAGTTCTTATAACCAGAATCCACGCTTTTATCCAAACCGAGTTCTTCTTTGACTGGTTTAGATTTTGGTTCGGAAATTTTTTCTTTTAGAATTGGTTCGTCCATTTCCTCCATTTCTGATTCTTCTTCTTTATATTTTCCTCCTTCCGGGAGTTGTTTTTCGTTAATTTTAGCATAAGTTGGAGTTTGTTCTCCTCCTTTGGTAAATTGTGCATATTTTTCTGCAGCTTCTTTGTTTGCAAAATTAACGTGGATGTGTCCACCAGTTGCGTGTTTCGATGGGTTCTTGTATTCGTTTATTATTTTAAAATCTTTTTCTGATAATCCAGAACTCATTAACTGTTGTTTAACATAATCAGACGCTTCGGTTGATTGTTTCGCGTCTTTTAACGAGAAATCTAAAGCCAGACCTTTAGTGTGTTTGGATTTTGGATTAGCATGTTTATGATAAGCGTCGTTAAAGGAACTGAACCGATTTAATCCTCCGGGAATGTTTTCTTCTTGAGCTTGTAATGCTCTAGCTAGATTCAACGTTCCTTCTTCAGTTTCTCCACCTTTAAACGCTTGTCCGTTTAAACCACCTTTAACTCTTAATTCTGAAGCGTCTACCATATTGACTTTTTCTTGATTCGACATTTTGGTCGCTAATTTGTCTTTCTCTGGAGTCGTTTCTTCCGGCATTATACCCAAATCTTTTAATTCTGAAGGAGATTTATTTTTTCCAGCTAATCTATAATAGTTTCCTCCCTTTCCTCTTCGGATTTCCCCTTGGGTTTTACTGTATCCTCTATAATCGGTTCTCCCGCCAACAAATTCTTTAGCTGCTCTATTTAATTCTCCACCTTTTTGTAGGTCGTCAAGTATTCTTTGGGCAGCAGCTGCGTCGCCTTTTCCCCCAAACCTTTTTTCTAATTGTTGTAATCCGTCAGGTTTAGATAGTATTTCTTGTAATTCGCTTCTTGTTAATTTTAATTTGCCATATATACGTTTTGCTGCTGGATCATCGCCGGTTAGTTCTCCCAACGCTGCTGATATTGGAGAATATTGATTTTTTGCGGTAATTTGTTTGAAAAGTCCACCATATCCGCTATAATTTTGTCCAGCCCTATTAACCATTGATTGTAAAACGTCAGCTCTATTCTGTTCTCCAGTAGCTTCTATTGTCGAAGTAAATGCTGCTAATTTCAACCCAATATCAGAATTTGGATCTACTGGAGAAACCCTTTTGTTATTAAATTCTTCTTGCGTCATTGGTTTACCGTCTGCGCCCCTTTCTTTTCTTGCAGATTCGCCACCAACTGTTTTTGAAATCCTTTCTTGTTCAAACTCTTCCATCGACATTGGTCGGTTTGATGGTTGGGATTCGCCAGTATAATTCCTCATATTAAATGGGTCGTTTTGAATAGAGGGTAATCCAGTTATGCTTCTGAACCACTCTCCGAACTTTTCCAACCCCTGTAAAACTGTATAGATTATCCCAGCAAGAGCAGTAAACCTCATTATTGCAGGACTTATTGCTCTTAAAAACTCTCCAGTTTTTCCAATAATTCCACCCAAACCAGTTTTGAACGATTCTAATAACGATCCTATTCCAAGAAAATCCATTAATTTGGTGCTAACGTCTTTTAGGATAGTAATTAATCCTTTTAATCCGTCTTTAAATAGACTAAAAACTCCATAAGCACCAAATAGCCCGCCAAGCCCCCCTCCGAGTCCCCCACCAGATTCGCTTTCCTTGCTATAACTTTGTTGTTCTATTGCAGAAGAAGCTTCTTTGTTTTGATAATCTGTTGGTACTGTTTGCCCAGTAATTTCTTTTTGAAGTTCTACTGATTTTTGAAAGGCTAATTGGTCCGAAAGAACCCTAAAAACCGAATTTAGAACAGATAATATCTGTTTATTTTCTTCTGAATTTTCTTGTTTCTGAAGTCTAACTTGTAAAATTTCTTCCTCTTGTTTGAGGTTCTGTTCTTTAACAAGATCAGTTAATGTTTTTAACGATTTTTCTGATTCTACACTTTCCATTTTTAGACCCTTACTTTAATTTTTTTGTAACCTTTCGTTTTCTTCTTGAATATATTTTTCTAATTGGGAAATATAAATGTCTCGCTCCCAGGGAATCATTGTTTCAATTTCGCTTAAACTATATTTGTGATGTTGCATAAGAACAAAATTGATTTTATAATAATTCGCTAAGTTATCATTACCAAGGGTTATTCTAAAAAACTTTGCATGCCCTCCAGGACAATTTTATGTTCAAATCCGCACTTAGAACATTTAATCTCGACTTCTTCTTTAACTTTAGGGATTTGTTTGAAATACTCTTCAATCTTCTTGAATTGCTCTATACTAAGAGATTCAATAAAATCCTGCAATTCTTTTTCTGAAGTTTCGGCGGGATAGTAAAAATTGTTATCGTCAAAGATATATTCTATAGAGTTTTTAATTACATCAAAGGTTTTTGTAATATAATCTATGTTTTCGTTTCCTATAATTGATATGGTATCGAAATTAGGACACTTCATTTTTACTCCAACATTATCGGTTAATTTAACCATATCGGAGTAATTTGATGTATCCACTTCTATATCGATTAAATTAATGTTGACATTCATCAAATTTTTACAAGGTTCTCCGTCAACCAAATTTTCGCATCTATATTTGGTTTCAACAACTTCTCCTATAGATCTAGCTCTTAAATTTATGAAAAAGAATTCTATATCTACAGAAGATAATTTATCGACGTTAACTTCGGAAATACAACAATTTTTTAGAGTCTGCTTAATATTATTGTTGACAAATTCTGGATCATCTGATTGAGAAGAAATTAATAAGATTTTCTGTTCTTTTACCAAGAATGGTCTAAATAAGATTTTTTCTTTGCTTATTGGTAAGGTCACTTCATATACTGGTGTATCAATTTTAGGTAGCATTTATATCTCCACGATTAAAATTATAATGTTCTGTTGAAATTTCTGTAACTGAAAGTTACTTGTAGTTTGTTGACGACGTCTAGGTTTCCCCAACTCAGGTCTACTTGGTTCACGGAAACTGGATATGCCTCTAGTAATTCTACGACATAAACGTCTTTTGCTTGTAAATTTTGTTGTCTGATGTAAATTGATGTTACATAATTATCTCTATATTCGAAATCAAAATTTATTCTTTGGTTTGTTATTGCATTAACTACTCCAGGCAAAGTAGTAGTAGTGGTATAAAACGACTTAGATATAAACTCCATCCAAGAATCGAAAAACATTTTTTCCTTCATATCATCAGAACAAATGAAAGAAAATGTTATGTTTTCGTACGAATTTTGTACGGGAAAACTTCTTATTGGTCCATATGTTTTTTGCTGTACTAGACTGAACGTTCTAGAAGGGAGTTGTGCAGATTCGCATCTTAGTCGCAATCTTTCTTGCATTTGATTTAAACCAAAATTGGCTGCTGATAAAGGGTTTTCTAAAGAAAAATTAAAATTAGGGTAAATGTCTACAACATAATTTGTTGATCTAGAAAGTTCCGTATTTTTAAACGAATCTAAGAATGTTGATATATTTGACATTTTATCTCTTATTAAATTTAAATTTTTGGATAGAAAG
>Ga0105098_10000997_pt1 | contig 10113 bp, 8 predicted proteins | sample PPLLak21cMay2015_FD_79137 | JGI IMG/M metagenome (GOLD analysis project Ga0105098, IMG submission 79137) | Freshwater sediment microbial communities from Prairie Pothole Lake near Jamestown, North Dakota, USA - PPLs Lake P7 Core (1) Depth... | ecosystem: Environmental > Aquatic > Freshwater >... | reverse complement strand
CGGCGAGGGGATCATCAAATCGCTCATCCCCAATCTGAACGAAGCCGAGACCGCCGCCCTGCGCGCCAGCGCCCAGGTCGTGCGTTCGGTCATCGATGAACTACATCAACAATCCTAAAAAAGATTCTGTCATTCCCCTGAAGGGGACGATGTGCGAGGAGGGCGGAGCCCGACGAAGCGTCGCCGTGGCGACACAATCTCAAGTAACTTTGCCAATGATACTTGAGATTGCTTCGCTCCCCGCGGAGCGGGTCGCTCGCAATGACAGACAACAAACGCAAAGACATCCGGGTGAACTCACCCGGATGTCTTTTATTATCAATACCCTGCTTACATCAGTGCTGCAAATTCTTCGCGGCTGATAGTTTCCTGCATCAGCAGGCAATCTGTCACCCGCTGCATTGCATCGCGCTTCTCATTGATGATGCGCTTGGCTTCCGAGTAGCACTCGTCGAGGATCTGCTTGATGGCCTGGTCGAGAGCCTCGAACGTTTTCTGACCCGTGCGCGGCGCCATCATGGCTTCATAGCCTTCCGGCTTGTTGAACACACGCAGTCCGGTATCGCTCATGCCCAGGCGCATGACCATTTCCTCCGCCAGCTGTGTGGCAATCTTCAGGTCGTTGGCCGCCCCACTGGTGATATCGTCGCAGAAGATCTCCTCGGCTACGCGTCCGCCCATCAGGCCGGTGATGCGGGCCAGGATCTGGTTGCGGGACATCAGCAGGCTGTCCTGCTCGGGCAGCGACATGGTAAAGCCGCCCATCTGTCCGCGCGGGATGATCGTGATCTTGTAGACCGGGTCGGAGTGCGGCGTTGCATGCATCACTACTGCATGGCCGGCCTCATGATAAGCGATCGTGCGCCGCTCCGTCTCCTGCATCACGCGGTTTTTCTGCTGCACGCCGCCGGTCAGGCCTTTCTCTACAGCTTCCTGCAAATCCTGGACGGTGATCGCGTCATGCCCGGCGCGTACCGCCAGAATGGCGGCTTCGTTGATAATGTTGGCCAGGTCCGCGCCCACCAGCCCGGGCGTGGACTTGGCAACGTCCATCAGGTTCACATCCGGCGCCAGGCGGCGATTTTTGACATGCACTTCAAGGATCGCCAGGCGTCCCTTTATGTCGGGGCGGGGAACGTTGACCTGGCGGTCAAAGCGACCGGGCCGGGTCAGAGCGGGGTCGAGGACGTCCATGCGGTTGGTGGCGCCCAGCACCACGACTCCGTCGGAGGCTGCGAATCCATCCATCTCGACCAGCAACTGGTTGAGGGTTTGGTCCTGCTCCATCTCACCGCCGCCGCCATGCCCATTCCGTTTGCGGCCCGCGGCATCGATCTCATCGATGAAGACAATGCAGGGAGCTTTGGAACGCGCTTTCTTGAACAGGGAACGCACGCGGCTGGCGCCCACACCGACAAACACTTCGACAAACTCCGAACCGGAGGTGGTAAAGAAGGGTACTCCCGCTTCGCCAGCGATCGCCTTGGCCAGCAGGGTTTTCCCCGTCCCGGGCTCACCGACCAGGAGGACGCCGCGCGGCATCCGTGCGCCCATACGCTGGTACATGTCGCCATTTTTTAAAAAGGTAACGATATCAATAAGCTCTTCGCGGCTCTCATCCATCCCCGCCACGTCCTTGAACGTGGTGCTGGGAACATCGCCCTCGGTGTATTTCTTGCGGATGCCGGCCAGCGCGCCGCCATTCATTCGGATCATGGCAAAGCCCAGCAGACCGATCATTGCAACGCTGATCACGACGTTTATGACGCGATCGCCACTCATGGCCTTGTTTTCGACAAGCTCATATTCCAATTTTGCCATCTGGCTTTCATTGACGCCCAGGTATTTCATTTGCTCCAGGAAAGGCGCAGTCCTGTCGCGTCGCGTTGTGCTTTGCGATTTATCCTGGTAGTAAATTGTGAGACTGCCGGTGTCTTGATTGTCTTCTATTTTTACGACTTCTCCGGCTGAGATGGCTGCTGCCACTTTACTCAGTGCAATGGGTTCCTGCTCCGGTTTCGAACTCAAAAGCAGAGCGCCTGCAACGATTACCCCAACCAATAAAAGGGCCAGAGTCAATTTGCCGTACTTATGTTTTTTGAAGAAGTCTAAGATTTGGGTTACTGATTGTTTCATGGGGCCTCGATGTCCTTTCAGGTACGCTTTAAAAGTCTCCCCATGTTACCGCGTTAACCTGAGAAAGTTGCTTTCATTTTCATTAGTATGATTAATTGGGAATTAGAGTTTTCAAAAATGAAAATAGGCGAATCGTAGGCTAATCGTTGCTTTTTTACCTGGCAGCCTCCTGAAAACAATGGGCCTTTCCAGGCCGCTGCTTTGTGCGGCGGCTTCCAACGCAGAGCATCTATTTGATAAAGAAATACACTCGTTCGCCTTTGAAAAGCTTTTGTTTGGGGTCCCATGGGAATAGAATGGTCACCGCAAATTCAACCGGCTGGCCGCCGGGTGAGGGCATGTCCAGCCACTGGGATTCGTAGGTGCCCGTCACAAATGCCTCTTCGAAAACACCCTGCGGCCCGATGACAATGTTTTGCAGATCGAAATGGATATCCGGGAAAGCTGTCAATAATTGCTGGTAGAACTGTGTGGCTCCCGCCTTTCCATGCCATGTGGTTCCGCTGTTGACTACGGTGTAGACGCAATCCTCCGTCAGGGTTGCCATCAAACCGGGGATATCGTGTGAATCCTCGGCGAGGGAATGGGCGATCCATAACTGGCGGATCGCACGGTATTCATCCGGGTCCACTCTCCGCCGGATGGACTTGATGACATCAATTCGCAGATTTGGCTGCATATGATTTCCTTTCGTATGTTGATTTAAGAATAGAAAGGGGGTCAATGAAAGCGTGTCTGCTCCCAACAATAGATTCCAGGCCTATTGTATCCAACTCCTGAATTTTCCAAAACCTCTCTCACGGTCTTTTCATATTGGCGGATAAAATATTCGTATACTTTAATCACGAGAAAGTGGCAGGAATATGAACTTTTATATTGGTTGTCCCATTTGGTCGTTCAAAGGCTGGGTTGGAAATTTCTATCCGGAGGCTGCAAAGCCTTCTGATTTTTTGCGGGAATATACGCGGCGGCTGACGACTGTCGAAGGCAATACCACCTTCTATGCGGTTCCCGCCCAAAAGACGCTGGAGGGCTGGAGCGAGGAAATGCCCGAGACATTCCGCTTTTGCCCGAAGGTCCCGAAAGCGATCAGCCACGAAGGCAAGTTGATGGATAACGTGGAACGGGCGCAGGAATTCATCAGGATCATGAGCCAGCTCGGCACGCGGCTGGGACCGATGTTCCTGCAGCTCCCGCCGCGTTACTCCCCGAAGCTGCTCGGCGATCTACAGGCCTTTCTCGCCGTTTGGCCGCCTCAGGTGCGGCTGGCAGTGGAAGTCCGCCACCTGGATTGGTTCGACGCGCCGCACCATGAGTCCCTCAACCAACTGCTCTCCGAGCACAATATGGCGCGCGTGACGATCGACACGCGTCCGATCCGCGACCTCTCGGGGGACCAGATTTTGGCGGGATCCGTCTATCAGAGTTTGCTCGAGGCCCGGGAGCGCAAACCAGATGTGCCCGTCGTTCCGAAGCGCACCTCCGATTTTATTTTCGTGCGCTACATCGGCCATCCGGAGATCGAGGCCAATAATCCATATCTCAAAAGCTGGGGGGAATATTTCGTCTCAGAGCTGCAGAATAACGCGGATGTTTACATGTTTTGTCATTCGCCCAATAACCTGGCGGCGCCGTGGCTGGCGCGCAGGATCTATTCATGGGTTGCAGAACATGTGACGCTTCCGCCATTACCCTGGGAGGCAGTGAATAGTGACAATTACGAGCAGGGGCAGTTGTTTTAGAGCCTGTTGATCTCAATTTCCTGCAAAAAGACTTCCACCAGTTGCGGATCAAAGTGTCTCCCACTTTCTTCACGAATGTATTCCAATGCTTTTTGCCTGGGCCAGCCCTTGCGGTAGGGACGATCATTTATGGTTGCATCCCACACATCCACGATCGCGAACAGGCGCGCTTCCAGCGGGATCTGCGCGCCGGATAACCCGCGTGGATAACCGGTGCCATCCCACTTTTCGTGATGACAATAAGGGATGTCCAACGCATCTCTCAAATACGCAATAGGTTCGAGCATGTCATAAGCCAGTTGAGGATGCTGCCGCATGATCTGCTGTTCTGTTTCGGTCAGTTCTTCAGGTTTGTGGAGGATGGTATCGGGTATCCCCATTTTTCCGATGTCGTGCAGGAGCGCACCGCGCCGGATCGAAACCAGGCGGGCATCGCTCAAGCTCAACTTGCGTGCCAGCTTAAGGGTCATCTCTGTCACGCGCTGGGTATGACCTTCCGTCTCATGATCGCGCAAATCGAGAGCGCGTGACCAGCCTTCGATGGTGGCATCGTAAGCCATGGCAAGTTCGAAATTGGAGCGCTGCAAACCCTGGAATAAAATTGAATTCTCGACGGCAATCGCCGTTTGTCCGCCCAGCGTTTCAAGAAACGCCACCCATTCACGATTGGGGTTCAGGCGCGAGCGATTGAAGATCTCCAACACGCCCTTTACTTCTCCTTTTGCAATCAGCGGGACGGCATAATGGGAAACGAATTGTTCATCGGCGAGCAACTGGGCACGCGTAAATTCTCCACTGAAGTTCCTCAAATCGGGGGTCTCGACGGTACGCCTCTCTGTGGCGGCGCGGCTGGCATTGCCTTCTCCAATCCGTAAGCTGGTTGCCTCGATGTTGCGTGTGAAGAAACCCTGTCCGGCCGCATATGTCAGCCTGCCGCTGCCAGCTTGGATCAGCAAAACGGCAACGGCATCCACGTGGAGTTGCCTGATAACCTCATTGATCAATATCTTGAGCGTGACCTGCAGGTCGAGGATATTGCTGATCGCCAGGTCGATGGATCGCAAGGCAGCCAGCCGTTCCAATTGCTTGATGGTCTGTTCGTGCAGGTGCATGCGATGGATCGCGTTCCCCCCGATCTCTGCAAGGGCGTTCAATATTCGTATCTCGCCTGCTGTGAGTTCACGCGGCAGGTAGACATTGACAAACAGCACGCCGACGATGTTCTCCTCTGCGTGCAGTGGGATGCAGACTCCGCCGATCCCTTTTGGGATCTGCGCGCGGTCTTCTTCAGGCACCTGAGGATCGCTGTGAAATTCACGTGCGATCATGGCTTTCCGCAGCTTCAGCACCAGCCCCGGTATGCCTTCGCCAGGTTGAAAGGAGGAACCGATGAAATCCTCGCTCCAGCCGCGCTGGATCTTTCGTTCGATGATGTCCCTCGCTGGGTCATACAACCAAATGCTCCCCATCTCTGCTTCGACAAGCAGGAGCGATTGATCCAACAGGAGGGAAAGCATTTCGTCGAGCGTTTTGGCCACGCGCAACGTCGAGCTGACCGAAGCAATCGCTTCCAGTTCGCGCTCGCGCTCCCTCCGTTGGCGACGATTTTCCGCCTCCTTCAGTTCGCGCTGGATGGCAGGGAGCAGGCGTGCAAAATTTCCTTTGATAATAAAATCGTGAGCCCCGGCTTTCAGCGCGTTGACCGCGCTTTCCTCCCCGATGGTGCCGGAGACAATAATGAACGGGATGTCATATCCACTTTTTTTGAGCAGTTCCAGCGCGTGGGGCGCGTTGAAGCGTGGCAGGGAAAAATCGCAGATGATCAAGTCCCATGTCCGGCGCGTGAGCGTCTCCTGCATGGCCTCCGCTGTTTCCACACGTTCGGATTCGACTTCATAGCCACCACGCTGGACCTCTCGCAGAATCAAATGAGCGTCGTCCTTGGAGTCCTCAATGATTAGAATCCGCAAGTAAGCTGCCATATCGCCCCCTATCTTGGTGGAGCCTCATTCAATATTAGCCAGTACAAACCAAGCTGGCGGACCGCTCCAATGAACTGGTCAAAGTCCACCGGCTTTTGAACATATGAATTCGCGCCCAGGCTATAGCCGTTCAGGCGATCTTGTTCCTCCTTCGACGAGGTGAGGATCACAACCGGGAGGAGACGGGTCGTCTCGTTCGCGCGGACGCGGCGCAGCACCTCCAATCCGTCCACCTTGGGAAGTTTTAAATCCAGCAACACGACCTGCGGCAGATCGTGCGGATTGCGGTCGGCGTACGCGCCTGTGCAGAACAGAAAATCGAGCGCTTCCGCCCCGTCACGTACGACCGTGAGTTCATTCCCAATGTTATTTTTTTTGAGCGCCCTCAATGTGAGCGCTTCATCGTCCGGATTGTCCTCTACCAGCAGAATCATTTTTTGCTCCATCTTTTTTGCCTCCGTTATAACGTAAAGTGAAATGTAGCTCCCTTGTCTTCTGCGCTCTCGGCCCATATCCGCCCACCATGGATGGCAATGATCCTTTGTGCCGTTGCCAGGCCCACACCGGTCCCTGGGAACTCAGTTACGGAATGCAGGCGTTGAAAGACACCAAACAACTTATCGGCATAAGCCATATTAAAGCCAACACCATTGTCGCGCACGTAAAATGTCCGTTCCTTGACATGAGCTTTCTGCCCGAATTCGATCGCTGCATGTTCCTGTTTGGAAGTAAACTTCCAGGCATTGCTCAACAGGTTTTCCAGGACAATGTGCAGGAGTCGTGGATCGCCCTCCACCATGAGATCCGGCATGATCGAAAAAGTTACCTGGCGGTTTGGCTGGCTTTCTATAAGAGACTGTGCAATTTCTTCGACGATCTTGCTCAGATTAATAAACTTGGGCTGCAGTGCCGTCCGCGTGAGACGCGAGAGGTTCAGCAGGTCATCGATCAACACCGCCATGCGCTGGGCCGCGGCGCGGATGCGTTCCAGATAACCTCGACCTTCGTCAGGGAGTTGTTCGCTGTAATCATCCAGCAATGCGTGACTAAACCCATCGATACTTCGCAGCGGTGCACGCAAATCGTGCGAAACAGAATAACTGAACGCTTCCAATTCCCTGTTCGCGGCTTCCAGCTGAGAGGCACGCTGTTTTAAATCCTCGTTCAGTTTTTGGACATCCTCTTCCATGCGTTTGCGTTGGGTTACATCGCGGATTGCCGCACTCACCAGGAGCCCGCTTTCAGTTTCCAATGGGCTAAGACTGATCTCCACCGGAAATTCAGTGCCATTCTTGCGCAAGCCGAACAGGTCCAACCCGATCCCCATTGGACGTACCGGATGCTCGGCGTAATAGCCCTCACGATGTTTAACGTGTTTTTTGCGGAATCGTTTCGGCGTCAGGACCTCGATGGGCTGGCCCACGAGCTCGAGGCGGTCATAGCCGAACATCTTCTCCGTTTGCGAGTTGACCAGTTGGATCACACCCTGCCGATCCACGACGACCATTGCATCCGGTGCGGCTTCCAGCAGGCTGCGGAATTGTGCTTCGGCGCGTTTGCGCTCCGTGATGTCACGGAGCGCGGCGATGATCAAGTGATCTTCCTCGGTGTCCATGGGACTCAAGCTGATCTCCACCGGAAATTCGGTTCCATCCTTGCGCAGAGCGTAAAGATCAAGATCGGCGCCCATCGGTCGCACACGTGGATTCTTTCCATATTGTCCGCGATGGAACGGATGGACATCCCTGAAGCGTTCCGGAACCAGCATCTCAACATGATTGCCTGCGAATTCCTCGCGCGTATAACCAAAAAGCTTTTCCGTCTGTGCATTGACCATGATGACAGTTCCCTGCGGGTCAACGATCACCATGCCATCCGGAGCGGCTTCGAGCAGGCCGCGGAATCTCCGTTCGCTTTGCTGCTGCCTGAGGGCGTCGCGTACCGTTTCTTCCTGCTGGCGGATCAATTGCTCCTTGGTTTCAAGATAAGCATCCCCGAGGTTGCTCATGGCGATATCGAGCAGAGTATCCATGCCGTTAATTGCAGACAACAGGTGCTCGATTGAGTTGCCGTAGGATTCCATTAAATACGGCATCATGTGCTTCCGAAACGCGGCCGCGACTTCGAACCAGGCGTGAAAGCTCAATCCGGTCTGTGCATATGCCATTCCCTGGCGTTGCAGGTTTTGTAAGTAAGGCTCCCAATCTCCGCGAAGAACAGCATTTCGCTGAAGCTCGCGACTGCTGGCTTGTTCCTCAGCCGTCGGCTGTGAAGCCGTGTTTTGCAAAATAAACTTAAATTCCGCGTGCTGGCTTGCCATCTCCTGCAATCTGGCAGTGATATTTTCACGATGCGACTCATATACCTTCCAATAATCCTGCAAGCCCTGTTTCTCATCAGGGGTGAGTTCGGGAATGGTGATATTTGTCAGGAACGTGCTTACACGTGAGTGGCTATTTGTTTCCATATCTTTGCAGAATAATCGTCAGACACGGTGATGACTCGTTTACTGCACTTGTAGTTGTTCGATCTTGAACGATCAAAGGGGATTTTTATCGATCCGCATTTCCGAATGAACCTTTTGATTTTGTCCGGCGTTGAGCTGGTTATCGGTGAGGCTGCCTTTCCAACGTATGCAGACCGACCTCTAAAGTTGTTCGAATGCCTGGATGAAAGACTCCGTGAAAACTTTTTGAATAAATTGGACAGAATCTGTCCGATTTCAAATCCTATGGTACAACTTTACTTAAAAATAAGCAAGGGCATTTGAGAAGAGTGGTGAAAACGGTGAGTAAGAAACCTTCTTCGCCACAGAGATCACTGAGCCCGTTGAGAAAAAACTCATAAATCTCTCCCGAAAGAGCATCGGGACAATGTGTGGACTCCCCTGGCACCGCCCGTGATTTGCTAAGCAAATCAGGCAGGTGTGTGGCTAACACACTCAATTAGCCACTCCCATTTGAGCCAAAATAGATGACACGCCTTGTTTTGGCTAAAAATGCTTCTCGATTCCTCCAAACCCGTATTGTCTATTCCTTTCGGTCATTTTAATGAAATAGCGTAATCGTTTTTTAAACTCATCAGGTCTCTTTCTGGCTCCATCGATGAATCCAATTCGAATGCGCTTGTACGGCTCAGAAAACTTCTGGAAGTTTTTCCAGGCTTCCTTGTTTGCCTTGATCGCTTTCAGAATATCGTTTGGGATCTCAAATTCCTCTTCTAACATATCCCTCAGAGTCGCGCGTACCTCTTTGATCACCTTGTGCTGTTTAACCAGCTTTCTCAACCTTTCCTTGTTGGCGGGAGAATATGCACTTTTCGGTTTGCGCGGGGAAAACCTCTGTGCGGTGTGTTCTTTGTCGAGTGTTTTGATCGTACTGTCGATCCAACCGAAACAAAGGGCTTCTTCCACGGCATCGTTATAGAGGATGCGGGGCTTGCCCGTTTCCTTTTTGGGATAGACCAGCCAGATCTCTTTTTCGGTCTTGTAATGTGCGCGCAGCCATTTGTGCCAGTCTTTGCGATCGATTACCTGAAGAGTCTTTGTGATTTCCATCCTCGAATCAGCTGCCGTTCGATCATTCCGGGCGATAGGGTGCCTGCGCTTCGAGATCACCCACGTACTGCGGCAGGTCCCTGTGGTCGAGCATCTGGCGGATGGCCTGGATCTCGCCGATATGATACCAATAATGATAGGTGACGCGCCGGATTGCAGAACCAATGGTCTGCCCGCTTGGTTTTCCGTCCATGGGCAGGTCGCTTTGCAGCAATTCCGTCGTCAGCGTGTCGAGAAAGGGATTAGTGGCCTTCGTCACGGTATGCCATGCTTCGAGCATCTCGCCAAATGAGGGAGTTGTCATCGCCAGGCCGTGACCGACGAGTTCATTCAGGACCGGACAAAGGATTACTTTCTGCGGCCTTGTCAACCAGGTACGTTGCTCCTGCCAGGCGAGGTGACCTACGATCCAGCTGATGCAGTTCATCTTCCCAAAATGGCAGGCTGCTTCTTTTTCAGAAACACCTTCGAGGCCGCGCAGCCATTCCCCACGGGTGAAATGGAGTTGCTCGATGAGCGGATGCGACATGGTATTCTCCTCAACTCTTGATATCAACAGTGTCCGAATAGTCAAATTATACAACCACCTGCGCTGCTGCCGGCTTACGCCTGACTTCCAGGATGGCGATCTTCGTCGCGTGGTTGAACGGCGCGGGATCGGTGATCGGTTTGCCCAGGTGCGTTTCAGGATAACCGG
>Ga0105098_10000995_pt1 | contig 10125 bp, 10 predicted proteins | sample PPLLak21cMay2015_FD_79137 | JGI IMG/M metagenome (GOLD analysis project Ga0105098, IMG submission 79137) | Freshwater sediment microbial communities from Prairie Pothole Lake near Jamestown, North Dakota, USA - PPLs Lake P7 Core (1) Depth... | ecosystem: Environmental > Aquatic > Freshwater >... | reverse complement strand
TTCCGTGGGCTAGCCAAACCAATTCACCACGGAGCGCACCGAGAACACAGAGTTTTTCCTTTTGTTCTTCTCAGTGAACTCCGTGTTCTCCGTGGTGAGAATTTCTCGAGCCCACTCTTGTAGACACTTCCGAAAACAGATGACACCTGCACCGAACCGCAGGTGCGGTGTTGCACTACAATATGACTATATCTGGTATATTAACCCCCCTGTAAGGCACGTGGATACGAATTGTTAGGTATAATATCAACGCAATTTAATTGCTTTGAAACCTCACTGAGGAGCCTGCTTTGGCATTTAACCCGATAAACTGGCTTTTGGGCCTGTTTTCACTGGATATTGCAATTGACCTGGGGACAGCGAATACACTGGTAAATGTGCGCGGCAAAGGGATTGTCATCAATGAACCCTCCTGGGTAACGATTGACAAGCGGCTGCGCCAGCCATTAGCAATTGGCCTCGAGGCCAAGGAAATGATGGGACGTACACCCAGCAATGTGGCAGTGATTCGACCCTTGCGGGATGGCGTAATTTCCGAATTTGATATTACACAAGTGATGTTGGAATACTTCATTGGCCGAGTCCATGAGCAGAGTGTTGTGCCGCTGCCTCGTCCGCGGGTGGTGGTGGGAATCCCAACCGGTGTCACAGAAGTCGAAAAGCGCGCGGTGTACGATGCGGTGATGGCTTCGGGGGCGCGGGTCGCCTATTTGATCGAGGAGCCGATCGCGGCTGCGTTGGGTTCGGGACTCCCGGTTGCAGACGTAAAAGGAAGCATGGTTGTGGATATTGGCGGCGGGACAACCGAAGTTGCGGTGATGTCCATGAGCGGCGTGGTGGCCTCTCGCTCCTTGCGCGTGGCTGGCGATGAAATGGATCAGGACATCGTCCAGTATCTGCGGAATAAATATAATCTGCTTATCGGCGAGGGGATTGCTGAGCAAATTAAGTGGCAGATCGGTTCTGCCTATCCGCTTCAGCCGGAAAAAACAATGGAAGTGCGTGGACGCAATCTTGTGACCGGACTGCCTGAAAGTATTGAAATTTCTTCCATTGAAATGCGTGAGGCATTGGGGGGGTCTGTGCAGGTGATTGTCGATACAATCCGGGATGCGCTGGATGAAATTCCTCCAGAGATCGTGGCAGACTTGATGGATATAGGTATTTGTCTTTCAGGCGGTGGCGCCTTATTGCAGGGACTGTCTGACCGTTTGACTGACGAACTCAGGCTGCGTGTGTGGGTGGCTGAGGATCCGCTTACCTGTGTGGCGCGCGGCGCAGGCATGGTCTTTGAAAATTTCGACGTACTGAGTCGCTACCTGGTCGGTTTGGAACGCGGCAGTACACGGCATAGCGTTTAATGTTTTTGGTGCATAATAGAATCTTATTGATCGCCTTGACAGGAACGTAGTACCTTGTAATATGAAAGATCTATTTTCACGTACGCTTCAGACGACGATCATTTTTTTGATCGTAGGGGGAATCATGGCGCTTGCACTCGGAGGCTATTTCAGCAGCGCCTCCAATGTCTTCACCGGTTCGCTGGTAAATTTGCAGACCTGGTTTTCGGCACGCTTTGTGGCCGTACAGGATTTTTTCACATCCCCGCGTGATATTGCATCCTTGCGCCAGCGTAATGCAGAGCTCGAAGGCGAAGTTGCCGATTTGCAGGCACAGGTCATTCAACTCCAACAGGAGGTGGGTGAGACTCAGATCCTGGCTGCGCTCGTGGATTTTTCCCGGGCGAATCCCGAGAACAGCTATCGCGCCGCAGCTGTCATTGGGCGCGATCCCAGCCCCTTTCTCCACTATGTGATCATCAACCGCGGCTCCAACGATGGCATCCTGCGCGGTATGCCCGTAGTAACCAATCAGGGATTGATCGGTCGTGTCGAGGCCGTCATTGCCGATGCCGCTCGGGTCCAGCTGATCACGGATCCCGCTTCGAGTGTGAATGTGCGCCTCCAGAACGCGGAGACCGAAGCCTCCCTGGTCGGCTCGGTGACGGGTGACGTGACCCTTGATTTGATCCCTCAAGATCTCAATATACAACCCGGTGATCTGGTACTGACTTCCGGACTGGGCGGCGGCTATCCCCCGGACCTGATCATCGGACAGGTGGTGAATGTCCGTTCGCGCGATTTCGACTTGTTCCAGCAAGCCACAGTCCAGCCGGTTGTGGATTTCAACCGTCTGGAGATCGTGCTCGTGATCGTAAACTTCAAACCCGTGGATATTTCGCCGCTCATCCCAGCTCCCTGATAATGCGAAATCTAATTGCAGTGCCTGTCATCCTATTGAGTGTAATCCTGCAATCGGCGGTCATCAGCCGGGTGTATTTGCTTTCAGGGTTCGCCGATTTGCCTCTGGTCGTGCTGGCAGCCTGGGCATTGCAGGAAGAGGTTGATTCCGCCTGGCATTGGGCGGTGGCAGCCGGCTTGCTGGTCGGCTTTGTTTCGGGCATCTCATGGATTGTGCCCGCGTTCGGTTATATGGCTGTTGTGGCATTGGCACAGATCTTTCAGCGACGCGTCTGGCAGGCTCCGCTGCTTGCGATGTTCAGCATCACATTTCTGGGAACCATTATCGTCAGTGTCTTGTCACTCATCGTTTTACGTTTTGCGGGCGTGACATTGCCAATTGATGATGCGTTCGGTCTTTTGACATTGCCCGGTATTTTATTGAATATGCTTCTTGCAATTCCCGTATACGCAGTGATGCGCGATCTTGCAAGATGGGTGTATCCATCCCCGGAGGTTGAATGAGTTCAGGAACAGTGAGCAGGTATGAAGTCCCACTGTGGCGCGTTTGGGTTGTGTACGGATTACTCGTTGCAGTTGTAATGGTTATCATATTCCGTTTGGTCACACGACAGGTTTTGGAGTATCAGAATTGGCAGGTGCAGGCCGTTGAGAATTACACAACGGAAATCAGTGATCCCGCGCCGCGCGGTATTATTTTTGATCGCAACGGCTATGTGCTGGCGCGCAATGTTGCGTCCTATAATGTCTTGATTACCCCGGCAGGTTTGCCGGATGATGAAGCGGATATTCAGCGTATTTATCGTGAACTCTCCGGGTTGACCGGAGTGCCGGCAGGGGGCCCGGTTACCGAAGAAACACTCAATAATGCGAAGCTGTTTTCTCAGTGTATCCCTGGCCCCAGCATCGCCGATATGGTGGCACTGGGCGATTCGAATGCTCCATATACGCCGGTGAAGATCACCTGCAATATCGACGAAGAACTTGCGCGCGTGGTCCGCGAACGGTCCGTGGACTGGCCCGGCGTCTCGGTGGAGGCTGAACCGGTCCGCGATTATCCGACGGGTTCGTTGACGGCTGCCATCATCGGATTTCTAGGACCAATTCCCGAAGCGCTGCAGGAGGTTTATGAGGCGCGCGATTTTGTTGCCAACCGCGACAAGGTCGGCTACGCCGGTGTGGAAACATCGCTCGATGATATCCTGCTCGGGCGTAATGGCTTACGTGTGGTGCAGAGGGATGTGGCAGGCGCGGTGCTGCGTAACCTGGAGCCGCCCATTGCCCCGGTTGCCGGTAACAATGTCGTTTTGACGATCGACACCCGCCTGCAAAAAGCAGCGGAGGCGGCGCTCGTCGATGAGATCAATTATTGGAACACCTACCTGGATCGGATACAGATTTCAAGCGGCGTAGTCATTGCCATGAACCCCCAGACGGGCGAAATCCTTGCAATGGTCTCGTACCCATCGTTTGAAAATAACCGCATGGCACGTTTGATCCCCGGTTATTACTATGAACAACTGATCGAAGACCCGCGTACGCCCCTGGTCAATAATGCCGTCTCGGCCGAGTTCGCTCCCGGTTCCACCTTCAAACTCTCAACAGCCACCGGCGCGTTCAATGAAGGTGTGATCAAGCCAGGGCAAATCGTGGAGACCCCGGGAAAACTCGAGCTCTGTGAACGATTTCGGCCCACGGATCCATGCACAGACAGAAATACCCGTCCTTTCGTGGATTGGATCTACGACCGCCAGGGCGTGATCAATGAAGCTGGCTTTGGCGCACTGGATTTTTATCACTGCATCGCCTACTCCAGCAATGTCTGCTTCTATAAACTTGGCGGCGGTTATGAAGATGAGATTCCGGAGGGCCTTGGTATCTTTCGCCTCGGGGAATATGCAAAGGCCCTGGGCTATGGCGACCGTTCCGGAATTCAACTTCCCGGCGAAGAGGATGGCTTGATCCCGGATCCGAAGTGGAAACGCATCACCCAGGGTGAGAATTGGTCCACCGGAGATACGTATATCGCCAGCGTGGGGCAGGGATTTGTGGGAGGAACGCCATTGCAGGTCCTGATGTCCGGCGCAACCATTGCCAATCATGGCAGGCTGATGCAGCCGACGATTGTTCGTGAAGTACAGGATAATGAGGGCCGCGTGATCCCCGTGTGGTTCGATCCGGCCGATTTTACGCTCTATGAAGTCCATGAAGTCGAGGATGAAAATGGAGAAACAAGAAATATCTGGGTGAACCCCGCGGAACCCGACAGGATCCTTACCGCGCAGCCTCCGGGAAGCTATCAGATCTCGCCCTTCACGCCAAACCTGAAATGGGATATTACAAAGACTCCCAAGATTAGAGAATTCAGTTGTGATGAGGGATATTGTGCCGAAACTGGCAAAGTGAAGATCGTCCAGCCTGCAACAGTTGAAGCGGTACGAACCGGCACGCGTCTCGCAGTGAGCGAGAATCCGCTTGGAACGCTGAATGAAGTATTTACGGAACTGTGTCCACTTCCCATTGCTGTTGCCGGGAAAACCGGTACGGCGGAATATTGCGATAAGGTGGCACAGGCATTGCTGCAGTGTGAGTATGGCTCGTGGCCCACGCACGCCTGGACTCTTGCCTATGCTCCCTTCGATGATCCGGAGATCATCATTGTGGCATTCGCTTACCATGGTGGAGAAGGTGGTACGGTGGCGGCTCCGATCGTGGCGCGGGTCATGCAGGCCTATTTTGAACTCAAATCCATAGATCTCGCCAAGGAGGCTGGCAATTAAGGTCCTCCGGGACTTCATGCTATAATTTAGCGATTGTCAATCCACTTGATACTAACTCCATGAGCGAGATGCATTCCCTGATTCAGATCAAAGGCTTACGCGACGGACTACTCGTCTCCCTGGATGATGCGCCCTGGGAGGAACAGCGTGATGCCTTGCTCGCTCAGGTGGATGGCCAGCAGTCGTTTTTTCATGGAGCGCGCCTGGCTCTGGATGTGGCCAGCCAGGTTTTACATGTGAATGAACTTGTGGAACTGCGCGATCAGCTTTCTGAGCGCGGCATTTTTCTCTGGGCGGTGGTCAGCGAATCGCCCACAACGGAAAAGACGGCCCAACTGTTGGGCCTCGCGACCCGTATCTCCAAACCACGGCCTGAAGAGAATCGTTCATTCTCCGTGGAAGACCTCGGCGAAGAGACGGCCTTATTCCTCAATCGCACGCTTCGTTCAGGTACGCGGGTGGAGTTTTCAGGACATGTAGTTGTCCTGGGTGATGTCAACCCGGGAGCGGAGATTGTCGCGGAGGGAAATGTGATCATTTGGGGGCGCCTGCGTGGCATGGTTCATGCGGGTGCAAAAGGGAATCGCAATGCTGTCATTTGCGCACTGGACCTCTCGCCGACACAGTTGCGCATTGCAGAGGAAGTCTCGGCCCTCTTAAAGCCGCGCGCAGAACCGACCCCTGAAATCGCGCGGATCAACGCGGACGGAAAACTGCAAGCAGAGTTTTGGTCTCCGGGATAAATGGTTTGGGCAGCAGAACTGCCGGCCGCAAGAGTTCTTATCGATTGTCATAGGATAAACACATGCCTGCAAACGTAATCACCATCACATCAGGAAAAGGCGGAGTCGGCAAGACTACAGCCGTCGCGAATCTTGCCGTTGGATTGGCTATGGACGGAGCGAAGGTCGTTTGCATCGACGGGGATATCGGTCTTCGTAATCTGGATGTGATCCTCGGCCTGGAAAACCGCATCGTTTACGATATCGTTGACGTGATCGAAGGCCGCTGCCGCCTGAAACAGGCCATGATACGCGATAAGAAACTGCCTGAGTTGTATCTTATCCCCGCGGCGCAAACCCGGGACAAAAATGCAGTCTCCCCCAGCGATATGAACCGCCTGATCAAAGATCTGCGCAGTGACTATGATTTTGTGCTGATCGATTCGCCTGCGGGTATCGAACGCGGATTTAAAAATGCCATCGCCGCCGCCGACCGCGTGCTGGTTATTACCAACCCTGAGATCTCGGCTGTGAGGGATGCGGATCGCGTCATTGGCATCCTGGAAGCGGAAGACAAGGGACCCGGCGCATTGATCATCAACCGCTTGAATCCGACGCTGGTAAAGAATCACAATATGCTTTCGGCTGAGGATGTGCTCGATCTACTGGCGGTTGAGTTGATCGGCGTTGTGCCGGAGGATGAAAATGTCATCATCGGTTCGAATCGCGGCGCGCCCGTTGCCTTCGATCCAAAAAGCAAGGCAGGGCAGGCCTTCCGCAATATCGCAAAACGTTTGCGCGGCGAGAAAGTTCCATTCCTCGATCTGGATCACTCTGGGGGATTGTGGCAGCAACTTCAACGCTTGACGGGGAGGAAGTGACATGAGTCTTTTCGACCGTTTCTTCGGGAAGAAAAACAGCGCGGATAACGCCAAGGAGCGTCTCCAGCTGGTCCTCATCCATGACCGCACGGACCTGACGCCTGCCGAGCTTGATTCCCTTAAAGACGATTTGATCGCCGCCATCTCGCGCCACGTGGAGATCGACGCCCAGTCCATGCGAATTGGCGTGGAACACGATGGGCGTTCCCAGCGTCTGGTGGCGGATATTCCATTAAAAGCCGCGCGCCGCCGTGCCAAAAGATCCAAATAGTTCCCCGTATGCTTCGTGACATTTCATGGCGTTACTTTGATTTCTGGCTGCTGGGCGCGGTCGTGCTTGCCACCGCTTTTGGCACGACCATGATTCGTTCGGCCGTCGCGGCGAATGAAGTTCTCCTGCCTCTCATCAATCGCCAGATCTACTTTGCGTTGGCGGGACTTGTCCTGATCTTTGTCGTGGCCGCCATTGACTATCGCTATTGGATGGCGCTGTACCGCCCGATTTTTGTTGTGATGAGTGTGCTGCTCTTCGCACTCTTTCTCAGCGCGCAGGCGGTGTTTGGCGCTGCACGCTGGTTTTCAGTGGGTGTGTTATTTCTCCAGCCAACCGAGTTCGCGAAAATCGTTGCGATCCTGCTGCTGGCTCGTTATTTCGAAAAGACACAGAACCGGCCGCGCGATCTTCGCTGGGTCATTGTTGCTTTCATTTGGGCGATGGGGATTGCGATCTGGATCCTGCTTCAACCCAACTTGAGTAACGTCGTAGTCCTGATGGTCCTTCTTGCATCGCTGCTCTGGTTCAACGGGATCCAGCTCAAGCATCTGCTGATGTTCGGCGTCATTGGCTTTTTGGGGATCGCCACGATTGTTACTCTTTCCGTATTTAGCATTCGGATCCCGTTTTTGCAGGAATACCAGCAGGACCGCATCACAAACTTTATTTTGCCAGATCCAAACGCGACATTCGGTGCAACCTATAACGTGGAGCAGGCCCGTGTCGCGATCGGATCGGGAGGGCTGTTTGGCAAGGGCTATGGCCACGGCACACAGACGCAGTTGCGTTTCCTGAAAGTACGCCATACCGACTTTATCTTTTCCGTCATTTCCGAAGAATTCGGGCTGGTGGGTTCGCTGTTGGTGATCGTCATTCTCGTATTGATCATTTGGAGGTGCCTGCGCACTGCCCAGAAGGCGCGCGATGTAGCAGGGATGAATATCGCCTACGGCGTGGCAACCCTGATCTTCTTTCAGGGTATGATCAATATCGGCGTGAATCTGAACATCGTCCCCGTATCTGGCTTGCCGCTGCCGTTTATCAGTTATGGAGGGAGCGGTCTCACGTCGTTGATGCTTGGCATTGGCTTGGTGCAGAGCGTTGCCATGCGTCACAAGCAAATGGATTTTTAAATCCCTCCCCGGTCGCTCCCCGTTTTTGGATTCAGGGGATGGATGGGCAGGGTGAGGATGGAGGAGTTTTAGATTGACACTCGTACGTACACGTTTCGCGCCATCGCCGACCGGTCGCTTTCACCTGGGCGGCGCGCGCACGGCTCTCTTCGACTATCTGCTGGCCCGTAAGTTGGGTGGGCAGTTCGTCCTGCGCTTCGAAGATACAGATCGAAAACGATTCGTGCCCGGCTCTGAAGAAGAGATCCTGCGGAGTCTGGAGTGGCTTGGCATTCCTCCGGATGAAAGCCCTTTTCACGGCGGGAAATATGGACCCTATCGCCAGACCGAACGGCGCGAGATCTACCAGCAGTATGCGAAGATTCTTGTGGACAAGGGGAGCGCCTACCCGTGTTTCTGCACGCCTGAGCGCCTGGATCAGATGCGCAAGGAGCAGGAAGCGCGCAAGGTGGAGCGCGTCCGTTACGATGGGCTCTGCCGCCGGCTGGATCCGGAGGATGCGGCTCGCCGCATCGCCGCGGGCGAGAAGTATGTCATCCGTTTCAAGATGCCTTATGAGGGAACGACCACAGCGCACGATCATGTGCGCGGCGATATCGTTACTGAAAATAAATACCTGGATGATTATGTCCTGCTAAAGTCTGATGGATTGCCCACATATCATCTCGGCGCAATGGCAGACGATCATGACATGCAAATTACTCACGTGATCCGCACCGCGGAATGGCTGCCAACATTTCCATTGCATGTACAGATCGTACGTGCATTTGGTTGGGAGGAGCCTGTCTGGGTGCACCCCTCGCTCTTTCTCAAGCCAAGCGGCAAGGGCAAGATGAGCAAGCGCGATACCGCCGCAGTGATGAAAGACGGTTATTCTATTTTTGTAGATGATCTTCAGGGTCTGGGGTATATCCCGGAGGGCGTTTTGAACTGGATGGCGCTAATGGGCTGGGGAGTCCCGGAGGATGATGTGATGACGCTGGACCAAATGATCGGGCGCTTCAGCATCGATCATCTAACGCCCTCGCCGGCTGCGATCAACTATCAAAAATTGGACCACTACAACGGGACGCACATCCGCCTCCTCACGACCGAGGACCTGGCGCGGCGCATCAAGCCGTTTCTGGTCGACGCGGGCCTGGCCATGGACGATGACATCCTGCTCAAAGTGACACCGCTCATCCGTGAGCGCCTCGTCACGCTGGATGACTGCATCCCGTTTGCAGGTTTTTTCTTCAACGAGACGGTGGAACCGAAGCCTGACGAGCTGATTGCGAAGGGACTCGATGCAAAGCAATCTGCTGAAATTGCGCGCAAGGCGTACGAAATCCTTGCATCCCTTTCTGACCTGTCTCACCAAACGGCTGAACCGCCTATGCGTGAATTTGTTGACAAATCAGGTTTGAGTGCCAATCAGGTCTTCGGCATCCTGCGCGTTGCCGTGACCGGCCAAAAGGTTAGCCCGCCGCTCTTTGAAAGCATGGAAATTATCGGGAAGGAAAAAGTGCTGGAGAGATTGCGGAAGGCCATTGAAATTCTGACGAACATGTAGAACACACTTTTGAAAAGACAGTATCGTCATTTCAGTTTTGCCTGTAAAACAATGGGTTTCCTGCCGGGAAATAACACGTCTCAAGCGTGATCGTTAAACAATACATACCAAAATATTTACACGATTGCCTGCTTTTGCAACACCTAAGCTGCAAAAGAGCGGTAAATCTCTGCAACAATCGTGAACATAAGGAGAAATGACATGCTTGAGACAATCATCATCATTCTATTGATTTTATGGTTAGTAGGCTCTTTCGGATGGAGAGGGCGGGGAAGGCGCGGAGGTAGATGGGGAGGCGGCAATCTCATCCACATATTGCTGGTGATTGTTGTTGTTCTCCTTCTCATCAGGTTGTTCTGATAAAAACACAGACCGCCCTCCTGAACTGACCCCGTAAAAACGGACAAGAAAAGAAAGCACCTCATGTGAGAAAATAGCACAGGAGGTGCTTTTATGTCAGGAAAGAAAGGGATGATGCACTACAGTGCAGCTGTGAAGGAAGAAGCCGTACGCCTGTTTCTG
>Ga0105098_10000990_pt1 | contig 10147 bp, 7 predicted proteins | sample PPLLak21cMay2015_FD_79137 | JGI IMG/M metagenome (GOLD analysis project Ga0105098, IMG submission 79137) | Freshwater sediment microbial communities from Prairie Pothole Lake near Jamestown, North Dakota, USA - PPLs Lake P7 Core (1) Depth... | ecosystem: Environmental > Aquatic > Freshwater >... | reverse complement strand
TTCACCCACATATACCTTTCGTTTCCGTTGTATACATCTCCGCCTTTTCTAAAATCTAGCAGGAATGAAAAGGTAAAATTGTAAAAATTGAAGGAGTTTTGTAAACCTAACAAGTAATCAGGATTTCTGTCTCCAATAATTTGAAAAGTATTGTCATAAATCGGATACCCGGTATTTGGATCAACAAGAACCTGACCATTGTTGTTTCTGGTATACGTTGCCCCTGTAAATGTCGTCAGGGATCCGCCAACTTTGGAACCCGCTCTTACATTACCCAAAAGCCATGTATCTGAAATATAATACTCAGATAAAGTTGGAGGCAGGTCGAGCAATTCACTCTCTGTTTTGGTGTAATTTACATTGAAATCCCAGGTAAAATTATCGCTTCTTACAGGAGTTGCATTCAGTGTAATTTCCAGTCCCTCGGTTTGTGAATCTCCGTAATTGTAAGTAGATACGACAAATCCGGTACCATAACTCAAACGCAGGTTTCTGATGATCTGATCTTCAGTTGTGGTGCGGTAAACAGCTACATCCAGCCCCAATCTGTTGTTATAGAATTGTAATTCTGTACCAAACTCATATGATTTTCTGAATTCCGGTTTAAGTTCAGCATTTGCACCTGTAACCCCATACGCAAAGCCACCACCGGTTGTTGGTTGTGGTTGGTAAGATGGCACAATATCATATGGCCTTGCATCATTACCTACTTCGGCATAGGAAGCCCTGAGTTTACCCAAGGTGAGCACTTTGCTGTCTTTCAATCCCCCGATCTCTGAGAAAACAAAGGAAGTACCAATGGAAGGATAAAAGAAATCATTGTCACCTTCCGGTAATGTAGATGACCAGTCTTTCCTGCCGGTTAAAGTTAAAAACAAGATGTTGTCATAGTCAAATACAGCCTCACCATAAAAACCAATTACTTTTTTCTGTATTATTCTTTCCTGTGATCTTTGAGTCGTAGGATCTGTATTGTTCATAGAGAGAAAATTCTGTTCCAGAAATTTACTGCCCTGGGTTGACAGAATGGTTTGCTCATTTTCATTGATGGCATTACCCAATATTAATCTGGAATTAAACTTGCCAAAGGATTTTTTTAGTGTTGCAAACAGGTTTGTTGTTGTAACATTCGCCTGGTTGTAATACGTTTCAATATAACCTCCCTGAGATAACCCGGCATTTGACTGGGGGTGTATGCTTCTGAAACCATTTCCGGCTGATACGTCATAACCTACCCTGCCCGTAAAAGACAACCAGGGGGTTGCATCCCATATTAATCCAATGTTGGTCACCATTCTGTCATTTTCATCTTCTGCAAGGTTGTTGTACACATCCCAGAACGGGTTATCAAATTCATTTGCTACTGCGTTATCAGTGATTCTTCTTCTGGTGCCATCAGGATTCAAATAATTTGTCACATCATCATTTATTGGCCACGCCAATAAATTGGTCAGGTAGCCACCTGCTCCTTTTGAACCTTTTTGATTGGATGTTTTGGCATATATGAACGATGCTTCTGATCTGAGGTAAGGTTTTAGTTGAGCAGTACCGTTTAAGGTAACATTCAGGCGGTCATATCCTGTATTTGGCACAGTACCGGACTGGTCTGTGTCGGCTATCGCCAATCTATAGGTCAAAGTTTCAGAACCACCTTCAAAAGATAAATTATATGTTTCTGAGTAACCTGTCTTGAAGAAGCTGTCTACATTGTCATATAAGGTAGTACCCGGATCAAATTTGGTTCCAAAAGCCTGCATACCCAAAGTGTTGTTCAAGCCGGAATCTCCTCTTTGGTATTCTCTTTGATTTTCAGGAAAGCGATAAACATTCTCAACCCTGAAGTTAGAGGCAAAACTTACAGTTCCAAGACCTTTTTTCCCTTTTTTGGTCGTAATTACGATCGCTCCGTTACCTGCTTCAATCCCATAAAGTGCAGCCGCTTCAGGGCCTTTCAAAATAGTAATCGATTCAATATCCTCGGGATTGATATCTGCTCCTCTGTTGGAATAGTCCATATTTCTGTTCGGTGCATCAGATATCAACAGTCCCTGGTTCAGGGTTTGATTCGATACAGGCAAACCATCAACAATATACAAGGGGCTGTTGGACCCACTCATTGATGTAACCCCTCGTAAATTAACTGCCGAAGATGCGCCAGGCTGACCGGAAGTACTGGTTACTGTAAGTCCAGCCACACGCCCCTGCAAAGCATTTACAAAGTTGGTGCGTTGCGTTTCTGCAACTTCATCACCTTTCAAAGCCTGAGTCGCATAAGGTAAAGCCTTTTTATTCCTCACGATACCCAGTGAACCTACAACTGTAACCTCACCCAGGGTTTCACTGTCTTCCGACAGCACTACCTTCATGTTTGAAGAGCCGGCAATTTCCCTTGTTTTAAATCCAAGATAAGAAAACACCAGGGTTGCTCCTTCACGTGCCGTGATTTGAAATTCCCCGTCAAAGCCCGTTGTTGTACCCTGTGTAGTCCCTTTTACCATGATGTTAACGCCAGGAAGTCTTTCCTGCGATTCATCAACAACTATACCTGTTAACGTACGTGTTTGTGAATGAACACCGAAGAAGGCGATCAAGAACAACACGCAAGAAAACAACATCTGTTTTTGTTTCATAAATATTAATTTTTTGTTAAGTATTCAATAAATGTAAATATAGACATAAATCTTGCAAAAAAAATTATCCACAAAAAATTAGATTTACTTTATAATAAATTACAATAATTTAGTGCCATTTGTTTTAAATGATTTAAATTATTGATAATATTCAATATTTTAACTTTTTACAAAAACGTTGTGTTAAAAAAAATTGAAAAAAATCAATGATTTTGGCGTAAAAAATCCATTTTATTGCAAAAACAAGCATAAAACAGCAAATTGTGATGATACAATATATAGTCCATAAGCCAAACATGATCCTTATTGGAATTTTGGAAAAAGATGTTCAGAAAAATTATGGAGAAACTCCATAGAGGAAATTAGATAACCCCGGTCTGTCTGGTTATCTGCGCTGCAGAAATCAAACCGAAAATAATGGCTGCTTCAATATGAATGACTTTAATCCCACTTTCCTGCATTCAACAAGGACCCGGTAAGTCTCAATGATTGAAGATGCTGTTATCGCAAAAAGGACAAACAGAAACTAATTAATACGTATTCTATGCTTCACTCATTTTTTTGCGAATGGCGTCCAATGCCAGATTTCCAATACTGCCGGTATGTGTATGCTTTATCGCTTTGTTTGGTTTGTATTCGCCACTGGCGATTTTTTCTCCTATCTGTTTGTATGCTTCCCTGAAAGGAATGCCCTTCTGAACGAGTTCATTGACTGCCTCGACACTAAATAAATAATCATAGAGCTTATCATCTAAAATATCCGCCTTCACCACCAATTTTGGCAGTGAGGAAGTTACTATTTCAAGGCAGGCCTTGGTATGCTGAATGGCAGGAATCAAACCCTCTTTGAGCAATTGCAGATCACGGTGGTAACCGCTTGGCAGGTTGTTTGTGATCAGCGTGAGTTCATAAGGCAAAGCCTGAATCTTATTGCATTTTCCGCGGACCAGTTCAAAAACATCCGGATTCTTTTTATGGGGCATAATACTCGAACCTGTAGTCAATTCATCCGGCAAGGTGACGAAACCAAAATTCTGGTTCATATACAAGCAAATATCATAAGCAAATTTTGACAGGGTCCCAGCCAGCCCGCTGAGCGCGAAAGCCACGGTCTTTTCTGACTTACCCCGGCTCATCTGCGCAGCTACGGAATTGTATTTCAAAGCACTGAATCCCAGTAGCCTGGTTGTTTCTTCTCTGTCAATCGGGAAAGAACTGCCATAGCCCGCTGCAGAACCCAATGGATTCTGATCAACCACTTTCCAGGCAGCTTTGAGCATGTATACATCGTCTATCAGACTTTCGGCATAGGCAGAAAACCACAAGCCGAAAGAGGAAGGCATGGCTATCTGAAAATGTGTATAACCGGGTAATAATACCTGCTGATACTTTTCTGCCTGGCTTAACAGGAGCTCGAATAAACAAGTCACTAAACTCAGGATCTCCTGTAATTCATCCCTTAAATACAAATGCATATCTACCAGAACCTGATCATTCCGCGAGCGGGCAGTGTGTATTTTTCTTCCCGTATCCCCTAATTTTTCTGTCAGCAAATACTCTACTTTCGAGTGTACATCCTCAAAGGCATCTTCAATAACAAAACGACCCTGCATTATAATTTCCAGTAAACCTTCCAGTGCTTTTGCTACCTGATCCATCTCTTCACCGGAGAGCAGTCCGATCTTATACAACATCCGGGCATGAGCCAGAGATCCGATCACATCGTATTTCGCCAATACGAGATCCAGTTCCCTGTCGTTACCAACAGTGAAAAGATCAATTTTCCTGTCATTGCTAAATCCTTTATCCCACAGTTTCATATACAGCTATTTATTATTTTGATACATTGTAATTCGCGTGGCTTAACTGGACGTTTTAGCCCTTTGCAGTTATGCCATTTCGTGATTATACGATTTCGTTCAACAATTTGATATACAGATCCACACCTCTTTCAATTTCATCAACAAAAATATACTCATCCGCAGCATGTGACCGCAAAGTATCACCTGGCCCGATCTTTAAAGAGGGACAGCTTAAATTCGACTGGTCGGATAAGGTAGGCGAGCCATATGTTTTCAAGCCAAGTTTAATACCGGCCTGCACGATGGGATGCTCCGCGGATATGGCAGAAGAATTCAATCTCAGCGACCTTTCTTTCACTTCCACTGCAACATTTTCTTTTATTGTGTTCAGCACTTCCCGGTTGCTGTATTGTTCTGTGACGCGTATGTCAACCACAAAATGACAGGTTGCCGGCACAACATTGTGTTCTTTGCCTGCATCGATCTGGGTTACCGTCATTTTTACTTCGCCCAGGGATTCTGAAATCTTTGGAAATCTGAAATTTCTAAACCAATCGATCGCTTCCATAGCCTTGTAAATTGAATTGTCCTTGTTGCTGTGAGCCGCATGTCCGGGCGTGCCATGGGCATAACAATCCAGAACCAGCAAACCCTTTTCTGCAATGGCCAGATTCATAGAGGTAGGTTCGCCTACCACAGCAAAATCTATATACGGCAAGAGGTCCAACACGCTGCGAATGCCCCCGTCACCTGAATTTTCCTCTTCGGCCGAGGCGAGGAACACCAAATTATACCGGAGTTCCTTTTTATCATAAAAATGAAGAAAGGCAGACATCAGGGTTACCAAGCATCCTCCTGCGTCATTGCTGCCCAAACCGAACAATTTCCCGTCGGCTATTTCTCCCTTAAACGGATCTCTGGTATAGGCCTGATTAGGTCTTACGGTGTCGTGGTGCGAGTTCAGCAGTATCGTGGGTTTCCCCTCCCGGAAATATTTGTTCTTTACCCAGACATTATTGCCCTTTACCTGAACCTCATCACAATAACCTTCCAGGTAATCGCAAATCAACCGGCAGGTTTTGTCTTCTTCTTTCGAAAAGGAAGGTATTGCGATCAGCGACTGCAACAGGGCTATGATTTCTTTTTTCTCAGGTGCGATCATAGGCTCAAGGTAGTGAATTTTTGCCTGTACTCATTAATGACGGAAGGACTCCCGATGATCACTTTACGAACACCTTTGTTGAGAGCCAAAAAACAGTTTTCCAATTTTGGCAACATCCCGGCAGCGATAATCCCCTTTTCTTTTAAGGAAGTGTACAGAACAGTATCCAATTTTTCTATCACGGAGTTTTCGTCATCCAGCTCCATGAGCACTCCTTTTTTTTCAAAACAATAAACCAGTTCCACCTCATAATCCTCAGACAGGCTCTTTGCGATCTCTGCAGCTATGGTATCCGCATTTGTATTGAGCAACTGACCCTGCATATCGTGCGTAATGGCACAAAATACCGGGCATATGTCTTTCTGAAGCAACAGGGATATCAGCTCTGCATCTACTTTATCTACATCTCCGGCAAATCCGTAGTCCACCTCTTTGATGATTCTTTTGTGAGCCTGTACTACATTGCCGTCAGCCCCGGATAAACCAAGGGCATTACATGCCCGGCTTTGTAATCCTGCTACGATCGTTTTGTTGAGCAATCCGGCATAAACCATGGTAACTATCTCGAGATTGGCCTCATCGGTTACCCTTCTGCCTTCGACCATAGCGGGCTGCAACCCGAGGGAAAGTGCCATTTGAGTAGCTTTTTTACCTCCGCCATGCACCAGGATCTTATGTCCTTTTATCCCGGCAAAATCGCTTAAGAAAAGTGCGAGACTTTCCTTATCGTCGATCACATTTCCCCCAATTTTAACGATTGTTACTTTCTGTGCCATCTCTTTTACTCTTTGTCTTCCAGAATTTTTTTCAATACCAGCTGGGCGGCATAGGTTCTGTTATTGGCCTGTGCTATGACGATCGAATTTTTACCGTCCAGCACCTCATCGGCTACGACCACATTTCTGCGTACGGGCAGGCAGTGCATAAACTTGGCCTTGTTCGTCAGATCCATCTGTCTGTTCGTAACCATCCAAGCCGGATCCTTGTTTACAACTTTGCCATAGTCCTTAAAGGAACTCCAGTTCTTCACATAAACAAAATCGGCATTTTCGAATGCCTTTTCCTGATCGTATTCTATTTTGCTGTCTTTTGTGATTTCCGGATCCAGTTCATATCCTTTCGGATGGGTGATCACAAAATCAGCATTTTGCAACTGCATCATTTGCACAAATGAATTGGCAACTGCGTGCGGCAAAGCCCTCGGGTGCGGAGCCCAGCTCAAAACAACTTTTGGCCTGGCTTTGGTTTTAAATTCTTCTATAGTTATGGCATCTGCCAAAGCCTGAAGGGGATGTCCGGTTGAACCTTCCATATTCACAACAGGTACGGTTGCATACTTTTTAAAGCTTTTGAGAACTTCTTCCGACTTGTCTTTTTCCTTATCGGTCAGGGTTGGAAATGCCCTGATCGCGATGATATCACAGTATTGAGAAATTACCTGGGCGGCCTCTTTTACATGCTCCGATTTTCCCTGGTCCATGACCACCCCATCTTCAAATTCAAGCAGCCAGCCTTCATTGTTAAAGTTCATCACCATGCTCTGCATTCCGAGATTGGCCGCTGCTTTTTGGGTGCTGAGACGGGTCCTCAGACTGTTATTGAAAAACAAAAGGCCAATGGTTTTGTTTTTGCCCAATTCCTGAAATTCAAGCGGCGCGGCCTTGATCTCCAGCGCTTCTTTTACCCAGTCTTCTAAAGAATCTATATCGTTTACAGAAAGGTAATGTCTCATGGCTTTATTATTTTGGTGAATGGAATTTTGTTTTCAAAAGCATTCAGAATAAACCGATCCTGCAGGCCATTGACGATCCAGGTCTCAATACTATGGCTGTAGAGAATTTCCGCTGCTTCTATTTTTGACTGCATGCCACCGGTACCGTGACTGGATTTTCCGCTGAAGATCTCCTCTTTCAGTCCGGCCAGGTCATTTACCAGGGTTATGGTTTCAGGTGTTTTATCAAGTGATTCCTTCTTGTAAATTCCATCTGTATTTGTTGCAATAATCACCAGATCAACATGAAGCAAACTACCCGTTAAGGCGGCAAGCTTGTCATTATCTCCAAACTGTATCTCTTCCGTAGCCACAGTATCGTTCTCATTGATAATGGGTATATATCCGTTGGCCAGGAGTACATGTATGGTGTTGTATATGTTTTCGCGCGAACTCTTCCTTTCAAAATCGGGATACGACAACAGGCACTGGGAGGTTAACAGACCTAATTCCCGGAAATTTTCCTGAAAAATTCTCATCAAATGCGGCTGCCCGATAGCAGCAAGAGCCTGTTTAACCGTGATCTCTTTTCCGTTGCTCTCGAGTTTCACAAATTGCTTTGCCACCGCAATGGCGCCTGAGCTGACTATAATAAAATCATAAGCGTCTTTGAGCTGAGCTATTTGGCGTGCTATATCCTCTATTTTACCCCTCGAGATCTGATCGGTCTCTTTTGTTAGTGTATTCGTGCCCACCTTGAGCAATACCCTTTTTTTATCTGATCTGGCCTTCTCCATATACATACCATTTGTTTGTTACCAGATGTGTCAGTCCGATAGGTCCTCTCTGGTGTAATTTATCTGTGCTGATGGCCAGCTCTCCTCCCAGTCCGAACTGGAAGCCATCTGTAAAGCGGGTGGAAGCATTGCGATAGACGGCTGCTGCGTCAACCCCATCCATAAAAACTCCGGCCACCGCATCATTTTCAGTAATAACCGCAGCTGAATGTCCGCCCCCGTATTTGTTGATCATGTTCATGGCATGTTCAGGTCCAATCACCATACCGAGTACGATTTTATAGTCTAAAAATTCTTCTGACCAGATCTCTTCATTTTCAATCAGACTGGTATTTGGGTACGCGGAAAGACTCTTGTCAACAAGAACAGACACCCTGTTTTCCAACAGCGCACCGATCAAAGTCTTAACAAAATGATCTTTATCCGGCAGCTGATCATCGATCAGAATTTTGTCCAGGGCGTTGCAAGCCGAGATCTTAGACACCTTTGCGTTGATGATCACGGAAAGAGCCTTTTTCAGATCCGCCTCTTTGTGGACATAAACAAAATTATTGCCCCTGCCGCTCACGATTACCGGGCAGCTGGCGTGTTGCTTCACAAATTCAATGAGTTTTTCTCCGCCTCTCGGGATGATCAGATCAATTTTCTGATCCGGATACTTTAAAAAACGCTGCGTTTCCTCCCGGTTAAAATTCAGGTAGCTGACCCAATCCGTAGCGATTTCATTTTCTTTCAAGGCGCGATGCCAGAGATCAACGATGGTCTGGTTAGACCGGTTAGATTCTTTTCCACCTTTGAGGAGTATTTTGTTGCCGGATTTAAAAGCGATACCCGCAGCTTCCACCGTAACATCGGGCCTCGATTCGTAAATGATCATTACTGTGCCAAAGGCGGCCGTTCTGTTAAAAATCTGCAGGCCATTTTCATGTGTAAAATGAAACAATTCCCTCCCCACAGGATCTTCCTGTATTGCCAGTTGGTTGAGGGAAGCGATCATACCCTCAATTTTATCATGATCAACTTTTAAGCGATCGTACATGGCCAGGTCGTTCTCATCAAAACTCTTCAGATCGGTCTGATTTGCGAGAAGCAAAGAGGCACTTTCCTGCTTAAGCAGTACCGCCATCCTTTTCAGGACCTTGTTCCGCTGTTCTATTTTGAGAAGACTATACATGCTGAACTTTTTTATCAGCACTTTCCAGCACTTGTTTCAGGGAGTCCAGAAAATAATCCAGTTGTGCACTGCTGATATTCAACGGAGGCAGTATACGCAATAATTTTTTATTGGAGGCTGCCCCTGTGAAGATATGCTTCTCATAGATCAGTTCTTTTCTGAGTGCAGCCACTTCAAAGTCAAATTCCATGCCCAGCATGAGACCCCGGCCTTTGATTCTTTTTACCTGAGGTATTTCCCGGGCCTTTTCTATAAAACGGGCAGAGACCATTTTCACATGGTCCATCAGATTTTCCTTTTCTATTACCTCAATTACCGACAGTGCAGCAGCGCAGGCCAGGTGGTTTCCTCCAAAAGTAGTTCCGAGCATACCGTGTTTCGCCGTGAATTGATCAGAGATCAATACCCCACCAACAGGAAAACCATTGCCCATTCCTTTTGCTGTGGTAATAATATCGGGACTTATGCCGTGATGCTGGAAAGCGAAAAATTTACCACTTCTTCCATAACCCGACTGGATCTCATCCAGAATAAGAACAACCTGCTCCTTTTTGCAGAGGGTTTCCAGTGCCCTGAAAAATTCCGTGGTTCCCTCATCGAGGCCTCCCACACCTTGTATGCCCTCAATGATGACTGCACAAACATCTCCCTTTTTTATTTCGTTTTCCACGAGTCCGATCTCGTTCAAGGGCAAAAAAGTAGTGGCCTGCTGCCGGTTCAGGGCTGCGTTGATCGCCGGATTATCGGTTACCGCAACCGCGGCCGAGGTACGGCCATGGAATGCATTGTCAAAAGCTATGACCCGTTTCCTGCCGGTATGGAAGGACGCCATTTTTAAGGCATTTTCATTGGCTTCGGCACCTGAATTGCA